>Ga0255338_1001717_pt1 | contig 38364 bp, 14 predicted proteins | sample MeOH1_35cm_T4_19_FD_203715 | JGI IMG/M metagenome (GOLD analysis project Ga0255338, IMG submission 203715) | Sandy soil microbial communities from University of British Columbia, Vancouver, Canada - MeOH1_35cm_T4_195 | ecosystem: Engineered > Artificial ecosystem > Sand microcosm > Unclassified ...
ACCGGCTGTCGGGTTGGGTGATCGGGTATCCCGGCTCGGCCCAGGTGTAGCCGCGGCTTACCAGTACCTCGCCGCCACGAACCGCGGCCACGGCGCCCGCACGAATGCCATGCGCGGTCATCAGCTCCCCGACGCACTCATCCAGGCCTGAGAGCGCACACACGGCGCTGCCCGTTCGCGTGAACTGCCTGCCCACCGGCGTTTCCGTCCGGGCGAAGATCGAGGAGTATCGGGTCGCGTCCCCAGTCCCGCCCGCCTGAACCACGGTGGGCATCGCCCCATCGGCGGCGCGGGAGTTGAACTCCGCCTGGTATTCGGCCGGCCCGATCGCGTGACGCGCCCACCATGCGCCCACCTGGTCGTCGCGAAACACGGAAAGCTGCCAGTGGTCCGGTGCCGCGGAGATCCAGGCCGGGCGCATTCCACCGGCGACCTCCGCGTCGAAAACCAACTGGTGGGTGCCCGGGTCGGCGAACCACCAGGACCAAGGCACCGGTGCTGTCACGACGTTGGCCGGGTTCGCCGGGCTCTGAGCATTCTTGAACCAGGTGCCGGCGAACCGGCGGTCGTCCGCCGTGCCGTACACCGCGAGCGAGCGCGGGATGAAGCCTTCTCTCAGCGCGCGCGCGTTCTCGTGGACGAGCGTATCCGTATCGCTCTCCGGATCCCAGCGCAGTCCGTGGCGCGCGAACCAGGGGACCGGAGCACCCTGCTCGAAGAGGGCTGCGAAGGTAGCCGTGGCGACCGGGCCCGCCGCGCTCACCAGCACCGGCGCGTAGCCCTGGGCGACGAGCTCATCAAACTTTGCCTGGTACTCCGCGGCGGACAGATTGTGCACGGCCCACCAGGGCGGCCCCGGGCGCTGCACCCAGACGGCGGAGTAAACCGAGTAGGGCGGGTCACCCGAAACGCCGATCGACACCGGGCGAAACCCCTGCCCCGGCAGGGTATCCACCCGCTGCTGATGCTCTCCGCTGCTGACGCCGTGATACGCGATGAATTGGGCCACGTTTCTCCCTCCACGTGCCGGTCAGCTCCCACGCTGTCCCGCACGCCGGTGATCTCGGGCTGTTCTAGCGTTCCGCGTTGAAGTGAAGGATGAGGATCAGGTCTTCGATCGCTTCCGCCTTGAGGCGTTTCCGTCCCGTGGGTGGCGGCATCGCCGCCTGGAGACGCGGCTTGAGCAGCTTGACGGCGTTCTCCGTTACCGTGACGCGCAGTCGCAGCGGAACCGTCTGCGGCGCCAGGCTAAAGCGTAGGTAGGGCGTTCCATGCAGGATGTCGCGGCTGCTCTTGAGCATGTCGATCTTGGAGACGACGGTGCCGCCCGTCGGCGCCATGAACGACAGTTCGATCTCCAGCGGCTTGGTGCGGTACTCCTCGACCGCGTTCACCAGGACGCCGTTCGCATCCGGAAAGTCCTGCAGCGGCATCAGCACTTCCACCGCGCGAACGTGCATCCGCCAGCCCCGGAACCGGTAGGAGAACCGCTCCATCGGCAGCTCTAGGGTGAGCTCCTGTTGGGCCGCGGTGGCGTCCGTCGGCGAGCAGAAGCGAGCCCACTCGCTCGGGAACTCGTGGCGAAGGCTGACGAGCCGGGACTGCGCGAGCGTGTTCGGATCCCCCTGCGTCTTTTCCAGGGCCTCGCTCGCGGCCTTGCGCAGCATCACGCCGCCTTCACGCGCCGTGTACCGCAGGTGGAGCACCACATCCGCGATGGTATCGAAGTCGAACGCGTTGTTCTGCTGCGGCAACTCCAGGCGCCAGCGCGAGACGGCGCCCGCACTTTCGAACGGCAGATAGCGCTCGTCCCGGAAATTGAGCTCGAACAGCCCGCTGTCGTTCTGGCCGGAGCTGGTAGCGACAGACTGGATGGAGGCGAAGTTGGAGACGAAGCGGTCGTCCTCCGTATCCAGGCGCTCCACGTAGCTATCGCCGACGATCGGCTTTACCCGGGTCTTGTTGCTCAGTAGCGTGAGCGTGCAGTTTACGCTGGTGTAGGGACCCACTACCGCGGGGATGGTAATGCTGGCGGTCTTGATGCGCCGCAGGTAATGCCCCGGATAGTCCGCGTCAAAGAACGCCTCGGGCAATTCGACCTCGCACGCCCCGGTCTGCTTCAGCTCCATCAGGGCCACCGGATCGTGCAGCAGCAGGGAGACGTGACGGGTGATCTCGTAGTCGCGGCGATTCTGATCCAGATAGGCGCGCTCCATCTGCCGCAGCGCCAGGTGCAGCTGCTCGCCGGCCAGCAGCCCCTTGTGGAGGTCCTCCCAGTAGCCGTACTGGACGAAGCTGGAGGTGGTCAGACCTAGCTCGAACCGGTAGGCCTTCTCTGCCTTCCGCGCCAGATCAAAGGCGATCTGGTACGCCTGGAAGTAGACGGCGGCAAGCTGCTGCGACATCCAGGTGCAGAGATCGGCGTTGGTAAACTTGTTCCGGAGGAACGCTTCCACCCGGTGCGCATCCTCTGACTGCTGTTCGTGGTTGAGCAGCTCCCGCTCCGCGATCGCGATGCGGATCTTCGCAGCCTCGATCTGCTGCTCCACCTGCGAAAGCTCCCGCTGCGACTGCTCCGCCTGGAACTCCCACTCCGTGCGTCGGCGCATCCAGACGCCCAGGGTCGCGGCCAGGCCGGAGGCGTGGGTGTGCTGTCCGGCCATGAAGGCCTTCTCCTGCGCCATGGCCTGGTGTTGAGCCACCAGGTTCCCCCGGCCGAATGCCACCGTGAAGTGCGCGCCGTTTCCGGACGACCCTACGCTCGTGTCCGGCAGGTAGCTGGCGATCATGGACGCCATCTGTTCGGAGGTCTGGCCGTTGTTCAGCAACTGCTGTGCCAGGGTCGTCTCGGCAAGCTGCGTGGCCTCCTGCGCAATACGATCCGGCAAGTTGGCGTAGTACTGGTGACGGTGCGTCGTCATCTCCGCAGTCCGGTCGAGCGCGTCCTTCGCGGCCCGCGCTTCCAGGAGTTGCTGCGTCTTCACTTCCCGGACCAGGTTCAGGAGATTGCCTTCCTGCCCCGCGCGCATCAGGGCCAGCGCCTCGGCGTCCCGCTTCTCCAGTGCTGCCTGGAGGGAGGCGCCGAACGTCCGGACGTCATTGCAGAGTTCCACGGCCTTCTGGTACACCGTGCTGAACCGGTAGAGCGGGGGAGGCGTGTTCAGGTCGCTCAGCACGGTCCGCAGATCCACACCGTGGGCCACGGCGTTAACCAGCAGGCCCGGGTCGATCTCCGGCGCCACCAGCGGCAGCTCCCGGGCGACGCCGGCCATGTTCAGGCAGTGACGGATCTTGAACAACCGGTCCGCCACGGTGTCCCAGTAGCCCAGCAGCTTGCGGTTCTGCGGGATGCAGAAGTAGAGGGTATTCCCGATGACCGGCCCGGGTGATCCCGTGCCGCTTCCCGCTCCGGCCAGTCCGGTGCTGAACGGGAACTCCTGTTCCAACACCACCAGGCCGTTGGAGAATGCATCCAGCTTACCGCCGAGCTGCTTCTTCTTCAGCGAGTCGTACGTCTCCGCGGAGACGCGGCCGTGGCGCGGCACCTTCCGCACCAGTGGGCCCAGCAGCTCGGACGCCAGAACGTACAACTGGGTCGCCTCATTGATCGACTCCCGGGTGTCCTGCGCAAACAACTGGTCGGCCCACTGGATCAAGTTGGCGATGTACTTCATCGCCACGTTCTTCATGAACGCGAGCAGGCGCAGCCGGGCCACGACATAAGGACGGAACGGATTGTCCTTCAAGGCTTGCCATTGCTGTGCGTACGCGTACTTCTTCACCTTCTGCGGCCAGGTCAACACGCTGTCCGGCATGCTGAGCAGCAGCATCATGTCGGCCAGACGGTCACTCTCCACTTCTTTGAATGGGGTGAAGTTCCAGTAGCGCGCCGGCTTGGCTCCGCTGTCCATGGTCATCGGGTTGAAGATGAAATGGAACCACTGCCGTGCCTCACTGAACCGCCGGTTTTGGCTCAGGCTATCCGCGACGAGCAAGACGGCATGGAAGAACAGCTCCCAGTTGTAGAGGGAGTAAGATCCGTTGGGGGTGAAGTCCACGTCCTCCAGCGGGTAGGGCTTCAGGACGCTGGGCGTGGGGGCGTAGGTCGTCTGGAAGGTGGTCTTCGTAGGAACGATGATCCCGCCGGCCAGCACCTTGAGGCCCTCAGCGTCCGTCAGTCCCTGCACGTCCGGGGACAGCAGCGCCTCGATACCGCCCCGCCGCAGCGTTTTTACGAACGTGCAGGCGCGCGGGTGAAAAAGGGGCTCGAACAGGTAGTACCGGGAGTGCTCGGGGCGCATCATCACCCCATGAGCCATAAGCTGGCTCCAGGGGCTGCGATCCGCCAGCAGCGCGCCCGGCTGCTCCAGCAGCGGCAACCCGCCGGAAAACACGGGCGGCAGCGCCTCAATCCGGAGGTCCTTGACCGCCTTGGTCTCCACATAAGGAGAGAGCGAAAGCACATCCCGCTCGAAGAGCCGAGATTCGCGGCTCGGGGTGACGAAGTAATCCCGCAGGTCATCCTGATAGCAGAACGACGTTTGCCCGAAGAACTGTGGCAGTTGATGCGGATACAGCAGCCGGAACCGGCTGAGCCTCGCATCGGTTTTGGAGATCGGGGGAGTCTTGCCGAGCAGCTTGATCGGCTTGCTGTTGTTCTGGATCACCCCCATGTCGAGCACTCGAGCGACGTTTTGCCGGAGGTAGCTGCCGTTGTCCACCCGCAGCACCAGGCCGGGCTTCTTGTCCAACTGCTTCTGCCGCTCGTAGTCCTGGTCCGTAGCGTCCGGCCGCACGATCCCGATCCCCGCACTCACGGGTCCGATGGTGTCGAACCGTGTCTCCAGGTCACCCTGGCAGCCGGTAAAGAGGAACTCCCCGGCGTCCATCGAGTGGCCGTCGTTGACCACGATCTCCGAGACCAACCGTGGGTTCCCTGCGCTGCGCACCCACCGGCGATCGGAGACGGGATGCACCTGGAAATTGATGGAGAGCGTGCCATCCGGCAGCGGCATGCCGTGGAAGATGTAGGCCTGCCGTTCCAGGTTGTTACACCGGATGGATTTGGCCGTCGTTTGCTTTGGTGACCAGCGCCCGTCCCCCAGGTACTCGCTCCACGCGACGGAGATCTCCAGGTGCTTGCGGGGGCGCTGGATCGGCGTGTCATCCGCGGGTTCCGGGTCTTCTGTGGGCTTCTTGCGAAGTTGTCCAGGAAAGAATAGGTCGGCGCCGCTTTCGGAGTGAGTGCTCATCCACTGGGCGAACGCAGCATCGTATGCGGCTTTCTCTCCATACCATTGTTGAAGGTCTCGCTCGAATGCTTCATGGGACGCGCGCCAGGCTTTATGCTCGGCCGACTCGGTCAGGGTGAAGTCCTGCCCCTCGTCGGTACTCTCCATAAACTGGGGCCAGAACAGGTGCAGGCGGCGGTTCCACACCACGGGAACCAGGTGGACCCCGCTCTCGTCGCCGCTCTCGACGGCTTCGATGTCCACCGGAACCCGCTCCCACGGCGTCCACGCCGCGTTGTTGATCCGGCGCCGGTAGTAATACTGGTGCGGATTGTGCACCGTCCGGCCGAACAGGTGGGCCACGTCATCCACCTGGTCCCCGTCCTCCCGGTCCTGCAGGTACATGCCCACCAGGTCCAGCCGGGCCACCTCATCCAGCTTGTAGAGGTAATTGAGGAACGCCTCCTCGGCGGACGCGGTGGTGAGATCGGTCTGGAGCAGGTCGGACTCCAGTTCAATGAAAAACGGGGTCTTGTCGTCACGGAGCGCCGGCTCCAGCCAGTTCTCCGGGAAGAGGTACACCTGCCGGTTGGCTTCCCACAGCCGGTAGGAGCTCATCCAGTCCCAGCGCCGCGCATCGATGGCGCTCACCGGCACGCTGACTTCCACCCCCAGCAGACAGCGCTGCACGAAGAGCTGGACGGCGGCCACGGCCTGCACGATGCGGGACGTACTCATGCACGTGCCCATATCCACGTCGATCAGCAGCAGCTCATACAACTGGTTCGAATTCTCCAGCCCCAGGCGGGGGACCAGGTATGAGACCAACGCGGTACGCTGGCGGTCGCGCAGCAAGTCATTCAGCGGCCGCGCCACTGCCGGCCAGGTGGTCTCGTCGTAGCGCGCTTTGACCACTCGCATGATGTCCGCGGCGGGCCCAAGGTGCGCGGGGGTGCTCCCCCAGTGGTCCAGCGTACCTGGTGTGACCCGCGTGAGCCGAGCCAGCTCCATCAGTGTGTAGAGGCGGCGCAGCCCCACTTCGGTGCGCAGGCTCGCGTCCGTCAGGCCGAGCACTCCGGCCGCCTCGGTAATGTCCACGCCCGTCAACGCGCGGTACGCGTTCACGGTCGCCGTGCCCAGCAGCGCGGGGCTGGTGCTCGCGGCCGCCGCGCCCAGCACGCTTGTCAAGCCGGGCGCACCGTCCGGCGCGGGCAGCTCATCGCGCAGGGCCACGTAGTCGTAAAGGCGCGTCCACTGCGTGAATAGGGCGGGGTCCGGTGGGGCGCTCGCAAGCGGCAGCGCGCTCAGGTTGAAGCCATCGAAGTCGGCGGCATGGCCCGCCAGGTACTGCACGTCTTCGGCCGTGAGGCCAAAGCCATTGAGCAGGGCGGCTGCCTTGTGGAGCAACCGGTACGCGTTGCGCGGAGCCTCCCGGCCCGCACGGGTCGCGGTGGAGTAGAGCTGCGCCTGCGGCACCAGCGCTTTTCCGGTCGCGGGGCTGCTCCAGCGCCACTCCAGCACCCCGGAGAACTTCGGGGTGCTGAAATCGAGCTCGACCGCGCACACCTGGCCGGCCGCTAACGTGAGCGTTCCCTTGAGCTCCGCCTCGGAAGGGGAGGCCCAGGCATCGATCACCACCACTCCATCGACCGTGAGCTTCACATTCCCGGCGGCGCGCAGGTAGAACGTGTAAGGCCCGCCCGCCGTGGCGACCAGGAAGCCGTTCCACCGGACGCTAAAGGGAGTGGTCGCTCCACCGGGAACCTGGCTGCCGGTCGAGAAGTTGAACCGGATCACCGGATCGATCCGCGTCTGCATGGCACCGGTCAGGAGCGGATCGTTGAAGTACGTCCCGACCAGACCATCCCCTTCCAGGGTGAGCAGGTCCTCCAGGACCGGCTGCACGGCCAGCGCATCCAGGTGCAGCACGCCGGCGTCCTCCAGCAGCGTCCGGGTCAGGTCGGGACCCAGCATCAGCGTGTCCATGACCGCCTTCTGGACCAGCGTCCGGGCCAGCTCGCGACGCAGGAAGGGGAGCAAGCGGTCGAGCAGGGAGCGGAAATGGGCCCCGACGGCCGTCACGACCGGCTGCGGGCCGGCGGGAGACACCAGCGAGCCGGCCGCGTCCATGGGTACGATCTTGCCGGCCGCGTCGAGCCACGTAGGGTGGCCGAACGCATCCTCCGCAGGAGTAGTGAAGAGGAGAGCCTCCGCATCCGGCAGCGTGAGGAAGATCCCGCGGCTCCCCAGGATGTCTTTCACAAAAGTCCGGGGCTGGTCGAACAGCGCGTCAACCGCCTTCTCGTAATGATTCTTAAGTGTTAGTGCGAGCGCGGCGGACAGGGCCTTGAGTGCGGTTCGCTCGCCAGCCGTTAGCACTCCGGTCACACGGAGCAGGCCCGCGGGCGCGTCATAGCTCACCCGCCGGGCAAGGTCAGTGGGGAACGCGAACGCGGCGGGCAGGCCCGCCAGGGCTGCGGAGTACTGGACGGAACCGTCCAGCATCCGCACGGCCTCATCCGCGACGTCGGGTTCGAACAGCAGGCCGAGCCGCTCGCGCGCTCGCTCACCGTGGGGGTCCTCGCCGGGCACGTTTTCCGCCGAGATGCGGACGAGGCCCTCCCGCAGCCGTGCGAGCCAGTCATCGATGCTCGGCGCCGACGGCTCGAACGTCGCGGGCACGTCGTCTTCGCCCAGGTACAGGTACTGCAGCAAGCCGGCGGAGAAGCGTGACGCCTTCACCTCGAGCGCGGCATCGACAAACTGCTCTGTGGTGGACGGACCAAACGCATTGAGGAGGAACGGTTCGATCGGGATCATGCGCCGCAGCGCGAGGAACTCGCGGATTGAGAGGCGCAGTCCCGCCGCCAGGGTGACGTTCCGGTAAAGCAGCGACAGGGTAGCGAGGCTCATCGGCGCGGGGGTGCCGGACGCATCCGTCAAGCCGGTGGCCGCGCGGAGTCGCTCCAGATCCTCCTCGCTGACGCCCAGTCCCGCGAGGAGCGCCGGCACGTGGTCGCTGAGCTTACCCACCGTCTGCAGCTCCGTCCGCTCCGGGTTGAGCGTGAACTTGCTGTCCAGCTTCTGCATTGCGCGGCTGCGGAACAGCCGCTCGTAGAGCGAGTCGGGGCCCTGCGTCTCCACGTTCGCCCAGAAGCTCAACACGGACGGGAGCGGCAGCTTCAGAGAGGCCGTTAGGCGCCTCGCCACCCGCAGTGAAAGGATTAGCGCGATGTCGAGGTCGGCGGAGCCAGTCGCCAGGATCGCGCGGTCCAGGTCTCGGATGCTCCCGCCGAACCAGCGCCAGAGCCGGATGAACCGGTTGATCCGGTGCCAGGCCGCTTCGCCGAGGGGCTTCTGGTTTAGTCGGACAATTGCTGTGGCACTCAGGTCGCAGGTGGACGCAGCGGAACGGAGCACGATGAAGGTCCCCAGATGGGCGAACCGTGGCTCCAGCCAATCAATGAGCTCCGTCTTCGTCATCCCCAGCGCCGGGTTGAGCAGGGCCTTGAGAATGTTGGCGTTCGGGGTCACAAACCCGGTCTTCGCGAGGTCGTCCACGTCCGCATAGCTGATCCCGTACTCCTCCAGAAACTGCAGCGCGGAGAAGCCGGGGTTGATGAACTCCGTCTTCAGCAGCTCGATCAGGTCCGGGTACGTGATATCGGTCCGCCGGAGAAACTCGAGGACGTCCGAAAGGAACACCTCCAGCGATTCCGGGGCGTTGCCGCCGAGCATGTTCCACGTGGCGGCGTCCGGCACGCCGGTCGCCGGCAGCCCCAGGCTGGTCTGAAAGTCCTTTACCGCCGCCTGCGTGGCGGCGTCGAACGTGTCGTTGACGGTTAATACCGGGAGGGCGCCCGCAGCGTTGAGCTGCCGCTGGAGCGCGCGCACCGCCAGACTCTTCTCGCCCGGGGCCAGCGTGGGCGCCAGCTCCGTGGCGCTTAACCCGTAGGCTGCCGCAGCGTTGGGCACCAGTAGAGAGCTCGCGCCGCCGAACTGGCTCCCGGTCAGCACCTCGAACTCGGCCGGGAAGATCCCGAGGTATTCCGCCGCCTGCTCCGCCATCGGGGGCAGCGTGCCGTCCTGCCGGTCCAGGGCACGGAGCAGGTCGTAGCGGCTGCTCCCCTGGTGTTCCAGGTAAACCCGCATGACATCTATCGCCTGGTCATACGGCAGGCCTACGGGGAAGAAGGCGCCGCGCACCACGTCATACGCGTGCGTGTTGGTGTACTGAGGGTTGGCGCTGAGCTCAGCCTCGGTGGCCTGCCCGGTGTCCTTGGCGACCGAGGCGTCGAGCTTCCCGAACACCACGTAGCTCTCGAGGATTTCGTTGACCAGGTCCACGAACGGCATCCGGGTGTTGGTGTTCTCGCAGGTGAGCGGGATGAACGGCAAGTCGGGGCGCCGCCCCTTGACGCCCTTGCCGGTGTCCCCAACCAGCACTCCGAACGGCGTGACCCCGGCGGCGTTGGGCGTGGAGTTGGCGAGAAACTCCAGCAGATCCACGAAGTACGCCGCCTGGCTAAGCACAGACCGGCAGTGCTCGCACTCGCACATCTCCAGGGACCCGAACAGCTCCGAGAGGTTGGGGGAATTGCGAAGGAGCTCCTTTCGGAACTCGGCGGGCGAGGCATCGGTCGCTCGCATGGGCGCGCCGTTCAGGGCGTGAAACACCCGCGTGTACAGGAACTCGGTCGCGGCGCTGCTCGTGAGCGCGCGGTCGTAGATCCGCTTCGCCTGTTCTTCGCTCTCCAGGGAGGGGCCGAAGCGCGCCAGGAAGCTGGCGGGCGGCACCCGGGCGATGTCGTGCGCGGAGGCCAGGCCGGTGCCGAGCAGCGCCCCCAGGGAAGTCGGGGCGACGCTGAGGCGGAAGAGCCGCTGCACGCGCTTCACCTCCGAGAGCACCGCTGGCCGCTCCCGATCCTCCACATGATCGAGCAGGTGCGGATGCGCGGCGAGGAGGTCGTCAACACGCGAGGTACGCAGGTCAAAATCCGTCTTCGTTGCGCCCTCGAAGAACCGTCCTACCGCGGCATGCGTGGGCTCATCCACGAAATGGGATGCGGGAAGACGAGGCAGCAGGCGCGCCACCGCGTCCGTAGGAAACGAGGCGGCCAGAAGGTCCAGCACCTCGCGGGCGAACTCTTCCGCCCGGGCCTCGCGGCTGCGGTCGTCGGAGGGGTCGGGAAGCAATGCCTCCGTGACGATCCGGTTCAGACGCGCGGGATCGAGCTGCTGATACAGCTCGCGGATCGAGCGCGCGTTGGGATGTGCCTCTCGCAGCCAGCGCAGGATGCCGGCCTGGCTCTTCACCAGCCAGCCAAGCTGAAGCACGTACTGGATCTCGTTGACTTGCTCCTCGCCGCGCAGCTCGGGCCGCCGGCGGAGGTCCGCCCAGAACTCCTCCATCCCCTCGGTGTGCGCCGCGAAGGCTGCAAGGATTGCTTCCTGCCCGCCGGACTGGACTCCCGCCGCCGAGAGCAGATCTCCCAGCGAGGTGTGCCCGTCCGACTCCTTCGCGCGCAGGAGGGCGCCGGCCGCGAGCCGAGTAACGGCGTGAACCAGGGCATCGAGCCGCTCGCCGAGGTCCGCGGGAATGATCCGGTCGGAGATTGCCTGGCGCAGCCGGTGCTGAAGCTCACTCGCCGGCACCACGGCCAACGCCCCCAGGAAGAGCGGCAGCTCCAGGCGGCCCCAACCATAAAACGCGGCGGCCGGTACGGGTGCTTCCTCCTGAAGGCCCCGCACTTCCCGAGCCAGGCCCTCCGCTTCCACCAGGATGTCCAGCTTCCGGCGATCGATCCACGGCTCGACCGCCGCGAACTCCGCCGCCAGGAAGCTCACGTCCTCCGGGGTAAACTCCGCGGGCGGGATCGAGGTGACGCGTGCGCAGGTACGGAGCAGGCGCGTGTACTCGTCGTCCTCCTGAATGACTGCCGCCGCCACGGTAATCACCACGTCGGCCTGCTCGCCCACGTTAAACAGCACCATCGGTCCGCCGGCCGCGGTGAAGCGCCCGCCCCTCACGTCACGCAGGCTCGTGATAGCGAGCGGCGCATCCCGCGCCGTGGTGACGTGGAAGCTTAGATCCGCTGTACCCACTTCACCACGCTTGAGATCTCGGGGGTGGTACTCTATCCGGAAGGAGCCGGTGTGGTCCGTGTTGACGGAAGCTCCCAGTTGCTGACGGGCGCGCATGTCCTGGTCGAACGCCTGCACGCGCACGTCTTTGACGGGGAAGCCGTCCGCATCCCGGACCAGACCCGCTATTCCCCATGGCCGCGGAAGCTGCTCAATGTCCTGGGTGAGAGCGGCCGCGGTCGCCAGGTCTACCACGCCGAACTGTCCGGGCCACCTGTCCCCGGACGCGCTGCTCAGCGCTCGCAGTCGCCGCTCGTTCTGCCGCTGATAGCTGATGACGGCGGTGCGGGTGCCTTCCCCGAACAACTGTTGTCTGACCTCGCCCGGGGGCAGTTCCAGCCCGTACTTCTCCGCCAGCGCCGACAGCTCGCGGTGCAGCAGCGCCACATCCTCGCCGACCATGTCGAGGGATAGAGATCGGTTCCGGAGTTGCATAACTGCCTTTCGTGCGGTGTCTTGCCGGTCTTTGAACGCTTTGCAGGCGCGGAGACCGCGGAACGCTCCGCTCCGCGGAACTGCGCGGAGCGGAGGGGATCTGGAGCTAGGGCTGGCGGTTGGTATGCCAGACGTGAGGAGGCGAACCCGTCTGGTTCCACTGCGGCTCGCAATTCGCCTGGCATGCCGGTCGCGAGGTTCCCACCAGGACCGAAGGCGCCCCCTCTGCGAGCAGCCCGAGCGGCCCTTCGACTTCCACGTGACGCATCGGGTCCAGGTTGCCATTCGCAGCGATGGTCGGAGCGGGACCCATCTGCATGCCCTGCGGCAGGCGTGCCTGATTGGCGTTCAGAACGTTGTAGGTGTGCATGTCAGACACGGTCACCCGGTATTCCACCTGGCCATTGATCACACCCGCGCTCACTCCCACCGTCAGCCCCGGATTGCGGGCACCAAGCTCCCGGGCAATCGCCACTACCTCCAGGGACAACTGGTTGAGAAACTGCCCCTGGGAAGCATAGAAGGCCGCCGTGAAGCCGGGAACATCGCGGGGTAACCCACCTCCCGGCGGCTGGCCCGCGCCCGAGGGTGGCCCGGAGCCCAGGGGCGGACCTCCGGAATCCAACGTGACTTGTGCCGTTCCCTGGTTACTGGCCGCATCTTTACCGGCCGTACCCTTTCCGGCCCCGTCCTTACCCGCCGCGTTAGCCGGGGGCGCCGGGCCCTTTTTGGCCGATCCGGCACTGGACGTTACCGTATCCGGGCGGACCGTTCCCTTCCACTGGTCATTCAACTGCGCATTGCGGGATTTAGCAGCCCCGATCGCGCCAAGTGCGCCTCCCAGACCATTGAAAGTGTCCCGGGCCTGCTGCTTGAACGCGGGCGCGGTGACGAGGTCGTACTGGTCCTCGGTCATCGTGAACACCACGCCACCCATTTCGACGGTGACGCTATCGGGACCCGCAACGGGGAGCGGTTTGGCAACCGGTGATGGCTTACTGGTGTCCGCCTTCTTCACCCCTGGAATGGGCCTGCAGCCAGGATCCACCGGCGGCGGCGCGGGCTTGGGTGGCGCCCGCTGCTCAGCGTCAAGCGCGAGCGCATAGGCGGCAATCGCGGCCTTGTCCGCATCGCTTGCGTCATGCATTTGCGCGGAAGTTGGCGTCTGTCCGTTAAGATCAACGAAGAAGACCGGGTTCGCCGCTCCGTACCGGTACAGATTGATGCCCCCGCTCAGCAGGCTTGGATCACAGCTCGTCCATCTCCCCAGCCACGGCGCGTAGTAGCGCGCCCCGTGATAGTACAGGCCGCTCTCCTCGTCCCGCTCCTTACCCGTGTAGCGATACCGCTTCGGCGTCTCGGCTTTGCTGCGCACGGACTGGTACGCCGTGCTCCCATAGGGCGTGTACTCCTCATACGAGATGATTTGCGCCGCATCATCCAGTTCCAGGCTGGCGGAGCCGAGATGATTCCCGAACTGCAAGCGGATCAACTGCGGCGGCGCCGGATCGGTGCTCGACGTGTCGCGCGTCCGCGTTTCCACCAGGGCAATGCGCGCCTGGTCGTCCATCACGTGCAGCGTCTCGCGCTCCAGGGTGGTGGCACCCGCGCCGTCCCGCCGCCGGAAGATCTCAAAGCCGCCGAGGTAGAGGCGCTCCTCGATCCGGTTGGCTGACTTCTCCCACACCTTGCGGACCCGCTGGCCGGCCGCGTCATAGACGTAAAACGCAGTGCCGCCCCCGCCCAGGTCCACCATCTGGAGCTGATCCCGGAAGTCCCAGGCTGCGTTCGGCGCGGGATGGAGACCGCCCAGGTGCGGCATCCGGACCATGTTGCCGTGTGCGTCGTAGACGAACCGCCCGACGGGCGTAGTGGGGGGGCCGACGTCGCTGCTACTCAGGCGGTTGCTGGTTTTGCCCGGTTCCAGAACGCTGGCTTCGCCGTGGACGTAGCCGCGGGTCCAGCCGGGGTGGACCGGGCTGGTGCCCCGGTGCCGCATCTCCACGAAGTTGCCCACTGCGTCGTACACGTACCGCTCCGTGTACGTGCCCATTGCGTCGCTGACGTTGGGGTGATCATGCCGCATGTGAAACGCATTGAACGCGTCGGGCGCCGTGGGTGAGTTCGGCGTGCCCCCGGTCTGCCCCAGGTGCTCCCGGCCGGTCGCCTCGATGAGCCGATAAAGCGCGTCGTAGGTATAGTCGCTGCTGGGCTCCACCTTCCCGTTCAGGAAGTAGACGGTCTGCTGCGCGTCGTCGCGGACGTGCACGATGTTCCCGACCGGATCGTAGGTGTAGTGCAGGTTCTGGAGCCCGCATGGCTTGCCCTTGGGTGGGAACTCCGGCGCGGGAATGGTCGACGGTGGGGGCGCCGGATTCTCGCAGTCCTCCGGAAACGCGGATCCCTGGCGAGTAGCGGGGTCCACGCCGCGTCGAGTGTAGAGGTGGATCAGCCGGAACATTTCGGGGTCGTAGGTGTAGCTCGTGCTGATGAGCTTGCCGTCCCTCGCCATGCGGTCGACGCGGCGGCGGCGCCCCGCCGCGTCGTACTCGATGCCGTGGACGAAAGCCGTCCACACCGGCTGGCCACCAGCGACAGCGCCGCGAAGGTTCACGTCCACTCGCTCCAGCAGGTTCGCTTCGTTGTAGGCGGGGCGGATCACGCTCGGCTGCATCGCCGGGGTGTGCGGAGTGGTCACCGTCACCGGGCGGTTGAGGGCATCATAGGTGGTGTCACTGGTGTAGGTATCGGCCTCCAGGAGCGGGGCCAGCGCGGTCGCGAGTGCCCCCAGCGCCAGGAGGGCCTTCGGGTCCGCGGGCAGCGCCACCGGGTCGGCGTCCACCGGACTCCAGTCCACGGCGTGCCGGTACCGGGTGCCGCTCGTCAGGCGGCGGGAGGTGCGGAGGGCGTTCCCCTTGAAGTCGTGGGCTTCCGCGGTGGCCGCCCCCACCTGGTCCAGGTGGAGGAAGAGCTTGCCCCGCAGGTTGAGCGGCTCGGCCGCCGGGTGCTGCTCTCCATAGACCAGCCGGTTGACCAGTAGCTCGCGGCCCGGATCGGCGGGGTCCGCGCCGGTGACCAGGGCGCGAACGGGCCGGCGCAGCGGGTCGTACTCATTCCGGAACTCGTGGCCGCGCTCGTCCCACGCCCGGATCGGGTTGCCGGAGACGTCGCTCAGGGTCCAGCGCGCGCCGGCGTCCATGCTCAACTGGTGGATGCGTCCGCCGAGCATGCTGTAGCTGTACCGGATTACCACGCGCCCGCGCGGGTCGCCGGCCTGCTGAAGAGCATCCCGCACCGACCGCTGGTTGCCTTCGATATCCAGCTCGACGCGGGTGGCGAAGAGCAGGTGCCGCCCGGGCTGCGCCGGGTCGGGCCCGTTGTCCACCAGCGTGAGGAACGGCCGTCCCAGTGTATCGAAGTGGACCGTCGTGGGGGTGCCGGCATGCGCGACCGCCCGGGTCGCAGCGGCTTGCTGGGGACCGGGCGGGCCGCCCTGGCGCCGCGCCAGCCACGTCTGCCAGGGCGGCGCCGGGGGGCTAGTGGGCAGGCCGCCGACATACCCCGCCGTATAACCCCGGATGTCCGGGTCCGTGCGGGGATCGTCGAGCACGGTGTCGCTGGCATCCCAGGTGACCTGCCGCCACGGACCGAAGACCACCTTCTCATACGTGTGATCCGGGTGCAGCGTAGCGACCACCCGACCCAGCGGGTCGTAGAACACCACCGGGCTGACGCCCACCTGGACGCCGTACTCGAACCGATGATCGCTGAACAGCGTCCCGTCCGAGCGCTGCCGGGTACTGAAGAACGGCTCGTACTGGCGGACTGGCATGCCCTTGTTGTTGAAGACGGTCCAGCCGCCGCCCACCCACCGGGGGCTCACCGCCGGTCCGCCGTCTTCCAGCGGGCCCGGCTCAGCCTGGATCTTCTTCTGGATCTCACGCCCGTAGCCGTCGGAATAGGAGAAGCCGATCTGGATCCTGAGCCCGCCCGCCGGTACCGGGTCCGCGGCATGGGTCTCCCGCGTCAGCGTGGCGGCGTAGACCGGAAGCCACTGCGCCGGATCGCCCGGGTGAGCCAGCCGGGAGTTCCGGAAGCAATCGAGGTCGTAGATGACCCGGGTGGTTGCGGCCTGGAGCAGGCCCGGAGCCGGAGCGTGCGGGTCCGGAGCGTTGAAAAACGCATCCCGCTGCGCCTGCGTGAGGTCCGCCTGAAAGCCCTGCAGGGAGTCCCCCTGGACCGGAGCGGGAGCGGGTTTCCCCATCACGGCCGTGCCCACCACCAGTCCCAGAGCGTCGAACGCCACTTCGATGCGGTTTCGATCGGGGTCCGTCACCAGTCGCGGCTGGAGCACCCGGTAATCGTTGCCGGGCCGCAGCGGATCCACATTCCCGTTCGCAAGCCGTTCGCCTACGGTAACCCGGTTGCCCAGCGCATCCCGAGTGTCGACCACCAACAAGTCGTACGCGTCAAAGGTGACGAAGCTCTCGGTGGGCACCGTGCTCGTGTGGAACGGATCACGGGAGCGGTGCGGCAGGAAAAAATGCCCCCTGGCGTGGGCACGCTCTTGCGCCGCCGTGTCCGCGCTATTCGGTGAGAGCAGCACGCGGCCGGAGGGGACCCACCAGTGGTCGTCCGGATCCGTGGCGGGGAACCGCCCGTCCGCCTTGAGCTGCTGGCCGGAGAGATAGCCCCCGCGGTCGGCGGCCCCGCTGCCGAGCACGGCCGAGGGGCTGGGGAGAAGAGGCTGTCCGCCGCGTCGAAAGACCTGCGCGAGTAGCCCCGGGGTAAAGGCCAACTGGTAGCTCTCGCCGGGCAGCGCGAGCGGCTCCAGCTCGCCGAGGGGAAGCAGCGCCGTCAGGTCATCCTTGCGATACAGAATGCGGCTCCAGGCGATGACGCGGCGCGCCCGGGCGCCCGCCGCCGTCTCCTCATAGGCGAACTCCTGGAGGAACCGGTGTCGCAGCCGGCCCGGAGCACCCGGGTCCGGCTCCACCAGGTCGGACGCCTGGAACCGTCCCGCCAAACCCGTGGGCGTATAGGCGGTGAGCTCATACGCGCGCGTCTCGGCTGGCATCGGGACCCGGTAGGCACCCGGAAAGAGGAGGGCCTCGTCCACCGGTCTGGTAACGCGGTTCTCCGTGTAGGCGACCCGGGTACTCGCCTGCACGTCACGGTCGACCGGGAGGGGGAGCGAGAGATCCGGCTGGGACCGGGGATAGCCGATGACGGCGCTCTTCAGCACGCTGCCGAACGAGTCCACCTCCAGCGTCAGCGCGTGCTGGATGCGCGGGTCCGCCGGGTTCCGCTCGTATTGGTAGGTAATCGCCTCGCGCGGGTGAGCAAAGAAGACGGCGTTGCGGTTGCCTCCCCGCCGCTGTTCCAGCCGGACGGCGAAGTTCTGCTCGATCACCGTATACGGAGTCCGGGAGCGCTGGATGGCCGCCGGGCCGGCTCCGGGCAGCGCGTCCCGGGCGTAGACTTCCTGGCGGAGCATCCTGCCCTTCAGAGCCCGGCAGGCCTCCCGCTCTTCCTGCACCGTGAGGCCAGGGGGCAGCAGGCTGTCCGGGAGCAGCAGCGCCCGCGCCTGCGCCTCGGTGAGTCCCGGCTCCCGGTAATACTCGCCGGGCTTCCGGTCCTGAAGCAGCCCCGCGAAGTAGTCCGACACCCGGTCCCGGCCCAGGTAGACGCCGGTATGAAACCATGTCCTGGTGAGCACCGGCGGCACGTGGGAGGCAGGATTCTCATTGCTTGCGGGAGTAAGTGTGCCGTCGCTGGTCAGTGCGGCCATCTCCTCCGTATCCCACTGCTCCACCATGCCGAAGCCGCGGAACTCCCGCTCCTCGCCGTCGAAGTAGCCGTGGTGATAGGCGTAGCGGGTGATGAACCGGCTGCGGCTCACCGCGTCGTGAGTTTCCACGCGCTCCACCACGTGCACGGGGAACGGCAGGCGGGTGATCCAGGGCGTTCCGTCCTGCCGGTCCTTCAGGTAGAAGCGAGTCGAAGGGGCATACCGGACCACCGTTTCCGCGCCGAGGTTATTGCTGGCCTTGACGAGCAGATGCGGCTTGTGCGCGCCCATCAGGTTGACGTAGCGCATCGGCCGCCGCGCGTCACCGGGCAGGGAGGAAGACCAGACCAGGCACGCCGTGCCGTTGCCGAGCAGGTCCAGCGGCACGATGGAGGCCAGGCCGTCCACGCGCGGGAAAACGTTCAGACGGCGCGCACTGCTCCAGCTGTTCCCGGACTGGTTGAAGAAGAGACGGACGCCGTCCCGGTGCAGGTAGAGCAAATCCGCGGTGCCGGTGCCGTCGACATCCGCGAGGCGGATGCGCTTCTGCTCGAACTGATCCGGGTGGTCGAACGCTGGCGCGTGGTCCATCGTTACCCGCGCGCCGAAGCGGCCGTAGCCGAGGTTGGGCCAGTAGCACACCTCGCCGCTGCGGATGCGGACCAGGTCCGTCAGCCCGTCCCCGCTCATATCCGCCAGGTAGATGGACTGGGTGGGGTCCGCGAAAACCAGGCGTGGGCCGAGCTCCACATCGCGCGCCTGCGCGGCCCGCCGAGCCGGCCCGAAGCCCTCCTCCGCCAGCGACGGGTGCCAGACGAAGGCGTCCTCCTCAGTGATCAGCACGTCTGCGTGCCCATCCCCGTCCAGATCCACGAACCGCAGGTTAGGATCGCGTACGTCACGGTTCAGGCGCGACGCGAACGGCCGGAACGCCTCCCATCCCTCTTCCGCATCATGCTCCCAGAAGCCGGGCACCGGACCGTCCAGCGCCACCAGGTCCGGCTTACCATCCCCCGCAAGATCCAGCAACTGGCCCAGGCCCATGGCAAGCGGGTGGTTGGACTTATTCGCGACCAGTTCCACGAGCGCGAATGCGGCTTTCGAATGCGCGGCCACGCCGGGCTCCACCTGAAGGGGACTGAGGTTCCGTTTGTAATACCAGGCGCCAGCCTGCTCCGTGAGGAGGCCGGGGATCCCTTCCCCGTGCAGATCGACCCACAGGTACGTGGCGCCGTCCAGCCCCATCGGCAGGTTCTCCAGGCTCGCGGGCTCCACGTCCTCCACCGTGTCCTGCACCACCGGCTGGGTGTACTCGAACTCGAGCGGCGGCAGGCTCCGCTTCAGATAGCCGCCCGCTTCGGGACGGTAGCCGACCTGCGTGGCACTGCGCAGGAAGGTATAGACCGGGCCCTGCGCGCTGGTGGGGTCTTGGTGGGGCGAGTAAGCGAGGTCGGTAGAGCGGACGAGACCGTCGTATCCCTTTTGTCCCGTGGGCAGGTCTGGGATGTGATGGAACATTAGCACCCGTCGGCACAGGCGGGTGGTCCGCACCTCGAAGCCGGACCGGTACACTGAGAACGGATCGTCACGGTAGGTCCATGGGGCCGCATCCCCCGGCGCGGGCCGGTGCGCGTCGTGCTCGCCGTAGTCCAGGATGACCTGGAACATCCATGCCGCGTTCTGGACCTGCGCCGCGGGTAGATCCGCCAGGAAGTGTGGACGCTGACCGGCTCCGTTCAGCAGCGGATTGCGGTTACCATAGCGGATCCCTTTGAGATACCGGTTGGCCGTGCGCCGTGCGTCGGCGAGGTCACCGCGGTTCCGTTCGCGGGCCTGGGACAGGTCGACACCCAAGCCATCTTCCGGCTTGTAATCGTAAAGCACGGCGTTGCCGCGGTCGTCGCGTGTCTCGCAGATGAGCCACCGGAAGATGCGCCGTCCATCCTCTGGATCCGCGATGCGGGAGCGAGCATCCGGTCCATACAGCGTGAGAACGTTGTCCCCGGAGATGGAGCGCCAGTGCACGTCCCCATCCGCTGCCCGAGTCCAGCGTTCGATACGGGCAAACAGTCCCTCCACCCGGGGGCGGTAGCGCCGGATGGCGAAGCCCGGCACGGTGGTTACGTCCTCGAAGCGCGAGCCGTCCGGGTTGAGGACCGGGACCAGGTCCTCCATTCCGGACAGGACGAAAACGTCCGACTCGTTCGCGTCGTCGTACTGCGGGAGTCCCCGGTCCGTCTTGCGCGTGATCGAGGGCAGCACGAGGCTCCACCCCAGCCCAAAGGGACCGTTCCCGGCGGCGGAGTCATACGTGAGGCTCAGCTGCGGACCAAAGCCGCCGCGCCCGGGGCTCGTGGGGATGGGCACGGACATGGAGCCGGTGCCGGTGACGGGGTGTGCGGCGAACTTCTCCCCCATCCCGCGGATCGCGCCGCCGCCTATTGGCAGGGAGGGAGACGGTAGCAACGGCTGCCAGTCTCCAGCGGCGGACTGCCCTTCCTGCTTCGGCTCTGGCGGGGTGTTTAACATGGCCTACATCGTTCCGCAAATGCGCCGCTGCGACCACTTCAACTACGGCCTCGCCCAACTGCGAAACTTCAGGCGAGTCCCCATCCGGTGCAGGAAAAGAGCCCTATGAACCAGGGGGTCGTCTGCCCGACCTCAACCCGACCTCGCACTTCCGCACCGAGGTAGACACTCTGGGCACGCCGCAGGTGTCCAAAGCTGAGTTCGCCGATCCAGAGCGCCTCAGCCCGCCGAAGCGGCAGGGTGTCCTCGGGGAGCCGTTCACGCGGCCTCTCAAGGAGGTGAGATCCGATAGGTTGTCTTGCCAGGCCGCATGACGCTCCCAGCGCAGACCGCAAGGCGCTTGTCGCAAGGTGGGTGCTCGGTCAAGCGAGCCGGCTAGGGTTCTGCTCGGCAAATCGCCGTTAACTGCTGCGGGATCTCTTTCCCGGCGGGGGTATTCTTCAGATTAGCCCGCGGCCTGCGTATTCAAACCCGCAATTGTGAGGGTCTTGTTGGTTTGGGCTCGCCACTCGCTGAAGGTGATCGGCAAGCGAGGCAGAACACCAGTGAGCTACTCACAAACAGTTGCTTTTGAGTGGTTCACTGGAACTTTAGAGGAGTTCCAGTGAACCCGCTTGGTTAGGGCTCATTAGGCTTCTCAAAATCAAGCGTTTCACAAACTGTCCATGGTCCGCTTGTGAAACGCTTGATGATCTGTCGGCTAGACAATTCTCCGGTCAAACTTCCAGAAAGCTGTTTAGCCGGTATATTTTCACCCGCAGCCAACCATTCCTTACGGCGCTGAGCGCCGCCGCAGGTGTGGTTCTTGAAGAGACGTGAGTCGCGTCCCCTCTCTGGCACCCGCCGTTGCGAATCCCCAACTGGGGCACGGACGGCAGGCCGGTTCAGAGCGTGGCCTCGGGGTAGCGGCGCCGGCGGCGCTCGATCCAGGCGGCCAGGTCGTCCCGCGCGTAGCGATGCTCCGCGATCCCGATCAGCAGGTCATAGGCTTCCCGCTTGACTTCCGGGTCACTGCCGACGGTCCAACCATTGAGACGGAGAAAAGTCTCCAGCGCCGCGAAGGCCACCCGTTTGTTGCCATCCGCGAAGCCCTGGTTCTCCGCCAGGGAGTAACAGAGCACCGCCGCCTTTTCGGCCAGGGTGGGATAGAGATCCTCGCCGCCGAAGGTCATTTATGGTTGGGCCAGGGCCGATTCAATGAGGCCCTGGTCTCGCACTCCCGGGTCCCCGCCATGCTCGCGGATGCGATCCGCATGGAGCAGCCGGAGGTCGGCGAGGGTCAGATACTCCCAGTTCATCCCGCCAGCCGTTCGAAGAGATCCCCGAATTCTCCGGACAGCTCTCCACGAATCCGCTCAAGCCGGGCCGCTCGCTCCGAGCTGGCGGCGGTGTCAGGAGTAGACACGTCGGCTTCCGTCGGCATCGAGCGCCGGAGCAGGTCCAGCGCCAACGCCTCCGGCGCCAGATTCTGCCGGGCAGCCTCGGCCCGCAACCGTTCCATCTCGGCGTCGGGTAGCCGGCCGTAGACTGTCATCCTTACCTGGGACCCCGCTCAATGTTGGTACGTGAGATCTTTCAACCGGGACCAGCAGCTTCCCCAGGGCCCCTACTGCTTGAGCGGGCCGCGCTGGCCTGGGGTCTAATTCGTCCCGCAGTGGGGGTCAGTTCATAGCAGGTCCTTCCCCCGAGAGCGACGAATAGAACTCCAACTCCGTTTGCCATCTCCCAATGCCCCGACTTCCCGACACTCCCGGCCGACTGGGCCGCCCCGTGAGCTTTGCCGACTTCGGTCTTGAGTTCGTTCGGACCGTGATGAGCCGGGAGCTGCTGCAAAAGCAGTTCCTCACCCTCATCCCGCCGTATCCGGTCGACGTCGTAACGCCGGAAGCCTCCGGCACGGCCACGCCGAAAGTCGGCCAGTTGCGGGAAGGGCTTTCGGATCGCTGCTGCCTCCGCTACACCTTGCCGCTGGAAGTCGTCCTGGATCTCGTGATCGAGGCGATCCCCACGACCCACAACCAGGTAACCGGCAGTGCGCACCTGCAGCTCTCTTTGGAGATCACGGCGCATCTTCCGGCGACGCTCTTCCTGAACATTGCAGCGGTCACCGCAGCGGACGTTGAGTTCGACCCGAAGTTCGCCGGGTACTGGGAGCAACTGGCACGCCCGATCGTTCAGTCGACGATCCGAGAGAAGATCGCCGAGCGCATTCAGGGGCAGTTGGACGACTCCGTGGAGAGCCGCACCCTGGATCTCCCCACCATGCTCCTGAGCGGGGTAGGCAAGGCAGAGCCGGCGACTCCCGGAAAACCCTGGCTTCCCGTCGGGGCGGAAGCTCCGCTACGGGGTCGCCTGGCGCCGGGCAGTGCGGCCGCCTATCGCCTCCTGCTGCGCGCTCGGGAACGGGTGACCTTCACGATCTACCTGGGCAACCACCAGGGACCGCAGCGACAGACGGCGGGCTGGGCGATCCTCGGGGCCTCCGGACGGGCCCTTCCGGGCACGGGCAGCGAACTCACGGTGACTGCCTGGCCGCCGGACTTCGACCTGAACGAGGAGACTTTTACCGCCGCCGAGACCGGTACCTACGGGTTTCGCCTGACTAACCTGGCGGGACAAAAGGGCACCGAGCTGGAGTATCTGGTGCTCCAGACCCGGCAGGGAGGCGAGAAGCACGGGCCGCAGCTCTGCTTCGACGAGTTCGGCGTGCAGTTCATGCGCCAGGCCCTCTCGCCGGCGTTCTTCGCTGCGCAGCTGGAACTGGCCCTGGCCGAACCGATCCCGGAGCAGCGCAGCGAAGAGCACGGGATCGTGATCCGCACGGCCGCATCCGCCCACCTCCGCTCGGTCGCTCCTGCTCCCCTTGCGGTGGAGGAGACGCTGTTCGAGCTGGCTTACCGGGTCACCGTCTCCTTGGAGCTGCTCCTCCACCTTAAACTGCCGCTGCTCGAAGAACAGGGCTGGCGGGCCGAGGCGGACTGCCCACTCGTGCTCCGCGTCTATCCCTTCAGCCAGCCCGCCGCCATTCACGTGGAGGTCGATCCGGTCAGCGCGCTGGACCCCACGCTCACCCATCTGGAACACGTGAGCGGCCCGGCGTTACTCACGGGGGTGGAGCGCACGCAGATCGAGGGGAGTGCGCCGGCGAAGATCGCTGAAGCGCTTAACGCCGCCTTCCAGAAGGCCCAGGAGAGCGGCAAGCTCCACCAGGTCATTGCGGAGCGCGTGCAGGAGCTCATCGCCGGTCTCCAGTTGCCGCCGCCACCCCCGCCGTCCTTGAAGGGGAAAGATGCGCGCACCTTCCGGGGGCACCTGCGGCCGGGGGCTTTTGATCTACACCCGGTCCGGCTGCGCGCCGGGCAGACGGTGAAAGTGGGGGCGCAGGCTTACCTGGAACAGGGGATGCCGTTTGGCTGGCAGATCGCCTCTTCCGTGGCGCTGCTGGACGCCCACCAGGGGCTGATCGCCGAGGAGACCGTACTGGTCAGCGCGTCCGGCCGCAAGCGGGAGCGGGAGACCTTCACGCTGCGGGCCGCTGCCGCGGGTGATTACTGGCTGCGCGTCCGCGCCGAGCCGGCCAGCGAAGACTATGGCCTATTCCACTACACCTTGAAGGTGGGCTAACCGCAGGAACTGGGGGATTTCAAGATGAACGGCCGGAGCTTTGTATTTGTCCGGAAGAACGGGGCGCCGCTGGCGGGGGTGCTCAACGGCGGCCACGTCGGTTGGGGCTTTCAGGTGGCAGAGGACCGCTGCTACTACGGCTCCACCGAAAACTCGAGTGGCGCGCCGTACGTGGCTCCCGGCGCGGACTCGGGCTGGTGGGCCCACGAGGGCACCGAGGCCGAGATGCTGGCCCGGTTTACCGAGTTGGCCTACGACGGCTACAAGGTAGCCACCGTGCGCGACCCTCACCCGGAAGAGGCCCGCCAGGTCGCCGACGCGTCGGCGACCTGGGGCTACACCGGACTCACCAACAACTGTCTCGACCACCTCTGGCGCATCTTGGACGCGTACGGGGAGCCCTGGCTGCCCTTCGCCCAGACGCACCCGATCCCCAACGACTGGTTCGCGCAGTACATCGGCGAATACCGCAACCTGTAACCGCTTGGCGAATCAGCACCGCTCATCAGCCCCAGGCTGGCGGCGGCCTCCCCGGACCATTTGGAAGCCGCGGGTGCACACCTGGCCACCGGAACAGGGTGTCGAAGCGTGGGATGCGCGGCCGAGGACCAGGTATGGCTTTACGGCGGCCGTTGCTTGCGCTCTCTGCGCCGCAGAACGCGGGCGGTTCCGCCGTCCCAGACCTAAAGATCGATCTGGAAATGACCCGACGCACCTGGGAAATCCTGGCGGCTACCGCCCTGGCGCTCGCGATTGCCGCGACGGGTGGCGGCGCGCTCTGGCTCAAGCAGCGGCAGCAGCATCTGGATGCAGAACTCGCACGCGCGCTCGACTACTACGAGTCCCCCCGGGCGGCGGCGCTGCTTCACCAGGGGGCCCACGGAGAGGTCACCAGCGCGGACGGTGACCGGACCACCCCGCTCCTGGTGGCGTGCTACCGCGGCGATCAGCCCCTGATCGAGTACCTGCTTGCGCACGGAGCCAACCCCAACCGCAGTAGCGACGGTCTCTCGCCCCTCCGGGCCGCGGTGATTTCCGGCCGGCGAGCGGTCGTGGCGCGGCTCCTCGCCGCTGGAGCCGCGGTGAACGGCACGGACGGGCAGGGCTCCACGGCCTTGATGCTGGCCGCGCACCTCGGGCGACGCGATCTGCTCGAGCTCCTGCTCACTGCCGGTGCGGAGGTAGACGCGCAGGATGCGGACGGGGGTACTGCGCTCCTGGAGGCTTGCGGCCGGGCGAGTAGTATCGCGTTTCTGGACCAGGAGATACTGCGCGGCGATACCCACACCCCCCAGCAGGCTCCCTGGCTCCGCGCCGCCCTGGACCCGGGCACGATCGAGCGGCTCCTGCGCGCGGGGGCAGACGTCAACGCCGTGGATCGCAACGGGGAGACGGCCCTCACCTCGGCTGCCATCCATGGTGCTAAGGCCCTCCCAGCGGTGAAACTCCTGGTCGCCCGCGGCGCCCGTGTAAACGTGCGCACCCGTGACGGCTTTACGCCTATCCTGCTGGCGCAGGGCCCCGTTCCCCTACCCGCAAGCGACCCGGCGCGGCCGCTCGTCGACTTCCTCCGCCGGGCGGGCGCGGTGAAGTAATCCGCAGTTTGAGGGGTGGCGTCCGAAGCGGTCGCAGACACCGGAGTCATTGCCCGCGGAGGCGATACCCTGGCGCACATGCTGGCGTACCACTACGGCATGGAGCAGGCGCCCGAGAGCCGCCTACGCCGTGGTTGATTTGCTGGCCAACCCGTTGAAGCATTCCGCGCGACCAGCAACTCCAATGCTCTGCTGGGAACGAGACTGCTGCGAGTGCACCCCACCTGGCGCAGGTGGAGCGGCTACTCGACATGAACTAGCGTGAACAGGTCACGCCGAGGGTGACAGAGACTGCACGCGAGAGCGTGTGAATTATGCGGGCTCATTGCCCACATCCACGCCATCTGGTTCCCGAGACTCTATGCAGTTGGGTTCTCTGCGCGTTAGACCCGGCCTGGGCCCCGTGCCGGTAGGCGGCTGAGCAGTAGGTAATCGGGCGCCGATGCGCCAGGAATTCGGCTAAGAGGGAGTCGAGCAGATGACACGTTCAGGTCGGCCGCCGTTGACGTCCCTTTGGCCCGTCCTCCTGGCGGGTTTGCTACTGGGTGTGACGTGTGCCTTGGGCGCGGGTGCGGCTAGCTCCCCGGGAAGCAACCATGCGGGCAACGGGAGCGAATTGCTTGCCTTGGAGATCAACCCGGAGAGCCGGGTCAAGGTGGCGCGCGTCGGCACGCCCCCGGTGTTGGTTCAGGGGCAGTGGCAGCGCTGCATGATTCGCGTGGGTAACGCCGCGGGTACGACCGCCCCGCTCGGGGTGGAGGACTCATTCAGCAGGGCCACTCGGCCCCATGCCGCAGACTTCGGGACCGAAAGTGGGATCTCCTGGAGATTGGAGTCGGACGCCCGCGTGGGCACCCACCTGACGGGTGCCAGCGAGGAGTGCCGGGTGCTCTCATTCCGCACTTCCACTCCGGGACGGCGGCTGGTCGGCTTGCGCTTCAACCTAGGCCAGGGGACGCAGGACCTCGGCTTTCGCGGAGAGGCGGACCTGCTCTTCAACGTGGTTCCGGCGAGTCTGGCGGGCACCACACCGGGCACGAACCCGGTGGCAGAGCCGCAGCCGCTGCTCGCGCACGGCCGGCGCCTCCGGGAAGCGCTGGAGTTGCTGGGAACACCCCTCTCGTCCGACCGCCTCGCCTTGCTGGAGCGTGCCGGCCGGGAGGCGGTCGGCGCCTCCGCGATCGAGCAGGTCCAGGCGGCGCTCGACCCGCTCTGCCTGGCGGAGCTGCAGATCCACCCAGACGGCTCGCTGGCTGTGAAACGCGGCCAATCACAACCGGTGCTCCAGGAGCAGGGTTGGCGAACGTTCCTCGTCAAAGTCCGCAATGCCGCGGGTGCGCGTGGAAGTTTGCGCGTCACCAGCCCGAATGCCCAGCAGGTGCCCAATGGCCCTGCCTCCGGGGTCGCGCAGCGGTGGCTCGATCTCTTCGTGGCCGACGCCGCTCCGCTGAGCGCTCCGCTCACCGGGATGGCCCTGGAGTACCGCATCCTGCAGGTCTACGCGCGGGATGCCGGGCATCTGGCCGCCCCGCTCAGCTTCAACGTCGGAGAGCTGCCTGCTTCCGCAGGCGGCACCCCTCGACCAGTCGAGGCCCGAGACTGGCGGTTCCCCCGCGATGTGGCTGCGTGGAAGGCGCTGAACCAGTGCCGGCTGGAACCGCGAACCGACTCGCTGCGGATCGTGAGCACCGGAGTCGATCCGTTTATCGCCACGGAAGTGAGTGCCCCGGGCGGGAAGATGGTGCTCCGCTTCCGAGCCCGCGCGGAACGGCCGGGTTTCGGGCAGGTGTTCTGGTGGACCGAGGACCAGCCCCAGCCGACCGGCCAGCGCAACGAGGTGTTTTCGCTGGAGGAGGACAACGGCCGGTTCCGCGAGTACGCGGTCCGGTTCACGGTGAAAGGCCAGCTCCTCGGCTTGCGGCTGGATCCCTGCGGCGTTCCGGGGTGGGTGGATCTGGAGGCGGTCACCCTCTCCTACGAGGACGACCCCGGCCGGCACTCGGCAACCCTCGCGGTCCCCTTCACCGCGGAGCCCTCTCAGCCGGTCACGCTCCGGGTCCGGGACGAGCACAGCCGGCCGACCACAGCGTGCTTCGTGGTGCGTGACGAGCAGGGGCGGGTGTACCCCGCGCAGGCCAAGCGGCTGGAGCCGGATTTCTTCTTCCATCCCCAGGTCTACCGGGCCGATGGAGAGGTCCTGCGGCTGCCCACCGGCAGCTACACAGTCCGGTGCAGCCGGGGTCCGGAGTCCGTTCCCGAAGTGCGCACCCTCCAGGTGGGCAGCCGCCCCGTGCAGTTTGAATACCAGGTGCGGCGGTGGATCGACCCCGCGGGCCGCGGCTGGTACTCGGGAGACCATCATATCCACGCGGCGGGCTGCGCGCACTACGTCAGCCCGACCGAAGGGGTCGGCCCGGAAGCGATGGCGCGCCACTGCCAGGGTGAGGACCTGAAGGTGGGCGCCAACCTGACCTGGGGACCCGGCTTCGATCACCAGAAGCAGTACTTTACGGGGAAGGAAGACCCCCACTCCCGCTATCCCTACCTGCTGCGGTACGACGTGGAGGTCTCCGGCTTCGGCTCCCAGCAGAGTGGCCACCTCTGCCTGCTGCGGCTCAAAGACCAGATCTACCCCGGCGGCGCCTCCAAAGACCACTGGCCGACGCTGGGGCTCAGCACCCTCCGTTGGGCGAAGTGCCAGGGGGCGGTCTGCGGACCCGCGCACTCTGCCATCGGGCTTGCGCCCACTCCCGAGCGGGTGGAGGGGGTGGACGGTCCGGACGGGCTGCCCAATTATGCCCTCCCGGCTTTCGATGGCATCGGAGCGAACGAGTTCATCATGGACGTGACCCACCAGGTTCCCGGCCCCGCCGGAGCCCTTGGTGCCGGCCGTGGACTTCCTCTCCACCATGAACACGGATCGGAAGGCGGAACTGAACATCTGGTACCACGTGCTGAACTGCGGCTTCCGCCCCAGGATCAGCGGGGAGACGGACTTCCCATGCATCAGCGGAGAGCGGGTGGGCCTGGGCCGGGTCTACGTGAAGCAGCGCCACCGCCTCACCTACGACGACTGGTGTGAGGGGATCCGCACGGGACGCAGCTACGTAAGCGATGGGGCTCACCACCTGATTGACTTCCGGGGCTCCGCCGTCGACGCGCCCAAGCACAGCGTGGAAGTCGGCACCGGCGGCAGTGAGCTGCGGCTGGCGCGGGCGGGAGTCGTGCGGCTGCGGGTCCGCGCGGCCGCACGCCAGGAAAAAGGTGACCCGGCTCCGGTCGAGCTGATCGTCAACGGCTATCCGGTAGCCAAGCAACTACTGCCGCAGGACGGCCAGGAGCGAGAGCTGGTTTTCGAGACGCGGGTGGAGCGGAGTAGCTGGCTGGCGCTGCGGATGTTCCCCGGCGCGCACACCAACCCGATCTGGGTGGTGGTAGACGGCCGGCCCGTCCGCGCCTCTCGCCGGAGCGCCGAGTGGTGCCTCCGCGGGGTGGACCGGTGCTGGAAGCAAAAGGAGCGGACCTACGCGGAGAGTGAGCGCGAGGAGGCCCGGCGGGCCTACGAACACGCCCGGGTCGCCTACCGGCAGATCCTCTCGGAGACGCGCCCGGACTGAAGGAGCGTTGGAAGGTCCAAGTGAGCGGCTCTGCTGTGCGCCGAGCCGCTCACGAACTCCTGGTTCCACGCGTCCAATGCTTGAAGGCCGTGACTTGCGCACCGCCTTCTCAGCCTCAGCGCACGGCCGTCCCTGCCGCGTTGAAGAGCTGACGTGCCGGGTCATCCGTCAAAACGGCCGTCTGCAGGAAGGAGCAGTCCCGGGAGATGATGCCCTCGTAGTCAGTCGGTGTACCATCCCATTTTAGGATGGAGTAGCACTGCCCTGGCAGGTTCACTACCCCCATGTAGAATCCGCTGCCGTTTGGCAGAATGCCTTCGTGCTGGCGGCGGAAAATTTCTCGCCGGATCAGGCCCGCCTGCTCCTCCATTCCCACCCGGGTGAAGGCCATGATCGTGGCGACGGTGTCCTGCGGGAAGATGCCGCCATTGCAGTAGTAGGGAAATTCGTGTTTGCCGTAGTCCCCGAAGTTGAACTCCGGCGGCACGCTTTCCAGGTTGCACGGGATGCCCCAGTAGAAACCGGTGTAGTCACCGGCTGCGGGGTTGATGTAGCGCACCGTCTTCCCGCGAGCGCTGTCCCGGTATTGCGCCGCCGCCAGGTCGTCCCAGAGCCGCTGCATCACGTCCCGGCTGCCCTTGCGGAGACCGGTGTCTTGCTCCAGGCCATCCGCAATGCCGAAGAGGACCGCATTGGCCTGGATCAGGGGATTACCATATTCATGGCGTCTCCCGTTCTTCCCGATCCACCAGAGGTAGCGTCCCTTCTCCCGATCATAGAACTGGGTGTTGTAGGCTTTGCGCAGCCGTAGGGCGCGGCGGCGGTAGGCTGCACTGCGGTCGACGTCGCCCAGGTCCTCCAGCATCCGCGCCACGCCCAGCAGCGACTTGTACGCCTGTCCATTGACCAGCGCGTTCTTCCAGCCGGAGCTGACGGTGTCGTAGCCGGTGTCGCCAAACTGGTTGCCTCCGTTCCCATCTCGGAAGGTTTCGATCAGTCCATCATTGTCCACGTCCCGCGCCACCAGGTAGTCGGCTGCCTTCACGAGCACCGCCTGGTTCTCCCGGACGAACCCCGTGTCCTGGGTGGACAGGTAATAGTCCGTCGCCGCGTTCAGCACGCCGGTGTTAGAGTCCGCGGAGATGTTGCCGGTCTGCAGCACGTAATCCAGGGAGCCGTCTGCGTTCATGCGACGGTTCAGCCAGAACTCGATGGTCCGCCGGGCGACCCGGTTCAGGTCGATGCCCTCCACTTTCGCGTGCTTGCCCATGCCGCAGAGCCACTGCAGGTTGCGGTCCATGTTCACGCTGACCGGGTCCGAGATGACGTTATTTCCCAGGATTCCCCCGGGGGAGCCGAGCCATCCCGAGCCGCCCTCGTTGGAGGGCATGTAGCAGGTGTCCTGGAGGAGCGCGAGTAATCCTCGCCGGACCCGCGCCCACTCGCGGTCGCTAATCTTCGAGCTCGGCTTGGTCAAGCGCGCCGGCACCAGCTCGATCCGGCGCTCGCGCGCTCCGTGGGAGAGCAGTTCCACGCGCAGTTCCGTCCGTTGGAATTGCCGGCTGCCGGTGAATCGGCAAGAGAGGCGCTTCTGCTTTCCCACGCCGCTCAATCGGAGCTGCCCCATGTCCAGCGCGTTGATGATCAGCGGCGCGAACACGGCCCCCTCGCTCCCCCACTCCTCCGCGATGACCGTCGTCCCCATCACCCGAGGAGCGAACGGCATCACCAGGGCTACGCTCTTCAGCCGCGCCGCTGCTTCACCCTTCACCGTTACGTCCATCCGCAGGCCGTCCCCTTCGCGGGAGATGCGCCAGCGGGCCTCGAGCCCGGGGACGGGCCGGAATTCATAACTCAGGTGACCGGGGCGCAGGGACCGTTTCGCGTCCGCATTCGCCGAACGGATCACCCGACCGTCCTCCAGGGTGAAGTCAAGCTGCATCGGCTCCCAGAGGAGCTGTGTCTTGGCGCGGTCGCCCCCTTCGGTGTCCAGGCCGAAATCGGTGATGGCCGCTGAGTACGCATCCGCCCGCAGGTTGTAGACCGTGGTGCCGGTAGGCTTCCAATTCCGGCCGGTGTTCGACGGCTGTGGGACGAAGTTCCCGAACTGCGCCGGCGGGGAGAAGGGGCGATCAGTGAAGGTCACCCCTGCCGGATCTCGCACGGCTTCGGTGATGGTGGTTGTCAGGCGCGGTCGCTCACCCGCGATGTCCCACAAGGTCACGGACTGGCTGCCGAGGCTGGAACAGGCCAGCAATCCGCCCGGTGACAGGGCCAGCGCCGTGGGCATCGGCACCTGGCTGGCGGGAACAACTACGGTGTTCGACTTCCCATCATACCGTGCGATGCCGCCGGTCCCGCTCCACCAGCAGCGGCCGGCTGGATCGAAGGTAATCCCCCAAGGGGAGAACCCAGGTTCAGCGACGTAGGGCTGCGGCTCGCCTTCGGTCAGCGGGAACCGGCGCACCCGGCTTTCCGCGAATTCGGTGGCGTACACCGCGCCCTCCCGCACCGCGATCTGGGTGATCCAACCCCGCGGGTTGCCTGTAGCGACGGTCGACTTGTAGGCGCCGGTCCGCCCATCGTAACGATACACGTGGCTGTCGTCGCTGCTGACCACCAGCAGATCCCCGCCATACCAGAGCAGATGGGAGGCTCGCGCCAGGTATCCGGGACTGCCGATGGGCAGGCGGACGAAATCGGAGAGGAAGCGCCCCGTGGTCCCGTCGTATCTCGCCACTGCCCCGGCTCCGCCAACAGCCCCAGTAGCAACGTAGAGGGCTCCGTCCGGCCCGAAAGCCAGCGCGTTTGGCCGATCTACGCCGCGGACCAAGGTGCCCAGGTGGGTTCCGCTCGCAGCGTCATACCGCTCGACGGTGCCTGCTCCACTCATCGCCACCAGCATCTGCGCGGGGCGAGCCCTGCTGGCCGTCCGGGGCTCCGCTCCGGCCCCGCAAGCCAGGGCTAGAAAAAGGCCGCAGATCAGCATCCAGCACCTCACTGCTCGCTCACTCATAGTTCGTCCTCGGACGCGCTTCTCATCGTAAGGCTCCGAAAGGGATTTCGACCGCGGTTCCTGCATATTGTATACAGCGTGCCCCATAGGCTCGAGGCCCGAAGGAGCGCCCGTGAGACGTACATCCGAGCAGGCATTAGGCGAAGTGGATCGGCGAGGCCTGGCCTCCGAGGCGGGAGCCCGGCTTCACCGTGCGACCTCGCGCGGGATTTTGAAACTGGGCCAGAAGATCGATGAGGAGACGGTAGCCCGGGAGCTGCACCTCAGCCGTAGTCCCCTGCGGGAGGCGCTGGTCGAGCTCACGGCACAGGGGCTACTGGTCTTCAAACGCGTGCTGAACGAACACGGAGAGGCCGTGGAGGGGCCGGACACCGTAATCTATTAGCGGTGAACCCGGTACGGTTACGGTTCTATCCACGCTCATCCAGGACGCCCGTTGCCTCAGGCGAGGAGCACGCGGAGGCGGCGCCCCCTCGTTCGTGCCCGATGGCGCCGACCGCGATCCTACGACCGCGCACCCCGTTATGCCGCTTGTTAGGTACCCATGCTACGGGTCGGAGGAATCCTGAATGCCGGTTAGACTGGTTGGCGGGTTCACGACCCGGGTCTTGATCTTGATTTCGGTTCTACTCCTTGGAGCCGGAGTTTCGGTGCCACGTCCCGCCGGCGCGAAGGGCACGGGCTCCCCTCCTCACTCTCCCGGATCTATGTCCTCTCTGGCAGGCTGGCTGTTCTCCGGGTCCCTGTTCATCCTCACCACGCCCGAGGGTGCGAATCTCCCGTCCGGGGCTTTGGAGAGAGACTTCCCCCTGCTGGTGCGGTTGAATCGCGACGTCTTCGATTTCCGCCAGGCCAGGCCCGACGGCGCGGACCTTCGCTTTTCGACGGTAGACGGCGCGCCCCTGAAGTATCAAATCGAGGAGTGGGACCCCGCAGCGGGGACCGCCTGCATCTGGGTGCGCATCCCCTTGATCCGCGGCAACGACCGGCAGGAAATCCGCATGCATTGGGGGCAGCCGGACGCCCCCGGCGAATCCGACGGTTCCGCGGTGTTCAACGCGACCAACGGCTATCTCAGCGTCTGGCACTTGACCGATCCGGTAAAGGATGAGGTCGGCACCCTCGTACCGAAGGACACCGGCACTCTTTCCAGCCCCGGCATCATCGGGAAGAGCCGCCGCTTCTCCGAAGGAGAGGGTCTGAACGCTGGGGAGAAGATCACCGCATTCCCCACCGGCTCCAGTCCCCATACTTCGGAGGTCTGGTTCCGGGCCGAGAGGCCGAACGCCACCATGCTGGCCTGGGGAAACGAGCAGGCCCAGGGCAAGGTGGTGATGCAACTCGCCAGCCCACCCCACATCCGAATGGACTGCTACTTCTCCGACGGCAATGTTCGGAGCAACGGTACGCTGCCCCTCGGCGAGTGGACTCACGTGGCGCACACCTACCAGCGCGGGGAATCAAGGGTGTATGTGAACGGGGTCCTGGATGGGGTATCCGTCTCCGCGGGATCCCCGCTGTCCATCAAGAGCCCGGCCCGTATGGATCTGGGCGGCTGGTACGGCAATTACAACTTTGTCGGCGACCTCGACGAGGCTCGCATCTCCAGGGTCACTCGCTCCGCCGATTGGCTTCGCCTTCAATACGAGAACCAGAAGCCGCAGCAAACCCTCGTCGGCCCCCCGGTCCAGGGCAGCGGTGAGTTCTCGGTCTCCCCCTCTCAACTGGTCCTCCCCGAGGGCCAGAGCGCCATTCTCACTGCGGAGATGGGGGGCGCGCAGAAACTCTACTGGGTGCTGAAGCGGGATGGGCGGGCGACCACGGTGGCGGTGGATCGAACCCACTTCTCGTTCGACGCCGCGCGCGTGGCGGAAGACACGACCGTCGCCCTGGAGGTCCGGGCCGTCTACCCGGACGGGATCCGGTCGCGGGAGATCCCGATCACGATCAAGGAGGCGATCCCGGATCCGGTGTTCAGCCTGCAAGCGCCCTCACGCTGGGACGGGAGGAAGACCATCCAGGTGCGTCCCCGGATCGCGAACCTGGCGCAAATCCAGGCGCAAGGAGCCGGCAAGCTGCACTACACCTGGTCGGTTTCCGGGCTGGCGGTCATCCAGGAGGCCGCCCCGGACCGGCTCATTCTGAAGCGGGCGCAGAACAGTGGAGAGATGACCGTCACCCTCTCGCTGGATAACGGGGGGGCGGCCACCGTCCACCGCATCTCGCTGCCGGTGACCGAGCCGAAACAGGACCCCTGGCTCGAACGGGTCCCGGCGGCCGATGAAAAGGCGGAAGAAAACCAGTTCTACGCTCGGAATGACCGGGGGGAGGGAACCCTTCACTACAACGGCAGCCTGGCGACAGAACACTACCCGAAGTCCCTGGCGTCGACGGCCGGCACGGTGTTCTTGAAGCTGTATTCCGGCGAGCAACTGCTCAGGACGGTGAGCCGGAAGCTCCCCCGCGATCGGAGTTATGCCCTCTCCGTAAAGCTAAGGCCCGGCCTGATCCGCTATCGCGTGGAGTTCGGCGTGAAGCAAGACGGCGCCGAGGCGGTGTTACGAACCGTGAGTAATCTCGTTTGCGGTGACGCCTTTTTGATCAACGGGCAGTCTAACGCCGAGGCGACCGCCTGGGGCGAAGGCGATTTCCCTTACACCAACGAGTGGATCCGCAGCTTCGGCAGCAGGGACGGGGATCCTAAGGCGGCGCGATTGAAGCTCTGGGGAAACGCCGCTGGGCGCTCGCCGGGTGGCAAGCTGCAAATCGGCTACTGGGGAATGGAGCTGGCGCGCCGGTTGGTAGAGGCCCGGAAGGTGCCCATCTGTATCCTCAACGGCGCAGTCGGTGGAACCCGCATCGACCAGCATCAGCGGAGCTCGAAAGATCCGGAGGATGCGGCGACGATCTATGGCCGCCTCCTCTGGCGCGTGCGTCAGGCCGGCCTGACCCATGGGATCCGCGGCATTCTCTGGCATCAGGGAGAGAACGACCAGGGCGCGGACGGCCCCACCGGCGGCTATGGCTGGGAAACCTATGAGAAGTACTTCGTGGAGCTGTCCGCGGCCTGGAAGGAAGACTTTCCTAACGTCCAACGCTACTACGTCTTCCAGATCTGGCCCAGGTCTTGTGGGATGGGCATCAACGGCTCAGACAACCGGCTCCGCGAAGTGCAGCGGCGACTGCCGTCGCTCTACTCTCGCATGAGCGTCATGTCCACGTTGGGGGTCAGGCCCCCCGGCGGCTGCCACTTCCCACCGGAGGGTTACGCGGAAATCGCCCGGCTGGTCTATGGACTGGTGGAGCGAGACAGCTACGGAAAGGTCACCCCGGAGCCCGCCGGCCCACCGAATTTGCAGCAGGCGTACTACTCGGATGAGAAGCGGAGCGAGGTCACCCTGGAGTTCGACCAGCCGATCGCGTGGGCGCCAGCGCTGGTGAGCCAGTTCTACCTGGACGGCGCTCCCGGCAAGGTGGTATCGGGAGATGCCCAGGGGAATCGGCTCTTGTTGAAGCTCGCGTCGCCCGCGGCGGCGCGTCGGATCACCTACCTGGACAGCCGGGCGTGGAACGAAAACAACCTGCTCTATGGCCGGAACGGGATCGCCGCGCTCACCTTCTGCGAGGTTCCCCTTCTCTCGCAGAATGCCTCTCGCGCGCGTGCCCTCCGCTCACCGCTGCGCTAACGCAGGGGTGAGCGATCGACCGGCACTGGCGCGGGAGAGGTCACTGGAACGCTTGTCTCGTCACGATGGGCACGTAGCCGATCTCGAGTCCGCGGGGCGGCTTGACCCTCAGCGCAGGATCCAGGGTGGTGAGTACGCCGGTGCTGGGAGGCGGCAGGTACTCCTTCCGGGACGTCCACTGGGCGTGCATCTTCTCCACGATCCGCTGCAAGCGCGCCTTTTCCGCGTCGCTCAGGTCCGCGTCTTGCAGCGCTGGTTGGTCGATGAACCGGTACCACGAATAGGTGACCACACTGCCGTCAGTTAGCTTGACCTGGTAGGGGCCCGCCTTCGGGCCCGGCTGGCGCCAGGCGTTGTCTCCTGCGTCCGGTGACGTATAGGAATGGTCCCGCGTCGCCGGCAGGAAGTGGGCCGCTTTCAGTCCCGTTTCCTCCGGGACCTCCGCGGCGGGAACGGCCAGCAGCTCCTTCCCCTGCTGCTTGCAGTAGTCCGGGAAACTGCCCCGGCGGAATTTGCCGGTCCACGGTTCCAGCACGGACTGCTTCCACTGGAGGCCAAACGTGTTCTGGTCAAAGGCCCGGGTCTCCACCCAGTTTTCCACGCCCCGAATGGGAAGTTTCTCCCGGCCCTGGCGAACGGAGAGCGGTCGCGCCTTGCAGGGTGGAATGATGGCCCCCGAGGCCGCGAACTTACCTGAAGCCGGTGCACCGCCCGCCAGCCAGCGCTCTACCTGCGTGTACAGAGCGTCCTTTGAATAATGGGTCAGGTTGTGGATCAGGATCGTCCGCCCGTCTTGATCCGCCGGGAACTGCAGGCGCGGGATACGGGTGTAGTTGACACCGGTGGCGTCCTGGGAAACAAAGCGCGGCACCGTGTTGATCTCAATGGCGCCCCCCGTAACCAGACCGGGCCGTGCGTCCAGCCCGCGGCCGATCGCGGGCGGGTGGCGGCGCGAGATGCGGCTCCAGGTGACCGGCGTATAGAAGGCAACGGGGCCTTTGAAGTTGGTGCCGTTGAGAAACAGGGTCCAGCACTGGTTACCCGTCGAGACGGGCAGCCCGGCGGTCGTCGCCTTCGGCTCCGTCAGCGGCAGGGCCATCCAGGCATAGCCCAGGAGCTCGCCGCAGGTGCCGCTGCGAAACGTCAAACCGTCCGGTGGTACCAACAGGCGCGGGCTCAGCTGTGCGATGCCCATTTCGTCCGGCTTGAGCGCAGTGGTCTTGCCGAAGCCCCACCCGGGCGACGAGATTTCGTGGTTGTATCCGTTCGCCGTCCCGTTCATCCGGAACTTCGCCGTCGTCGACCCGAAGCGCGTGCTGCCCCAGAATCCGAGCCCGCCCTCGATGGTCTGGAAAACGTCGCGATAGCTGGGACCCCGCTCCGGCCAGTTATCGCGAGCCACCGTGCCGGTGGGCAGCAGCGAGTAGTTGATCTTGCGGTTCTCCGGTACGATCCAGATCGAGGCCAGGCCGATCTGAAAATCGCGCAGCGGCTCCTCAACGAGCGGCCAGGCGGAAGTGTACAGGCTGACCCCGTACCCGAACTCCTCCGGCGGTGCGGGCACGTCCATGCTGATGTAACCCGCCAGCCCCTCGGACACGAGGCGCGGCGAGGGTGCCACCGCGGCAAGAACGGCGGAAGAAACCGCCAGGACCACTCCCAGGCTCCAGATTTTAACCATGAATCGGGGACTCGCCTCCGCTACCGTCAGCACTTTCCGCATAACTATATGCCAGCGGGGGCTTTCCCGCCCGCGTCCGTGGGCCGCTCGAGTTTACCACTGGTCCTGTATAGGAGACCGCATTCCGGCATTTATGGCGATCCAAAGCTATCCAGGAACTGCACCATCGGCTGCTTCGGATCCCCGCCTAAACCGAAGTGATCTCTCGGATGTTCCGGGTCACCTGTAGCGCGTCTCTGATCTTGGACAGAGCCGTGATGAAAACGGCTTGCTCCAAGGTAGGAGGCGCCATGACGCGCACACGACGTTCGTTTTCGGCCAGAACCTCGTTCGGGGCTGGCCATTGCCCACCCGGCCCCGGGAACGAAGCGGCCCGGAATGAGCACCAAACGAATGGTTGCAGAGTTGGATCGCCTGGAAAACTGGTTGCCGATCCTTCCGGATCCGGCAGAGATCCAGGGGGAGTAGCGGCGGCTCGTTACCCCTCAAGAGGTGATTGGGGCAGATTCCGGCAATGAGGGGATCACGCGAAAGCCGGGGACCGGAACTGGGGTAAGCTCCCCCGCCTCAGAGGCGTAGGGGGCCGCTTGAGCAGGAACAGCGAGCGATCGTAACACCAAAACTAACGAGGCTCACACTTACTGCACGTAGAGCCGCTGCGCCGCGTCCAATTCCTCCGCCACTTGCTGGCGCAGCCAGTCCGGCGCCAGCACTTCCACGTGGCGTCCGTAACCCAACACCCAGCGGAGCAGGTCTCCGGAACCGGAGACGCGCAGGCGGAGCAGCAGGCTCCCGTCTTCCTGCGGCTCCAGCTGTTGGCTGGAGTGCCAGGTCCGTTCCCGGATCCAGCGGGCCTGGTAGCTGTCGAACTTGAGCAGCACGTCGAACGGCTGCCAGCTGTGCTCGGTGAGGAAGACGTTCTGGGAATAGGTGGCCGGGGTGAGCTCCGGCCGGGGTTGGAAGTGGTCCGCTCCGAGCGTGCACTCCTGGATGCGCGTCAGCATGAAGACCCGGT
>Ga0255338_1001718_pt1 | contig 38290 bp, 35 predicted proteins | sample MeOH1_35cm_T4_19_FD_203715 | JGI IMG/M metagenome (GOLD analysis project Ga0255338, IMG submission 203715) | Sandy soil microbial communities from University of British Columbia, Vancouver, Canada - MeOH1_35cm_T4_195 | ecosystem: Engineered > Artificial ecosystem > Sand microcosm > Unclassified ...
CAGCAATCCAGTGGAGAATACCTCACTGTTCTCCCCCAGAATTACCGCGTTTCTCTCCCCATCTATGTCTACGACATAAACAGGCTTGCCAAAGGTTATTCCCAAGCCTTTGCGCTGCCCAATTGTGTAATAGGCTAAGCCTCTGTGTGTCCCTAGAACTTTGCCCCCAGTATCAAGAAATGGTCCGGGCTTAATCTCACCACCGGCCCTTTGCTCGATAAACTCCTGATAAGTTTCATCCGTGACAAAGCAGATTTCCTGGCTGTCCGGTTTATTAGCGACCTTTAGCCCCAACTGCTTAGCCAGTTCCCTGGTCCCGGTTTTCTTTTCGTAGTCAGCCAGTGGAAGCAGGGTGTGGGCCAACTGATCCTGGGTGAAACTGTATAAGGCGTAGGTCTGATCTTTGGCAAGATCCCTGGCTTTAGCCAGCAGATAGCGTCCGAGTTTGGGCTCAAAATAAATCCGGGCGTAATGGCCTGTGGCAATATACTCCGCACCCAGTCCTCTGGCCTTCCCGAGCAAGCCTTCAAACTTTACGTAACGGTTGCAGGCAATGCAAGGATTGGGAGTTCTCCCCCGTACGTATTCCCGGACAAAATAGTCAATTACCTTCTCTTCGAACATGGCGCGAAAATTCATTACATAGTGGGGAATATTCAAGTTGTGGCACACCCGCCGGGCATCCTCCACCGCGGAGAGGGAACAACAGCCCCCATCCACCTCAGGGGAACCTGGCTGCCAGATCTGCATAGTGACCCCTATTACCTCGTAACCCTGCTCTTTAAGCAAAGCGGCGGCAATGGAACTGTCCACGCCACCGCTCATTGCCACAACCACTTTTTCTTTGGTCATATCTTCACCTATTTCCCGGGCTTATGCTGCTCCTGATAATTCTTGATGGCCTCGTGTAAAGCATCAGCAGCTAGATTGGAGCAGTGCATCTTTACAGGGGGCAGTCCGTCCAGGGCTTCAGCCACAGCATCATTGGAGATCTTCAGGGCTTCCTCGATGGTCCTGCCCATGACCATTTCCGTAACCATGCTGCTAGTGGCTACCGCCGCCCCACAGCCGAAGGTTTTGAATTTGACATCCTTGATTATGTTGTCCTCAACCTTTAAATAAATGCGCATGATATCTCCACACTTGGCGTTCCCGACTTCACCAACCCCATTAGCATCTGAAATCTCACCAACATTGCGCGGATTTTGAAAATGATCCATTACCTTTTCAGAGTACATTCTTGACATCCCCTCTCTTTGTCGTATAAAGGTGACATGGCCCGCAGGCGATCCACTATCCCGGGTAGAACCCCCAGAACATAATCAACATCTTCCACAGTATTGTGACGTCCCAAAGTAAGTCTCAGGGAACCATGAGCGATTTCATGACAAATGCCCATTGCGAGCAGAACATGCGATGGATCGAGAGAGCCTGAGGTGCAGGCGGAGCCGCTTGAGGCGGCAATTCCCACCATATCCAGGCTGAGGAGCAGGGACTCCCCTTCAATGTATTCAAAGCTGACGTTTACATTGGTAGGAACTCGGTTTACCGGGTGGCCGTTTAGTTTAACATGCTCAAAGCCTTCCAGGAGACCCTTCATCAGTCTGTTGCGTAAATCAAGGATCCTGGCATTGTCCTCTTCCATCCTTTGACCTGCAAGTTCACAGGCCTTGCCAAAACCGATTATTCCAGGCGTATTTTCCGTGCCCGAGCGCCGTTTTCTTTCCTGCCCGCCGCCATGAGCCAGGGCTTGTACCCTGGTACCTTTGCGTATATACAGGCAGCCTACCCCTTTGGGTCCGTAAATTTTGTGTGCTGAGGCAGTTAGCAGGTTTACTCCAAGCTCATCCACGTTCACCGGTACTTTGCCCAAGGACTGAACTGCATCTGTGTGAAATACAATTCCTTTCCCTTTAAGCAGTTGGCCGATTTCGGCAATGGGCTGTATGGTCCCCACTTCATTATTAATATGCATGATGCTGACAAGTATGGTCTCCGGTGTCAGAGCCGCTGCAACATCTTCAATTTTCACCATTCCATGCTCATCAACGGGTAAAAACGTTACGCTAAAGCCCTGTTTTTCCAGGTATTCGCAGGTTTCTAACACTGCATGGTGTTCTATTGCCGAGGTAATGATATGCTTTCCCTTTTTTTGATTGGCAAGGGCAGTCCCAATAACGGCCATATTATCTGCTTCCGTGCCCCCGCTAGTGAATACGATCTCTTCCGGTCTGGCCCCAATCAAGGCTGCAACCTGGGCCCGGGCGTCCTCCAAGGCCTTTTTAGCTTCCCTGCCGAAGGAATGGATGCTTGATGGGTTGCCAAACTTGGTAGTGTAATAATTCAGCATCAGCTCTGCAACTTCCGGGTCTACCGGAGTGGTTGCGCTGTGGTCTAAGTACACTCTTCTCACACCGAGTTCCTCGCTTTCAGTCAAAAAAGATTTACTAAATATAGTACATGTAAAAGTTTGCGTCTCGCTGCAGCTTTTCCGCATCCTTTATCATGTCTTGCAAAGTAATGGAATCCAATACCCCCGCAATGCTGTCCCTTACCTTTTCCCAAATTCCCCGGGTTACACAACAATCCGCCTTTTGACAGATTTCCGGGTCCTCCTCGGACACACATTCAACAGGCGCGATAGGTCCTTCCAGCACTCGGATTATATCGCCGACCGTGATCTTTTCAGCTTCTTTGGCTAAAGTGTACCCCCCTTGAGCGCCCCGGACGCTCTTCACCAAACCCGACTTGCGCAAACCGGAGATCAGCTGCTCTAGATAATGTTCAGATATACCCTGTCGTTCCGCGACGCTTTTGAGGGATACCGGGCCCTCCCCGTAATGCTGGGCAAGATCGAACATGGCCTTGACACCGTATCTTCCCTTAGTGGATAATCGCAAAGCATCACCCCCTCGTTTTTCTGGCGAATAAATCTCCTCTGCTTACTTAAATAGCTTACTAAAATACTCGGGATTTGTCAACACTAAAGCCGAGCATTTCACTGTGATTTATATCACGTGCTTGTTGACCAAAAAGTTAATCCGGGCAGAATACCCGGATTAAAGTTTTCGCGCTTTACTTATTCATTATACCCAGTTTGAGCATTTCCTCTTTTTCTTTGAGATTCAGCTCGTCAAGGGTCCGAAAGCTATAGCCCTGGTCCAGCAGGTACTGGATAATCTCCGGCAGGGCTTCCACTGTGGTGATTTTCGGAGCAGAATCATGCATTAATACCACTGCGAAATTCAGACCCTTAAGGTCCCTAATCACATTGTCCCTGATTTGACCGGCTGGAACCGTAATCCCGCGGGCATCACCCGAGTCCACGTTCCAGTCTAGGTAATTGATTCCTCGTTCTCGCAGCGCTTGTTTGATATCCAGTTTAACCTTTGTGCTAGACACTGCGTTATTCGATCCTCCCGGCCAGCGGGTGAACAGCAGGGGCTCCTTCCCTGTCACTTGATTGATAATGTCATTGGTTCTCTGCAGTTCCTCTAAGAAAGAAACAGCGCTTGCGTACACTAGCCTGTAGTTATGTGTATAGCTGTGCGAGGCAATACTCATACCCTTGTTATCTTCCGCCCAAAGCAGTTCTGGTTGGGCCTCAGCGCTTCTTCCCACCGTAAAAAACGTGGCTTTAACTTTGAAGCGGGTTAGGATTTCGAGTATTCTGGGCGTGTTTTTAGGGGAAGGTCCATCGTCAAAGGTGAGGAACACCTCTTTGGGATATAAACGCAGGGTATTGCGCTGCTTCAGTAGGGCAAGCTCCTGCCTGGAATCTTTTTCTTCCTGTATCCCTGATACTCGTTCTCCTGTGCCAGGTACTTCTTTACTAGCTGCCGGAAAAGGCGGTAGGTGCGGTCCTCCGGACGCAGCGGATTGCAGCGCTGCGGGCCGTAGATTCACACCAAGCTGAAGGTGATAAAGGACGGGCAGCAGGGCATAGAGCAGCAAAATTAAAAGCAAGAAGTAATATATCAGATTGCTCTTTTTCAGAGGATCACCTTCTTAGAACTGATTGTCCAGTTCTAAAAGATATTAAGGAACCTCAAAAAAAGTAGTTTTTATGTAAACTTACGGATTAAAATATTTCTTGTCCTTAAGCTCATCGGGCAGGTATTGCTGCGCCACTTTGTTTCCGGAGAAATCATGAGGGTACTTATACCCTGTTCCCCGTCCCAATTTTGCGGCGCCCCCATAGTGAGTATCTTGCAGGTGAGCCGGGACCTGGCCTGCTCCGGCATCAGACATGGCCGCGTTGATGGCCCGGATGACCGCATTGCTCTTGGGGGCGGTTGCAATATATATAGCCGCTTGGGCCAAAGCCAGCCTTGCTTCGGGCAGTCCCACAACTTCCAGCGCCTTAAAGGCGCTGACCGCCTGTACCAGGGCTTGCGGGTCTGCCAAGCCGATATCCTCACTGGCGTGGATAATCATCCGTCTGGCAATAAATTTTGGATCCTCCCCGGCCTTTAACATGGTGGCCAGATAATAAAGCGCTGCATCAGGGTCGCTGCCCCTCAGGCTCTTAATAAAGGCGGAGACCGTGTCATAATGCTTGTCCCCGGATTTATCATAGAGAACTGCTTTTTGCTGAATGGAGTCCTCCGCGATCTCGCGGGATATTCTGCGATCGCCGTTTTCTCCAGGCGGGGTAGTTTTGACCGCCAGTTCAAGGGCGTTAAGAGCCACCCTGGCATCCCCCGCAGCCATATCTGCCAGGTGTTCCAAAGCGGCAGGGTCAACCTTTACAGCGTACTGGCCCAGACCCCTTTCCCTGTCGGACAAAGCCCGCAGCATAAGCTCCTGAATCTGATCCATTCCCAGCAGCTTCAATTCAAAGATGCGGGAGCGGGAAAGCAAGGCACTGTTCACCTCGAAATAGGGGTTTTCAGTAGTGGCCCCAATCAGAACCAAGGTTCCGTCTTCCACAGCCGGGAGCAGAGCATCCTGCTGGCCTTTGTTAAAGCGGTGGATCTCATCCACAAACAGAATTGTCCGCTGCTGATATTGCCCCAGCCTGTCCTTGGCCTGGGAAACAACCTGCCTGAGGTCGTTTACACCGGCCGTGACCGCATTAAGCTGCTCAAAATGGGCCTTAGTGGTATTAGCGATTATCTTGGCCAACGTGGTTTTCCCGGTGCCTGGCGGGCCATAGAAAATCATTGGGGTGAGAAGATCTGCCTCTATGGCACGTCGCAGCAGTTTACCCTCACCTACAATATCCTCCTGACCTACAAATTCTGTCATGGTCCGCGGTCTCATCCTGGTAGCCAACGGACTTTCACGTTTTAACAAATCTTCGCGCGCTGAGTCAAATAAACTCATGTTCTTTCAATACCCTCACTTAAACTCCGTGGTTGTGAATTAGGGTTTAAATTCCACATCACCCCGAGGGTGAGCCAGAATACATGGGAGGTAGGAACAGTAAGAAACAAATTGTTAGTCATATTATGCAGCAGGAAAGCGGTCATTCCCAATAATAATGCCAGCTCGAGAGGGGACCCTCTCCGAGTGAAAATCTGCCTGAGATGGGGACCAAACCAAAGACCAAGGATCAGCAAAAATAACAAGAGACCCGGAAGTCCTGTTTCTGCCAAAAACTTTAGATAGGAGTTGTGGGTTTCTTCCACCCCAAAAAAGCGGACCCCCTCTGAGGGGTTTTCCCGGAGATACCGCCCAAGGTATTCCCGGTAGTTGCCCAAGCCGATTCCTGTCAGCGGCTTTTGCGAAAATTCCCGCAGGGCAAAACGCCAGAGACTCAGCCTCGATCCTACCGTGGTCTGTACCTGTTGCTCAGCGTTGGGTGCTTGTTCAATTGAGGTGGTTATCTCGTGAACATCCTTAAATTGGAAAAGGCGATTTTTGGCGTTATCAATTATTGTTCCAAACAAAAGTACATAAATAAGTAGAACTATCAACAATCTGCGGTCTTTAAGCACTGCAAACGCGGCCATGGCACCCAGGCTCACCAACCATCCGGTCCTGGTCATGGTAAGCGTCAGGGCCAGGCCCAGCAAGGTGGTTGCCAGAATTGCACCCAGTTTGACAAGCCTGCGTGGCGAGAACCAAAAACCAAGGCTAAGCGGGAGCAGCAAACTTAAATAGCCTGAGAGAAGATTTGGGTTTGCCAGAGTGGCTGCGACACCGGTACGGGACACAAAAAGGTACTGATAAGCCGCAATGCCCGAAACAATTACTCCTCCTCCGATTACAGCACCCAGTACAATCCTGGCCTGGATCTGACTTAAGCCGGAGTTGGCAGCAACATAGAGCAAAAGCAGCATTTCAAGCACCGGTTTTGCCACTGCGAAACTTCCCAGATATTGTCCGTTCATCCAGGTCAAGAGTAAAAATAGGATCAGCGCCACCTCCTTGGCCCGAACCCTGATAGGTTTTGGCCTAGGAAACAGGACACGAACCGCAAAGAATATCAGCATCAAACCAAACAACAGGTCATAGGCCGGAAGAATGAACCAGGAACTGATAGGCCAATACGTCCAGGGTGTAAAAAAAGCTATCCCCGCTAAACACAAAAACTGTGCGTTGCGCATCAGATCAGATTTCAGCCAACTCACCGGACTCGCCCCCCTACAAAAAAATAGGATGACAGAAAATCATCCTACTATAATAAAAGGTACTACTTCATAAATTTCCCCACTATGTCAACCAGCTCTTTGATCATCTCGTCCGCTTGGTCATCCTCCATCGCCTTCTTGACGCAGCCCCTGGCGTGGTTTTCCAGGATAATAGTTCCAACTCGGGTCATGGCAGCGCGAACCGCAGCGACTTGTACCAGCACATCAACGCAGTACTTGTCGTTTTCGATCATCCGCTGAATCCCTTTCACCTGACCTTCAATTTTCTTTAATCTGCGTCCCAGGTCGTCTTTTGCTTCGGAATAAGGATGCATATCAGGCCTCCGTAATTACCCCCCGGGGGTAGTCTTTAGCTTATTATAGTTGAAATATGCCCAGCTTGTCAAACAGTTTTCCCCGGCTCACTTACGCAAGCTTTCAACCAGCCGGGCCAATATATCATTTACCACCACTCCCGCCAGAATCAGCCCGGCCACGGACGGAACAAAGGAAATACTTCCCGGTATTTTGCGTTTTTTCGTACAGTGTCCATCCTGGTTGGGACAGATACAGTTAACCTTGCAGTCAACAAAGGCCTTGTCCGGTTCCAAAGGGACTTCCGGAGAGTATACAACCTTCACTCCCCGTTCGATACCTTGCTTGCGCAGGAGCTTGCGCATAGCCTTGGCCAATGGGCAGACCTGGGTTTCAGACAGATCTGCCACCCGAAAGGCGCTGGGATCGAGCTTGTTGCCCGCTCCCATGCAGCAGATAATAGGAATTCCCCTTTTCCTGCATTCCACCACCAGGCTCACCTTACCGCTCACCGTATCGATAGCGTCCACCACATAGGTAACGTCCGGTGTAAGAAACGAGTCTGCATTTTCCGCGCTGTAGAATTCCTTTACCGCTTGCACTTTAATCCCCGGATTTATATCAAGCACCCTTGCTTTCATCGCCTCAACCTTTGAGTGTCCTACCGTGGAGTGCAGGGCATGAAGCTGGCGGTTAACATTGGTAAGACAGATATCATCGTAATCCACCATAACCAGTTCACCCACCCCGGCCCTGGCCAACCCCTCTATAGTGTACGAACCGACCCCACCGACCCCAAATACTACCACCTTGCTGGAAGCCAGAAGCTCCAGGCCTTCACTCCCAATGATCATTTCCGTACGAGAAAACTTATGCTGCATAGTCTGCCTCCCAAAGTCCCACCTAAATAAAAGGGCAGCACCTGAGGGTGCTGCGTATTTCACCATATTATATACCCCACCCATGCCGTGGAACCGGGTTTTGAACCTGCCGCAGCAGGTGGGTACCCTCCTGAACGCTTAATGAGTCCTCTCGAAAAGGCTTTCATGCTGCGGTCAGAGCTCAAGGTTCCCAATGTCAAAGTGTTGGCTCAAAACTCCGGCGAACTCACGTACACAGTAGGGCTTAGCTGTCTGACATGTAGATGCTGTTTAGCTACATGTTAACACAGTTATTCGTACCCTTCAAGTGTCAAAGCTCCGCTCTCATCCTATTTTAACCAGGCTTGTCCTGGAATATCAACTCCAGCCTTTACAACGATTGTTTTTTTAAAACATTAAGCCTGATATGAAGTTCCCGCAACTGCTTGTCAGAGACCGGGGAGGGAGCTTCCGTCATCATATCGGAGGCGCTCTGAGTCTTTGGAAAGGCTATGACGTCGCGGATATTGTCCTTTTTCGCCAGGAGCATCATGATCCGGTCTAAACCAAAAGCAATGCCCCCATGCGGTGGAGTGCCGTATTCAAAGGCCTCCAACATAAAGCCGAATTGGTCGCGGGCTTCTTGCTCGGAGAAACCCAACAAGGAGAACATTTTTTCCTGCACATCTCTGCGGTGAATCCGGATGCTTCCTCCGCCGATTTCATACCCGTTCAAGGCAAGATCATAGGCCTTGGCCCTCACTTTACCCGGGTTACTCTCCAAGAACTGCAGGTCTTCGTCCATGGGAGAGGTAAAGGGATGGTGTACAGCTGACCACCGTTTCTCGGTCTCATCGTACTCCAGCAAAGGGAACTGGGTGACCCAGACAAAGCTGTATTCCTCCGGGTTGATCAGTCCCAGGCGCTGGGCCAATTCCACCCGCAAATGTCCCAGGGAATCTGCCACAACTGCAGGTTTATCCGCGACAAAAAACAGGATGTCTCCGACCTCCCCCTGTAGTCTATCCACCACAGCTGCCAGTTGATCCGCTGTAAAGAACTTGGCGATTGGGGATTTTAGTCCCTCAGCCGTGATCACGATATAGGCTAGGCCTTTGGCTCCGTAGATTCCGACGTATTTTGTCAGATCATCAATTTCGCGCCGGGGGAAGGAGGCACAACCCTTGGCATTAATCCCCTTAACCTGGCCGCCCTTCCTGACGATGTCTGCAAACACCTTAAACTCGCTCTCTACAACCAGATCCGATACTTCCACCAGTTCCAGTCCAAAACGAAGGTCAGGCTTGTCCGAACCAAAACGGTCAATAGCTTCCCGATAAGTGAGGCGCTTCATCGGAAGCGGGACATCAGTACCTTTGGTTTTTTTGAAGAGATAGGAGATCATTTTCTCCATTAAGCCCATGATATCTTCCGCTTCAACAAAGGACATCTCCAGGTCGAGCTGGGTAAATTCCGGCTGACGGTCTGCCCGGAGGTCTTCATCCCGGAAACAGCGGACTATTTGGAAGTACTTCTCCATGCCTGCAACCATAAGCAATTGCTTAAACAGTTGGGGGGACTGGGGCAGGGCATAAAACTCCCCAGGATGTACCCGGCTGGGAACCAGATAGTCCCGGGCTCCTTCCGGAGTACTTTTGGTAAGCATCGGGGTCTCAATCTCCAGGAAGCCCTCTTGGTCGAGAAAGTCGCGCATGGCCTTGGCCACCTTATGTCTGAGCATTAGGGTCTGCTGCATCTCAGGCCTACGCAGATCGAGATAGCGATAGCGTAAACGCACGTTTTCATCCACATCCACATCGTCCTGGATGTAAAAAGGAGGGGTCTTGGCCGGGTTTAACACTTCTACTGTCTTCGCATATACCTCAATCTCACCGGTTGCCAGGTTGGGATTGATTGTTCCCTCCGGTCTGGCTCCTACCTTGCCTTCCAACAAAAGCACATACTCATTGCGAATACTTTCCGCTAGTTTAAAGTTCTCTTCCCCGATGCCCGGGTCAAACACCACCTGGACCAAACCGGAGCGGTCGCGCAGGTCCACAAAGATCAGTCCACCATGGTCCCGTCTGCACTGAACCCACCCTGATAACACCACCTGTTTTCCCTTATCTGCAATGCCCAATTCACCGCACAACTCTGAACGCTTCAACTTATTTGCCTCCTTAACTATTTTTCCGTCGAATTGATATACCCCACTGCCAGCACCGGAGCCAGCATGCGATCTTGAAATTACAAATGTACCACCAGATGATCTACTAAATCGATTAGTTTTACCTCTCGCTGTTCTCCGCCTGCCATCTCCTTCACGATTGCCACCCCGCGGGCAAGTTCATCGTCACCGAGGATCACCGCATACTTGGCCTTAAGCCGGTCCGCGGCTTTAAGCTGGGCCTTCAACCCTCGCGAAAGATAATCCATTTCAACCTTGACGTGCAGCTTGCGCAGGGCGGCCTGCAGCTTAAAGGCCTCTTTGGAGGCAGTTGCACCCAGGGCAGCCAGGTATACGCCAACCTTATTTTCGGCAGGTAGTTCCACCCCTTGCACTGCCAGAGCGGAGAATATCCGCTCCATGCCTAAAGCAAAGCCCATTCCAGGTGTGGCCGGACCCCCAATTTCTTCAATCAGTCCGTCATATCGTCCCCCGCCGCAAATCGCGCTTTGCGCCCCAATTTCCTCCACCATGATCTCAAAGGCGGTCTTGGTGTAATAATCCAGCCCCCGCACCAGACGCGGATTAACCTGATAACGCACCCCTACCTTATCGAGATATTCTTTCACCTGTTCAAAATGCTCAGCACACTCTTCGCAAAGGCACACGGTGGTGGTGGGGGCCCCTTTGCTCAGTTCCTGGCATAGCTTGTTCTTGCAGTCAAGCATGCGCAGCGGGTTTCGCTCATAACGTCCCTGACAAGTGGGACAAAACTGATCCAGCTTGGGACGGAGAAACTCCTGCAGTTTTTCCTTATGAACCGGCCGGCACTTGTGGCAGCCCACACTGTTCAAGTGGACCTCCAGACCCTTTAGCCCCAAGCGCTCATAAAAGTCCATAGCCAGGGTTATTACCTCAGCATCAACTGCCGGGTTAGTCGAACCAAATACCTCCACCCCAAACTGGTGGAACTGCCGGAACCTGCCGGCCTGGGGCTTTTCATAGCGAAACATTGGTCCTATGTAATAAATTTTTACTGGCTGCGGAAGGGCAAACAGCTTGTTTTCCGCGAAAGCCCGGCACACTCCAGCCGTACCTTCCGGTCTTAGTGTTATACTACGGTCCCCTTTATCCTGAAAGGTGTACATCTCTTTTTGGACAATGTCAGTGGTTTCCCCCACCCCGCGCAAAAATAATTCTGTATGCTCGAACACTGGGGTCCTAATTTCCTCGTACCCATATTCCCTGCACATTTGGCGGAGAATATTTTCCACGTACTGCCAGATTTCCACCTTACCGCTCAATAGGTCATTGGTTCCTTTCGGTCTCTGAATAAGCATGGCTAAAACCTCCTTCCCGTTATAGAGATCAAGGTCTGCGCAGCAGCCCGATAACCTCTCTGATAAGTTTGGCCGTCATTCCCCAGATTGGGTATTTTTCTGTCCTGTAAACTAGGACTCTGTGCTCCCTCGCATTCCAGGTTTTCCAGTATTTTGGGGGCAGCCCAAGCTCCTCGGCAGGAAAAAACATTGTTCTTTCCCCATTTTCCGCGGTGTGCCAGGGCTGCATCTCCACGCGGAGAGAAAACTCCTCCGGGTCATTTTCCTCAAAGTGAGCTACAGGAAGCAGGAATACCTCCTCGACCTCCTGTGGGTTGAGGTTAAGCTCGCCAAGGTCGCGCACGGTCAGAGTGCCGACAATTGGCTCAACCAAAGACCCAAAAGGAGTGATGATGTAATCAAGTCTCCCGACGATGTTAATCTTATCCGCTGCTATTCCTATTTCCTCCAGGGTTTCCCGGATCGCGGTAGCGGCAAAATCGCGATCAGTTTCCGGGTCATACCCTCCGCCCGGAAAACAGATCTCCCCTTCCTGTTTGATGTTTTGAGCCCTTTTCTCAAACAGAAAGTAGTATTCCCCATTAATCAGCACCAGCGGCACCAAAACCGCGGAACTGAAAAACTGTTCCCTGCCTAGAATCCCCGGTTTTTCGGGCAGGTTCGTTATCAACTTTCCTAACTGATTTTCCCTCATCACCTAACACATCCACACCTGTTTTTGGCCAAAATAAAAACTCCCTGTCCGCAAGGGACGAGAGTTACTCCCGTGGTGCCACCCTAATTAAGAGCATGCCTGCTCAAACTCCAGACCGTTAACGGGGTCATCCGTTCTGTCCTAGCGGTTTTTCCATCAGACAGTCGGCTCGGAGTTGTTATTCGGGGCCAGTTCCCTAAAACCGTTTCCAGTCACGCCGGTTTCTCCCTGCAGGGTCTTTTACCCGTACTCGTCTCCTCATCACCGCTTTAATCTATTTAGAGTTATTGTAACGATACTGAGCCGCCTTGTCAATTCAGCCTCGCAGTATAAAGTCCAGACGCGACATTCTATTCTCCAGGCTGTGCCGCCAGGTTTGTCGATACCGTTCAATATCCTTCGGATTCTGCAGGTTGACCAGGGACCAGTCTGCCGGGTTTACTATCTTTGTTGAAGAGCCGGAACCCGTTCCGATTATGGAGCGGCGCTCCTCCATAATTTCAATATTGTAGAGCGATTCCTTGCTGGGCTTGGCGTAGCCAACATTCTCCAGATTATTAAGAATCTGCTTCTGACGGTATAAGTAATATGGTCCCATCCCTAGGTTTCTGGCCGTCCGCTCTGCCTCCTCCTGCATGTACAACCCATCCAGTCCGACAGATGGGCCTGAGTATTCTATTTCTTGCCTTAAGTATGATTTTCTCTTGATGGCCAGCGCGTGCACAGTTAGACTGTCCGGGTCCAGCCGCGCTACTTCCTGCAGGGTAAACTTGACGTCCTGGAGAGTTTCCCCTGGCAGGCCAAGGATAATGTCCATATTAATATTCGTAAAACCAGTTTGCCGGGCCAATTTAAAGCTTTCCACAAACTGCCGGGCGGTGTGGTTGCGCCCTATTCTTTGCAGGGTGCTGTCCGACATGGTTTGGGGGTTGATGCTCAGCCTGTTTACCCCAAACTTAAGCAGGGTTTCAAGCTTGGCCTGATCAAGGGTGTCCGGGCGGCCTGCCTCGACTGTAATCTCCTGGGTATCCTTAGACCGCAGGCTTCCAAAACAAACAGCGAGCAATTCTTGTAACTGTCCCTGTGAGAGAATGGTCGGAGTCCCGCCCCCTACATAGATAGTCTTAACCCTGATTCCCCTTTGCCCAAGTTCTTCTCCCAGTGCGGATATCTCCTGTTTCAGGGACAACAAATACTGGTCAAGCCTTTCTCCCTGCCCCACGTAGCTAGCGAAGGAGCAGTACGAGCACCGGCTGGGACAAAAGGGAATGCCCACGTAAACGCTGACAAACTGGCTGCTTTCCCCCGGGGTGGGCAGGTATTTGCGCTGCTTTGCTGCTATCTCCAGACCCAAGGAGATCTTATCCGCCTGGATGAGATAACGCTCCGCCAGAAGCTCACCGATCTCCCTGTCTGAACAACCTTTGTCCAACAGACGGTGTATGAGCTTTGTCGGCCTGATCCCTGTCAAGATTCCCCAGGGCAGGTGAACGTCCGGTTTTAGCTCTCTTAGCCCCTTAACCAAAGCCACCCTCGCGATGCGCTTCAGCTCCTTGCCCACCTCAGCCTGGTCGGAACTTTCTGCGCAATTGATTATTTCCCCGTTGATCACACAGGCCACTGCAAGAGTGGTACCTTCGGACCGATCATATAATTCGATCCGCACCTGTTCCTTTGTGTCCGTTGGGAAGAATACCCTGGTCAAGTTGGCTGCCGCCTGTGTAAGTTCCGGGTTTCCTGCGAAGGAGACCACCATATGTCCCTCTCCTTATAGACGCATTCTGCATGCATTCTGATTGCAGCTAGACCCCCAAGGCGGCTTCAGCAAAACCAGAGGGTGACAATTCCCCACATCTCAAGGGTGAATTGACATACCCCGCAGTGGAGACATCACGAGTGAGCCGCTTAACATACTCCGCGAACAGCCGAACGGAGCAACGTGCTCGCGCCCTATTTAAGTCTACTTTTGCGAGAGAGAGGATGTGAGCGGTTAGTATGTTCGGCGAGGGAGTTGCGCAACGAAGGGGTATGTCAACGACGGATTTCTAACCACCCCAAAGGAATACTAGGCTAGAAATCCTAGTCCCCGGAGGTGGGTTCGACCCGAGAATGCTGTATTTTCACAGTCGTACGATGTCGCCCTTGGTGAATTCCGACTGTAGTTGGGAAAATGGGTACTGCCTCAGGTTCGCTTTACAGAAACGGGTTCGAGCGCATTTCGAAGGCGATCGTACTTTCCGGTCCGTGGCCAGGATAAACTTTGGTGCCGGGGTCTAGAACCATTAATTTTTGTTTAATCGAGTTAATCAAGACATCCATCGAACCGCCGGGGAAGTCTGTTCTGCCGACAGAACCGTAGAAAAGGGTGTCCCCGGTTATCACTCCGCCGGGAAAACTCAGGCTGATTCCCCCGGGAGTGTGCCCGGGTGTATGCAGGACCTTGAAGGTCAGCGTCCCAACCTTGAGTTCCTGTCCTTCCTGCAGCAGCCCGTCAGCAGGCTGGCCCTGCGTAGGTTGGCCGAATAAGCCCGAGAGGTTCTTCATCGGATCTGTCAAACAGGCCGCATCCAAAGCATGGATATATACCTTGGCTCCGGTACCCTTTCTTACATCTTCAACCGCTTCAACGTGGTCCAGATGACCATGCGTTAGCACAATATGTGTGGCTTTGACACCCAACTCTTTAAGGGCGGCCAAGATCCGAGGGCCTTCTGCTCCCGGGTCAATCACCATTCCCTCCTTACTCTCCGGACAGGCTAAAATATAACAGTTAGCCCCAATGTTCCCCACTGCTAAACACTTTAATATCAAATAAACCGCCCCCTTAGAATTCTCTTTTACTGTCCAGCATCTTCCTCACTGTCCTCCCTGCCAACCCCTAGCAGCGCCACAATTCCTGGACCTATCTCCCCGCGTACCCTGTCCCCAATCCTGACCCGCCCGGACTCAACCCTCTGCAAAACCGCCCGCATAAACACACCTCCTGTACGAGGTCCGAAGTTCGAGGCCCGAAGTCCGATGCATGCCATACTCTCAAGGACATGCATCAATGCAAGTTCCTTAAAGAGAAACAAGCACTCGGACATCGGGCATCGTACCTCGGACTTCGATTTTAGGTTCCTCCGCCAGGAGTGACCCGGTGAATTTCCAGGATATCCTTTACCTTTTTGACCTTTTGCACAACGCTTTCCAGATGTTCCAGATTGCGGATTTCGATTTTGAGATTGATCATTGCCAAACCGTTTTTGGTGGCCCTGGCATTTACAGCATTAGCTATGGTCTTGGTTTCCGCCACTGCGTTCATCACATCTAGTGTAAGCCTTACCCGGTCTATTGCCTGAATCTCCAACTCCACCTGATAGGTGGCCTTCGCCTGTTCATCCCAAACTACATCGACAAAGCGTGCTTCCACCTGATGCTGCAGATTTGAGCAGTCCGCACGATGCACAGAAACCCCCCGCCCTTTGGTGATGTAGCCAACAATCTCATCTCCCGGCAAAGGCTTGCAGCAGCGCGAGAAGCGGATAAGAATATTGTCCACCCCTTTGACCCGCACCCCCTGCGAGGGCTTGCCGTACTGGGAATAGGGCTTCACTTCCATCTGAACATCACCAGTTGAAAGTCCGGCTTTGCGCAGTTCACGGTTAATATCGTCTTTAAAGCGATTAAGCACCTTGCTGACCGTAAAGGCTCCGTCCCCTAAAGCAGCGTACAGATCCTCCGCGCCTATAAAATTATAAGCTTTGGCTGCTTCCAGAAGTTTATCAGCTTTAAATAGTTCAGCTGGCTCGAGTCCAAGCTTACGGATTTCCTTTTCCAGCAGTTCTTTGCCGCGCACCAGGTTTTCTTCCCGTTTTTCTTTCTTGAACCAAGCCCGGATACGATTTTTCGCAGCCGAGGTTTTGGCAAAGGAGAGCCAGTCGCGGCTAGGGCCGTTTCCCTGTTTGGAGGTGAGAATTTCCAAGATATCCCCATTGCTCAACTTGGTTTCCAAGGGCACAATCCTGCTGTTAATCTTGGCCCCCACACAACGGTGGCCCACATCGGTATGCACCCGGTAAGCAAAATCCACAGGACAGGAACCAGCAGGAAGTTCCACTACATCCCCTTTCGGGGTGAACACAAACACTGTATCTGCAAACAGGTCTATCCTTAAAGATTCCATGAACTCCCTGGCATCACGCAAATCAGTCTGCCACTCCAGGAGCTGCCTGAGCCAGGAAAGCTTTTGGTCAAAATCAGCCCCGGCGTTCTTGGGGTTCTCCTTGTATTTCCAGTGGGCGGCTATCCCGTACTCCGCAGTGCGGTGCATCTCCCAGGTGCGAATCTGTACTTCGAAGGGTTCTCCCTGGGGGCCAACCAAGGTGGTATGCAGGGACTGATACATATTTGGTTTGGGCATGGCGATATAATCCTTAAACCTGCCCGGAAGCGGTCGCCACAGGGTGTGAATCATGCCCAGGGCACCGTAACAGTCCTTGACCGAATCAACGATCACTCTGACCGCAGTCAAATCATAGATCTCGACCAGTTCCTTGTGCTGACTGACCATCTTCTTGTAAATACTGTAGAAGTTCTTCGGTCTTCCAGAGATATCACAGCTGATCCCTACTGTGGTCAGCTTCTCCTTAATTTGCTCGATAACCAAGTTGATATTCGTTTCACGTTCCAGCCTCTTTTTAGCAATGCCCTCTACCAAAGCATAGTATTTCTCCGGTTCGAGGTAGCGAAAAGAAATGTCCTCCAGCTCCCATTTGATTTTGTGGATACCCAAGCGGTTGGCCAGAGGAGCAAAAATTTCTACCGTTTCCTCCGCGTTCTCGCGCTGCTTATGAGGAGGTTGGAATTTGAGGGTGCGCATGTTATGTAGACGGTCTGCCAGCTTGATAAGAATTACCCGGATGTCCTTGGCCATGGCTAGAAACATCTTGCGCAGGTTCTCTGCCTGCTGCTCTTCCTTGGATTTATATTCAATCCGGCTTAATTTAGTTACGCCGTCCACCAGTTGAGCAATCTCGTTGCCAAAGGTCTTTTCAATTTCCGTCAGGGGTATTCCGGTGTCCTCAACCACATCATGCAGCAACGCGGCCGCCACAGTTATAGAGTCAAGTTCCAGGGTAACCAAAATTGCGGCGACTTCCAGCGGATGCTGGATGTACTCCTCCCCGGAATGACGCATTTGCCCCTTGTGAGCCTTTTCTGCATATACATACGCTTCCTCGACCAGGCGGGTGTCGCCTAGGGGGTTGACCGCCCTGATTTGTGCTATTAATTCTTCAATGGTCATTCCCCATGCCCCTTTCTGAGAGCGTAACGAAAACCCCTTGCCGTCCAGCAAGGGATTACAGAGTGTGTCCACTCCTTTGACGGGGTCTGTCGTTTACCTCTGCTGCAACTTAGCAAATTCCTCAGCTAAAGCCCGTCCTTCCCTGAACCTGCGGGAGTCAGACAGGTTAAGTTTCTTCTCCGGGGCCTGAAAATAAATTATTCGCCCCATTCTCGCGTTTTCCCTTTTAATTATTTGTAATTCTTCGAAAATGTCCAAGCCAACCCGGATAAATTGTCGAGATTCGTTTAACATTCCCTGCAGTTCCTCTGACGGATCAAAGCCAGAATCTCCCTGGCGAACAGCCAGGCCCTGCAGCACCTTGTACAAGCGAGCCAACTTTTCCCGGCTTGGGGAATAAGACTCCAACAAAGCCTGGGAGGAATTACTATACAAAACCGAAACCCCCAGACCTGCCAGGGCAGCGGGAGATTGGACCATACTGTCCACCCCGATCAAAGCCAGGTTCTTAGCCATAGCTTTTAGTCTTACCACATCCTGATCCAGGAATGCAGCAGAGGTGACAATAAGCCCTGGTTCCGCAGTAAGCCTGGATAAATCAGCCCCATCCTGGGAAAAAATCAGCCTGAGGTTATGCCGGGCGACCAAATCCGCACCGACAACTGCCACTTTCTCAGCCACCACTGGAAACGGGTACACCAAAATGCTGGGCAGGTTAGTTTGTCTGGAGCGTGTAATCGCCGCAATGACCGGGAAAAGAGGATGGGCAGGATGAACCAGCGTGGCGTTATTACCCTGTTCCAACTCCTCAAGCACCTGTAATTCCCGGCTGGACAAATCTTTATGTTCCGGGTACTCCTTCACTTCCGGTGCTGTACAAGGTGTAATATCCTTTAACTGCAGCTGCACGCTCACCCGGCCGTTATATTCGTTAAAATCCGGGGTAAATGCTGCATTAACCCTGACGCCAGGCTTACAACCCGGGCTCCGGCTAGCCAAGTTAAACCCAATGCCATCCAGGTACAGGCCGGTCCCTTTCAATTTGACCTTCAGGTGTGCTTTATCCTTTCCGACCTCCCTGCGCTCAACCAGCTTGAGCCCAACCGCGGCCAAAACCGGTCCGGGGTTTCCGATCCCAAAGGGCTCAAGTCCCTTGATCTCTTGCACGAGGCTGGAATCCACCTCCTCAAGCGCGACCATCGCGTCTAGGCGAAGCTTGGGTGTAAAGATTTCCAGCGGTGCCTCAGCAGCCATGCGATTAAGCTCAAACCGCAATGGCTCGATCTGATCAGCCCGAATTGTAATCCCTGCCGCCTGTTTATGTCCGCCAAAACGGACAAACAGATCACTGCACTTGTGCAGTGCCTCATATAGATCAAAGCCCGCAATGCTTCTCCCCGAACCCTTACCTTCTTCCCCATCCAGAGCAATCAGAATTACCGGGCGGTAATATTTCTCCACCACCCGGGAGGCTACAATGCCGATTACCCCTGGATGCCAAGCCTCCCGGGCCAACACAATAAACTTATTCTGTTCAAGGTCAAATTCCTGCAGCATTTCCAGCACCTCTGCCAAAACGCCGCTTTCTATCTCCTGGCGGGCCTGATTCTCTGAATCCAGGTAAACAGCCATCTCTCTGGCCCTCAAAGCGTCCTGGGTCAAAAGCAGGCGAACGGCCAGAGCAGCATCCCCGATTCTGCCTGTGGCATTAATCCGAGGCGCTAGGGCAAAGCCGACCTGACCGGACCCTATTACCCGCCCGGTCAAACCCGCTACATCCATCAAGCTTCTTATCCCTACACGTTTGGCATGGGTGAGCCTGGGCAAACCATGTTTTACCAGCAGGCGATTTTCTCCAAGCAGGGGCACCATGTCCGCAATCGATCCCAAGGTAACCAGATCGAGTAAATCCTGCTCAGACCCTTGCGCCAGGTCCCCTCGTACTGCAAATAAGGCTTGCGCCAATTTAAAGACCACCCCCACCCCAGCCAGGTCTTTAAAGGGGTATCTACAGCCTGGTTGCTTGGGGTTAATCACAGCCAAAGCCTGGGGTATTTCCTCTGGTGGTTCGTGATGATCTGTGATTATCAGTTCAAGCCCCAAACTCCTGGCGAACTCAGCTTCTTCCCAGGCGCTGATCCCACAGTCAACCGTAATAACCAGTCTCGCCCCCTGAGAAGCCAGTTTCCTTAATGCCTCCCGGTTAAGACCATAACCCTCCTCGATCCGATCCGGTATGTAAAAATCAGCTATTCCGCCCAATAGGACCAAGGATTCCAGTACTAAAGCAGTGCTGGTAATCCCGTCCACATCATAATCCCCGTAAACCACTATCTTCTCGCCTGCCGAGACAGCACCATGAATCCTGCTTACCGCCTCCTTCATTCCTTTGAGCAAAAAAGGATCGTGCAGTTCACTGATTGTCCCTGTCAAGAAGTCTTGGGCCTCTTTCGCAGTTCTGATCCCGCGGTTATAAAGAATTTTTGCTGCAAGGGGAGACATTCCTGTTTCCGCCGCTAATTCATCGCACACAGCCGGGTCAGGTTCCGTCACTTGCCAAACTGGTTGGGGTCCAACCATATCTTTTCTGCCTCCTGCCCCATAAGCCAAATTCAAATACTAATTCACCTCGACCGCCCGAATTCCTCCTGGCCGTGAGCAATCCTTATCCAGCAATGTTAGCGAATCATGGATACCTAAATCGGGGACGGTTCTCCACGAGAAACCGTCCCCGATTTATTTGAGCTTAAAATCCGATTCTATCCTCGATATACTTCACAACCTGGTCGATGGGGATTCTTACCTGCTGCATCGAATCACGCTCCCGGACTGTGACACTGTTGTCGTTTTCTGAATCAAAATCATATGTGATGCAAAACGGTGTGCCGATTTCATCCTGCCTGCGGTACCTTTTCCCGATACTGCCCGCCTCATCGTATTCAACCATGAACTTGCCCGCCAGAGAGGAGAAAACCTTCTGAGCCCCTTCCCCCAGTTTCTTGGAAAGAGGAAGAACTGCGGCCTTAAACGGCGCAAGAGCCGGATGAAACCTCAGTACCACCCTGCTGTCCCCTTCGCCCATGTCTTCCTCCTCATAGGCATCCACCAGAAAAGCCAGGGCAACCCGGTCCGCTCCGACCGAGGGCTCAATACAATAAGGTGTATATTTTTCGTTGCTCTGCGGATCGAAATAGGAGAGGTCCTCTCCCGAGTGACCGGCGTGCTGCTTCAGGTCAAAATCTGTACGATCCGCGATTCCCCACAGTTCACCCCAGCCAAAGGGAAATTCGTACTCGATATCCGTGGTCGCATTGCTGTAATGTGACAATTCCTCCGCGGCATGATCTCTCAGCCGCAGATTTTCTGCCTTTAGCCCAAGATTAAGCAACCATGTGTGACAATAATTTTTCCAATAATTGAACCATTCCAGGTCCTCACCCGGTTTGCAGAAAAACTCCAGCTCCATCTGCTCGAACTCCCTGGTTCGGAAGGTAAAGTTGCCCGGAGTAATTTCATTGCGAAATGACTTACCGATCTGTCCGATCCCAAAGGGAAGTTTTTTACGAGAAGTATTCAGTACATTCTTGAAGTTAACAAAAATCCCCTGAGCGGTTTCCGGCCTGAGATATACCTGGGCTTTGGAGTCTTCCGTTACCCCTTGGTAGGTCTTAAACATCAGGTTGAACTGGCGGATATCCGTAAAGTTCTGACTGCCGCAATCCGGGCACTTAATTGCTTGTTGCGTGATATACTCCAACATTTTTTCGTTGTTCCAACCATCCACCAATGGATTAGCCATCCCCTGGTCGCGCATGAAATTTTCGATCAGTTTGTCTGCTCTAAAGCGCGATTTGCACTCCTTACAGTCCATAAGCGGATCACTAAAGCCGCCGACATGTCCGGAGGCGACCCAAGCCTGGGGATTCATCAGGATGGCACAATCCACCCCTACATTATAGGGGGATTCCTGAATAAACTTTTTCCACCAAGCCCGCTTTACATTGTTCTTGAACTCTACTCCCAAAGGCCCGTAGTCCCAGGTATTTGCCAGGCCCCCATAGATCTCAGAGCCGGGAAAAATATAACCTCTCCGTTTACACAGGGAAACGATTTTCTCCATGGTCTTTTCAGCTGCCAACTTGATTACCTCCTTCATGAATAACAAAAGAAAAACCCTTCATCCCGGTAAGGGACGAAAGGTTAACTTCCGCGGTTCCACCCTTTTTGGCCCTAGGGCCCTCTCAAAATGTGTACTCCAGGACGCCTTCTCCGAATCCCCATGCCGGTCTCTCACCACTTCCGGCTCGCTAGACTGGGGTACCCCGGTTACTACTTCCCTTCTTCGCACCCATTATATGGTTTGCTTAATCACTAATGATAGCAAAATTAGCGTATTTGTCAAGTCGCGGCAGACGATTCTATTGCACATTGTTCGGGCAGTTCTTGGAAGATGGAGCACAGTTCTTACATTGCTCCGGAGCACAAGGTTCAGTATGAATCAAAACCTGAGCACCCGGAAAGCGGCGCTTAAGCTCACCCTCAATCAAGTCACACAGGGAGTGAACGTGTCGAATAGAGAAATCCTTGGGAACCACCAAGTGTAAATCTATGTGCCTTTCAGAACCGGCCTTCCGCGTCCTCAGCTTATGAAACTCCAAATAATTGGTGGAATAGCTTTCAATGATACTGATAATTTCCTGTTCCTCGTCCTCCGGTAAACTTACATCCACCAATGGGAAAAATGCCTGTTTGGTCAGGTCAATCCCGGCTTTAATAATCAGGAGCGCAACCGCTATCGCTGCTATGGGGTCCAAGATTGTAATCCCAGTTAGCTTTATCGCAGCCAACCCCACCATTACTCCCAACGAGGTGTAAACATCAGTCCGCAGGTGCATGGCGTCCGCTTCCAGGGCAATCGAATCCGTTTGTTTTGCTGTTCGCATTAAAATCGTACTGACAAACAAGTTAACAATCGAGGAGATGGCCATGACCGCTATACCCCAGCCAAGCTGCTCCACTTCGCCCGGGTGACGCAATTTGCTAACGGCTTCATACATAATCCACAACGCCGCCACAATAATTAAAACAGCTTCCACTGTACCAGAAATATTTTCTATCTTGCCGTGCCCATAGCGGTGGCGTTCATCTGCCGGCCTGCCAGACTCTCGAACCGAAAAGAAGGCAATTATTGCCGCTATTAAGTCAATACCTGAATGAATCCCCTCGGACAAAATTGAAACCGATCCGGTCAAAAAGCCAATTAATACCTTGCCTGAAACAAGCAAAGTGTTAGATACTACTGAAAGGGTAGCAACTAAAATCTTCTTATTTGCAGTTTCCTGCATGATTTGTCCTCCCTTTCACAATGGATTCCAACTCACGCGACGCATAAAAAAGCCGGGAACTTCCATCACGAAGTCCCACGGCTTTACCGCTGCCCAACGGCCCGACCACTTCTCGGCCTGACTTTACAGGAACAGTTTATCATAAGCAAATACTATTTTCAACATCATCTAATGACATTTTTTGGACTTTTCCACTCTCAAATCTATTTCTTTGTCTTACCCGGAATAAACCGAATATATTCCCAACAGGAGGAGTACCAGCGCTGTTCCTCCCCGCAACAAAGCAGTTTTCAACAACGAGGCCCCTTTGATCCGGTTCCTTAATTGGGAAAAAAGCCCTAACCCGGAGACAAGCAGCCAGGTTACAAGTGAAATAACAGGACCCATAAATATGCCCAGAAAAACCATAAGCACAATTGACCCAAGCAGATAATAATAGGAGAACCCTTTGGGCACCTGGGAAGCTTGAAGTCTCCTCTCCAGCCCAATGCGCAGCCCCACAACCACTAATGCCAAGCCTACTCCTATCCAGGATAATTCTTTAACCAGCATAGTCCCGATTACGAAAGCGGCCATGAACAGCGCCCCGCTCTTACCTTTTACCAGTACCAAGAGAGTACCACACAACATCAACAGGCTTAAACATGTTTGTATAATAAAATCCACGCGTGTTCCCTCCGGCAGTGCAAAGGTTAACTGTTCTGTGCTCCTATTGTTGCCGGAGAAGAAAAAACTATACCGGGCTCGGCGCCCGGTATAGTTTTCAAATTATTAAGCTCTCGATTTTACAGCCAGTTTTGTCTTATTGAGTTTACGAGACTGCCAGTTTTTCAGTTCCACCAGAATTTGGCTGGCGTTAAAAATGGAGGAATATGCCCCGCTGAATACCCCGATTAACATGGCGAGGGAAAATATCCGGGTGGAGGGGCCACCGAGAAAGAAGATGGCAAACAAGGTGATTAACACCGTCACTACGGTGTTAATGGACCGGGCCATGGTCTGCCATACGCTTTTTTCCACCATCTCCTCATAGGAATCCCCACGGCGCATTGCTTCCTGATTTTCGCGGATCCGGTCAAAAATAACCACTGTATCATTGATCGAATAACCCACTACGGTAAGGATGGCTGCCACAAAAGTAGAGTCGATTTCCCATTGAAAGATTGAAAAAATCCCCACAGTGATCAGCACATCGTGAATGATGGCGGCAATAGCCGAGATTCCGAATCTGAATTCGAACCTGATGGTTAAGTACACAACCTGGAGACCAAAAGCCACCAGCAAGGCATAAATTGCATTTCTGGTTAATTCAGCTCCGATGGAAGGACCTACCTTATCCTCCTTCAGTGTCTTGCGGTCGATCGGACCGGTCTTCTGCTCTACAGCCCCCAGCAGTTTGTCACGTTCGGCTTCGTCAAGCGCCTTAGTACGAATCAAAGCCTGTACCTTGCCGCTATCCGTTGATAACTGCACCTTACTGTTGGGAAACCCGGCCGCATCCAATGCGGAGGTAATTTCCTGCTGGCTAACCTGTTTGGGCAGGGTCATGTCAAATAATGATCCGCCCTTAAAATCAATTCCCAGGTTAAGACCGTACAAAAACAGGGAGATAACCCCTGGAATAATTACCAGAAGGGAAATTGCAAACCACCAGTAGCGGAGCTTCACAATCGGAAACTGCCAGGCGAATCTCTTTTGGGGAAGGTTCTCTTTTTGGTTTTCAACCGGAGCCTGTTTCTTTTTACTTACTGCCATTTTTCCTGCCCCTTTCTTACGCCCCGTACAGCTTAAGATTCTGCTGTCCCTTAAGCCCGGCAACTATGCGCAGGACTAAACGGGTAAAGGTGATTGCGGTAAACAAGCTGGCCACAATACCAATCAGCAGGGTTATGGCAAAACCTTGAATCAAGGTTGTCCCCCACATGATCAAGACTATCGCAGCGATGCTGGTGGTGACGTGGGCGTCAATAACCGTAATGAAAGCCCTGTTAAAGGCGTGGTCGATGCCCGCTCTCAGGCTCTTGCCCGAACGCAGTTCCTCTTTCAGCCTCTCATAAATAATAATATTAAAGTCCACCGCCATACCGATCGACAGGACAAAACCTGCCATTCCAGGAAGGGTGAGAACCGCCCTGAACGCCCACATGACCCAAAGTACAAGCAGCCCATATACTATGAGGGAGAAGACTGCTACCAAACCAGGTACCCTATACCAGAAAATCACAAACACAAATACAATCGCGATGCCCCATTTTGCGGCATTAAGGCTTTTCATCAGGGAATCCGCACCAAGAAGTGCGCCAACCTGCCTTCTCTCTTCAATCTTTAGGGATACTGGCAGGGCGCCGGAACGCAGCATATTTGCCACTTCGGCAGCCTCTTTTAGATCCTTGTATCCGCCGCTGATTTGAGCTTGTCCATTTGGAATAGCTTCATCAATCCTGGGAGCGGTTTGTTTTTTGTCATCCAGATAAATAGCCATGTATTTGCCAACGTTTTTAGATGTAATGTCTGCAAACTTTTTGGCCCCATCCGCAGTAAAGGTTACATCAACCACCGGCTCCCCAGTGTTGGGTTTTGTTCCAGCCCTGGCATCTTTCAGATCTGCTCCGGATAACACAACTTTGGTTTCGTCGTTTGGATCCCGGAAGGTCAGCTGAGCGGTAGTGGACAATAAGCGAACGGCCTCGTCAATGTTTGATATTCCGGCAAGGTCCAGATAGATTCGCTTTTTAACATAGTCCACCTGAATATTGGGTTCGGAGACCCCAGAAGCATTGACCCTTTTTTCCACCACTGTTCTGGCCACATCCATGTCGTCCTTGGAAATATCCGTTTTACCAGGGCCAGGGTAAGCTTGTAGAACCAGGTTTACTCCTCCCTTGATATCCAGGCCTAAGCGAATTCCGGTCTTGGTATTGGTGAGGGGATTGATTGAAATAAAGGTTATTACCGCTACCAGGACTATAAGACCCAGCAGTTTTAAGATGTTTCCCCTGTGCATTATTTTTCCTCCCTTTGTGAGCTACCGTGCTTTTCCACCATGAACAATTATAGCTTTGCTGGCAGACTATGTCAATTGAGGCTGTTAAAGCAAACGGACATTATTGATCATTAATTCGAAGTTACATTTCAGAAAGTCAGCGGCTCTGCGACACATCAGCATGCGGGTGGTGAAGATTTCGAAATACTCAATCAAGGGGCAAATTTTAGTGTCAATGCTTAATTCCAAAACCACCTTTTTCTCATCCGCAAGCACATTGAGCATTGACCGCTCCACTGCGTAGTTAACCCGGTCATGAATATCAAAGGTGGCAAAATCGGTGTTGCGCACACGTGAGCGGTGTACATCAGATTTGTCTGCCAGGATTAGCGCGGCAGAGATATTATTCACGGGTTGCCCGTCCCCTTCATCATGGTTGCCAATGGCAGAAACTACCAGGGCCAATTCCTTAGGATCCATTTGATGTGAGGTAAGGATCTGCGCGGCCAGTATAGCGCCGTTGTGGGAGTGCAGATTGCGATTAACCGTGTTGCCGATATCGTGCATATACCCGGCAATGGCTACAAGCTCACATTCCCGGGCAGGAAAGCCCAGCTTCTCCAGGACCTTGCGGGAAATATGGGCAACTACCCCCACGTGGCGGTAGCCATGTTCGGTGTAGCCCAAAGCCGCCAGGCAGTCATTACCTACGGTAATATAAGCATTCACCAGCGCGTCCTTTTTCATTTCCTCCAGCGTAATAAGGTTTGCTATGGTTTTTACCCCCACTTCAGTTGATATTAGTTGGACTTTATTATATTCGTGTTGAACGTGAATGTTTTCCTGCCATTTGTTAAAATCCCTCCATTAACTTTTACTATGCAATCACAAGATAAGTCAATATTAAAAGGCACGCCGAGGGTTACTCACCTGCGGCGCGCCTTTTGCTTCCAGTTTTAAGGTCTATGGCCTCCATTATGGAGAATTACCCAGCTTCTCAGGAGGTTTTGCGGCTGTTGAGCCTGTCTTCCAACTGCTGCAACGCGCTGAGCCCAAGACTTAATTTCAGGATCTCGTCCATCATGGATACCCCTTTTCTGTCCAGACGCCCAAGCCTGCTTTCGGAGGTGAATTTGTCTTTGCCCAGGGTCCTGATTAGGAAAAACAGGGCCGCATAATCCTGCTCCAAACCGCTCACCGAGGTTCCCTCCACCAGCATGGTAAAAAACAGCTTGCGTGCCCGTACGTTCTTGGTAAGGGGAACAGCCATTATGGACTGGCAGTACCGGTTGCCAATGTCATTTTGCACCACCAGGAACGTCTGTAAGCCTCCAGATTCCACCTGGATCCGGAAAATATCCCCTCTGTGAATTTCAAATTTCCCTCCCATTGTCTGCCTCCCAACTCAAGCTTCCCGATCTATCCGGAAAAACACCCTGTCCTCCTCATCGGGAAACGGGCTGCCAATACCCAGTTTTAGCTCAGAAATTTTGTAATAATCCTGCCCCGCTCTGACAATGAGCCTTCTTTTACGCCATTTGACCCTAAAGATATTCACCAGCTTATTACCTATCAAATGAATCCCATCTCCCAGCCCCTTTGCTGTAAATATTTTACAAGAAGTATCAATCTCCTGCAGAAAGATTTGTCGTTAAATGACAAGGTTTTGGTGAAAGAGAAAAGACAGACCTTAGTCTGCCTTTTTTTCGTCCACTTCTTTTTCCTCACCTGGTTCGTTCTTTGTCTTTTTGTTTTTAGGTTCTTCGTCCTCCACCTTACGGTTTTCTACGCTGGTGATCCCGCTCTTAGCTACTTCAACTTCTACCTTCTCGGCGATTTGCAGGAGCACGCTGTCTTCTTTAACCTTGATTATTTTGCCGTAAATCCCGCCCGAGGTAATCACTTTGTCCTTAACCCTCAGGTTTGACAGCAAGTTTTGTCTTGCTTTCTGCTGCTTTTGCTGCGGCCTGATCATCAAAAAATACATGATGCCGAAGAAAACCGCAATGTACAGTACTAATGAAGTGGTAGGATTGCTCAAATTCACAAAAATTTCCTCCTTGATACCCATTTAAGCTTATTATTCAGCACTAAAGCTGGGATTCCTTCTCCAAAGCATAACCATAACGGACAAAAAATTCCTCACGGAATTCCAACAGGTTATCCTGCCGGATCGCCAGACGGATGTTCTCCATTAGTTTTAACAGAAAATGGAGGTTGTGAACAGTGGTTAGCCGCAGGCCTAAAATCTCATCTGCCTTGAAAAGATGTCTGATGTATGCCCTGCTGAAGTGCTTGCAGGCGTAACAGTCACACTCCGGATCCAGGGGACGCATATCTCTGGTATGTTCTGCGTTGCGGATGACCAGTTTGCCTCTACTGGTCATCACCGTCCCGTTTCGGGCAATCCGGGTGGGCAGGACACAGTCAAACATGTCAATTCCGCGAATCACCCCTTCGATAAGGCAGTCCGGCGACCCCACTCCCATTAGGTAGCGTGGCTTCTCTCTGGGGAGCAGCGGCACTGTGTAATCTAACACTTCATACATCATAGCCTTCGGTTCCCCGACACTTAGTCCCCCAATGGAGTATCCGGGAAAATCAAGAGCGGTGAGCTCCCTTGCGCTCTGTTCCCTTAAATCCTGGTACATCCCCCCCTGTACGATGCCAAACACGGCCTGATCCCTGCTGTGATGCGCCCTAAGGCAGCGCTCGGCCCAGCGGCTGGTCCTTTCCAGAGAGTTCCTGGCGTATTCATAGGTGCTGGGATAAGGTGTGCATTCATCGAACGCCATGGCTATATCCGACCCCAGTGCCATTTGAATCTCCATCGCTGTTTCCGGGCCAAGGAACAGGCTTGAGCCGTCCAGATGAGAGCGGAAGTTTACCCCTTCCTCGCTGATCTTGCGCAGGTCCCCAAGGCTGAACACTTGATACCCGCCGCTGTCTGTGAGGATCGGCCGGTCCCAGTGCATAAACTTGTGCAGCCCTCCGGCTTCAGCGATCAGCTCATGCCCGGGGCGCAGGAACAGGTGATAGGTGTTGCTGAGTATGATCTGGGCGCCGATGTCTTTAAGTTCCTCCGGGGTCATGGCCTTAACCGTAGCCTGGGTCCCCACCGGCATGAACACCGGGGTATCCACTGTACCGTGCGGCGTGTGCAGCTTCCCCAGCCGGGCTTTGGTTTGTTTGCTCTCCTTTAGAATTTCGAGTCTTGTGGCCAATTTGAGTCTCCTTCTTGTGATATGTATGGGTCTGGGGTCTTTGTCTTGGGAGGAAAAAGTGTTTTTTAGGGTCGCTGGGGTAGTCGGGCAGAATCGATGTCCGAGGTTCGATGTCCGAGGTCCGAAACTGGATGCAGAATGTACCTATCGACTTACTGTAAGAGACATGACCCGGGCTCGGACGTCTGACTTCGGACTTCGGACTTCTGTTTGGGTCAGCACGGCGACTCGGACTACCAGAGCCGGGGGAATTTTATTCCGAAAATTTTTGCCCTCTCTTAAGCAGCTGAGGGCTTACAGGCAACACTTTTTCTCTGCGCAATTGCTATGTTTAGAACAGCCTTCGAAGCTGTCTTTAGTATCAGCAGCGGAAGAAGATTCCCCACAGCTCAAGGGTGAATTGACTTACCCCGCAGTGCAGACATCACGAGCGAGCCGCTAAACATACTCCGCGAACAGCCGAACGGAGCAACGTGCTCGCGCCCCATTTAAGGCTACTTTTGCGAGAGAGAGGCTGTGAGCGGTTAGTATGTTCGGCGAGGGAGTTGCGCAACGAAGGGGTAAGTCAATTCGACCCCAGCTGACCCCAGCCTCGTGATTCCGTCCCAATGCTCCCAAGCAGGCTAAATAATGAGCATAGCATCCCCAAAGCTATAGAATCGGTAATTCAGCCTTACCGCTTCAGCATAAGCCTCAAGTATGCGTTCGCGTCCGGCAAAAGCGCTGACGAGCATGATCAAAGTTGACTTGGGAAAGTGAAAATTTGTCAAAAGCACATCTACAAGCTTGAAGCGGTAACCAGGATAGATAAAGATATCGGTCCAGCCCTCCTTGGCCTCAAGCAGTCCATCCGGCCCAGCAGCAGACTCAAGCGTGCGGGTGGCCGTAGTTCCAACCGCAATCACCCGGCGTCCCTCACGCTTGGCAGCGTTAATCCTGGCCGAGACTTCCGGGGTTATGCGGAAATACTCAGAATGCATTTTATGTTCCTCGATCTTTTCCACCTTAACCGGCCGAAAGGTACCTAAACCCACATGGAGCAGTATCTCCAGTACTTCCACCTGCTTGCCGCGAATTTTCTCCAACAGCTCCGGGGTAAAGTGCAGGCCGGCAGTAGGTGCGGCCGCAGAGCCCTCTTCCTTGGCATACACCGTTTGATAGCGTTCACGATCGGCCAGCGCTTCCGTTATGTAGGGCGGCAGTGGCATGCTGCCCAGTTTGTCAAGGATCTGTTCAAATAGCCCATCATACTGGAACCTGATTATGCGCCCTCCGTCTTCCGTCTCCCCGGTCACTTCAGCCCGGAGTACCCCCCCCCCGAACACCAGCTTGCCACCCACTCTGGCCTTTTTGCTAGGCTTGACCAGAACCTCCCAGGAGTCGATGTCCTGACGAACCAAGAGCAGAACTTCCACTCTGCCCCCGGTACCCTCCCGCCTGCCAAAAAGTCGGGCCGGGATCACCCTGGTATTGTTCAGAACCAAGACATCGCCGGGATCCAGGTAATCTATGATATCACTGAATACCCTATGGGATAATTCATCACTACGGCGGTCCACTACCATGAGTCGCGAGGAGTCCCGCGGCTCTGCCGGGTGCTGCGCGATCAGGTTTTCGGGCAGCTCAAAGTCAAAATCCGATGCTTGCATCTTTATTTACTGAATACTCCTTCTCTCCTACCCTGACTTGAGAATACCCACGTTTGTATAGTAGTATTCCAAAATTTGGCGGTAGTTATAACCTTTCCTGGCCATTCCATAGGCTCCCCACTGGGACATGCCTACCCCGTGGCCCCAACCGCTTCCTGTAAAGAGATAAACCGGGAAGGGGCTTGCCCTTTCAGTCGGCGGAGAATCCGGCAGATAAAATCTGTCCAGTCTAGGTCCAGTGCGCGTTACTAATCCCTTCTGGAGCAGATCCAGCGGGTCCGTGTCAAGCCTGTTTTCACCCGGGGTGAGGGCATGGACCGAAAACAAGTTGCCCAGGAAGTCACGGTCCGTGATTCCGCGGTTTTTCGGATAGAAAAATCCGGCCACCTGTCTGCCGCTCTTGCTAACGGTTTTCCCTGTAACATCAGTGAAACGCACTGTCTTGACCCTCCCAGAGGGGTATTTGTCCAATTGAATATCCACGATGGGACCCAAACCCAGGGGCTTTCCCAGAGCCATGGCAGAAACGGTAAAAGACCATTTATCTCCTAAAAACCCTTGGCCGAGAGAAAACGGATCAAGTTTGCCGCGCAGATGAGGATCCACCCCACCCCACACGTTTTCCGAATCCTCGGTGCTCCCCCCGCTGTGGGCGTGATAGGACGCATTAATTGGCTTTTGGGAAACCTTGTCTACCAAAACTTCACCTGCCGTCACATCCACAGCCAGGCTCGCCTTTCCTTCAGCTCCGTAGCCGGCATAAGCCTGATCAATGTTGGGACTATCCGTGATGTTGTAGCCCTTCGATAGTTTAGAATCATAATGTGCATGTAGATAGGTACGGGCCGCAACAGCCTGGGCCTTTAACCCTTCAAGTCCCTGGGCAGCCCAGGAATTACTCATTTCCATCGGTACAACTCCGTACAAATACTCCTCTTCCCCCAGAGTATTTAACACGAGCAAATTACCGTCTGATCCTCTGATTATCTCGAGTAACCCCCGGTATTTCTTTGACCCTTTTGCGCTGTAGAGTTTAAACACGGGCAGTTTACCGTTAAGGGGTTCCAGGCTGACCTTCTGAACAAAGCCCATGGGGTTTCCCTGTTCAAACAGCACCATGCCCCAAGCTCCTGAACCAATCCTGTAGGCCGGACCAGGCTGCAGGGCAGGATTGATTACCTTGCCGTCTGCCCGAAGGCTGTAGGTACCCTGGACAACTTCAAACCCTAGGTAATCCTGCCCGGCCAAGTCCCAGACCAGACCAACCTTTACATTTAATCCGGCCAGAGCGTACTGAGGCCCCAGCAGAACCAGAAATAGAGCCGCAAGCCAGGCCAGAACAATATTTTTCAAGCCGACCACCTCACACCCTATCAATCTGGCCCCACTGGGTCGAAAATATACATTACTCCCCGCTAAACAAGCTGTCCTGTTCACTGCGGGGAGGGACAATCCCGAGATGTCGGTAAACGGCCGAAGTGGCCACCCTGCCCCGTGGGGTGCGATTAAGAAAGCCCAACTGTAGTAAAAAAGGTTCGCAGACATCCTCGATTGTGGAAGGATCTTCCCCGATAGTAGCGGCCAGAGTATCCAGTCCTACCGGACCTCCGCCAAATTTGCCCACAATAGTATGGAGCAAGTTGCGGTCCACGGCGTCAAGTCCCAAAGGGTCAATCTCCAACAGGTCCAACGCCTTTCTCGCAACGTCCAAAGTAACAGCCCCACCTGCCATGACCTGGGCAAAATCCCTTACCCGTTTTAACAGGCGGTTGGCTATCCTCGGTGTACCCCTGGAACGCTTGGCAATCTCTGTTAACCCGGCCTGGTCTATCTCAACCTGAAGAATAGCTGCGGAACGGGAAAGGATCATTTCCAGCTCTTCGGCCGAATAAAACTCAAGCCGGCTGATGACCCCAAAACGGTCCCGCAGGGGAGATGTCAACTGACCAGCCCTGGTGGTTGCCCCCACTAGGGTGAAGGGGGGGATACTGATCCGGATGGAACGGGCACTGGGGCCTTTGCCAATGATGATATCCAGGGAGAAGTCTTCCATTGCAGAATAAAGGATTTCCTCTGCAGTCCGGTTAAGCCTGTGAATCTCATCGATGAACAATACATCTCTGGGCTGCAGCGAGGTCAAAATCGCAGCCAAGTCCCCCGGACGCTCAATCGCAGGACCGGAGGTGACCCTGATGCTAACCTTTAATTCATTGGCGATAATATTGGCCAGCGTGGTCTTGCCTAGCCCAGGCGGTCCATAGAGAAGCACATGATCCAAGGCCTCCCCCCTGCCCACGGCCGCCTCGATAAATATAGCCAGATTGCCCCGGGCCTTGTTTTGGCCCACATATTCCTTTAACAGCCGGGGACGCAGACTCTTATCTTGTTCCGTGTCCCCATCCAACGGAGACCCGGTCATAATCCGTTCTTCCAAAACCGTTCCCCCTACCTGATATGCTTAAGCGCAGACTTGATAAGACTCTCCAGATCAGCCCGACCTTCAACTTCCTTGGCCGCCTTACCCAGGGCATTCTTGGCCTCCGCCGGAGCATAACCCAGAGCCACCAAAGCCTCCAGGGCCTCGCCCACCGGTTCCCCGGTTTCAACAGCAGAAAGCTCCAGCTCAATTGCAGACCCTAGACTCAACTTATCCTTAAGCTCCAGAATCAAACGCTGAGCAGTCTTCTTACCCACCCCGGGCAGCTTGGTCAAAGCTGCTAAATCTTCGCTCAGAACCGCCCGGCGAATCCGGTCCGCATCCATGGAGGATAAAGCCCCCAGAGCGGTCTTCGGCCCCAAACCGGACACCGAAATTAAAGCCTCAAACAACTCCAGTTGCTCTTCCAGAGCGAACCCATACAAAACCATAGCATCCTCACGAACCTGCAGATAAGTATACAACGTCAACTCCGCACCAGGAACCGTCCCCGAACCAACCGGAGTAAACACCCTGTATCCCACACCCTGCACATCCAGGATAACCCATTCCTCCCCAACCCGTACAACCCGCCCCCGCAGCATGGCAATCAATAACTACCCCTCCTAAAACAACGCAGTTAATCATACCTAATAACCTTCACCGCCAGGCCGATAAGAATGAGCATGACAAATCGCGATCGCCAAAGCATCAGCCGCATCATCCGGCCTAGGAATCTCAGTTAACCCAAGAATGGTTTTCACCATCTGCTGCACCTGATGCTTGTCCGCCCTCCCATATCCGACCACAGCCTGCTTCACCTGCAGCGGAGTGTACTCGAAGACCGGAATCCCGGCCTGGGCCCCGGCCAGCAGAACAATCCCTCTGGCCTGTCCCACCGCCAAAGCGGTAGTAGTGTTCTTATTGAAAAACAATTCCTCGACCACCAAGTGGTCCGGACGGTGCTTCTTGATCAGCTGCTCCAGATTCTGGTGCAAATGATGGAGGCGCTGAGCCAGGGGAACGCCCGCCTTAGTATAAAAACAAGCATACTCGAGTAGAGTAAACCTGTTGCCCTCTGCGATAACAACCCCATATCCCATGATGGCCGTACCGGGGTCAATTCCAAGTATTTTCATAGCACCTCACACCTTCTGGCCCTAATTCGACAGACCCAGGTGGGAATCCTCCCCTAAACAAAATCCAGCAGGGTAACTGCTGGATTCAAACCTGTTTAAAGTTGATCGGCAATCTCATCAGGGATATCAAAGTTAGCGTAAACATTCTGTACATCATCGTGGTCTTCCAAGGCATCCATCAACTTAAGAATTTTCGCGGCCTGGTCCTTGTCAGTTACCTCAACCGTATTTTCCGGAATGAGACTAACTTCGGCGCTCTCCACCTCCAGACCCTGGTCGAGCAGTCCCTGTCTAACCTGCTCCAGATCCTCCGGCGCTGTCAAAACCTCCACCGTCTCATCTTCCACTTTGACGTCTTCCGCCCCAGCGTCCAGACAAATGAGCATCAGCTCATCCTCATCCAGCTTCAGGGTGCTGTGGTCCAGTATCACCTGGCCCTTGGAGGAAAACATCCAGCTTACGCAGCCGGTTTCACCCATGTTGCCGCCGTTCTTAGAAAACAGGTGACGGATCTCCCCGGCAGTCCGGTTACGGTTATCCGTCAGGATGTTAATCATCACGGCTACCCCCGCCGGACCATAGCCCTCATAAGTAAGCTCCTCGAATACGGACCCATCCGCCCCACCAACACCTTTTTGAATTGCCCGTTGGATGTTATCGTTAGGCATGTTAGCGGTCTTTGCAGCCTGAACTGCCATTTTCAGCCGGAAGTTGCCGTTCGGGTCTCCCCCGCCCTGCCGGGCAGCTACAATGATTTCACGCCCAAGTTTGGTAAAGACTTTGCCCTTTTGGGCGTCCACTCTTGCTTTTTTATGTTTAATATTTGCCCATTTCGAATGTCCTGACACTGTTTTCTCCTCCTTAGGGATTATCAGCACATATTGTAGCACAGGGCAAAAAGCCTTGTAAAGTAAAAGGAGATTACCCTAGCAACCCCGGGTGATTGTTTTTGACAATTCAACAACTTTGCTTCTTTTTCCTTACAGCACAAACAGCCAGGATAGGTGCAAGACCCAGCCCCGGCTGTTTAATTTTGTGACGGACCTTATACCCCTATACTCCGGCGTGCTTGAACAGTTCTGTACTCAAGTAGCGTTCCCCTGTATCGGGGGCCACAACTACGACCACCTTGCCTGCTCCCAGCTTCTTAGCCTCTTTCAGTGCTCCAAAAACCGCAGCACCCGAGGATATTCCTACAAGTATTCCTTCTTCCTTGGCCAGCCGGCGGGCTGTTTCCATTGCATCCTCATTGGAAACCGTAATAATGTCGTCCAGGATTTCCTTGTTCAGGACTTGGGGAATAAAGCCCGCTCCAATGCCCTGAATTTTGTGAGGACCTGGCTGTCCGCCCGAAATGACCGGAGAATTTGCCGGTTCAACAGCAACAACCCTAATACCGGGTTTTACGGATTTAAGGAATTCGCCTACCCCTGTTACCGTTCCACCTGTGCCCACTCCAGCCACGAAGGAATCTAGGTTTCCACTTGTTGCTTCCCAAACCTCTTGCGCTGTGGTCCTGCGGTGGATTTCTGGATTGGCGGGGTTGGTAAACTGCTGAGGAACAAAGTAACCGGGGTTTTCCGCCACCAATTCCTCTGCCTTGCGAATCGCCCCTTTCATACCCTCCGGTCCCGGAGTGAGTACAAATTCCGCGCCGAAGGCAGCCATCAAATTGCGTCGCTCAATGCTCATGGTCTCCGGCATGACCAGAATGAGCCTGTAGCCCCGCGCGGCAGCTACCATAGCCAGACCGATTCCAGTATTCCCGCTGGTAGGTTCAACAATCGTTGAACCAGGCTTGAGCATCCCTTTCTCCTCAGCAGCAAGTACCATGCTCAGGGCAATCCGGTCCTTAACACTGCCTGCGGGATTAAAGTATTCCAGTTTAACGTACACTGTGGCGGAGCCCCCCTCCACTAGGCGGTTGAGCTTGACCAACGGGGTTTGCCCAATTAGTTCAGTAATGTTGTTTGCTATGTTCATAGTATCCCTCCTAATTCCGAGTATTATAATCTGCTTAATATGCTTTAATAAATTTTACCAAGCTTTTGAGTAAGTGTCAATAAACTTATCATTTGCAAAGTCAGCAAATTTTACCCCATGAATTAATCCCTTGACTGCACTTGTAAACCCCTCGTTCTCGCTGACTTTGTTAAATGGGCAGAATTCTAACTGGGATCAGAAAAGTTCTTTATCCTTTTGATTAATAAGTCTACCTGGTGGGGTAATGGTTCACTCCCCGAACCAATCACTTCGACCGAGGAGCGAGTAATCGGAAGGATGAGTTTAAGCGCTTTACTCTCTGAGATTGCCCTTGCCATCCCGGGTGTGAATTCACCCAACATCGAGTTAGCGAGCAAAATATTCAGTGACCCCACGATTATGTCCGCACTTGGGGCGTTAACAATAATTGCGTTTTCACCGGATGCCCCATCGTTCGCCCCCGCTTTCAGCATCAGGCTGACCGCGAGGGCATTGGTGCCAAGCGCTATAATCTCCGAATCAGGCAGTGCCTTACGTATTTTTTCCACAATAAGCTTGCCGATTCCCCCACCTTGACCGTCAACTACAGTAATCCTCACCTCAGATCCCCTCTTTCCAAGACTCCCCTTGTTCTATCTTAACAAATCCTTGGCAATTGTTCACCTTCAAGCATAGGTAAAATTCGTTGAGACCCTAAAACGGTCTCAAGCAGTACGAGACCCTGCTCAGCGTTGATTACACTGCCTATGGTTTTGGCCTTCATACCTAAAGGATGGCTGCCCATTATTTCCAGTACCCGCCCCTCTTCCTCAGGGGAAACGATTACAATCACCTTTCCCTCATTAGCCAGATAAAGCGGATCGAGTCCCAGCAGATTGCAGGCCCCACTCACCGGCGGTTCAACAGGGATCTTTTCCTCCTCCAGCAAAATGGTCACTCCAGCCTGGAGTGCCAATTCGTTTAGGGTGGTGGCGAGTCCACCCCGGGTGGGATCGCGCATACACTTTATCTCTCGGGAAATAAAGCTGTGGATAAACCCGTTGAGAGCAGCACAATCGCTTTGAACGGGTGAACCGAAGCTCAGACCTTCCCGCTCTGATAAAATCGCAACGCCATGTTCCCCTACAGTGCCGCTGACAATTATCTTGTCACCAGGTTTCACCCGGGCAGGACTTACTTCTATGTCTGGGGGCAGAAATCCTACCCCGGTAGTATTGATATAGAGTTTATCGACCGCGCCTCTTTCCACAACTTTTGTGTCTCCTGTAACAAGGCACACCCCCGCCCCGCATGCGGTTTCTGCCATAGAGTCCACAATTAGGCGCAGGTCCGCCAAGGGAAAACCTTCTTCGATGATAAAACCGGTGCTGAGATATTTAGGCTCCGCTCCGGAAACAGCCAGGTCATTAACCGTGCCGCACACCGCTAATTTGCCAATATCACCGCCGCGAAAAAACAAAGGCGAAACCACAAAGGAATCCGTGGTTAAAGCCAGTCGTCCCGAAGCTGCGGGGAGAATCGCCGCATCCCCCAACTGATTCAACCAGTCATTGTCAAATGCGGCCTGAAATATCTCACTTGTCAGTAGATGACTAAGTCTTCCTCCACTGCCGTGGGCCAAGACGATCCTGTCCTCAAGCATATACTAAGCTCTCCTTTGGGCATAGCGGTAATAGGCAGCACAGGATCCTTCGGAGGATACCATGCACGGTCCAACCGGTTTCCAGGGTGTACACTCTACCCCGAACAAGGCACATGCGTTGGGAAGTACCCTTCCTTTTAATATATCCCCGCAGCTACAGCCCTGGGTCTCACTCACTTTCACTTGCGGAATCTCAAACTTGACCTCTGCGTCGTGTTTAGCAAATTGGGGCCTCAACCTAAGACCGGATGAAGAAATACATCCCATCCCGCGCCAATCCGAGTCAACCGCTGCGAAATACTTATGTATATATTCCATCGCTTTTCTGTTTCCCTGCGGGCTGACCGCCCTCTGGTACTGGATTTCCACCTCGCAGCGTCCCTCTGCCCTCTGTCTTAGGAGCATTGCAATGGACTGCAAAATATCCAGTGGTTCAAACCCGGCCACCACACAGGGTTTTCCATATTTAGCAGCCATAAACTCAAAGGGCGCAGTACCTAGTACAGTGCAGACATGGCCGGGATTCAAGAAACCGTCCACCTGCAGATCCGGGTCCGCACTCAACAGTTCCAGAACAGGAGGAACTAATTTGTGCATGGAAAATATGGTGTAATTGTCAAGTCGCTCCCTTTCCGCAATTTCCACCGAAACTGCCACAGTAGGTATCG
>Ga0255338_1001719_pt1 | contig 38272 bp, 67 predicted proteins | sample MeOH1_35cm_T4_19_FD_203715 | JGI IMG/M metagenome (GOLD analysis project Ga0255338, IMG submission 203715) | Sandy soil microbial communities from University of British Columbia, Vancouver, Canada - MeOH1_35cm_T4_195 | ecosystem: Engineered > Artificial ecosystem > Sand microcosm > Unclassified ...
AGCGTTTAATTTTTCGATGACCTCAGTAGATAAACATCCGCCTTTATTCTTCCAAAACTCTACCGAAGTCTGTAGCTTTTTTCTGTAATTACTAGCCGCCTCATCTGGCAACGTACTTAACAAAAACTCCATATAGCTTTTCCATGTGTGGCCTGGTGGTAATTTTATGCTTTTCCAGCCCATAGCCGTTGTGCCACCATACAAACCAGCAAAGTTTACGCCATTGGTGCGTCCTATCATCTTGCCCCAATTTTTAGGGTCTATCACCTTGTAAAGTTTTAGACTTTCAATTGCACAATCATTGAACGGGCTGGCAACACGCATTTGGTCTATGCTTAATCCTGCCATATAAAATAAATCATACAATTTATTGTAGTCCCATCCGAACCTTGAATTAGACACCCACACATCTTCCGTCACCCAGTCATAGACAGGATAGGCGTTGTAAACATTGTTGTACATCTTCAATGTCCACTCATTTTCATCATATTTATTTTTATTCTTATCGCTATGAATAGCACGCCAACGGTTAAGTGACTCTTGCGTTCTTATCCCTACCAAGCACGCGGTTTTATTCGCGCCTTTTTCTAGGTGATACCACTGGCTGAATTTTTCCTGTAAATCATAATCCCACATACCTTTGGTGAAAAAATCAAACTTATGATTTTTAATATTAATGCCATTTTTTGGCATATCGCGCACCCATAACTCTTGCTTATCCGCATCCCACGGAATCCAATATGATTGGTGCATTGAGGTTGCACACTGCGCAGCAATCGGCAAACAAATACGATACACCTCGATGATGTCTTTGTTCTTTTCTAACTCTAAATCTACATAGTCCGTAGTAATTTGGTATTGCGCTTCGTAGTCAATATGAAACACGCCAATTTTACGGTCTAGCTTATTAGCTCGAATATAATCAATGGCTAGGTTAAGCAATACGCCTGAATCCTTGCCGCCTGAAAATGACACGTAAATATTATCAAACTCATCAAATAAGGTTTTTAAGCGTTGCTGTGTTTTTTCGTAAACGTTCATCTTGATTCAATCTCTATTTTTTTAAGTAGGTTGTAATAGTGCGATTTTGGCTTACTGTAACCTAAAGTAGTCAACGCTAAATCATTACGCATTATCGCTCGGCATATCATGCGATAAGACGGCACTTTACCCATCAACTCAAGCCTTGAGGGTGCCGTATCTGGTATGCCATTTTCATAACCCTGTTTCTCCCATTTGGTTATGTATTTTTTTATCTTGTTTTTCATGCCACGCCTTAATCGCTAAATCTGCTTGATGGTTTGCTTCTTCTTGCTGTGCTTGGCTTAAACAGCCCCACGCCTGTCTAGTAACATCTTCTGGACATTTGATTGCCATACAAGTAGCTGCATGACCTATCCATGCTTTTTGGTTAATATTTTTATCAGTTAAGTTATGCTCGCAGCTAATAGGCCAATCACTAATAACTTTTAACATCCATTCGCCGTATAAATTCGCATTGCCTGTAAACGTAATGGCCTTGTTAAGCATAATTCTACGGTCACGGCCTTGCATATTGTCATACATGCCGTTTTGGTAATCTTCCCAATTTTGGTAATTATGGAATTTACGTTTCATTGCAGCACCAATCCACTTCTAAAATAACATACGCGATTAAACACCGCCTTCATACAAAATCCCATTCATGCGCTTTAGCAAATAACATAGGCTCATCTTGTAACTTTACGCCGCCTTCTAAAGTCTCACGTGAACCATTGATGTCATAGTAAGCCTCACCAATTTTAGTATAAACGTGTCCTTGTAAATACCATGCTTCAGCATCAGGATAGATATTTTTAAGTATTCTGTATAGCTGAAAACATCCGCCATTAGTAAATCGATGTGCTGAATTTTTAATGCCTATTCGAATAGACGCAATAATAAGATTAGCGGCTAAGGCTGATTCTGTGAAGTAGGTCATAGTTATCCTTGATATTTAGCGGCTAATGCTTCTTTGGCTATCTTGAAAGAAATGTCGGGATAGCGTGACGGGTTATCAATAATTTTATGTGCCCATGCTCGCATATCTTGCGTAGGTTTAATGTTCTGCGCGATATAGGTCTGCACCTCGTTAATGTGGCGTTTATTGTCTTGTATCGCTAACGGGCTAGGTAATCGCGCATGTATCGTAACCTTGTGCTGGCATAGTTTAATAATTTGGTGAATGGTTGGTAAATCATCTTGCGATTTCAGCCATTCATCAAAAGCCTTTTCAACTGTCGCCAGTTCATAACTTGATAGCTTGTTGAACCAGTACGACATGGTGTCTTTATCAGGATGGTTTCTACCGCATGATTGCCAGGTAACTTTCATCATACTGGCAAATGGTTTTGCGTCAGTCTCGTATATCAAAATGGCACTCCTTTGTCTTGTGGCTCATCTTTCCATCGGCCTTGATTTAAGTATGTAGCAGGATTAGGAATGAACTGACCATCCTGTTTTTGCCATTGGTCAGAATTAACCTGCCAACTTAAAGCATGTAAAATATTGTCTATATGCGGCTTGATTTTCATCCATGATTTTTTAGCTGCATCTTTACCAGTTTTCTTTGGATAGCTTTGCCAGAAAGTTTCAAAATTTTTCGCACATAAATATGTCTCTGTCTCTGTCTCTGTCTCTGTCTCTGTCTCTGGTGCATCATGTTGATAACATTGTGATATCGCTACGATATCATCACGAATCAACCAATGATTTAGCTTGTTAAGTGATTGATTTAACTTGCTTTCAGTTATTCTTAATCTAAATGAAAGTGTTTTTAGGTTAGGAAGGTTGCCTTCCATAGCTTTGTCTTCACTCGCTATCAACCAAAGCATAGTAAGCACCTTTGCATCGTCTCCAGAAAGGTCATGCCACTCTGGGTCATCTAGCAAATAACGGTATAATTTAATCCACGGTGGAGTGCGGTCTTTGAAGTGCTGGAATTCTTCCCAGTTACGTATTTTCAAGACAATTCCCTTTCGGCTGTGCTCACGTTGATTAGGCGTGAAAAGTCCAATGCCATAAAGGGCGATGAGATTAAACTTTGCTGCACAGTCGGAAAGAAACTTGATAACATTTGATACCCTTTAAATTAGTGCGGTAAATCACCACCGCATAAGTAATATAATAACAGTTTACTAACTAATATCAAGCACTATAAATATATTCTGCAACGGTACAATCTTCGTTAAAGTGGTTTTTAACGGTCAAGTCTTGCGTTAAAATAGCATGCCCATCTTTACGTAACTTATAGACCGCATCGCTTAATCGGTAGCAGCCTAGCACTAGCCATGACTGTAATGGCGTAATAGATCCGTGTTCTTTTAGGTAGCATAAAACACGCTGTTTTTGATTCATCGAGCTATAGGCTTGTGTTTGTAGTGTGTGCATGGTCATTCCTTTGAAATTACTGCTTCACCGTTATAAAAATCATTAGCCATATCTTTGACTTTTTCTGATTCACGCCATAAGTTTTTATCGGAAACATCCTCATTGTATTTAAATGCTTCCATCCTAAGATGCTCTGATTCTAGTAACGCAGAAAGCCTAAAAAGATAACTGGCTATTTCTCTTGTATCATATTCCATCATTTATCCTTCACAAAATGCTGCGGGTCGTTTGTTACGCTTAACCATCTTCCCCATCTCTCAAAGCAGTAATGGCTATTCTATTTTTTACAATGAATGCAGATGTACTTCTTGTTAATGTCTATCATGGCTACCTTTCAAATCTATTATGGGTTATTAGGTTTATAAAGTGATGCTATGTTTCTACGGTTTCACCACTCGTTGTTACGGCAGGTTGCTTGTTCGTTTCCACACTCGAATTATCCAAATAAAGACTTAACCTTGCCCCTAAATACCCTACTACTTCACACCATATAAACATAGCTGCTAGTACATATAGAGTGTTAATAAGATAGGTCATAGCTCACCTTTCATTCGTTTTAATGGTATTGGGTATTAACATCTGAAAGTAGTTTCACCACTATGCAAATTATTGAGTATTGATTGCTGCTCTTTGGGATAACTTTTATCAATCTCATGCACAAATACCATTGCAAGATGTTTTTTGATTAAATCAGTTTGCTCTACATTAAGTTCTTTAGGCTCACATAACTCGAACATACCTTGTAACCAATAACAGAATTCAACACTTTTCATCATTCACCAGCCTTCTTAAAATAATCATTTAGTTTTTGCAATGTAGAAAATTTAGTTTCACCACCATTTTTAATACGGTATATTTTAGACCGATTCATCTTTAACTCACTGCTTACAGCAACTAAGTTGATGCTGCGCTCGTTGAGCTTTCTAACTACATATTCTTGCATTGTTTCCATGTGTACATCTCCAAATTGTTTACGTATGATAATCCATAATATTACACATTGCAATACATTTATTTTAAAAATAATACAGAAATGTCTTGACATGGTTTTTCATGTATGTAAAATAGCTACATCAACTAACGCAACGGATAAATAAAAATGACTACAGTAGATAAAATTAAAAGTTTAATCGAGCAACGTGATAACGGTGTTGATTGCCAAGCTGAAATTGACGTTTTGTTTGCTTCTATAGACTACGATGCACCCAGCCTTGCGGGTCAAGCCCATGCAGAAAAAGTTGAAAGCTTGTATTAATGATTTATCGAATAGAAAAATGTAATAGAGATTCATCGCATTACGGAAATTGTGAGGTTTGCAATAAGCCAGTAACTAGTGTTTTTAAGCAACAAAAGAAATATAGAGAGTCGTCAAAAGTGTGGATAACTGGTCTATTCGGTCATCAAGAATGTTTGTCTAGTTGCATTAGATTTTCTAATACTACAGAAGAGGATTTGATGACCGAATAGAAGAGTATTTTAAATTCGATAACAAATAAGTAGATTTGCATATATCGGTAAGTACCTGCCCTAGTGGTAAATCCGAGAATTCATAAGGTGCTTGTTTTGGTTAATTAGTTTTTTAGGTTTGACGTTACGTCATGCCGTAGCATAGTAAGGACAGCTTGGAAAGACAGGCGCCATAAGGAAAGATATTGGACGATTCAGAGACCGTCTGGATATGGAATAAGCAACAAACGGTAATCTTAAGTTACTCCGTTGAGCTAAAGATACTTGAAAACTGGATTAGCTACCAGAACAAAAGTTGAAAAACAGAAATGTTTTCCGATGTGATAATCGTTCACAAAAACAGTATCTTTCACTTATGGTGAAGCCTGTAGTCAGGCATTTGATAACGGAGTGGGCACACATAAGTTATTGGATTTCATTAGCTCAGTTGGGAGAGCAGTCAGGCATGAAAAGGTCGCTGGTTCGAACCCAGCATGATAATGCTAGAGTAACGCCTAGCCACCTACTTACTACTTACTTACATAACAAAGGAAAGAATGATGGACAGTATCATTAAAAATCACCCTAATTCGCCAGATGCGAAAGATGACGACACTAACTATTACGATGCCCTCATCAGTTTATTCGATAACTCCCTCAAGCTATCGGACTACGATGAAGAATCACAGCTAATCGCTGACCAGGTAAACATCATCCTCAACGATGCCGAAGATGACAAGCTAGGGCGCATTAAGACGCTGTATGACGTGCGCAAAGCTGAACTGGCTGATACGGTATTGAAGTATCACGCTTATAGCGGCTATCACGCTGGAATCATGCAAGAAGCATTGGAGAATTCATAATGCCTATCTACATTGAAGAAGAAAAAGAGCGCATCACTATAAAAGTCATTATTGTGGTATTAGCCGCAATCGCGGCCTCCATGGTTGCTTATTTACTGCTTGACCGCGAACCCATCAAGGAACGCCAGCAGTATGTGATTATTAAAAGTGTTGGCGTAGATCATAAATATATTGTTGATGGTAAAGCGGTGAGAATTGAATATGAGGAGGTTGAGTGATGGCTACTAAATTAGGCTGTGATTTTCATGAGCCATTCTTCGGCGCTTCATATCCTGACGCTTGTTGTATTGATGGTTATTTATGGGATTTAGACAGCGGCGATGGTGATGGTATGTTAAGTCATGGCGGTGATATTCCATGCCCTAATTGCAACAAAGATGAATACAAATCTTACATAGAGGACTAATCATGCTACCTAGTACAGAAATAAGAATACCTAAAGATTATAAAAATAGCAAAGTGAAGAAGCCTTCGTTAGTGAAACCAATCATTGAAGGCGTGCTGTTTGTAGTGTTTCTATTGTTAGTAGTAGGAGTAGTTTATTTAGGGCAAGAAATGGTAGCGTTTGTGAAATCTTTGGTTCATTAGTGCAGTGAATTTAATCGGCATAATGCCGTAACAACGAGAGGGTTACAAAATGAGTAAAAAAGTAGATAAAGAAATTTTCATTCATGTTAAAAAAGAGGTATGGGATACTGATTATAAAATTCATATTTTTGACCAGAGCTTTGAATCTCATGGTTATATTTTAGTTGGCAAAAAGTCTGTAAACGTTGAAATTCCTGACGATGATGTAATCATATTAAAGCATGTTCAATTTCTGCAACAAAAAGAACAGAAGTTAAAAGCGGATTTCGTTGTAGCCCAAGAATCTATTAAAGACCAAATTCAGGCTTTGCTGCAAATAACAGATAAGTCTAACGAATAAAATGAATAGATACCATGTATGCGACCACACTGTGGGCCTATTGCGGGATAAGTTCTTATCTGTGAACACCATTGCTGATGTATTAAATGATGAGGCCATTGAATGGAATAGTCATGGCTTGATGTGCAATCAGCTTTATGGTGACAATAAAAAGCAAACTGATTGGAAAGCATCGGATTTTATTGATGGCAGAAAGTCATTAATTAATAGTTTTAAATATTGTTGCGATTGTGGTGAAAAAATAGATTGGAAAGATATTAAGGCGCAACTAAAAAATGTTTGACACTAATACAAATATAACAGATACTCTTTTTAATTCATGTGTGCGCATGATTAGTAGAAGCCGTTATCAGCTTCGGTTCTCTGGGTTAAATCCCAACTTGCGCACACAAGGAGAATCGAGACTAATAGCGGCTTTTTTGTTGCCTATATCTCGCGTAATTGCAACGATATATTGGGTAGGCTGCCTTGATGCAACGAACAGGCTTGCGCTTCTGAACCACGGCGCACTAGCGTTATGTAAGCGACTAGGCAAAACAGGCAAATGGTTGACTACGGCGATTGGCTCACGTAATGAGCGCCTGATAATTAAATTACATCGTTTAGCGGATAACAGTACTGGTGGGTATGGTTATAACTTAGGGCTTGATATTACTAGGTCAACCCTTCGTGGTTCATTATCGCCTAAATTTATGAAAGATTAACATGAAATATATCAACGCATTCCTAAGATACCGTAAAGCTGGTCTATCTATTAAGGTCGCTATTCTATGTGCGAGATGGGTTTAATATGAATACTCAAGATGAACTAGCGCATATAGATTATTTGCTGACAATTGAAGCTATGCGATGGTGGTATGCAAGATTATCTACACCAGATTTTTACCCATTAATTAGAAGCAATTTGACAGTGAGGGAATATTACTTAAAAGAACATGGCCTACCGATTGATTCAGTGATAAAGGGATTATGATGACAAACGTATATAAAAAACTCATGCAAGCGCGGATTGAATTACAAAACACCAAGTTAAGTAAATCAGGACATAACAAGTTTGCTGGTTATACCTATTTCGAGCTTGGTGACTTCTTACCTACCGTTCAAACGATTTTTAGTAAGATTGGATTATGTGGCGTAATCTCGTTTGGTGAAGACCTGGCAACACTTACGATTGTAGATGTGGATGCACCTGAATTAGTTGGTATTGTAATTCAATCGCCCATGAAAGAAGCTAATTTAAAAGGCTGCCATCCTATACAGAACTTAGGCGCGGTAGAAACCTACACTAGACGCTATTTGTGGGTCACTGCGCTTGAGATTGTCGAGCATGACATACTAGACGCTACCACTGGCAGTGAAAAGCCTTCTAAGGCCGTTAAAACGGATGAACCACAACCTATGGCAATCTATACCGTGACACCTGAACAAGATTTGAAGTGCAAAGACATTGCGGCAGATATTGTAGATTTCGCGGTCAAAGAATTATGGGATGATGCTTTCGTTACTTACGATAACGTATCTGACCATGATGAACGTATCGCCGTGTGGACGCACCTCAAACCTAACAGTGCAATTCGCACTAAACTTAAATTGATGCAAGCTAATAAAGGATAATGTATGGCTGAATATGACAATACCAACCGTGGACAAATTTGGAAAAACGAAAAAAAGACCACTGACACGCATCCTGATTTTACAGGCTCACTCAATGTAGACGGCATAGAGTTTTGGGTTTCGGCGTGGAAGCGTAAAGAAGGTGCGGCGGCTAATTCCCCAGCATTATCATTTAGTGTAAAGATGAAAGATGAGGCTAAGAAAAGTCAATCCGTAAACACGCAAGGCCAAGACAGTAGACCGAGTGAACCAAGTAAAGATTTTAGTGACTTTGCGGATGATATTCCGTTCATGAACCCGTATAAATTCAACTGGCGTTCTATCTAACCCACTACAAAGGTAAAAGATAATGCTCATAAATATGTGGAATCGTAGGTTAGAAAAGATGGAACAACTGCGTAAAATAAATGAAAAAATAAATGAAATCTTATCTACAGACCCGCGTAAAAAACAGTTTCCTTGGATGTTTGATGAGAATGGAAAAATGAAGGGTAAAAGATAATGACTAACAAAGAATTACTACTTAAGCATGGTGCAATTAAAACAACGCGATTAGTAAATATGGATTGCGACACTTATATCCTAAGTGAAAAGATGATAGACGCTTACAGTGCAGAGTTACTGGCTAATGCGAGTAGCGAGCCTGTTGGTTATGTAAATAAAAACCTGTTAGATTTTTGGGCTAAAAATCCAATATCAGACACCATCCACGGGCGATTGTATTATGGGCTTATTGGAGATGTTGATACTCCACTATTCAAAGCAAATCCAATTAACACAGAAATGGTAGAGACTATTAAGCGGCTAGAAGAGGCTTTGAATAGGTGCACTAGCATGGCACTAAGCAACAATGATGGAATTACAGATAGCATTGTTAAAGAAGCCCTAGCCTCAATCTCACCTGCTATTAAACAGCAATATACAAAGGAATAATCATGGCTGAAGTAATTGGATTTGATAAAACAAAGTACAAGAAGTTTACTTGTAGAGAGTGTGGTGCGATTGTTCAGTATAAGCCACTCGAAGATAAGTACACCGATAGAACAGATGAAGGAACGACAATTAAAGGACTTAACTGTCCTAATTGCCAAACCTTTCATCGCACTAACCCATAGGATAATTAGATTCGTGCTAATAAGTGGCACTGATACGGAATGGAGTAAGCAAATGAATAACACACCACAAGAAACTATTACGCAAGATAGAGCAGACTTTGAACGTGAATGGCTAACACCTAAATATACCTGCAACTTACCTCACTATAAAGACAGAGTTCTTGATTTACATGGGCAAGTGAAATCGTCAGCATGGGAACTATGGCAAGCCTGCGCCCAACTTACGCGAGAACGTCAAGCTAAGAGTGGTGATGCTGTAGTAATAGACAGTGTAGCTACAGGAATAATTAACGGCAAGCGAAAAGCTCTGCCAATGGGCACGACTCTATTCACCGCACCACAACAGGCGATACCTAGCGGATGGAAGTTAGTGCCGATTGAGCCTACAGATGAAATGAAAGAAAAATGCTGGGAAGCGTACAGGGATAGCAATAAACCTGCGCCATATAACATGCTGACAGATGCGTACAAAGCCATGCTATCAGCCTCACCTACCGCACCTATAGACAATGTGCGTGAGGCTTTGGAAACTGCAATTGATTCACACTTAGAAGCCTACGCTAATGTGGTCGATATTGAAAAGGATTACCGAGAATACGGCATAGGTGGTGGATGCTATACATCTGATGCAATAGTAGATGCTAACAAAGCCTTGGTTGATTCTATAGAAGCGCTGGCTAAGTTACGCGCTCTAATCCCATCCACGCAAGCACCTAATATAAGTGGGGTGAGAGATGAAACAAAATAAAACAAATAATGTTAATTTTATTGTAGGTCTTGGCGTTATATCGTGCCGAATTGGAGTGGCGCTGTGAGTAGAGAGATATATGTTGGAGAAAAAGTTAAGAACAGCCCAATGGGCGCTGGAATATTTACTGATGTTACCGATGCTGGCTATCCTCGCGTTGACCACGTAGCAGTTACTTGGATGGTTATGGATGATGGCGAAATTTACAACCCTCTTAATAGAGAGATAACAGAGCAAACGAAATGAACCCAACGAAACAAACAATTTTGCATGACCCAGATAATGGTAAATTTGGTAATTGCCTATCCGCTACATTGGCTAGTCTGCTACACATTCCAATAGATGATGTGCCTGTTTTTCAGCTTCCATATCCTCAGTGGCATATAGAGCTAAACGCATGGCTTAAACAATTCGGTCTTGCATACGTTTCTTTTGGCGATTGGAAAGAGTGGAGCAACGAAACTGGCATTACTGGTTTGTATCATGAAATCACTGGGAAAACTGTCAGAAATAGCGAAGTATTGCATTCTTGTGTTGGTAAAGATGGTGAGCTTGTTTTTGACCCACACCCTGATAACACAGGCTTGGAAGAAATAACAAGCAGCGGGCTATTTATAGCATTGGAACCGTGGAAGCTGGCGGCAATAGCCAATACAGGTGAATCCGTATCAGTGCCAAAAACATCAACCGACACTAATGAACAATAATGTATTTGTATTTTAACAACACTCAATCAGTTAAGGAAGTATATGGATATGCTGAAAGAAATTGAACGCATAGAAGCATTGGCAGAAAATAAACGCGATAACGTAAAACTGGCTAATTTCTGGAAATCATACGCACTAGAAATGCGAGACGAGAAAAATGCAGAAATATCAAACTTAAAAACGCAACTACAGAACTGGAAAGACTTCTGCAAAAAAGTACAAAGACAACAGCTTGCCAAGCCAGTAGATGACCAACTCAAAGCAGAGCGAGAGAAAGCAATTAGAGCGTGTATGTCGATAGTTCAAGCTGGCGTTAATGGTTACGATGAAGTTTATGCAAGCGGCTGCTCGGATGCAATGAATGACTTATTGAAAAATTAGATTGTAGGTCTTATGCTACATTACTACGGATTCACGCTATCCTATGGCGTTCATAGGTAATTTTATAGGGGTATATTATGTATGAAGAAAACCAATTTAAAGGTGCGCAATTAGGTGGTATAGGTTACAGCGAAAAATTACGCCCAATGCCAGTGTCAGGACGTGATGTTGGTGAAGTTAGCATTGAAATGAATGAATTGAATGGTACCTGCGCAGAACAGCAACGCTTAATTGATGAATTGTTTGGTGCGCTTGAAGCAGTGTTAAGCCAAAATAAAAATGACGCCGAAAGCAATGCTAAAGTACCAGCTCCAGAAGCCATGCTAGTGCCGTTAGCTAGTAGTATTCGAGATACTAGAAAAACCTACGAATCGAATAATGCACGCTTGCGTTATATGCTTTCTAGCATTCGTTTATAAAACTATCGGCAGCCCTTGAGTATTGCTTCGAGTTCTGCCGTATAAGCCTCATACTTAAATAACTCTAAGCCAGCCTGTTTAATCAGCTTATCATCAGCTAGTGACCTCAACACCTCATGTGATACGAAATCAGGTTTGACAGACTGCTGGCTAATGCAGGATTTAGTTACTGGAATATAGACCGTATCGGGCACTTTTGGCATAGATGAGCAACCAGCGAGTAATAGTACAAGTAAATATCTCATTCTGGAATTTCCAATTTTTTGTAACCGCCCCCACCTAATAATCCCCATGTTCCTTCTTTATATGGCGCTGGATTTTCTACCCATCTAGGGTCTAGCAAGCCTCTTGAATATATGGATTCGTTGCTAAAAGATTGATGATTTGGCAATTTCCACTTATCGCTAAAATGCAGTGAATTATCAGATGGATTTATACCTTGCGTAGCAGCAGGGTCTCTTAATAATTTCCCTAAATAATACCCGCGCATATCATAATCATTGCTTTGTGGCACATTGTTTACCGCCGCCCATATATTATATAGATTTTCAAGCGGTCTTGATAATGTTGTTTGCTTAACTGGTGCTAGCGGCGTTTCAACATTTAACAATTGTGCCAATCTTGATGTGTTAGGCATTACAAGCTCTCCCTAAGACTTTTAACGGCTTGTTGGCAGGTTTGAGGCGTATTTAATTGTTTCTGCAAAGCGTTTATTTTACCTTGCCTATGTAATGCTATGGCTTGAGCTGCGTTAAGAGATTCTAGGCTATCCTGCGCACGTTTGGCATCGTCTTCTGCTTGTTTCTGAATGGCCTTGTTCTGTAAATCTATACCAGAACTCAATATGCTGATTTGTGCATTAGAGTTAGCAAGGTCAGCTTTGTAAGAGTTGAGCCTGTAAGATTGGATAGCTAGTAGAAGTGTGAGAATACCTATCACCGATAAGATGATAGCGTTTTTATAGACATTAAACAGATTGGGCATATCGCCTCGCAAAGATAAAGTTATTCAACTGGCTTTGTAAGAAGTAGGCTTCGGTCATGCGTCTAGCTCAATATAGCTTAATGGGTCTAATCTGCCTTTTAAGCCTAAACCTACATTTTGCTGAGTACGCACCTCGAAATGTAAATGACCACCTTTAGCGATGGTATCCATGCCTTTAGCATTGCCTGTGCTGCCAGTTTTAGCTATCCATTCGCCCGCCTTGACCTTTACACCTGCATGTACCAACACTTCGCTTAGATGAGCGTAGAAAGCAAATAGACTGGCTTCATTATCCAGCTTGAGTGTAATGGTATAACCGTAGCCATCTAAACCAAGATTAACGCCAGTGATAACTCCGTCACCTACCGCGTACACAGCTACACCTTTGTTGGCCTGTAAATCCACGCCTTGATGAGCGCGTGGTGTACCGTCTGCATTTTTTCGCACCATGCCGAACTTGGCACTATTAACACTAGCGAGTCCAGCAATACGAAGCTTACAGGTGTGTAGTGGTTTATTAAATGTCAAGACAGTAACTTTCGTTTTTTAGGCACATGGTCGGCTTTACGTCTGTCATGCTTGGATTTTAGTCCAATATAAGCCACAGAACCAAAATATAGCGCGCAACCAATCAGCATGAATTCATTATTAATATTGGCTAACTGTAACGCCGCACCGAACGCAATCAAGCCAATGCCTGACTTCTCAATCAGGTTGTCGGTATCTATTTTGATAGATATTTCCATCACCGCACAAGCAGCGATTAATGACCATAAAAATAGCGTGTTCATTTTAAATATTTCTCGCGTATATTGGTAATGGCTTCTGGGATTTGTTTGCTGACTTGTATGACTATCCCCATACCCCAAACGCCTAGACCAAAGTAAATTAATCCCTGTACTGCACTTGATGTTATATGGTAATGCTCAACTATCGCACCACCTACAAAAATAGAGATGAATGCACCAAAGAAGAATAAACCTATTTTACGCTTATAGGTAATTTCTGTATTGTCTATGAATACCGCTAGTGCCGAACCTATCGCCGCTGGTAGTATCCATTTAAAAAGTATCCATAAGTGCGTAAAAGCTGCTTCCATTGTTATTCCTTTTTGTTAAGTGCTATTTCTTTTAGTTAGCTTAGTAATGAATACATCGTGTCTGCTGCTCGTTCACCAATAAGAACATAGTTAGCAGTATTAAAATGCACATCTCCTGCATTAGCGTTAATGTCGTCAGTGTTGACTACAGCAACGTTATACATCGAGATTAAATCGAACTGCGCGCGCATATTAGTCCATCCTGCTAAAGCTTTGCCGTTCTCGTTGCCTGGTTTAATTAGTACCACAGGTAGGTTTAAATCTCTCAAATCCACCCTAAACCATGAAATTAAATTAGTCAGTTGCTGACTGATTAAATCCGCGCTGGCAGTAGTAGAGCAGTCATTCTCACCCAACCAGATAACTAATCCCGTCAATTCCCCATTATCTTTAGCCCAGTCTATGCGTTGGCAAGCCATTCCGTATAAACCTGAGTTACGATTCCACTTCACCCAATTACCTAAAATAGAACCTCCTAAACCCTTAGGAACAAGACCAATTTCATCATCAGGGAAATAGGAGGCCAACCTATTTGCATAAGCAAGTTGAAAAGCCCCTGCATTTGTGGAGTTAGCACCAGCAGGTTCAATCACATCTATCGCTTGTTCCCATGTGCCTTGTGTATTTGGCACAAATGCACCTGTTGGTTCTGTATAAACAAATAATTGTGAAGCTTGAGTAAAGATTGGTAAGAGAGTTTTTAAACCACGGTCACAAGTGTTTGAGTGACCAACTACGGGAAAAAGTTTACGCATTATTATCCTTGTTATGTACGAAGTTCAATCCATGTGCTAAGTGTGCCTGTCCCTGTTGATACGGTTAATGCATAGGACTGCCCAGGGGGGACAATTCCTTGTATATGAACAAATGCAGAGGCGGTGGTAATAGAATCGCTTAATAATGCAACGCCATTTACTGTTAATGTAATCACAACCGCTGCTGCTGTTGTTGTGATAACTCTAGCATGTACATGAATAGGCTTAAATGTTGTGTTGTAGTAGGTGGTCGCTACAGCCCTGCTTCCAGTTACATCTTGGTAAGTTTGACCATACCCGATAGATGAGTGGGCAGTAAATGCCTGTCCACCAGCCCCTTGAATTACACTAAGACCAGTTGCCCATGTTCCAGCGGTAGCCTGTGTTGATTCAATATACCCCATCACTCTATAAGGTAAATTTGAGCGTGCTGTGGCTGAATAAACCACATTAGCACTATCAGCACCACCAGCACCGCCCTCTGCCGTTGTTGAAATGAAACCAGTTTCTGTTAAATCATTGCCACCAGCAATGTTTACTACTGCTACTTCAAAAGTAGCGGCATAAATTGCTAATACTGCTATCCTTGATGTAACGCCACTTATCGTGCCTAATGTAGAGCCACTTGAAACTGTCATAGATATAGCGGAGTTAATTGGCTCTTCGCCAACAGCTCCACTCGATAAACCAGTTGACCTGAATGCAAGAGCAGAAATATTTACTGTCACGGTTAAAGCATTTGCTGAAATGCTGGCAGTTATTTGCTGTATTTGGTCTTTTATAGTAGCTATAGTCCCATCTTTGTTTTGAGATTTAAGCGTCCTTGTGTTATTAGTAGAGATGTTATCATCAGCTTCAAATGCTATCTTTTTAGTGGCGTCACTTGAGCCAATCACTCGAAATGTAGAGTCGGTAAACTGTGCGCCCAATGACACTCCACTTGCCCTAATGTAATTTACGCATACCCAATTACCAGAGCCTAATGACCTAAACATTGCCACATCACCATTAACTGTGCTAATGTTTGCAGCACCAGGTAAAATTAGACTTGTACCATTATGCGTTAGTGTTAATATTCCTGTAAATCTTACGGTTCTTACGATACCAGCAGCAATTGTTCCTAGACCTGTAATAGTTGTTGTGCCTGTTACGTCTACAAATTCACCTGTAGCCGCACCGATATTGGTAGTAGTGGCAGAAGCAATATCAATACCTTTGGCATTTGTAGTACGTAAGATTGCTTGAGTTGCACGCAAGAAATCATCGCCATTAGTAGGTGATTCTGAACCAGAAGGTGAGTTTGAAGCGGCGGTGACAGACAAGTCTGACATGGTTGTTGGTATTGCCATTGTTTAACCTTTCAGTGCCTCACGGCATTAGAAATAGAGGAATTTATGTTTACTTATATTTGTTATGGAATTTTGATTGCTGGATTTTTATATTGGTTATATCTAAATAACTTACCTATTGATTCAGAAGACCAGCCAAAGCAGGAATAGCGGGAACTAATTTACCTGCCGCATTGCGTACCATGCGTGCGCTCTGACCTGCTTTTAATGCAGCCTCACCTACCAGTCTAGGTGAGCTAGTAGCCAATAAACCTAGCATTGCTGGCAATCCACCTGTGGCAAAACCTATACCAGCAGTCGGTATTGATGCAATCTTGCCTAATCCTCTAGGTAGCCAGTCATTTAAAGATTGTCCTGCTACTGCATTGCTAATGTCACCAGAACCGCGCTCTAGCTGATTCACGAGCTTTTCGCGTTGTCCGTAATTGGTATTGACGTTATTCCGCATAATGGATTGAAGTTTGCGCAACTTAGTATCGTTGGTCGCTTTACCGCCTACTGATAACGTTTTACGTATCTCATTAATTTCATCCATGCCTTCTGAATAATCTTTCATGACTTTGGCATAGGTTGGTGCTTGCTGGTTAATTTCACCTTTAATAGCGTTGTAAACATTATTCCCCACCATACGTGCAGTTTTTTCCTCAAACGGAATTGATTCAACAATACCGCCTATTTTCTGCTTTAAGGCATCCAACCCTTCTGGTGTGTGGAACTCATTAGGGTCTAAGTTTTTCCAAGAAGTTATCTCATCTTTTATATTTTGAAAGATTTCCGCACCTTTGGCATTTTTAACCTGCCCTTTAAATGTAACTTTGCCCAGTGTGTCTTCTAATGATTTATCAATCCCATTAAAGTCTAAGATAGACCTGTCATTTTTAATATTTACCATACCAGAACGATAAGCGTTTGACGCTTCTTGACCAAGTTGTGATAGTTTGCGTTCTGCTACGTTTACCACGTCTTCTAGTGGTACATTGCCACGCATATTCTCTGTGAATGTTTTCTGCGCTTTCCCGCCCTCTAAACCTGCTCTAGCCGCAGTCTTGATAGACTGTCCACCTGTGTTAGTTCTTAACCCACCAGTAAGGTTAGCAATACCAGAACCAATAGATGGAGCTACCGCACCAACAACAGGAATTGCACTACCAATAGCTGCACCAGTACCAGCCGATGAAGGGTCAATCAAACTTGCCCCTAAAGCGCCTTGAATAGCACCGCCACCTACTTTATTGATTAGGCTTGTACCTGATAAGCCACCAGAGGCAATAGCGTCAGCCCATGCCGCCGCTTGAGGTGTTTTAGATAAAGCCTTTAAACCCAATCCCGCTGCACCGCCTACCCCAGCCGTACCTGCAATATTTCCACCTATCCTACCTGCTGCAAATATAGGGTCTTGCATGTTCTCTTGCTGAAATTGTTCCAATCCTACATTCCTAGCTTGATTACCAGCGTCAGAGCGGCCTAATACTGCTTTATCTAGTGCCGCACCAGCATTTAGAATAGTGTCACCTATGTCTGCTGCGCCACCGATTAAACCTTTGCCGAATGTTTTTGCGTTTCTAGTTAAATTTTCTAAAGAAGGCGCGCCGAATGAATAACTTGATTCTTTTGGCTTTTCATTGCCCAACACTTCATCCAATGAATAAGTAGCTTTGCTAGGCGTATCGTTATTTGCCATAACATCTTCTAATCTATAGGTAGCCATTAGTCTTCAAATGCCTTTCCATTCCAAGTTAGATTGCCTTTAGGTGTAGAGTAAACAGTGCCTTTTTTAAGCGTTAACGCGCTAGGTTTTGCTGGCAATGTAGCACCTTGTTTTGCTTGTCCTCCACCTTGTGACGCTATCCCAGCCTTAGCTTGTTGACGTTTCAACCCAGAATCAATCACATCCTGATAATCTCTAGCTGATTTAATGAATTCTTCTTCTGTCTGTGCGCTATTCATACGTGCAATGGCATCTGTGGCTTTTCTGCCCTCTATCTCAGTAATAGCGCCACCACCTTTTAGTGAATTAAATGCTTGTAGGAATTGACCGCCTTTTAGCTGGTCTAGTCTTGTATTAAAGTTTGTTGCCTCAGTGCCAGCTAAATAATTCCTAGGGTCAAATTTAGAAGACATCCCAACGGCTGCTTCAAAACCTGCATGTGGTTTAATTTTTCCATCACGTGAACCAATCAATTCATCAATTTGCCTAGATGCGTTTTGTGCATTTGCGGTAATTGTTGGTAAATCAATTTGTGTCTGCGCGGTGCTTTCTGCTTTCATCTCAGCCGCTTTTTTAGTCGCAGCTTGCTCTGCTGGCGTAGGTACTTTAATCCCACCCAAAGAACTGACTTGCGGTCTAGTGCCTGTCATATTGGCTATTTCTTTATCCAGTTCAGGATTAGCCCCTGCACCGCCGCCATTTTGTTGTTCTTGCATCAATATATTTAACCGTACATTATCACGCTGACTCTGTACTTGTGGCAGGATTTGCATACTTTGTGGTGTTGCTTGTGCAGGTGCGCCCTGTGTTGGCAAGCGTGGCACATTGGCAGGTATTTGGCTAAATGGCATAGGTTGATTGCCATAAGCTTGTTGCGCGACTTGTGCATCTGTAGAAATAACGCCTGGTATATCGGTATTCGGTTTATAAGAAGCCCCTGCTTGAGCCTCTGCTGCCTTCACCGCACCTCTAACTTCTGGACTATCAGCAGATTTAACTACTGGCTGACCATTTGCGCCCTGAATCATCACGAATTGACCTGAGCGATTGTTAAAACTTCCCAATCCACCAGCCGTTGCAATAGGCGTGTAATAAGGGTCTGCACTATTCGATGCTAAGTTAGGATAAGCCGCTTTAATCGCCAGTTTAGGGTCTAGTTCTACCGCTTCACTATATTCAGGAAATTTTACCTTGAACGCTTCCAAGGCTTTTTGTTGTCTGTCGTATTCTTGTTGTTTGCGTTGATATTCTTTCATTTGCTGGTCTTGCAGTTTCTTCTGTTGCGCAAATTGTTGCGCTTGCTGAACATTTTGAATGCCAGCTAAAGCCCCTCTACCAACTACTTGTCCAAAATTGCGCGAGTTGTTATTAGCAAGAATACCCAAGCCAATCTGCAATAATGGGTCATTCATCCTGTCAGATAAAAGACCACCAAATCCACCTTGAGATTGTTGAGGAATGCCATAGCTTTCACCTGGCATATAGCCCATTTGTCCATTGTCGAATATAGGCATATTACGCCGCCATCCATGAACGATTACCGAACACGCCCATTTGTTGCTGTGGATTGGCTTGTGCGCCTAATAAGCCAATTTGACCTTGGTTTGGTGTAGGGATAGCACTAGGTAAACGCCATTGCGGTACTTGACTGTTCTGAGGAGTGCCGCCAGCATTTCCAGCCACCATAGATTGTGGAGAATACCCCAGCAAGCCTCCGTAAAGCGCATTAGACGCGTTTTGTGTCATACGGTTAATGTAAGGCTGCAATGTACCTCTTACGCCGCCAGAAGAAGCACTAGCGAATGGATTGTTTAGGTTTCCGTTATTGGTATTGCTAGAAGTCTGAGAGTTTTGTATGCCACCGATAGGCTGAATATTGTTAATGCTCAAATAGTTAGGAATGCCGCCAGATGCAGAAGCCATCCCAAATATTGGATTGTCATATAATTGACCGTTGTAGTATGTGACGTTTGACATATTATCTCCTAATTCAACAACCCGTAATTAACCATAGTTACAAAATTCTCCGTGCAATTCATTTCTAAATTTATTGTTTGCATATATTGCATCCTTAATATCTTTAAATCTTCCTATCAACCTGTATTTACCGCCAGCCTTAATCATGACAACCCATTTTTTTCTGTCATCTGACCATGAAATTCCTTTATAGCCTGACGTGTTGTTTTTACGGATTTTTGCATTCCATGTATTTTGCATTTGAGTGCAATCCCTAAGATTGCAAAATCTATTGTCTTGTGAATTTCCGTTTATATGGTCTATAACATACCTTGGAAATTCGCCTGTCATATAAAGCCAAGCTAATCTATGGGAAAGATAAAGGATTCCATTTAACCTAATAAGAAACCTATTAGATTTTTTGTCATATATACCAGCTTCGCTTCCAGTCTTTACTCGATTGCTAGTTATTTTTAACCAAGTAAACTTACCGCTTAATTCATCATAATGTAAATGTTCTTTTAATTTTTCTTGTGTTAATATTTCTTTAGTCATTTAACTACCATTTCTAGTTGATTGATTAGAAGCCCTTTAGCGTTGACGCGCTTTTAGGGCTTTGTTTATTTTAACATAGAATAATCGACCATTTTAAATCCGCTTTCGTGCGTAGATACCGCTTCTGGTAATACTTTCTCCACCTCTTGCGCCATTACGCCACGTTCGCGCTTACCAAACTTGTCATAGTCATAAACACCTATACCTAGCGGGTGGGTTCCGATTCTTTCAATATTTGATTTTAAACGTACATCAGAAAATTTAAAAAGAGAGGCAGCAGATAAACCAAGCCCTAGCGCATCGGCAAAACCGTTGGATTGATTCTGATTAGGTTGCGTGCTAGTGGACGTACCACCTTGACCAGAACCTGAGCCGACTACGCTTTGATAACGTTGTAACTGGTCATACGGGAATTGTGCCGCTTGGTTATAGATATTTGATGAGTTTCCTAGATATTGATTAGCTAAGTCTTGACGTTGCGCGCCTATCCCTTGTAGATAATTGGCATCCATGTAATCAGCACCAGCCAAACCACCAGCTTGTCCTGCTGCATTTAATTGATTATTACGCTCGTTGGTGTAATTTTGACCGTATAAACTATTAGCCTGATTACCTAAGTCTCTAGCTAATGTCTCTTGATGAGCAGATGAGCCAAAGTTGTTATTGTTAAATTGAGAATTAACTCTAGTCTGTACATCGCCCAAAGCTTGGTCTACGGTTCCTTTTAAATAAGGATTGCTGGATGGATTAAGGTAATCACCGTTCAATGTGGAGGTGATATTTCTATTCGCAGCATTTAAGGTAGGGCTGCCAGACAAAGCGCGTTGCGTGCCTAGATTAAAGCCCATTTCTTGTTCAGGTGAGAAGCCAGCGACTGTATCGCCATTATAGAAACTAAATGGGTTATTGGTAGTTGATTGTCCACGCTGCAATAAATCAGTTAAGTACGGTTGCACCCCTGACCACGGTTCTGACTTCTGTGTGCTTGTTTGTTTTTCGCCGCCGCCGCCCATTATTTATACTCCTTCATGATAATTCCTTTATAACAACCGTTTCATATTCTTCATAACCTAAGGGCTTGAGGCGTTTAATCCAGCCCTTGCGCCCCCACAACTCTATGCCTGAACAATTGTTTTCTTTAGCAAACTTGTCCATGCATTCTGATACCATATCCAGCCACTCCTCTATCTCATGCCCACCGATTAAAACTAGTCTCAAACGCTTCATACGGATATATTCTACGATTTGCGTGATGAATACTGCTTTCAAATCACCGTCATGCACACCCCATAATTGCATATCGCGGTCTTGTATGAGTTTATATAAATCTTTATCTGTGAATGCGCCTCTATTCATAGATATTGATGGCTTTAGATATTCCTTTGCAATAGGCCAATGCTTTAAATCCAATCCGCAACAAATCATATTACCCAAACTGCTCCGCCTTGTGCGGTAAGGTTAACCGTAACATATTGCGCTGAAATTACTTTTGTTGTTGCGCCATCTATCAACTCAGCACTATCCGCGTCTATCGTTACGGTATTGACCGAAGCATCTATCTTTTTAATCGTGAGTTTCTTTTGTTCCCATTGCAAAGCTGGTTGGAGGGTAATAGTCACATTGCCTGCTGTAGCATCTACTAGAATAATCGCATCATTGATGTTCATGGTGTAATTACTGGTTACTCTTGTCACTGGGAATAAGTAACCGTCAGCAGCGCGATTTATTCTATTTTCTATAATAGATAAAACATTGTTATATGATTGTCGGTTGTAAGTATCGGTTGCATATTGGATGAGGGCTACTTTATCCATTATTCACTGCCATCTTGTAGGTAAGTCGCGTTCACTTCATTCAACACACAATCGCCAGCCATATCAAACTGCAATCTATGCCATCTAGCAGAAATAAGATGGTCAAAGCGAGAATCTACCATTGTTGTAGTCGCGTCAGTGACTAAACTATCCCCTTCACTAGCCTTATAGAAATTGGTCATAGTCGCACTGGTGGGTTTAGTCAACCATTTAGGTTTAACTCTTGACAATAAATAGTAGCTCTCATCATCCCCAAAATCGCCAGTGGTGAATTGCGAGTTAGCTGCAATTCCGTCTAAAGACAATAATTTATGTGAAGTGCTGAATATACCAGGCGTTAAGTTACCAGAAGTCCAAAATGGGGAATCCCATGATAATGTACTAGGAATAGTGTCCCATGTAGCATATGGGAAAGTATCCCATGTAATCGCGCCTGATAGATACTCTAACGCCGCCTCTATAGTCCTATCATCCCTGCCCCATTTATTGGTTCTGTAATGGTAAACTACGCATGAATCAATTGCACCTGCACCACCACGAGACGGATAATAAAAGTAAATCCTAGAGTTAATTCTGTCATGCAGGGTTTTAATCCTGTTGGCATAGGTTAAATCTAATTCACCATAAACTGTTTTTCTGACAGGCGCACCAATCGGCACTGGTCTTGCCCCGTCAAACCGCCAGAAATCATCCGCGCCCATAAAAATATGCACTGGATTGTCAGGCGTTCCGATATTCACCACCGCCTCTTGTGAGCTACATCCAGCCTCGCCCACTACTTGCTGAAAGTTCCATATCTGCGGCGCACCTACATAAGTGCCGACATACATAGCACGCTCTTTATAAACTACAATTTGGTCGCCAAAGCGCTTACCTGCGAAGATACGACCAGGTGCAGATACCAACAGTCCTGTCGTGCATTGCGTAGCAATAGAAGGTGTCCAGTCATCATAGGTATTCTGTGCTGCACACCACCAGCGATTGGGGCTATCACCAAAGCTAGCTTCACTGGTATTAAACAGAAATACAAAGCCAGCTACCGTTTCCACAATAGCCGCTTTAGGGGCTGTTACTGCGCCTTTTACCACGTCAGCAAAGGTGGTGGAACTTGAGAATTGCAACACATCTGATTTAGCCGTAGCTAGGGTAGTATCGCCAAATTGCGCAAACCGCCAGAAATCATCCGCACCTAGGGCATAATCACCACCGCTAACCCTAGTTCTGTCTGTCCAAGTCGTACTGGTAAGTTCGTATAATTTAGTAGCACTACCTGCAATTAGTCGGAAAGAATTATCCAGCTTGCGAATTGCTGCCGCACCAAAACAGGTGGCGGCTAAAGCATCTAAACCAGTATCTTGTGCACTTGGGGCGGCTTGCATACCTTTCTCAGTAGGGATAAAGGCCGAACAGCTTGTAATCACTCCGTCTATGGTCTGGTCAACGTCAGGGGCATAGCCTTGTAAAATCATGCTGCAATCACTCTCATGACTGAACCAGAGTATTTACCGCGCCTGTCAGAATCAAATAACTGTTGACCAATCAACATGGCTTTATTCAACCATTTTTGTGCTAATGCCTCGTTTTTAATTACGTCATAAGCCTCTGCTAACGATTCTGCTAGATAGAGGTCAGGATGAGCTGTTAAAAGCCAGTTTGTCGTATTAGATACGCTTAATGCAGGTATTTTCTGGTAATAGAGAATCTTTATATCGTTACTGGTAGTTTCCTCTGACAACAAGATACTTGCGCCTTCTATCGTGTAATAACGTGAAGGACTTACGCCGTCATTAGTTAATATTGGATACTTTAGATAGAAGTTCTCTGGTGTCAGATACTCAAGCTCCATCGGCGTATCGGTATCAATGTAAATCCTGCGTAATTCCAAATAGTCTGTCGGTAACGTGCATACACCAGCCGTAGGAGTTAAGCTAGTGGAGGTTTCCATGTTTCTAGTACGTAAGCCACGGTTAAATTTAGCCTCTGCCAATGTAATAAAATCAGGATAAAGTGCGATTAGATTAGTATCACCAGTACGACTTAGCCATTTTGTGATGGATGTTTGAAGTTCGCTGTAATTAGTTATTGCCATTTATTTTCCAATCAAACATAAGATTCAAGCCCACGGCCTTTTAATGGGTAGATGGACTGAAAATACTCTCCAAGCCATCTATTTGCTTGCCCTGATTCCTGATAACCAGAGAAACATGGAGTTCCAATGGTGTAATGAATAAGCTTTGCGTTTTCATTCACTTCATACTCACTATCTAGCCAGTTCCACTCAATAGGCAGTTCTCCTATTTGCTCATCAGTGAGCCATGTGAATCTATGCAACTGCGCACCTGTGGCGTTCTCGATAAAGGCAGGTGTTAATGCCCTATTGGCTTTATGTTCGCAATTCCACAGAATTACGCTCGACCAGTTTTTGCGCGGGTAATCTGAATTGTCGTTGCCTAGGTACTTTTTGCTGAACTTAGTCTTGTAATCGTGCTTAACTACCATCACCGCTTTTGATGGGTCTCTAATCTCCCATAACTTAGCTATATCATCATGGCAGGTCATATCACCGTCAGCAAAGATTGCCCACCCTTGATAACCTTGAAGATGAGGGACGAGAAATCGTGAATATATAAATGAATTGGAACCGTCTGTGTGCGCCTCTTTGTATATTTTATTCATGGCATTTAATACCAATGGCGCAAAACTAACTGGTGATGTTGCTCTACTTAGGACGCTTTGACAGAATGTATGATAGGCAATCGCCTCTCTATTATCGTACCCAACATACACAGGAATCATAAATTATTCATTTCCTTTATTATATCCCACGCATAGCCACTTCTAAGCTCTTCTAGCGTAAATTGAGAGTAGGTGAGGGTATTCACCCACTTATTTCTATCAGGCCTCTGTGGAGCTTCTATGTCGTTTAATCCCACCCCAACATGGTAAGCTGGTGAAACTTCTGGACAGACTACAGGTACGCCATGACAGGCGGCCTCTACCGCTGCAACAGAACAATGCGATACCAGTGCAAAGCATTTCTTGATAGAGTCGCCAAGCCCTTTTGTTTTAATCTCTTTGACGTAGATGTCTCGGTCAGTTTTGCTCACCAATATGTCAATGGCATCATTGTTCCATGTCTCGTCTTTGTGGAACGCCATCGGGTTCTTAGGTGAAGGGATAAATACTATCCTTCCATCTGTAAATTCCTGCCAATCCCGTAACTTGACACTGAATTTCTTGCGCCTATCATCGGGATAATCAAATACTTTTGTCTGATGTATCGTGTTATAAATAACCCTGAAATTTCCTAATTCATAACCTCTGTCAAAATAGGCATGGTCTATATATAAGAACGGTTCTCCTGTGTTTCTACATTGTTTAATATCGTCTAGGTCATCGTAGCCAAAGAAGCTCCTAATTGGTGATTTCAATTGCTTCCTAACGCCTTCACGCTGTTCGCTTTTGGTTCTCTTTGTCATACCAACTTTGATTTTGACGAGAACTTATGGTGTGTCACATAACGGCTATTTTTCAAGCCGAATTCTTTATAATCAAGGAACTCAACTTGCAGTCCTTTATATTCTATCCGTCCTATTTTTGGATTCCCCATATTGGCATACACGGTATTAAACGCTTTTGAATCACCATGCCAATCCTTCGCTCCATCGAATACTTGGAGAATCTCATTAAAGATTGGCAATGCTGATTTTCTGGCAATTCTGAATGATGGTGTCATGTGGACTTCATCATCACGGTACAACATAATTAAATCTGCTTTTGGTATATCGAACATCTTTATTATTCTTGCATCAGGTTCAGTGAACCAATAAATATCATCATCAGCTTGTTCAAGGAACTTACAGAAACATACTTCACGGTTGTAAACAATGTTGTTCTTGTTCAAGCCATCGTAATAGATATTTTCATCACCCCAGCCTTCATGACCAGATAGCGTTAGATGAATTACTTTAACGTTATGTTGATGGGCGTTCTCTACGAATCCTGCAAATAAATTCTTATATAAGTCTTTCGGCGCATCCCATAGCGGATTTGCATCAGCGTGGTATATAACCGCTTTCATCAATCCCAGCTCAGTATAAAGTCGCCAGAAATCTCTTTCCTTAGTTTTGCGCCTAATGACTGTAAATAACTAACGGCTTGCGTCTCCTCTAGTCCGAACTTCTGCGCCCTGCCTGGTTTTTGTTCAACGATTACACATGGCTTACAACGCTTCAACATTTCCTCGCCACCTTTAAGCGCGAAATACTCGTAACCTTCACAGTCAAGCTTAATGAAATCAGGGTTAAGATTGAAAGTATCTAGTAGCTTTACTGGAATATCGCCTTTGCCTTCCACCCATGAGTCGCCAGAAGAACCTTGTGAGGTATGGATGTTAATCATGTCTTCTTTTTCACCTAAAGCGCACGGATGCAAGGTGTAGTTGCCTTTTACGTTTAATGCATAACACTCTCTGTGTTCTTGTACTGGCTCAAAGGCTACGACTTCATCAAAAAGTGTTGTGAGTTCTTTTGACCACAAACCACAATGCCCACCAACATCAATAGCTAGCTTAACTCCTTTAACATACTTATATGCCTCTATTAGCTTGTTGGCTTGATAAGTCCACTTTCCGTGGTCGCCCTGCTTTGCGTAATGTTCTAAGTGTGTTTCGTGGTTCGGCAACCAGATTCCGTTGACTTCTTTCATAGGCCTCTAATACTTCCTCTACGGTTATTTTATTCATGGCTTTACGGCAATGCTCACACTCTTTGGCATAACTGCCGCATGGCTCATCACCATGCCAGATATTAATATGTGATTCATAACCTAGATTTTCTGGACTGGCCACACCACCCCACAACACGATTGCAGGTATTCCTAACGCTGCTGCTGCATGATGTAATGCGCCATCTGTAGTAATCAGCAATTTAGCCCCTGCAAGCACGTTCAACGCATCATCAAAGGTTGGCGTTACTATGGCATGGCTTTTGTCTAAAAAGTCCTTTGTGCCCATCTGCCGCCATTCTGGAAGATGTTTAACAAGCTCTATCCAATTATCTTTAGACCATTGTTTGTTTCTTCCTAACTTAAACTCACTTTTTACATTAGGCTCTATCAGGATAAACCCATTATCCTTTTGTGGATTCGATGGGTACAGCTCACCTGGCTTAACTCTAAAGTCATTATTAAACTCGAAATTGTCTTTATGAATACGTTTTATATAAGGCCTGTTTCCAGGATAGTTGGCTATCCATGCAAACCTCTCACCTTTTTCTAGTTTATTGGCAATTTTTGGGTTTCTGTCAAAAACCTCTGAATAGAATTTTCTATCCCCATCACCAAACACCACCCTTACCCCGTGGCGCTCATTTACCTCTTTGGCATCTGCGGTCGCCATAATCCAATCACCTAAACCGATTTTAGCTCTCCAATCATGGTTTCAACTTCTTCTGCGATTAACTTAACAGGGGTATCCCATGTTTTTGTCCGCCTAAACAACTCGATAGAATTGCCCCACATGAATCTAGGTGTAGCATACCGCCAGTGCGGTTTATTAGGGACTAACACCTTACATCTTTTCCCAAGACCTGCACATAGATGCACCACCGCCGTCTGAACGCTAATAACTAGGTCTAATTCAGATACTAATGCAGCAGTGTCATCATAGTCATTGGTCTGTGTAGCCCACGGGAAATGATGAATCGTAATCCCATGCTTACTTGTGAATTCAGCTATCTCTGCGCTTGGGTCTTTGTACTGAATACTGATAAATGTCGCATCTTTTTTTAAGATGGGAAGCAATTGTTCTAAATCTAAACTTCTACGTTCGCCGTGAGTGTCTTTAAGGCCTCCAGTCCACGCTATGCCAATTTTAGGCTTATCGCTTAACTGGCTTAATAATGCTTTCCACTGTGTTTTTCTTTGTGGGTCGGCTATCAGATAAGGCTTGCCATCGAAATCACCGTCTTTTGTTCTATAGTGCCATCCCAATGAACCAGATAAGCACCATGCTTGCACATAATCGCTTAATGCGGCGTTTTTATCGAATCTTGTACCTTGTACCTTAGCTTTAGGAAAAGAACGCTTAAAAAGCCCTTCCAATCGTTTGTCACACTCCAAAACAACCTCAGATTTAACGCTATTTAGCATAGACGCGAAACTAATCTCATCCCCTATGCCCTGCTCACCTCTAATGTGTAACTTCTCTACTTTCTCGCCAGTCCAATACGGTACATCTTGTCTAGGTTCTGCTGTGCGCTGCTTGCTATTACCAACCATCGCCTCATAACCATCCCAGCCCTCAGCCCAGTTACCTAGCATCAGATTGGCGTAGCCTCTGGTTTCGTGTACATCCCATTGTTCAGGCTCTATTTTTAGAGACTTCTCTACATATTCCAGTGCTTTATTCGGGTTGCACTCATTCACTTCAATTAACGCTAGGTTATTCATTGAAGGATAGTTTTTGTGGTTAATCTGCAATGCTCGATTAAAGTTCTTTCTAGCTTCGTCTATCAAGCCTATTTTCATACAACACATCCCTAAGTTATTCCACACTTGGTCACGCTTAGGCACTAATACTGAGGCTTGTTTGAGAAGGTTGTAAGCCATCCCATAACGTTCTGCTTGTAAGAACACATACGAAGCAATAAATAACGCTCTGGCTTCGTTCGGATTCTCGTTTAATATATTTGAGGCTATCCTGAGTGATTCATCAGGTTCACCATCTTCCGCTAACTGTAAAGCTAACGTTATCTGGTCATCAATCAACGATGCACCAGTGTTGTAGTCTTGAGATAAGAGTATTCAGGTTTATTCACCATTTTAATAAGTTCTTTGCGGTCTTTAATATCAACGCCTTGAGAGAACCACTCCATCAACACGCCACTAGGAATGTGGGCATAATGTAGCATCTCATTCTTCATGCCTTTTTTGCTGTAGTCTTCATCGTTCTTGAGTTCTTTGGTCGCTTCCAGTTCTCGATTTAACTGAAAGTCTGTCTGTCTTGTTTCAATGTGTGATTCATCGGTTAATTCATCGTAATGATGAAAGGTCATCAACCCTGTGAATTCGTCATATCCTAATAGTCTTTTTTGCATAAATAGAAGGGGGATTACTCCCCCTTTCCCGTTACAACGCTGGGTTGATGTCCGACACTTTGCCGCTAGCCTTCTCGTTATTAGAAACAAGTGTCAATTCAGTAAGAATCTGTTTCTTGTTGCTATCACCAGTTTTCGCTAGGTCGAAAGATTGGAAGCCACGCAATGATGCTACTGTCCAGTAATCCATATCCAATACTAGGATGTTCTGGTCACGCATAAAGCGGTTAGGCACAATCTCATGCTCACCAAAGTCAGAGACATACAAGTCAACGCCTGACACGATGGTCGCTTGTTGACCGCCTGGCACTTCACGGTAACGTGTCGCCACGCCATTGAATGAACCAGAGATTTTTGACTTGGTAGCTGGGCCAACCATTAACACACCAGGGTCGCCGCCTTGTGTCCAGCAAGCCTGAATAACTGTTTTTAATGCAGCCTCTGTGGCTGTACCTGCTACGGTTGAATCGGTAGGTGATGCCACTGTACCGCCTGAATAACCAGGAGTAGTTTGTGCTGTACCTGTACCAACTGATGTTTTGTTAGTTGCTAACCATGACTCAACAGAGGCCAATGTCGCACCGCCACCTGCTGCACCTGATGTAGAAGCTTGGTTACGCACTAGAGCAAACTCTACGTCACGTTTTAATTCGCGTGAGCGTTTAGTCATCTGATAAGCTAACTCAGAAGCACGACCCGCTTTATCTACCGCATCCTGTGTACCTGAAACAGAAACTGTTTTAGTCAGGATTTGGCAGTAGTTACGTAAACGTACTGTAGGAACTGCTGTATTTATTACGGCATCGTTACCTTGAATCGCAGCGTTGGTTGCTGCTGAATCTAACGCATCAGTTTGCCATTCGTGGAATGTAGCAGTTGCTTTGCCTTTCTTGGCCTTCATGTAGAAAGGTGTTTCTAGTGGTGAAATATCAGAGATAATGTCTGATAAATCTTCGCGGTTACCTACCGCTTGGAAAGTTTGAAAAGTACCAGATGGCACAGCCATCATGATAAATAAATCTAGCATTGCTAGAGGATTTAAGAATTTTAACATTTAGTTTCCTTGCGCCTCACGGCGTTAAGTTAATTAGATAATCTGGCTAGGAATAAGGCTTGTGCCGCATCCATAGAACCAGTCTTTTTCAATGCTTTGCGGGCTTCTGCCTCACGGCTTTGGGCTACGCTAGGTTTATTGTTGCCGCCAGGTTTTGATACCTTGGGCAAATTAGCAACGCGCTTATCCGTGATAGGTTTGTTTGTTACCTGTTTATCACGCTGATAGGCGGTATAGAGAACCTTAACCACGCGCGGGTCAATGATTTCATTCATCTCTGACGCTGTGAAACCGAATTTCTCAATCGCGTATTGGCTAATCGTTTTACCTAAGTCGTTGCTCCAGTTAGGAATTTCTTTAGTTAAAACTTTTAAACCATCTTCCCTGAGTTGAATTCTTGTTTGTTGGTTCTGCTCATATTGTTGCTGATGTTTAAGCTGAATTTGGTTAGCAAGCTGACCGCGTGTATCACGCAAGTCTCTCGACTGCTCTTTCAAGCGTACAAATTCTGCTGGGTCGCTCTCGTATAAAGCATTCCAATCAACTTGGTTATATTGTTGGATTTGCTTATCTAAAGCGGTTAATTCTGCGTATTCTGCAATGGATTGTTGCTGTAACTGCGCGGCCTGCTGTAGCTGTGCTTGCGCCAATTCTACTTGCTTGCGTTGCTCTGCAACTTCCTGAGTTTTACGCGTGTAATCAGCCTGTAGCATGAATTTATCTTTAAGCGCCTCTGGCACTTGATAAGTCTCACCGTCTACATCTATCTCAACAAGTTCGGCTTCAGTAGCTTCTTGCTCTTCCGCTTCTGGTTGTTCGTCACCCTCTGGCTCTGATTCCTCGGCTTGGGCTTCTTCTACTTCTTGCTCGTTCTCTTGTGGGGCTGCTTCTTGCTCTGCTTCTTCTTTCGGTGTCGGCTCGTCAGATACTAAAGCTAGCATCCTATCTTCCACACTGGGTTGCGACTGCTCTAAAGCTTGGTCACTCATTTTTAAAACTCCTGTCAATTCGTGGAACTCACCACGACTAGCGCATCTCTGCGTTAAGGTTTAGCTCAATGAAAGTTAATTATTCACCGATTGAGCAACAGTAAATTCTATGCAAATCTACGGACTACGTTCTTAGCTCTATCAATAATATTCTCACGTTCAATCTGAACGGAAGCCAATTTACCTGATTGAATCGCTGTATTTAAGTTAGCTTTCAGGTCGTCCAGTAATTTAAGCATCAATCTAAGCTCATGCTGGCCTTTTTCATCAGATACAGGTGATTTTTTCCATGCGGTTAATATGGCAGCCTCAACCATATCGAAATAAGGGCTTATATCGCCTAAAACACGTTCAGCATTTGCGCCTTGGTTAATTTCTTCATCAAGCCCCATTAGTCAAACCTCCATTGATAGCGTCTGTCTGCGCTTTATGCACCATACCTGCTGCCTGTAACTGTAATCTGTCGCGTTCGATGTCTATTTCAGCCAACATGCGCTCACGGGCAATTTGTATCTCTTTCATCATCTCTTGCTGCGCTAATTCACTATTCTGTTGCAGCTCTTGCTGTTTGAGTTGATAGTCCATCTGCATTTTCTCTTGTGATTGCTGGAAGTCTGCCATAGCTTTCTGCTTGTCAAACTCAAGCTGTTGCGCCGCTTGCTGCTGTTTCATCTGCGCTTCGATAACTTTAGGGTCTGGTTGTGGTGGTTTCTGTTCTTGTTCTGCTGGGTTTGTCCAGTATTTATCACCGTCTTTAAACCCTGCGTTTTTAGTTAATTCTATACAGGCTTCATAGATGTTTTTAGGTGTGGCAATACCAATTGGTAACGCTTCACGCTGTACTTGAAGGATGTTCATGATTTGGCCTAGCATCTCTTGCTTGTTGCCAGTTCCTAACCCTACCGCAACCGTCATATCGGTGCGAGTTTTCCACTGTCTAGGGTCAACTGGAACCCACTCATTACGCAAACGGACAATAGCCTCTTTCTTGCTATGTTGTAATAGTAGTTTATGCACGCCGTTGAAGAGTTGTTTAACACCAGTCTCAGCAAAGGTGCGAGCGATTAATTCTTGCTTGGCCTGTGCCGCACTCATAATCTGATTGATGCCTGATGCGGTCTTGTTTAAAGAATTTGCGTCTAAACCTTGGTTATAGCGGGTAATCCCTGTACGGTTCTCTTTGTTGGTATCTAAGTATTCCATCAGAGGGAAAGCTGCATTACCGATAGGATTAGTCACCATAGGCATCACTTCACCTGCTGGACTACCTGCCACCCTAACTACACCACCAGGACGACTGACTAACATATCATCTAGATTTACTTTGTCACTAATCGCCCAGCGACCGTTGTTAGACGCGTAGAAGTTGTCTAATACGTTTCTGAGAATGACTGACTTGATGATTTGAATATCTTTGACGTAATCAGCTAATGCTCTTCCAATATGTCTATGGGGCATGATGTAAGGCGTTAGATTAGCAAATGGAACCAAGTCTATGACCTCATTGTTGAGTATCTTGTCCCCAACTAAACAAACTTGCCGTCTCTCAGCGATACCGTCACCATCAAAATCTACTAACAAATAGGCTTCACGATAGATTACTCGTCTATTCGCCCCGTATGAAATATCATCACGGAATACTTCTTCTTCTGCGAACTCCTGACGGCTCAACCATTCCTCAGACATTAATAACTCACCTTGAGTGTCAGGGATGTCGTCGTCTATGTCATAACCCATCTCACGTAAGTCTGAAATGGTCTTGAATTGTCTATGCTCTAGGAATCGCAATGTATTAGGTTCGATTGAACGCTCATCAGCACTAACTAACACTTCTTCACTAGGGCATGGCTCAATCGCTACCTTGCCTTTGGTGTTGGTAATCTTAACCTTAACATCATGCAGCATAGGTGCTGATTGCAGCATCAACAATGCTTGCGGGTCGCCTAACTGTGCAGCTTCAATGACTTGCTGCATCATTGGGTCGCTGGTGTCTGGATATGATTCATGCTCAATAGGCTCTATGCTCTCATCTGCAAGTAGCATCTGAAACTCAGCATCCGTCAGACCTTGATAGGTCTCCTCAGTGACTTCTTCTGATTCATCCCAGTAGAACTTAACATAACCATTCTTATTGATTAGAGCATCCTTGAACCATTGGTTAGCTACTAAGTAAAAGTTGTTTTCATTCACAATCACATGATTGACGTAATCCGTCTCCTGCTCAGATGGTTTAACATCTTCCGCACTCTTCGGGTTGAATTTTACTATCTCATCTCCAGAACAGAATACCTTCATTAGATAAGGCATCATGGACTCTACAGCTTCTTGTACATCCATAGAAACTACAGAGGAGCGCCCTTCCTGTGCGCTTAGTTCTCTAGTCTTGTCACCTAGATACAATTCCATATTCTCAGCACGCTCGTCTGCTAGTGTGCCAGATAGATAGTCTAATGACGTGCGCTCTTCACGCTTAATCCTTTCTAGCAATTCGTCATCAGTCATCTTTTTCATACAATCCCAACATTAGAGTAATTAATTTTGTTCCATTTGCGTTCTTCATTTTTCATCTGCGGCTCTGCTAGTGCTAGATACCTGAAAGCATCAGCCCCATGTGAAAACTCATCATGTAATGGTGAACCTGGCTCATTGGTGGCTTTTGGTACAGTCCGCTTATATCGCTTTAAACATTCAATCAAACGCGCAGTCTTATTCTTGTCAAAGTAGCATCTAGGGAATATCTCCCTTGCCGCCCTAATCCCATTCTCTATACTTAACTGAACTAAGTCATCTTTTTCTGGAATATCCCATCCTAGGTCTTTTAGCACCCGATACGCACTTGGTGCTTCTACCCGTTCGTTATAGCCATCATGCGGTATAAACAATATACCGTAGTTATAGCGCTTGTCTTTAAGCTCTATAGAGTAGTCAGTAAGCTTTCTGTGTGTGTCTTCTATGTAATCAATGATGCGAATCTCTGATACATTCTTCTGTACCAAGATAATACTAGTAGCGTCATTCCATCCCAAATCCAAAATGACATGCACTTTGAGCTTAGGGTCATACGGTAAGTTGATAATCTGGCTGTTGTTGGTGACAATCTCCATTTCATCATAATAGATTGCCCCTTCTGCTGCTGGCCTACATTTACCTTCCCAGATATTAGGGTAGTCTTTAGGGTAATTCTTCTTACACAGCAACCTCTCCTGCTCTAATACATTAGGAAACCACGGATTGTCCGTGTAATTCATCAATATACTGATACAGTTATCAGGTGGATTCACAGTGAATCGTTGATGAGTTTCGTCTGTCTCTAAATCAGGGTTGTAGGTTATCCATATCTCGGATGTTTCTGTCCTGATGGTGGGGATTAATATATCCCATGACCGTTTAGAGATTGTCTGCGCTTCTTCACACCAAACTATGTCCACACCTTCAAATGACTTTAGACTCTCGGCGGTCTCATTACTCAAGCCAGCGAAGTATATCTCTGTGCCGTTCTTTCCGCGAATCTCGGTGTTTAATACTTCGTACAGGTTGCCAAGCCCCATCTGTTGTATCTGGTCAGTCAGTAATTGATGTACTGATTGCTGAATGGATTTTTGAATCTCACGGGTACATAGTATGCGTATAGGCTTCTGTGCGCCTAATATTAATAATGCTCTAGCGAATCCCCATGATTTACCTGAACCTCTGCCGCCTCTGGCTACCTTGTAGCGTTTAGCATGAAACAGGAAACCAAGTTTAGCGGGGAACTTGGCATTAGCTACCGTCATGTTTTGATTCTACTAGCTCGACTACCATCTTAGTAATGAACTCGCCTTCATTACCTGAACCAACGACTTGCTGTGTAGGCTTACCTTCCAACCTGTCATAGACGAAGTTTACTGCCCACACCTCACCTGAGCTGAAAGCAGTAGCTATCTTATCTACACCATCCCTTAAACGCTGCTTGTCGTTAAGGTTTAAAGCAGCTTCTAACATTGCGCTCATTTGCTTAGCTTTAGCTGCATTCTGGTTGCCTAACGGCGCGCCACCTTTGCTGTTGGTTGACTCAACCTTATCTGTTTGATTTTCATTCATAATGTTTTGCGAGTTCCTCTGGATTATTCGCGGTTAAGTGTTATTAGTTTAACACTTAGGCTTACCGCCCTTACCTTTGCCATTGTTGCCTTTTTTCATTGGTTTACCGAACATGTTGTTCTCCTCGTTAAATCCGTCTATATCGTCTTTGAGTAATTCGTTGTAGTGTTGCTTACCAAATATCCTAGACCAATTAGATGATTCTTCTTGGTCTGTTATCTGTGATGGTCTTCGGCTGCTGCCTTTGCTCACATCATTCCTTTAAACGTAAAAATAGCCCGCATATAGCGAGCTATGTTGTTTGCAACTCATTAATTATGTAATTGAAATTAACCCGACCAGCAGCAATAAAGCTCCTGCGCACATTATTGTGTAGATGATATTCTCTTTTTTCATGCTTGGATGATTGTGAGGCGCATCAATCCAATTCCATATCATGAAATTTTCAACTTCCTTACGACTCATCTTCCTTTTCATTATATTATCCTTGCCGTAAAAAGAGAAAATGATCCCATCAAGGGTGCATATCTCTTTATTTTAGTCTTATTAGATGATATGGATAAAATATTACGCCTATACAAACTAATATGCAAGTGTTTCATTCAATTATTTTCAACCTAGCTGTATGCAAGGCGTTACGTGTCTCTGCGCTATAAATACTCTGCACTTCTGTTAGACGTTTTGCCCAGTGTTTAACATATTCTTCTTCGCTGATGTTCAAACTTTTTGAACGTTCGCGGTCTGTGTGTCGCTCTAGTCCAGTACCATTACATGGTTCGCATATATGTACTTTACTGTCTGCGATAAACTGTTTAGTGCCATAGCAAGTCTTGCAAAAGGTAAAGCTGCTTTCATACACCACGCGCTTACAGACTAACAATAACTTTGATTTGTCACACTTGATACGCTTGCCAGCTTCTCTTGAGAGCCTGAAGATAACATCTGCATATTGATTGGCTTGTAATCCATCTACTAAATGCAATGCGCTCACGCCTAGTGGATTGGTCATGGCGGCGATGCCTAAGCTATGCACAATGTCTAAGTTACAATGCTGTTCTTTCTGTTGGAGGTTTTTACTATTAACGGCACGTGCAATCTGCTCTCTCATGCTCTCCCTTTCGGATACAAACGATTCGCAATTTCTGCAATTATGGCATATTCTTTGTCAGATAGCTTTAGTATGTCTTCACTAGCAATCACTAAGATTCTGTCAACGTGCCAGGCTGTGTGTTTTATCTCATGGCAGTCCATGCTAGTGGCGATATGCTTTGCGAGTTGGCTTTGCACTTAATAACTCATCATTCCTAGTGTGCAACCAATTCTCGCCTCACGTTTCTTTTCAGGCATTCTAGCATGATGATGTTTGTCTGTTAAGCGGATAACTCGCGCACCTTCAATGATGGCTTCTGTGGGATGTTCTTTTGCCTTAGCTGGTCTAATGCCTAACGGTTCGCTATAAGTATGTTTAAGCACTTGGTAGATTTTACGGTTAAATGTGGCTTTACCTGCTTGTTGCAAACAGCCAGCGCGTACTAAATTAATCAATATCGGATTGTAGAAACTAGGCTTACGACTGAATTGATGCGCTTCTATAATGTCATCTATGGTCATGGGCTTAGTCATCACGGCTAAGATAGAATTATACAGCTTAATCTTAGCAAGTTTACGGTTGTAGTTGAACTCGTTAAAGCTGGTTCCGTCATTGCGCATTGTTGTTCTTTCAGTTGTTATTGAGATAATTAACGATTAAATCACTAGCTGATTGCCAGTCATAGCAAATAACCGCTTTGTATTTTTGAGCATTGGCATGGTCTATAAACGCTTGCTGGTCTTTACTAACTACGCCTTTGGTAGCTTTCATTTCGATGAATAAGCCGTGATAGGTTTCATTGGGAACAGCAAGGAATAAATCAGGTACGCCCTTACGCACACCTTCACGCTTTAAGATTGCGCCTGTCACCGCGTTCCTAGCCCCGCCATTAGGTACAGCAAATAGCGCGAACTCTGGCAAGCCGTAGCCTTTGTGTTTTATTTTCCACCACTCACAGAGTGCATGTTGATTTTGATGTTCAATGTTTTTCATATTCTCGCTTTAACCAATTCAATCAACTCCAATTCAGTGCCGAAGTTCTTTTCCCATGTTTTCTGCCCTGCATGAATCGCTATTCCAAAGCCGCCAGTGCGATGATGTTGCGGGCACAGGGGTAACACCATAAAATTTGTATTACGCTGTCCTATGCCCATTCCTGTGCGAATGTGGTGTATTTCTGCTGGCGATTTGCAAATGATGCAGCCAAGTTCTGCAACTTTGGATAAATATTGCTTTTCTGCTTTAGTCACCAATCAACCTTTGCTGGCTCATCATCTGCCACTTCGTAATCAGGACAATCAATGTCTTTCTTGCTAGTCTTGGTTAATGGATGGCGTGGATGAAAGCAAAGCAATACCGTACGCACAGTCTCATCAGAGTATTTGCATTGAGAACAATTAGCCATCACAATTTCACCATTGTTAAAGCTCTGCCAAATACCGCGCCAGTATCTATGTACAGAACATTGCCAAGTTGCATGGGCTTTTCTAATGGCGTATGACCTACAATAAGCACGTCAATGCCCTCAACTTCTGAATCATCGTTATACTGGATTTTAGTTCTTGACCATATTGCAATCTCTTTATAATTTTCTGACTTAGATGTTTTCATTGCTTCTTTAAATCCAACCCATGAGCCTGATGGGCATTCAGCATGAATAATACCAATTTTTTGAGTTTCAGTTTTTACTTCTATTGCTAGCGGTAGCATTCTAAATTCATTTGCTATTTCCTCTTGCCTATCTTTTGGCAATTCAATAAACCACGAACCTCCATTTGATTCGTACCATTCTCTAGGAGCTTCTCCATCAACATAACTAATTGCCATTTGCTCATGATTGCCTAACACGGAATGAAAGAATGACTTGGCAAGCCAATTCATAGCTTCAATTGATTCTGCACCTCTATCCACCAAGTCACCAACGCTGAATAATCTATCTTTTGATTCATCAAAGCCAATTTCTATTAGTTTTTCTTCTAACATTGTGAAACATCCATGTATATCACCTACAGCGTAATCATTACCAATTTTGTTAATATTAAACTTTTTAATTTTCATTATCTTTCCTTCGTTGTGAAGCTCACACCATGACTTGCGCCATAAGCATATATCT
>Ga0255338_1001720_pt1 | contig 38271 bp, 36 predicted proteins | sample MeOH1_35cm_T4_19_FD_203715 | JGI IMG/M metagenome (GOLD analysis project Ga0255338, IMG submission 203715) | Sandy soil microbial communities from University of British Columbia, Vancouver, Canada - MeOH1_35cm_T4_195 | ecosystem: Engineered > Artificial ecosystem > Sand microcosm > Unclassified ...
ACGCATTCTCCTGGCCGACGGCCACCAGCACCTCGTCGCATTCGAAGAAGACCTCCGGCTCGCCGGTGGGCACGAGCTGGCGGCGGCCCTTGGCGTCGTATACCGCCTTGACAATCTCGAACGTCATGCCGCGCAGCTTGCCGCCGTCATGCACGAACGCCTTGGGCACGTGGTAGTTGATGATCGGGATGCCCTCGTGCATCGCGTCTTCCTTCTCCCAGGGCGACGCCTTCATCTCCTCGAAGCCGCTGCGCACGATCACTTTCACATCCTCGCCGCCCAGCCGGCGGGCGGATCGGCAGCAGTCCATCGCCGTGTTGCCGCCGCCCAGGACGATCACGCGCTTTCCGATCTTGCTGATGTGGCCGAACGACACCGAAGCCAGCCAGTCGATGCCGATGTGGATGCTGGCCGCGGCTTCCTGCCGGCCCGGGATCTCGAGGTTGCGCCCGCGCGGGGCGCCGCAGCCGACGAAGATGGCGTCGTAGCCCTGGGCCATCAGCGCCTTCATGGATTCGATGCGCTGGCCGCTGCGGAACTCCACGCCCAGGTCGAGGATGTAGCCGGTTTCCTCGTCGATCACCGACTCGGGCAGGCGGAACCGCGGGATCTGCGTGCGGATGAAACCGCCAGCCTTGGCCTCGCCGTCGAACACGGTCACCTCGTAGCCCAGCGGGGCGAGGTCGCGCGCGACGGTGAGCGATGCCGGCCCGGCGCCGATGCAGGCGACGCGCTTGCCGTTCCTGGCGGTGGGCCTGGGCATGCGCGCGGTGACGTCGTCCTTCATGTCCGCCGCGACGCGCTTCAGGCGGCAGATCGCGACCGGTTCAGGCTGCCCGGCATTGTTTTCCTCGACGCGGCCGCGCCGGCACGCCGGTTCGCAGGGCCGGTCGCAGGTGCGTCCGAGGACGCCCGGAAAGACGTTCGACGTCCAGTTGATCATGTAGGCATCGCTGTAGCGGCCCTGCGCGATCAAGCGGATGTACTCAGGCACGGGTGTATGGGCGGGGCACGCCCATTGGCAATCGACGACCTTGTGGAAATAGGCCGGATTGGCAATATCGGTTCGCTGCAAAGCTATCTCCTAGACTGACATCCCAGGCCCCGGGCCGGGGTGGGCAGTTCTCTGGGGCCATTGTTGCGCCCCCGGGCCAGTCTACGCTTGCGAATAGTCAATAGGCTCTTCGGGGATTCCCGAGCACCGTCATATTGACGTCAGCGGTCACGCTCCAGTAGCGCGAAAGCCTTCACGACTTCCGGGGGGGCCTGGACCAGCTCGATCAGGACGCCTTCGCCCCCGATGGGAGACTGTTCGTTGCCCTTGGGATGCACGAAGCAGATGTCGAAGCCCGAGGCGCCGCGGCGGATGCCGCCGGGCGCGAATCGCAGGCCCTGGCCGCTGAGCCACTCGACGGCCTGGGGCAGGTCGTCGATCCACAGGCCGATGTGGTTGAGGGGGGTTGCATGCACGGCCGGCTTCTTGTCCGCATCCAGCGGCTGCATCAGGTCCACTTCCACCTTGAACGGACCGGCCCCCAGCGTGCAGATGTCCTCGTCCACGTTCTCCCGCTCGCTCTGGAACGTGCCCGTGACCTGCAGGCCGAACAGGTCGACCCAGAGTTTCTTGAGCCGGTGCTTGTCCGGCCCACCGATGGCGACTTGCTGGATACCGAGGACCTTGAAGGGGCGTGTCATGTTCGTGCCTTGAGTTCGTTGAAAGCAATGAGCTGGCTGCGCCGGGCCGAACCTCGGATGTCTTTGATCGCGAGCCGCAGCACCCGCGCGGGCCAGTCGATCTCCACCATGCCGTAATGCAGATCGGTGAAAAGCTCCCCCAGCCGGTTGGGGCCGGCTTCGGCCGCCTCGCCCCAGGGGTGCGTGACGCCGCTGGACGTCATTTCGTGCAGCGGATAAGGCACCGCGTTCGTCTCCCGGTACAGCGCGCCGATGTGGCGGTCTCCCGACAGGAACACCACGCCTTCCGCCCGCGTCTGCGCGATCAGGCGGTACAGCCGTTCACGTTCGCGCGGGAAGTTGCCCCAGCGCTCCCAGCCGTGCCCTTCGACGACGACCTGGGTGCCCGAGACGATGAGCCGCAAATCGGCAGGCTCGCGAAGCCGGGCCTCGAGCCAGCGCCACTGGGCGTCGCCCAGCATGGTCTTGCCCGCGTCTGCATCGGGGAGATAGCGTTCCTTGCCGGGCGCATTGCGCTGGTCGGTCTTCTTCCAGGGCGCGCGGAACCAGCGGGTGTCCAGCAGCAGGACCTGGACGCGCTGGCCGGCCGGGCCGAAGACCTGCGCGTGGTACAGCCCCTCCCGCCCGCGCCGCGGGTCGTCCGCCGGGACCTTCCAGAAATCGAGGAACTCCGCCTTGCTTTCCGCCTTGAAGGGGAACTCCGCGCCGCCGTCGCTGGAGCCGTAGTCGTGGTCGTCCCAGATCGCCAGATGGGGCACGCTGCGGCGCAGCCGCGACATACCGGCGGAGTCCGCCGCCGCCGCGTAAGCCTGGCGAAGCCGCGCCAGCGAGTACGGCAGCTCGGGATACACGTTGTCGCCGCCAAAGATGAAGAAGTCGGGTTGCTCCGCCAGCACCGTGTCCCACAGGGGCTGGGGCTTGCGCTGGTCGATGCAGGACGCGAAGCCGATGCGGCGCAGGGGCGCGGCGGCCTGCACCGGCAGGCCCGCGCAACCTGCCAGCGCGCCCAGGGCGGCGGCGCCGGCAAGCAGCTCGCGCCGCCGCAGCATCAGGCGAACTCCACGATCGGCTGGTCCACCACCAGGCTCTCGCCCTTGGTCGCGAGGACATTGGCGACCACGCCGTCGGTCGCTGCGAACAGCACGTTTTCCATCTTCATCGCCTCGATGACGGCAACGCGCTCGCCGGCCTGCACCTTCTGGCCCGGCTCCACCGCCACCTCCACCAGCAGCCCCGGCATGGGCGACAGCACATAGCGGCTCATGTCCGGCGGCGCCTTGTAGGGCATCAGTGCATGCAGCTCGGCGGCTCGCGGCGTGAGCACCAGCGTGTCCAGCCGGGTGCCGTTGTGGATGATGCGGATCGCCATGGGGTTCTTGCCGACGCCGCGCTCCACCTGGGCGGTGAACGGCTCGCCATTCACGGTGCCGCGGATGCGGGTGCCGCCGAGGTGCCACTTGGGGCTGCAGATCTCGTAGCGCTTGCCGCCGGTGTCCACCGCGCTCGACCCCGAGACGGCCTGGAAGTCGCTGACCTTCGCGCTCTGGCGCTTGTGGTTCCCGGCCGCATCGAGCAGCACCGCGACGAAATCCTCGCCGACGGTGAACCCGTGTCCCGGCATCTGGCCGCTGATGCCCGCGGCGCGTTGCAGCGCACGGCGATTGACGTAGGCCGCCAGCGCCACCAGGAAGTTGGCGTCGTCGTGCGGCACGTCCTCGGGGTAGAACCCCTTGGCATAGTGCTCGGCGATGAAGCCGGTGTTGAAGTCCCCGGCCACGAACTTCGGGTGCGCGAGCAGCGCCGCCTGGAACGGGATGTTGCTGCCGATGCCGCGAATGACGAAACCGTTGAGGGCCTCGCGCATCTTCGCGATCGCCTCGTTGCGGTCCTTGCCGTGCACGATGAGCTTGGCGATCATCGAGTCGTAGTGCATCGGGATCTCGCCGCCGTCCTGCACGCCGGTGTCCACCCGCACGCCGAGAAGGTGCTCCGTGTCGGCAGCCCACATGGTCTCCTTCGGCGGCTGGAAGCGCACGAGGCGCCCCGTGCTGGGCAGGAAGTTGCGGAACGGGTCTTCCGCGTTGATGCGGCACTCGATGGCCCAGCCGTTGCGCTGGACCTCGGCTTGCGTCAAGGGCAATTTCTCCCCGGCCGCGACGCGGATCATCAGCTCCACCAGGTCCAGCCCGGTGATGCACTCGGTCACCGGGTGCTCGACCTGCAGTCGCGTGTTCATCTCCAGGAAGTAGAAGCTCTGGTCCTTGCCGACCACGAACTCGACGGTGCCCGCGCTCTGGTAGCGCACGGCCTTGGCCAGCGCCACGGCCTGCTCGCCCATGGCCTTGCGGGTCTTGTCGCTGATGAAGGGCGACGGCGCCTCCTCGATCACCTTCTGGTGCCGGCGCTGGATCGAGCACTCGCGCTCGTTCAGGTAGATCACGTTGCCGTGGCTGTCGCCCAGCACCTGGATCTCGATGTGGCGCGGCTCCTCCACGTACTTCTCGATGAAGACGCGGTCGTCGCCGAAGCTGCTGCGCGCCTCGTTGCGGCAGGACGTGAAGCCCTCGAAGGTTTCCTTGTCGTTGAACGCCACGCGCAGGCCCTTGCCGCCGCCGCCGGCCGAGGCCTTGATCATCACCGGGTAGCCGATGTCTCTGGCGATCTCTACGGCGCGCTCGGCCGTTTCGATCGCGTCGTTCCATCCCGGGATGGTGTTGACCTTGGCCTCGTTGGCGAGCTTCTTGGACGCGATCTTGTCGCCCATGGCGGCGATGGAGTAGTGCTTGGGGCCGATGAAGGTGATGCCCTCCTCCTCCACGCGCCGGGCGAAGGCCTCGTTCTCCGACAGGAAGCCGTAGCCGGGATGCACCGCCTGCGCACCGGTCTTCTTGCAGGCGGCGATGATCCTGTCGGCCTGCAGGTAGGAATCGCGCGAGGGCGGCGGCCCGATGTTGACGGACTCGTCCGCGAGTTCCACGTGGCGCGCGTCGGCGTCGGCATCGGAATAGACCGCGACGGTCTTGATGCCCATCTTGCGGGCGGAGAGGATGACGCGGCAGGCGATCTCGCCCCGATTTGCAATGAGGATCTTGGTAAACATGTTGTTGTCTCCTCGGGCGGTCACAGCGGAATGTTGCCGTGCTTGCGCCACGGGTTCTCGAGCTTCTTGTCGCGCAGCATGATCAGCGACCGGCAGATGCGCTTGCGGGTCTCGTGCGGCAGGATCACGTCGTCGATGAAGCCGCGCGCGCCGGCCACGAAGGGGTTCGCGAAGCGCGCCTTGTACTCGGCCTCACGCGCGGCGAGCTTGGCCGGGTCGCCCTTGTCCTCGCGGAAGATGATCTCCACCGCGCCCTTGGCCCCCATCACCGCGATCTCGGCGTTGGGCCACGCGAAATTGACGTCGCCCCGCAGGTGCTTGGAGCTCATCACGTCGTAGGCGCCGCCGTACGCCTTGCGCGTGATCACCGTGATCTTGGGTACGGTGCATTCGGCATAGGCGAACAGCAGCTTGGCGCCGTGCTTGATGATGCCGCCGTACTCCTGCGCAGTGCCCGGCATGAACCCCGGCACGTCGACGAAGGTGATGACCGGGATGTTGAACGCGTCGCAGAAGCGCACGAAGCGGGCCGCCTTGATCGAGCTTTTGATGTCCAGGCAGCCCGCGAGCACCAGCGGCTGGTTGGCGACGATGCCCACCGTCTGACCTTCCATCCGGCCGAAGCCGACGATGATGTTCTTCGCGTACTCCGGCTGCAGCTCGAAGAAGTCGCCATCGTCCACCGTCTTGATGATCAGCTCCTTCATGTCGTAGGCCTTGTTCGGGCTGTCCGGCACGAGGGTGTCGAGGGAGCGGTCCATGCGGTCGGCCGGGTCCTTGCTCGGGCGCACCGGGGCCTTCTCGCGGTTGTTGAGCGGCAGGTAGTTGTACAGCCGGCGCAGCATCAGCATCGCCTCGACGTCGTTCTCGAACGCGAGGTCGGCGACGCCGCTGCGCGTGGTGTGCGAGATCGCGCCGCCCAGCTCCTCGGCCGTCACCTCCTCGTGCGTCACTGTCTTCACCACCTCGGGGCCCGTCACGAACATGTACGAGCTGTCCTTGACCATGAAGATGAAATCCGTCATGGCCGGCGAGTACACCGCGCCGCCGGCGCAGGGACCCATGATCATGCTGATCTGCGGGATCACGCCCGAGGCCATCACGTTGCGCTGGAACACGTCGGCATAGCCACCCAGCGACGCCACGCCCTCCTGGATGCGCGCCCCGCCGGAGTCGTTCAGCCCGATCACCGGGGCGCCGACTTTCATGGCCTGGTCCATCACCTTGCAGATCTTCTCGGCATGCGCTTCCGACAGCGCGCCGCCGAACACGGTGAAGTCCTGGCTGAAGACGAACACCAGGCGGCCGTTGATCATGCCGTAGCCGGTCACCACGCCGTCACCGGGCACCTTCTGGTTCTCCATGCCGAAGTCGGTGCAGCGGTGCTCGACGAACATGTCCCATTCCTCGAACGTGCCCTCGTCCAGCAGCAGTTCCAGCCGCTCGCGGGCCGTGAGCTTGCCCTTGCCGTGCTGCGAGTCGATGCGCTTCTTGCCGCCGCCCAGCCGTGCGGCGGCGCGCTTGTTTTCCAGTTGTTCGAGTATGTCGTGCATGTCGTTCTCTCGTTATGGCTTGTGGTGGGCTGTGTTCAGGAGGCGGCGGGCCGCGGTGGATGCCGGCAGGCGGCCCGCGCCCACCTCGGCGGTGATGCTCGGCAGCAGTTCGCGCACGGCCGGGTGCTGCCGGAAGTCCTGCTTCAGGCCGGCTTCGATCTGCTCCCACATCCAGGACAGGGACTGGTGCTGGCGGCGCGCGGCCAGCGCTCCGTTCAGGGTCTGCAGCCGCCGGTAATGTTCCACCTCGCCCCAGAACCTGTCGATGCCCTGCGCGAGCAATGCGCTCAGCTGGATGACGCGGGGGTGCCACGTCTCGGGGTCGTGCTGGGAATGCGAGGGATGGCCGTGCTGGCCGAACAGGCGCAAGGCGCTGGTGATCTGGGCCTGGGCCCGCGTCGCCGCGTCGGCGTCGATATCGGCCTTGTTGATCACGACCAGGTCGGCCAGCTCCATCACGCCCTTCTTGATCGCCTGCAGGTCGTCGCCGGCATTGGGCAGCTGCATCAGCACGAACATGTCCGTCATGCCCGCCACGGCCGTTTCGCTCTGGCCCACGCCCACGGTCTCCACGATCACCACGTCATAGCCTGCCGCCTCGCAGACCAGCATGGCCTCGCGCGTCTTCTCGGCCACGCCACCCAGCGTGCCGCTGGAGGGGCTGGGCCGGATGTATGCCATCTCGTGCACGGAGAGCTTCTCCATGCGGGTCTTGTCGCCCAGGATGGAGCCGCCGGACACCGTGCTGGACGGGTCGATGGTGAGCACGGCGACGCGGTGTCCCCTGTCGATGAGGTACAGGCCCAGCGCTTCGATGAAGGTGCTCTTGCCCACGCCCGGCACCCCGCTGATGCCGAGGCGGAAGGCCTTGCCCGTGTGCGGCAGCAGCTCGGTGAGCAGTTCGTCCGCGCGCATGCGATGGTCGGTGCGTGTGGACTCCAGCAGCGTGATCGCCTTGGCGATCGCGCGGCGCTGCACGGCGCCGGGCGGGCCGAGGACCTGGTCGGGCAGCTTCATGAGCGCTGCATCCAGTGGCCGGAGCGTTGGCAGATCAGGTCGGCCAGCCGCCGGGTCCATTGCGGGTAGAGCCCCGGGCCGGGATGGAATCCGTCGGCGGCGAGGCCCGAGGGGTCGCTGGCCCAGCGCAATCCGCAAAATCCAAGCCGCTCGCGCTGCGCCCACTCCGCGATCGCTGCGTCCAGCATGGCCGCGTAACGTCCCAGGTACCAGCGCAGGGGATGCGGCACGGCGTGAAGCATGTGCATGGGCGGCAGGCCGCACACGACGGCCCAGCGCGCGCCCGTGCGCAAGCGCACTTCGTCCCACAGCAACTGGGTCTGCTGCGTGAAGCGCTGCGCGGTCACCTGGGAGCTGACGTCGTTGACCCCCAGCACGCTCACGACCACGTCGGCACGGTGCAACCGGGCGTTGGCCAGCATGTCCCTGGCTTCGGCGGTGTTGACGCCGGAGCGTGCCACCAATTGCCAGGCGACCGAGCCGCCAAGGCGTTCGGCCAGCGCCTGCGCCAGCGGCAGGGCCAGTGCCTGCGACTGCCGTGCCACGCCCACCCCCGCTGCCGACGAATCGCCCAGCACCAGGAGCCGCAATGCCATGTCGCCCTCTCCCACCTTGCCTTCGCGCGGTCCCGCCGGCTCGGGCAAGCGCACCGCGGTGCGCCTGAGCCAGCGCGCTTGCGGCAGGAGCACGGGCCCCAGCGCCAGCTTCGCCGCGAACAGGCCTGCGTTCACCAGGCCCCCACGCGTGCGGCCACGGCCGCAGCGCTGCCCCCCGAGGGGGCGTTCGCGCCTTGGAGCGGTCCGGCGGCGCTCATTTCGCAGCCAGGGCCTTGCGGATCTGCTCGAGCACGTCCTTCGCGCTCGCGGGGATCGGCGTGCCGGGGCCGTAGATGCCCTTCACGCCGGCCTTGTAGAGATAGTCGTAGTCCTGCTGGGGCACCACGCCGCCGACGAACACGATGATGTCGTCGGCGCCCTGCTTCTTCAGCTCCTCGATGATCGCGGGCACCAGTGTCTTGTGGCCGGCCGCCAGCGTCGAGACGCCCACCGCGTGCACGTCGTTCTCGATGGCCTGGCGCGCGCATTCCTCGGGGGTCTGGAACAGCGGGCCCATGTCCACGTCGAAGCCCAGGTCAGCGAAAGCCGTGGCCACCACCTTGGCCCCGCGATCGTGCCCGTCCTGGCCCAGCTTGGAGATCATCACCCGCGGCCGGCGGCCCTGCTCCTGCGCGAAGGACTCGATTTCGGATTTCAGTTTTTCCCAGCCCTCGGCCGAATCATAGGCAGCTGCATACACACCGGTCACCTTTTGCGTATCGGCGCGATGGCGCCCGAACACCTTCTCCAATGCGTCCGACACTTCGCCCACCGTCGCACGCAGGCGCACGGCCCGGATGCTCAGGTCCAGCAGGTTGCCGTCGCCCTTCTCAGCCGCCGCGGCCAGCGCATCGAGCGCCGCCTGCACCTTGACAGCGTCGCGCTTCGCGCGGATGGACTTCAGGCGCGCGATCTGCTGGTCACGCACCATCACGTTGTCGACTTCCAGGATGTCGTGCTGGTCTTCCTTCTCGAGCCGGTACTTGTTGACGCCGACGATCACGTCGCGGCCGGAGTCGATGCGCGCCTGCTTCCCGGCGGCGGCGGCCTCGATCTTCAGCTTGGCCCAGCCCGAGTCCACCGCACGCACCATGCCGCCCATGGCCTCCACCTCCTCGATGATCTTCCAGGCGGCGTCGGCCATGTCCTGCGTGAGCTTCTCCATCATGTAGCTGCCGGCCCAGGGGTCGATCACATTGGCGATGTGGGTTTCCTCCTGGATGATCAGCTGGGTGTTGCGGGCGATGCGCGACGAGAACTGCGAGGGCAGCGCGATCGCCTCGTCGAAGGAATTGGTGTGCAGCGACTGCGTCCCGCCGAAGACCGCTGCCATCGCTTCGATGGTGGTGCGCACGACGTTGTTGTAAGGGTCCTGCTCGGTCAGCGACCAGCCCGAGGTCTGGCAGTGCGTGCGCAGCATCAGGCTCTTGGGGCTCTTCGCGTTGAAACCCTTCATGATGCGGCACCACAGCAGGCGGGCGGCGCGCATCTTCGCGACTTCCAGGTAGAAGTTCATGCCGATCGCCCAGAAGAACGACAGGCGCCCCGCGAATTCATCGACATCCAGGCCCTTGGCCAGCGCGGTCTTCACGTATTCCTTGCCGTCGGCCAGGGTGAAGGCCAGTTCCAGCGCCTGGTTCGCGCCCGCCTCCTGCATGTGATAGCCGGAGATCGAGATCGAGTTGAACTTCGGCATGTTCTTGGCCGTGTACTCGATGATGTCGCCGATGATCCGCATGCTCGGCTTCGGGGGGTAGATGTAGGTGTTGCGGACCATGAACTCCTTGAGGATGTCGTTCTGGATGGTCCCCGACAGCTTGTCCTGCGAAACGCCCTGCTCCTCCGCCGCGACGACGTAGCCCGCCAGCACCGGCAGCACGGCGCCGTTCATGGTCATCGACACCGACACCTTGTCCAGCGGGATGCCGTCGAACAGGATCTTCATGTCTTCCACCGAGTCGATCGCCACGCCGGCCTTGCCGACGTCGCCGGTCACGCGCGGGTGGTCGCTGTCGTAGCCGCGGTGCGTCGCCAGGTCGAAAGCGACCGACACGCCCTGCCCGCCGCCGGCCAGGCCTTTTCGGTAGAACGCGTTGGATTCTTCCGCCGTGGAGAAACCCGCGTACTGGCGGATGGTCCACGGCCGGGCGGCGTACATCGTCGCCTGCGGTCCCCGCACGTAAGGCTCGAATCCCGGCAGCGTGTCGGTGTACGCCAGGCCTTCCAGGTCCTTCGCTGTGTAGAGCGGCTTCACCGAGATGCCGTCGGGTGTGACCCAGTTGAGGGCATCCACCTTGCCGCCGGGGGCGGACCTGGCAGCGGCCAGCGCCCATGCCTCGAGGTTGGACGGTGCGAATTCAGGATCGGGCTGGCTCATGGTGATTCCGTGTGTAGTGGCTGCGCCCAGGCTTGACTGTGCGCGTTTACCCTGCCATCTTACCGCATTCATAATTATTGATAAAGAATTTCAAACTTCGTAGAATGACCCCCATGTCCGCAGTTTCGCTCGCACCCCGCGCCCTTTACCAGGAGGTGGCGGAGCTGCTGCGCCAGCGCATCTACAAACGCGAGCTGGAGCCCGGCGGCTGGATCGACGAGATGAAGCTCGCCGAGGAGTACGGCATCAGCCGGACGCCCCTGCGCGAGGCGCTCAAAGTGCTGGCCGCCGAAGGCCTGGTCACCATGAAGGTGCGGCGCGGCGCCTACGTCACCGAGGTGTCGGAGAAGGACCTCAGCGACGTCTACCACCTGCTCTCCCTGCTGGAAAGCGACGCCGCGGGCGTGGTGGCCGAGCGCGCCACGGATGCGGAGCTGAAGGACCTGCAGGCCCTGCACAAGGAACTCGAGGCGGCCGTGGGCAACCGCGACAGGTTCTTCGCCATCAACGAGCGCTTCCATATGCGCCTGCTGGAGGTCGCCGGCAACCGCTGGCGCGACCAGATGGTGGCCGACCTGCGCAAGGTGATGAAGCTCAACCGCCAGAACTCCCTCCTGAAGTCCGGCCGCGTGCGCGAGTCGATGCTGGAGCATCGCGCCATCATGGAGGCCCTCATGCACCGCGACGCCAAGGGCGCGGTGAAGCGGATGCAGGAGCACTTCCGGGGCGGGCTCGAGGCAGCGGCCTGAATCCAGCCCCCCGCTCGCCGCCGTGTACGAAAGCAGCAAGCGTTTTAGCGCATTGACAATGCAACGGGCACCCGCCTAGCATCTGCCGGGTTCCCGATGCGCAGCCGCGCGTCGCCTCATCGCTACGAAACTGGAGACACAACACATGACCGGCTTCCTGATGCGCATCGTCATTTCGCTTTCGACCCTGGCGTTCGCCGGGTTCTCGTTCGCCCAGAACATCTCGATCGGCACGGGCGGCACCGGGGGGGTGTATTACCCCATGGGCGGCGGCCTGGCGGCGGTGCTTTCCAAGTACGTCCCGGGCATGCAGGCCACGGCCGAAGTGACGGGCGGCTCGGTCGACAACCTGAAGCTGATCGGCACCGAGAAGCCCTACATCGGCTTCACCATGGCGGACGCCGGCCTGGACGCGTTGAAGGGCGACGACAAGTTCAAGGGCAACAAGGTGCCGCTGCGCACGCTGATGATCCTCTACCCCAACCGCATGCACGTCGTTTCCGTCGACGGCCGCGGCATCAACAAGCTGTCGGACCTGAAGGGCAAGCATATTTCCACCGGGTCGCCGGGCAGCGCCACCGAGGTCATGGCCTTCCGCATCCTGGAAGCCGCCGGCATCGACAAGGACAAGGACGTCAAGCGCGAGCGCCTGGGCGTGGCCGAATCGGTGAACGCGATGAAGGACAACAAGATCGACGCCTTCTTCTGGGTGGGCGGCTTGCCCACGGCGGCCGTGACGGACCTGGCCAACACGCCCGGCACCAGGATCAAGATGATCGACCATTCGGAAGTCGTCGCGAAGATGAACCAGAAATACGGGCAGCTCTATGTCGAGGACACCATTCCCAAGTCGGTCTACAAGGGCATGGACGCCGACAACAAGCAGGCCACGGTGATGAACCTGCTGGTGGCGCACGAGAAGATGGACGACAAGACGGCCTACAACATCGTGAAGGCCGTGTTCGACCACAAGGCCGACCTGGTCGCGGTGCACAAGGAGGCGGAGAACTTCAGGCTGGAGAACCAGAAGGCCGCGGCCACGCCCATTCCGTACCATCCGGGCGCCGCGAAGTACTTTGCCGAAAAGGGCGTCAAGCTGAACTGACCCCATGTCCGAACCAACCGCTGCCGTGGCCAGCGAAGCCGCCATCGTCAGCGACGAGGCCCTGCACAAGGCCCAGGCGTTCATCGAAGAGGAAGAAGGCGCGGCCAACCACCTTGCCGGCTGGCGGGCGGCGCTGGTCACCCTGCTGGCCGTCGGCGTGTCGATCTATCACCTTTACACGGCCTACGGCATCGTGCCGGCCCAGGTGCTGCGGCCGGTGCACGTGGGTGCGGTGCTGCTGCTCACGTTCCTGCTGTTCCCCGTGCTCAAGCGCTACCGCGACCGCATCATGTGGTGGGACGTCCTCGCGGCGGGCCTGGCGATCGCCGCCGTCGGCTACATGGTCTACGGCGGCGACGACCTCATGGACCGCAACACCACGCCGAGCGGGTGGGACATCTTTTTCGGCGTGGCACTGATCGTGCTGATCATGGAGGCGATGCGGCGCACGGCCGGCTGGATCATGCCGGCGGTGACCGGCGCCTTCGTCCTGTATGCGCTCGTCGGTGCGTACCTGCCGAGCCCATGGACGCACAAGGGCTACGAGGTCGGCCGGCTGGTCGGCCACCTGTACATGACGCTCGAGGGCATCTTCGGGGTGGCCGTGGACGTGTCGTCGTCGCTCATCATCCTTTTCACCATCTTCGGCGCGTTCCTCCAGTTCTCGGGCGCGGGCAAGTTCTATATCGATTTCTCGTTCTCGGCGATGGGCGGCAAACCCACCGGCGCGGGGCGCACGGTGGTGCTCGCGTCGTTCCTGCTGGGCGGGCCTTCCGGCTCCGGCGTCGCGACGACCGTGACGCTGGGCTCGGTCGCCTGGCCCATGCTCGCCAAGGTGGGCTACGAGCGCAACGCCGCCGGCGGACTGCTGGCGGCAGGCGGCCTGGGCGCGATCATCTCGCCCCCGGTGCTGGGCGCCGCGGCCTTCCTGATCGCCGAGTTCCTCAAGATCTCGTACCTCGACGTTTTGCTGATGGCGGTGATCCCGACGCTGCTGTTCTACTTCGCGCTGTTCCTGATGGTCGAGATCGACGCGCGCAAGTACGGCATGCACGAAGCCGTGTTCGAGAAGGTGGATTCGCTGTGGCACCTCACGCGCCGCTACTGGTTCCACTTCCTGTCGCTGGTCTCCATCGTCGTCTTCATGATGTGGGGCTTCTCGCCGGTGCTGTCCGTGTTCTGGGCGACCATGGTGTCGGGCGTGACGAGTTTCCTGCGGCCCGAATGCGCGCTGATCCCGTATGACGTGTTCCGAGGCCGCGGGCCCATTCTCCGGCAGCTGTGGGGGTCGAACCTGGTGAAGGCCCTGGAGGGCGGAACGATCAGCGTGCTGAACGTCGCCGCGACCTGTGCCGGCGCCGGCATCATCGTCGGCGTCGTCACGCTGACCGGCCTGGGCCTGAAGTTCAGTTCCATCGTGATCGACCTGGCCGGCGGCTCGCTGCTGCTCACGGCCGTCTACACGTCGCTCGTGGTGTGGATCGTCGGGCTGGCGGTGCCGGTGACGGCGTCGTACATCATCTGCGCGGTGATTGCCGCGCCGGCGCTGATCAAGCTGGGCGTGCCCGACTTCGCGGCGCACATGTTCATCTTCTACTACGCGGTGCTGTCGGAGGTGTCCCCGCCCACCGCGCTATCGCCCTTCGCGGCGGCCGCGATCACGGGCGGCGATCCCTACAAGACGACGATGCAGTGCTGGAAGTACACCGTGCCCGCGTTCCTCGTGCCCTTCATGTTCGTGCTCGACCCGAACGGGCTGGGCCTGCTGCTGATGGGGTCGACCAAGGCGCTGGCGTCCGCCAACTGGTGGTCGATCGGCGAAGTCACTTTCACCGCGGCGCTGGGCGTCGCCGCGCTGGCGGCGGGGTTCCAGGGGTGGGCCTTCAAGAAGACCACCTTGGCCGAGCGCGCGATGTTCATCGCCGCCGGCTTCGCACTCGTCTACCCGACCGCCACCGCGGATGTGATCGGGATCGGGCTGGTGGTCGTCGCGCTGACGTCGCAGTTCGTCAGGCACCGGCGGGTGCCGGCCGCCTAGAACCCTGGCTAGAACGCGGCGATCCCCGTCTGCGCGCGGCCGAGGATCAGTGCATGCACGTCGTGCGTGCCCTCGTAGGTGTTGACCACCTCGAGATTGACCAGGTGGCGCGCCACGCCGAACTCGTCGCTGATGCCGTTGCCGCCCAGCATGTCGCGGGCCATGCGCGCGATGTCGAGTGACTTGCCGCAGGAGTTGCGCTTCATGATCGAGGTGATCTCGACCGAGGCCGTGCCTTCGTCCTTCATGCGCCCCAGGCGCAGGCACCCCTGCAGGCCCAGCGTGATTTCGGTCTGCATGTCGGCCAGCTTCTTCTGGATCAGCTGGTTGGCCGCGAGCGGCTTGCCGAACTGCTTGCGGTCCAGCACGTACTGGCGGGCGCGGAACCAGCAGTCCTCGGCCGCGCCCAAGGCGCCCCAGGCGATGCCGTAGCGCGCGCTGTTCAGGCAGGTGAAGGGGCCCTTCAGGCCGCGCACGTCGGGGAAGGCGTTCTCCTCGGGGCAGAACACCTCGTCCATCACGATCTCGCCGGTGATCGACGCGCGCAAGCCCACCTTGCCGTGGATCGCAGGCGCCGAGAGGCCCTTCCAGCCCTTCTCCAGCACGAAGCCGCGGATGGCGCCTTCGTCGTCCTTGGCCCAGACGACGAAGACGTCGGCGATCGGGCTGTTGGTGATCCACATCTTGCTGCCGGAGAGCTTGTAGCCGCCGTCGACCTTCTTGGCGCGGGTGACCATGCTGCCGGGGTCGGAGCCGTGGTTGGGTTCGGTCAGGCCGAAGCAGCCGATCCACTCGCCCGTGGCCAGCCTGGGCAGGTACTTCTGCCGGGTCGCTTCGCTGCCGAACTCGTTGATGGGCACCATGACCAGCGACGACTGCACACTCATCATGGAGCGATAGCCGGAATCCACACGCTCGACCTCGCGCGCGACGAGGCCATAGCACACGTAGTTCAGGCCCGCGCCGCCGTAGGCTTCGGGAATGGTCGGGCCGAGCAGGCCCAGCTCGCCCATTTCGCGGAAGATGGACACGTCGGTCTTCTCGTTGCGGAAGGCTTCGAGCACCCGCGGCGCCAGTTTCTCCTGGCAGTAGGCGTGCGCCGCATCGCGCACGGCGCGCTCGTCGCCGGTGATCTGCTGCTCGAGCAGCAGCGGGTCGGCCCAATTGAAAGTGGCTTTCGCTTTCATGATCGTCTCGCTTCCTCGGAAATTGAAGGCCCGGCCACCACAGGATAGTCCAGGACTGCCGCCACTATGCCTGTCCGGCCACGGGGTGCATAGCAAAAGTTTGGAAGAGGTTGATGACGAGCAGGAATGAATCCCTTCGCACCAGGGGGGCAAACAGCAGTGGATCGAGGGGCCCGGATGCGCTATGGTCATGCGCAAACCTGAGGAAAGCCACCCGTGCTGCACCGCACCCTGTTACCCGTCATGGCCAACCTGGTGGCCTTCGAAGCCGCCGCCCGGCACGCCAGCATTTCGCGCGCCGCGGAGGAACTGCACCTGACGCAGAGCGCCGTCTCCCGGCAGATCCATCAGTTGGAGCAGTTCCTGGGCGTGGCGCTGTTCCAGCGGGTGCGCCAGCGGATCGTCCTGACGGACGGCGGGCGCATCTATGCGGCGGAAGTGCGCCAGTCGCTGGCGTCGCTCGCCACCGCGAGCCACCAGGCCATGAGCTTCGCCGGCAGCGACAGCCTGAACCTCGCGGTGCTGCCCACCTTCGGCACGCGCTGGCTGATCCCGCGCATGGGCCGTTTCACGGCGCAGCACCCGGCGATCTCCATCAACCTGTCCGCCCGGCTGATCCCGTTCGATTTCCAGGAAGAGCCCTTCGACGCCGCCATCCACCACGGGGAACCCTACTGGCCCGGGGCGATCTGCGAACACCTGATGGACGAAGACGTCGTGCCCGTCGTGAGTCCGGCGTACAAGCGCAAGCTGGGGCTCACGGGCGCGCGCGACCTGGCGCGGGCCACCCTGCTCCAGCAGGCGACGCGGCCCACGCTCTGGGCCGACTGGTTCAAGGCCGCGGGCATCGATGAGGTCGACGCCCTGCGGGGGCCGCGCTTCGAGCAGTTCTCGATGGTGGCGCAAGCCGCCGTCGCAGGATTGGGAGTCGCTCTGGTGCCGCGGTTCCTCGCCACGGAGGAAGTGGCGGCGGGCACGCTGCTGCTGCTGCGGTCGCACACGCTCACCGGAACCGGCGGATATTACCTCGTGTACCCGGAATCGCGGGCGCAGGCACCGCTGGTGCGCTCGTTCCGGGAGTGGATCCTGGCCGAAGCCCGGCGGGGTACTGGCTGAGGCGGGCCTGGAGCAGTTCGGGGGATTTCCCTGTCGCCGCATCGGAAAAATCCGATTCCTGGGGTGACGCTTTGCCCATAAGCTTTGTCCCCATCACCAGGACAAGCCCATGCGCGATCGACCCACGCCATGCCCTGGCATTTCCAACTGCGCAAGGCAGGACGAGTGCTACGCGTACTGCAACCGAATTTGGGCCGAGCTGCACGGGTACACGCCGGAGGAAATGGTCGGACGGCACCTCAGGGACTTCGTCGTTCCAGAGTTTCTCCCGGATGTGCTTCGACGCTATCACCAGCGCCTGGAGCCAATCCCTCAGCATGCGTTACGTGACGCATGCCATTCACAAGGACCGCCAGCGAATCGTCGACCTCAAAGTGCATGGTTCCCGCATCCTCTTCAACGGACCGATCCGCAGCGCGGCACCTCGTCTTCCGGTGCTCATGCTGTCCATCTACCCGGAACAGCAATTCGCCCTGGTAGCGATCCGTCGCGGTGCCAATGGCTACATCACGAAGGATGCCGAACCGGCCGAGCTCGTGGCGGCAATCCGGCGAACCGCCGCTGGAGGAACTGACGTGAGTGCCTCGGTCGGGCCGCTGTTGCAGGACGAAATTCAAGGTGCCGACCACCGGCCTCCTCACCAGCGTCTGTCGGTTCGCGAGCACCAGATCATGCGGATGATCGTCAAAGGCATGGCGGCCAAGGAAATAGGTGAGGAAATGATCATCAGCATCAAGACGGTCTCTACGCACCGCACCCACATCCTCGAGAAACTGGGCCTTGGCAGCACCGCCGAACTGGTGCTTTACGCCGTGCGGTGCGGGCTCATTCATTGAGGCCAACAGGCCATCAAGCGCAGGCTTCGATCTTCCGGTTGGCGAACGGCAAGATCGTCGAGCACCGGGATGTGCTGCGGGTCGTGCCGGACAGCGCAACTTTGGCGCGAATCAACTACCCGGGCAAGACGGCCGTGGCCTCGATCTCCACCTTCGCCCGATCCTCGATCAGTGCCCTCACTTCCACCGCCGTCATCGCCGCGTTGTAGCTGCCGATGATCTCGCGGAACGCCTGCCCGATCTCGCGCCCGGCCGCCAGGTACTCGCGCTTGTCGGTGACGTACCAGGTCAACCGCACGATGTGCTCCGGCTTGCCGCCGGCCTCGCGCAGCACGTCCGCGAGGTTCTGCAAAGCCTGCCGGGCCTGCGCCGCGAAGTCGTCGCTGTGGAAGACGCCCTGCCCGTCCCAGCCGATCATCCCGGCGATGAACAGCATGCGGCCGCTGGCCACGACGCCATTGGCATAGCCCTTGGGCCGCGGCCAGCCGGGGGGAAGAATCACCTGGTGGGTCATCGAGGCTCCTTGAGTAGTTCCCGCGCGATGATGAGCTGCTGTACTTCCGTGGCACCCTCGTAGATGCGCAGCGATCGGATCTCGCGGTAGAGGCGCTCCACGGTCTCGCCGCTGACCACGCCCTGCCCGCCGAACATCTGGACGGCGGCGTCGATCACCTGCTGCGCACCCTCGGTGGCCGTGAGCTTCGCCATGGCGGCTTCCTTCGTGACATTGCGGCCCTGGTCACGCTGCCAGGCGGCGCGGTACACGAGAAGCGCCGAGCTGTCGATGGTGGTCGCCATCTGGGCCAGCTTCGCCTGCGTGAGCTGGAAATCGGACAGCACCTGGTTGAACATCCTGCGCGTGGTCGCCCGCTCCATCGCCTCGTCCATGGCGCGCCGGGCGAAGCCCAACGCCGCGGCGGCGACTGAGGTGCGAAACACGTCGAGCGTCCGCATCGCGACCTTGAAACCCTCGCCGGGCTCGCCCAGGCGTTGCGTCAGCGGAACCCGGCAATCGGTGAAGCGCAGGCGTGCGAGCGGGTGCGGCGCGATCACGTCGATGCGTTCGGCGATCTCGAAGCCGGGTGTGCCGGCATCGACGATGAAGGCGGAGATGCCGCGCGCGCCCGGCGCCTCGCCCGTGCGGCAGAACACCACGTAGAAATCGGCGATGCCGCCGTTGGAGATCCATGTCTTCTCGCCGTTCAGGACGGCATGGCCGCCTTCGACATGGGCATTGCATTGCATCGCCGCCACGTCGGACCCGGCCTGCGGCTCGGACAGCGCGAACGCGGCGATGGCCTCCCCGCGCACCACGCGCGCGAGGTACCGCTCGCGCTGTTCGGGCGTGCCCTGCAGGCTGATCGCGCCGGAGCCCAGGCCCTGCATCGCGAACGCGAAGTCCGCCAGGCCGCTGTGCCGCGCCAGGGTTTCGCGGATCAGGCAGATGGCGCGTGTGTCGATCGCATCCGAATCGCCATGCGGCTTGCCGCCGACAGCATGTTTCAGCCACCCGCCCGCGCCCAGCGAGCGCACGAGCGAACGGCATTCTTCATCGACGTCCGCGCCGTGCGCTTGCGGCACATGCACGGCGGCCCAGTCTTCCAGCTGGCGCACCAGCGCGCGGTGCCGCTCCTCGAAGAACGGCCAGTCCAGGTAGCCGGTGTCGCTCATGGGTGCTTTCAGTTGCCTTCAAAGCGGGGCTTCTGCTTCGCGACGAACGCGTTGTAGGCGCGCGTGAAGTCCTCGGTCATCATGCAGATCGCCTGGGCCTGGGCTTCCGATTCGATCGCCTGTTCGATGGTCATCGCCCATTCCTGGTGCAGCATGGTCTTGGTGATGCCGTTGGCGAAACTCGGGCCCTGCGCGAGTTCCAGTGCGAGCTTCTGCGCTTCGGCCAGCACCGCTTCGGGTGCGCAGAGCCGGTTGAAGAAGCCCCAACGCTCGCCCTCCTCGCCCCCGAGCGAACGACCCGTGTAGAGCAGTTCGCTGGCCCTCCCCTGCCCGATGATCCGCGGCAGGATGGCACAGGCCCCCATGTCGCAGCCGGCCAGCCCCACGCGGTTGAACAGAAAGGCCGTCTTGCTGCGCGCGGTGCCCAGCCGGATGTCGGAGGCCATGGCGACGATCGCGCCGGCGCCGGCGCACACGCCATCGACCGCCGCCACGATCGGCTGCGGACAGGCCCGCATCGCCTTGACCAGGTCGCCGGTCATGCGGGTGAACATCAGGAGCTCCGGCGCCTCCAGTCGCACCAGCGGGCCGATGATCTCGTGCACGTCGCCGCCAGAACAGAAGTTGTCGCCGGCGCCGGTGATCACCACCGCATGCACATCGGTGGCGTACTTCAGCTGGCCGAACAGGTCGCGCAGCTCGGCGTACGAGTCGAAGGTGAGCGGATTCTTGCGTTCGGCCCGGTTGAGGGTGACGGTCGCGACGGCGTCCTTCACCTCCCACAGGAAGTGGGTGGCCCGGTAGCCGGCCAGTGCCTTGCGGTTGCCTGCGGCGAGCGCCGGGTCCACGCGATCGGTTGCGTTCATGGAGTCTCCTCTTGAATGGGCGCGGCGGCCATCGCCTTCTCGCGCTCCAGGTTGCGTTCCAGCTGGGTCTTGGCCGAGCGGTACTGTTTGGGCCACTGAACATCCGGGTAGCCGATCTTCGCTGCTTCCAGCAGGGCCCAGGAAGGATTGGCCAGGTGCGGGCGCGCGATGGCGCACAGGTCGGCGCGGCCCGCGGCGATGATGCTGTTCACGTGATCGGCTTCCGAGATCGCGCCCACGGCGATGGTCGGGATGCCCGCCTCGTTGCGGACGCGATCGGCAAACGGCGTCTGGTACATGCGGCCGTAAACCGGCTTCTGTTCCTTGCTCACCTGACCGGAGGAGCAGTCGATCATGTCCGCACCCGCCGCCTTGAACGCCTTGCCGATGGCGACGGCATCGTCGGGGGTGATGCCGCCTTGCACCCAGTCATGGGCCGAGATGCGCACGGACATGGGCAGTTGCTCCGGCCACGCCGCCCGCATCGCCGTGAAGACCTCCAGGGGGTAGCGCAGGCGGTTGCCCAGCGAGCCGCCGTACTCGTCGGTGCGCTGGTTGGTGAGCGGCGAGATGAAGCTGGACAGCAGGTAGCCGTGGGCACAATGCAGTTCCAGCCAGTCGAAGCCCGCTTCGGCCGCCAGGCGCGTGCTGCGGACGAAGTCATCGCGCACCCGCTCCATGTCGGCGCGGTTCATGGCGCGCGACCAATCGCTCACCCCATCGATGTATTGCTGCGGCGACGCGGAGATCAGCGGCCAGTTGCCCTCGGGGAGCGGCTGGTCTTCCCCGTCCCAGGGGGCGCGCGTGGAGCCCTTCGCCCCCGCGTGCCCCAGCTGCATCGCGATCTTCGCCTCCGTATTCGTGTGCGCGAACTCCACGATGCGCTTCCATGCGTCGCGTTGCGCCTCGCTCCACAAGCCCGGGCAGCCGGGCGTGATGCGCGCATCGGGCGTGGGGCACGTCATCTCCGCAACGACCATCCCCGCCCCGCCCATCGCCCGTGCGCCCAGGTGCACCAGGTGGTAGTCGCCGGGCAGGCCGTCGACGCAGGAGTACTGCGCCATGGGCGACACGACCACCCGGTTCTTGAGCGTGACGCCACGCGCCCTGTAGGGGGTGAACATCGGCGGCACCGGGTGCTGCAAGGGCGAGCGGTGCACCCCGCTGCGCTGCGCGATCCAGTCCTCGTATCCCTCGACATACGCCTGGTCGCGCAGGCGCAGGTTTTCGTGGCTGATGCGCTGGCTGCGCGTGAGCAGCGAGTAGGCGAACTGCTCGGGCGGCAGGTGCGTGTAGCGCGCCACGTTCTCGAACCACTCGGTCGAGTTGCGCGCGGCGTTCTGGATCTTCAGCACTTCGACGCTGCGGACCGCCTCGTAGTCCGCCAGCGCCTGCGCCAAGTCACCCCCTGAGCGGCCGATACAGCGCGCCAGCTCGATCGAATCCTCCAGCGCCAGCTTGGTGCCGGAGCCGACTGAGAAGTGTGCGGTATGCGCTGCGTCGCCCATCAGAACGACGGGTGCCCTGCCGTTGTGGTGCACCCATGTCTTGCACACCACCCGCGGAAACCGGATCCACTGCGCCGAGCCGCGCAGGTGGGAGGCGTTCGACATCAACTGGTGGCCGTCCAGGTACCTGGCGAACAGCTTCTCGCAAAAGGCGATCGACTCCTCCTTTTCCATCCGGTCCAGGCCCGCCTTCTGCCACACTTCTTCCGGCGTCTCCACGATGAAGGTCGAGGTGTCGCCGTCGAACTGGTAGGCGTGCGCCTGGAACCAGCCCCATTCGGTTTGCTCGAACGCAAAGGTGAACGCCTCGAATTTCCTGTGCGTGCCCAGCCAGACGAAGCGGCACTTGCGCACGTCGATGTCCGGCTGGTAGGTGGCAGCATAGCGGGTGCGGATGCGGCTGTTCAGCCCGTCGCTGGCGATGACCAGGTCTGCATCCGGGTACTGCGTGTCGTCCTGCACGTCGGTCTCGAACACCAGCTTGACGCCCAATTCCTCGCAGCGCTTCTGCAGGATGTTGAGCAGGCGCTTGCGGCCGATCCCGCAGAAGCCATGCCCGCCGGACACGATCCGGTGGCCCTCGATGTTCACCTCGATATCGTCCCAGTGGTTGAACGCCCCCAGGATCTCGCCCGCCGTGGGCGGGTCGGCCTGCTGCAGGTTGCCCAGCGTCTGGTCCGAGAACACCACGCCCCAGCCGAAGGTGTCGTACGGCTTGTTGCGCTCGACCACGGTGATCTCGTGCGTCGGGTCCTGCTTCTTCATGAGGAGCGCGAAGTACAGGCCCGAGGGGCCGCCGCCGATGCACACGATGTTCATGATCGCTCCAACCTAGATAATTTAAGTTTAAAGCATTTCGGCGACGGCCGGAAGCCCGCGCTTCGGGCGCGGGTGGACTCGGACTTTCAGCCCAGGTCGAAGTGGCGCAACGCGTTCACCTCGCGCCTGAGTTCGGCGCGGAAGTCGGGGTGGGCGATGGAGATCAGCGCCTCCGCCCGCTTCCTGAGGTTCAGCCCGTGCAGGTCCACGACGCCGAATTCGGTCGCGACGTATTGCACGTGCCCCCGCGTCGTGACCACACCCGCCCCCGGCTTGAGCGTGGACACGATGCGCGACACCTGCCCGCCGCGCGCCGTCGACGGCAGCGCGATGATGGCCTTGCCGCCTTCGGACAGCGCCGCGCCGCGGATGAAGTCCATCTGGCCGCCGATGCCCGAGTAGATGCGGTGCCCGATCGAATCGGCGCAGACCTGGCCGGTGAGGTCGATTTCGAGCGCGGCGTTCACCGCCACCACGCGCGGGTTCTGCCGGATGAGCGCGGTATCGTTGGTGCGGTCGCAGGGGTGGAACTCCACCAGCTGGTTCTCGTTGACGAAGTCGAACAGCTTGCGCGAACCGCTGACGAAGCTGGTGACCGTGCGGCCGCGGTGGATGGTCTTGTACCGGTTGGTCACCACGCCGTTCCTGATGAGCGGCACCAGCAGGTCGGAAAACATCTCGGTGTGGACGCCGAGCTCGAGCTTGTTGCCCAGGCGGCTCAGCACGGCGTTGGGGATGGCGCCGATGCCCATCTGCAAGGTCGAACCGTTTTCGACCAGCCTCGCGATGTGCTCGCCGATCCGGTTCTCCACCGTGCCGACCGGGCCCGCCGGCGCCTCGTGCAGGGGCCGGTCGGTGTGCACGAAGGCCGTGACGCGATCGAACGGGACGACGGTCGCGCCATAGGTGCGCGGCAGCTGCTCGTTGATCTCGGCCAGCACGATGGTGGCGTGCTCGGTCGCGCTCTTGGCCGCGTCGATCGACGTGCCGAGCGTGCACAGACCATGCTCGTCCGGTGGCGACAGCGACACCATCGCCACATCCAGCGGGATGCGGCGCGATGAAAACAGCGCGGGCACGTCCGACAGGAACACCGGCACGAAGAACGCCCGCCCCTCCTCCACCGGCCGGCGCATCCCGGCATCGGTGAACAGCGGGTTCGAGATGAACGCATCGCGCAGCGCCGGCTCGGCGAAGCGGCAGGGACCGCTCAGGTGCAGGTGGAAAATTTCCACGCCCTCCAGGTCGGTGCGTTGCGCCATCGCGTCGAGCAGTGTGGTCGGCGTCGCTGCCGCACCATGCACGAACACCTTGTGGCGGCTTTGCAGATGCGCGACGACGTCGCTTGCGCTCACGGCGCGCTGTTCCCAACCGGGCAATCTTTTCATTGTCTCTCGCTCTCGTGTGCAGAACCGGCCGGCTCGGCGGCGCGGTCGGTCGCGTCGTGCGCCCGGGCCATCACCTCGGCCGGCGGCAAGTGTTTCAATCGATGGTCGCTCCACACCTGGCGCCAGCGCCGCGCGCCCGGCAAGCCATGCCGCAGGCCCAGCATGTGGCGCGCGATGTTGCTCCAGGGCGTGCCGTGTTCTCGCGCCTCACGCTCCATGTATTCGGTCATGCGTTCTTCCACCCATTCGCGAGTGCGCACAGGATCATCCGCGCCACCCAGGAAGCGGCTGTCCCACTCGGCGAGCCACCACGGATTGTGGTACGCCTCGCGCCCGACCATGACGCCGTCGACCACCTCGAGCTGGGCGGCGACCTCCGCGCTGGTGGTGACGCCGCCGTTCACCGCGAACACCAGCTGCGGAAAGTCGCGCTTGAGCCGGTGCACCGTTTCGTAGCGCAGCGGCGGCACCTCGCGGTTCTCCTTGGGCGACAGTCCCTTGAGCCAGGCGTTGCGGGCATGCACGAGGAACACGCGGCAGCCCGCCTCGCTCACCGCGCCGACGAAATCGCGCACGAATTCGTAGCTCTCGGACTTGTCGATGCCGATGCGGTGCTTGACGGTCACCGGGACGCCCACCACGTCCACTATGGCCTTCACGCAATCGGCCACGAGCCGCGGCTCGGCCATCAGGCAGGCCCCGAACGAGCCGCGCTGCACCCGTTCGCTCGGACAGCCGCAATTGAGGTTGATCTCGTCGTAGCCCCATTGCTCGCCCAGGCGCGCGCAGTGCGCGAGCTCGGCGGCGTCGCTGCCGCCCAGCTGCAGCGCGACCGGGTGCTCCTCGGGGTTGAAGTCCAGGTGGCGTGGCACGTCCCCATGGACCAGCGCGCCGGTGGTCATCATTTCCGTGTAGAGCAGCGTGTGACGGCTGAGCAGGCGGTGGAAGTAGCGGCAATGCCGGTCCGTCCAATCCATCATCGGGGCGACGCTCATGCGCCAGCGCCCGGCCAATCTGTTTTCTTCTTTCACACCGGGACTTTACGGGTTTTTGTCCTGGTTCTTTGACAAGGGCCGGGTGGCAGCGCGTCCTACAAGGCGTCCAACCGGTCGCTGACAGCCCATCGGATGGTTCTGTTGACTAATGGTTGCCTGCATTGCACGACAGGAAGGAAACCCAGATGAAGCATTTCGAGCTCGAACCCAGCATGTTGACGATGCGCGGCGTGTTCTACCCCACCGGCTACATGTTCATCATGTTCCCGACGATCGAGGATGCGCGGAACGCGGAAAGCGCACTGGAGGAACATGGCTACAGCGGCGGCGAGGCGATCGCCCTGCTGACCCCCCGGGACATCCAGGAGAAGGTCGCCCGCACCGTGGGCAGCGCCGACATGCCCCTGCCCTCCGCGGGCACCGAGGCCGACACCGTTCGCCGCTTCGCCGAGCTGGCCAGCCAGGGGCACCACGCGCTCATGATCCACGCGCCCACGGCCAAGGAGACGGAGCACATCATGGAATGGCTCAGGGACGCGCCGATCTCGTACGGGCAGAAGTACCGGCACCTGGTGATCGAAGACCTGACCTGAATAACTGCAGGGCCGAATGAGAAACGCCCGCTTGTGCGGGCGTTTCTCATTGGCGGGGTGGGGGTTACCCCATATGAAGGCCACCGTTGACCGAGAAGTCCGCCCCGGTGGCGTAGCCGCCCTCTTCCGAGGCCAGCCACGCGATGATCGATGCGATCTCGCTCGGCTCGCCCAGGCGCTTGACAGGGACCGTGGCCACGATCTTGTCGAGCACGTCCGGGCGGATGGCCTTGACCATGTCCGTGCCGATGTAGCCCGGGCTCACGGTGTTGACCGTCACGCCCTTGGTGGCCAGCTCCTGCGCCAGCGCCATGGAAAAACCGTGCATGCCGGCCTTGGCGGCCGAGTAGTTGGTCTGGCCGGCCTGGCCCTTCTCGCCGTTGACCGAGCTGATGTTGATGATGCGGCCCCATCCTTTTTCGACCATGTCGGCCACCACCTGCTTGGTGACGTTGAACATGGAGTTGAGGTTGGTCTCGATCACCGCGTCCCAGTCCTCGCGCGTCATCTTCATGAACATGCGGTCGCGGGTGATGCCGGCGTTGTTCACCAGCACGTCGATGGAGCCGTGCTCGGCCTTGGCCTTGGTGAATGCATCCACCGTGGATTCCCACGCGCCGACATTGCCGACGGACGCGTGGAAGGTGTAGCCCTGGGCCTTCTGCTCGTCGATCCACTTGTTGAAATCCCGGGTCGGGCCGCAGCCCGCGATGACCGTGAAGCCTTCCTTGTGAAGGCGCTGGCAGATGGCCGTACCGATGCCGCCCATGCCACCGGTCACGTACGCCACTTTTTGACTCATGTTCTTATCTCCTTGCAATTTGCTACAAATTCGAGAGCGCTTGATGCCCGCGTCATGCGGGCTCAGGCCTTTGTACTCCGTTATTCGCGTTCGACGGCGAGGGAAACCCCCATGCCGCCGCCGATGCACAGCGCGGCCACGCCCTTCTTGGCTTCGCGCCGCTGCATCTCGTGCAGCAGCGTCACCAGGATGCGGCATCCGGATGCGCCGATCGGGTGCCCGATCGCGATCGCGCCGCCGTTGACGTTGACCTTGGCCGGGTCGATGCCCAGCTCCTTGTTGACGGCGCAAGCCTGGGCGGCGAACGCCTCGTTGAGCTCGAACAGGTTCACGTCGCCCGCCTTCCAGCCGGCGCGTTCCAGCGCCTTGCGGGTGGCCGGCACGGGGCCCATGCCCATGGTGGCCGGGTCCAGGCCGCTGGTGCCGAAGGCCACGATGCGGGCGAGCGGCTTCAGGCCGAGCTCGGCCGCCTTCTTCGCGCTCATCACCACCACCGCCGCGGCGCCATCGTTGATGCCGGAGGCATTGCCGGCCGTCACGGTGCCGGACTTGTCGAACGCGGGGCGCAGGCCCGCCAGCGCCTCGGCATTGGTCTTCCTGTTGATGAACTCATCCGCGGCGAAGACGAGCGGGTCGCCCTTCTTCTGCGGAATGGAGACGGGAACGATCTCGTCCTTGAACCTGCCTGCGTCCTGGGCGGCCGCGGCCTTCTGCTGGCTGCCCAGCGCCAGCGCGTCCTGCGCCTCGCGGCTGATCTCGTGCTGCTTGGCGACGTTCTCGGCCGTGACGCCCATGTGGTACTTGTTGTAGACGTCCCAGAGACCGTCCACGATCATCGTGTCCACCAGCTTCCAGTCGCCCATGCGCTGGCCGTCGCGCGAGTTCGGCAGGACGTGGGGCGCGGCGCTCATGTTCTCCTGGCCGCCGGCCACCACGATCTCGGCGTCGCCCCACGCGATCGCCTGCGCGGCCAGCATCACGGCCTTCAGGCCCGAGCCGCACACGGCGTTGATGGTCAGGCCCGGGACTTCCTTGGGCAGGCCCGCGGCCAGCAGCGCCTGGCGCGCGGGGTTCTGGCCCGAGCCGGCGGCCAGCACCTGGCCCATGATGACTTCACTGACCTGCGACGGATCGACCTTGGCGCGCGCCAGGGCCTCCTTGATCACGATCGCGCCGAGCTGGGGCGCGGGAATCTTCGCGAGCGAGCCGCCGAATTTGCCGACGGCGGTGCGGACGGCCGAAACGATGACGATGTCTTCCATGAGGAGCTCCTTGGTGTATTCGGTTGGGGTGGGGGCACTAGGCCTTGGCTTTCACATAGCGGCCGGGCGCCGGCTCGATGGCCTGGTACCTGCCCTTGCCGTAGCTTTTGGGCGCAGCCACCTGCTTGCCCGCGTGGGATGTCAGCCAGGCGGACCAGTCGGTCCACCAGCTGCCGGGGTGTTCCTTCGCGCCCTTCAGCCATGCGTCGAGCGTCTTCGGAAGCTTGTCGTTCGTCCAGTAGGACCGCTTGTTCTTGGAAGGTGGATTGATCACGCCCGCAATGTGGCCCGATGCGCCCATCACGAAGCGCTTCCTGCCGGGCAGGTGCTGCGTCGTTGCGTACGCCCCGCCGATCGGCACGATGTGGTCCTCGCGCGATCCGTAGATGTACACCGGGATATCGACCTTGCCCAGGTCCACCTTCTCGCCGCAGACCGTGCACTTGCCGGGCTTCACGAGGTTGTTCTCGAAGTAGGTGTTGCGCAGGTACCAGGTGTACATCGGGCCCGGCAGGTTTGTCGAATCGCTGTTCCAGTACAGCAGGTCGAACGGCGGCGGGGTCTCGCCCTTGAGGTAGTTGCCCACCACGTAGTTCCAGACCAGGTCGTTGGGCCGCAGGAAGCTGAAGGTGGAGGCCAGTTCCTGGCCCTTGAGGATGCCGCCCCGGCCCAGCTGCATCTCGCGGAACTTGACGAAGGCGTCGTCGATGAACAGGTCCAGCACCCCGGTGTCGGTGAAGTCGAGGAAGGTGGTGAGCAGCGTGGCCGAGGCCACGGGCTTCTCGCCCCGGGCCGCCAGCACCCCGAGCGCCGTGCCGAGCAGCGTGCCGCCCACGCAAAAGCCCAGTGCGTTCACCTGCTTCGCGCCCGTGATCTCCCGCACCACGTCGATGGCCTTGATCGGTCCGTCGCCGACGTAGTCGTCCCAGGTCTTGTCCTTGAGCGAATCGTCGGCGTTGCGCCAGCTGACGACGAAGGTGCGGTGGCCTTCGCTCACGAGGTGGCGAATCAGCGAGTTCTCGGGCTGCAGGTCCAGGATATAGAACTTGTTGATGCAGGGCGGCACGACGAGGAATGGGCGTTCGTACACCCTCGCGGTGAGCGGCTTGTATTCGATCAGCTGGAACAGGTCGTTCTCGAAGACGACGGCGCCCTCGGTGGTGGCCACGTTCCGGCCCACTTCGAAAACGCTCTCGTCGGTCATGGACACATGGCCTTGCTGGATGTCCTTGAGCAGGTTCTGCACGCCCTTGGCGATGCTCTCGCCCTGGGTTTCGACGGCCTTGCGTTGCGCCTCGGCGTTGAGCGCCATGAAGTTGCTGGGCGCCGAAGCCGCCATCCACTGTTCCACCGCGAAGCGCAGTCGAGCCTTGGTCTTGGCATCCGTTTCCGCCGCCTCGGCCAGGCCGAGCAAGGTGCGCGCATTCAAAAGATAGACCGCCGCGGAGAACCCGGCCACGGGATTCGAGGCCCATGCGTCGGACGCGAAGCGTCTGTCCCCGGCGAACGGCTTCGCCGTCAGCCCCCTGTTCCAGAGCTCGGCGGCTTCCGTGAGGTACGCTTCCTGCAAGGCCCGCAGTTTGTCGGGCGAGAAGCTCAGCTTCGGCATCGCCGGCATGGCACCATGCATGTCCAGCCCGCCGAACGACTGGAGCGCCTTCGCCCACTCGTCACCGAAGCCTTGTTGGAACTGCTGGGCCGCCTGTGCCCATGCGGATTCAGAATTCATCTTGTCTCCTGATACCCTGTTGATCGGGTTAACCCGAAGTATCTCACCAGTCATGTTGCAGTGCAACAATCTACTCGCAATCAGTTCATGTACCTCGTCGTCATCGCCTGGCTCTACGTCGCCCTCATGATGGGCGTGGCCGAGGCCACCAGTTCCATCGGCACGGTCGTCGGCGGCATCGTCACCTTTGTACTCTATGGCGTGGGACCTGTGGCGCTGGTGGTCTACCTGATGCGGGCCCCGGCACGGCGCAGGGCGATCAAGGCACGCGAAGCGGCTGAGCTGGCGGAACGCGCCACGGCTGCGTCAGGCCAGCCAGATGGCGGCGGCGAACCGGCCGCTGACGCGGTCGCGCCGGTGCGAAAAGAATTTTGAGGGGTTGCTCACGGTGCACCACTCGCGGCTGCCGTCGTTGCCGTGGACACGGGGGACTCCCAGCGCGGCCAGCCTGCGGCGCGCCAGGCCCGGCAGGTCGGCGAGCCACTTGCCGTCGGCGCGAGGCTTGAAGAGGAAGGACGCTCCCACGTCGTGGGCCTCGAACGCGGCCTTCACCTCCGGCCCCACCTCGAAAGCCTCCGGGCCGATGCATGGACCGAGCCACGCGAGGACGCCAGCGAGGTCGCCATGCTGCCGCAGCGCGTCGCAGGCGGACTCGAGGATCCCCCGGCCGCCCCCGCCCGCCAGCCCCCGCCAGCCCGCGTGCGCGGCCGCGACGGCGCTGCCGTCACCGGTTGCGAAGAGCACGGGCAGGCAATCGGCCACCATGATCGTGCAGGCCACGCCGGTTTCAGCCGTGATGCATCCATCTGCTTCGGTGCCGTCCGGTGTGTCCGCAGCCAGCGGCACCGTGCGCGTGCCGTGCACCTGCCGCAGGAACACGGGCCGCGCGCCGATCGCCGCCTTGAAGATCGCGCGGTTTTGCGACACGCGATCCGCATCGTCGCCGACATGGTCGCCGAGGTTCAGGCTGTCGTACGGCGCGCCGGATACCCCGCCCGCGCGCGTCGTGCAGGTGGCTCGCACGTTCGGCGGCACCGGCCAGGAGGGGACCATGAACAAGAAATCGCTCCGCGGGGAAAGTCAGGCAGATCCATAGTATGCAGGGTCGCGATCATTCCCGTTGCCGATGGCCTCGCCGCCCGCCATGGCGTCGGTTGCGGCGCCAAGCCGGGCCAGCTCATGCGCCAGCTCCCGGCCGAGCCGCTCCACGGCCAGCCTCAAGGCGCCGGCGCGGCAATCGGCGCCGGCGCGGGCCATCAGCGCGCTGCGGGCCGACAGTTGCGAGAGGCACCACACATCGGATTCTCCCCAGATCAGCATCACCTCGCAGCCGTCGCCTGAGAGCCGCTTCAGGCAACGGTCGGCTTCTTCGCCCAGGTGAACGGCGGTTGCTGCCGCCGCGTCGCTGGCGAGGTCCCCGCTGGCGGCGAGGATCAGCCCCTCGCTCGTGGCCAGCACCGAGCCGAGGATTTCGGGACAGTCGTCCTGCAGGCGCGCCAGCGCCGCGCGAATGGAGTCGACGCCGCTCAAGCCCGCACCCCGGGGGACAGAGGCCCGCACGCATGCAGCAGGCGGCGAGCGATACGGACCCATCCAGGTGAGCCGCGATCGAGCGCTACGGTCGCGGCGAGCGTGACCTGCCCCGACGAAAACCACCAACGGCCGGCCGTGCCCTGCGTCATGGACGACGCCGCGGCCTCAGCCGCAGCGTCGTCGGCTGCCCGTCCCTGCCAGCCGCAAGCGGCCAGGCACAGGCCATCCCGGTCGGCGATCACCGCTGCGCCCCTGCCACCCACCACGGATTCCAGATCGTCGGACAGGCCCGCCAGCCCCGCCGGGCCGTCTCCGTCGCCAGGTCGCGCCGTGTCCTCCACCCACAGGCACTGCCTGCGATTCAGATGAAAGAGGGCCCGCGCCAACTCTGCGTGGGGGCGTCCGCCGGCTTGTGCGAGGCCCCGCAGGTCGGGCGCGCAGCCGGCCATGGGAGCCAGGAGGTGTTCGATCAGGTCGCGTTCGGCGCTTCGAGACGGCTGGGCCAGCCACCCGTGGACACCCGTGGGCGCCACCCGCACTCGCGGCCGCGATGCACCCGCGCTCAAGCTCGCGGCCCGGTACAGGCGGCGCAACTGACCAGGCCGAGCCGCAGGTGGTACGTCACTTCGACACCGGCGTCCACGGCGGTGCCGCAATGGTCGCAAACCGTTCCACTGTCCAGCACCTGCTGCGCATAGCCATCCAGCGGCTGGTCGACCCCGCCGATGCGCCGGGGAAATGCGGCCGCCTTGACGATGTCGCCGCGATAGTGCGATTCCAGCCGGGTCCAGCGCGCGACCTGCGCATCGGTCAACCCGTGCGCTTCGAGCCGCTCCTGCATCAGGGCCTGCCGGTAGTCGAAGAGTTCATCGGAAATCACCATCCAGTGATGGGCGTTGCGCGGCCGGTCGCCGAAATACACGCGCTCGCCCGTCATCAGCTGTCGCAGGAACGAATACTGCTTGTCGATCGACCGCGACTGCGTCACACCGGTAAAGAATGGCGAAAGTAGCGGATCCTGGTAGACCCGCGCGTAGAAGTCTTCCAGCACGGCCCGGACGCGCGCGCCGTCCTCCAACTCGCGCCATAACCCGGGATCGGGTTCGGGGCTTCCCGCCTCGGCCGCGTGCTCGGCATCACCCGAGTGCGTGTCCAGCGGACCGGCCACCTCGAACTGGAACCCCAGTTCCCCACTGACGAGCCATTCCGGCAACTCGACGCCGGGATCCCTGCGCAACAGGCACTCGAGCATGAAGTCCGCGGCGCGGTGGCGCGTGATTTCCAGCTCCGGCTGCGGCTCGGCCCCGGTGATGACGCGCAGTCGCTGGCCGGGTTTGCAGGGCAGCGCGCGGGCGACTTCGAACCGCAGGTGGAGGTACGGCCCCGCCGCAACCGATTCGTGCATCACGCAGGGTGTCGTGCGATCGACGCCGAGGGGCCGGGTCAATTCCAGCGCAGCTGCGGGATGGCATTGGCAAGCCAGCAAGTACCCTTTCGCGCGCAGGTCCTCGGGCAGGCCTCGCTGTGCCTGGGGTGGAATTTCTCCTTCCACGCAACGCAGCAGGCAGGTCTGGCAGACGCCGCCGCGGCACGAGAACGGGATGGACACGCCGCTGCGGATGCAGGCATCGAGCACGCTCTCGCCCGGCCGTGCCAGCAGCGCGACGCCGTCCACATGGATTCGATGGGTCGTCATGCCGGCGACTCCCCGGCGTGAAGGGCCGCGAGCGCGTGCGCCGTGGCCCGCGTATCGAGGATCAGTTTGCCGAGGTTCTTCGTCGGGTCGGCCGCCACCGCGAGCACGCCGGCGGCGCCGGCACGCGTGAGCAGCATCGGCCCTTGTTCGCCGTCCAGGATCACCTGGCGCAGCACGCCGCGCTCGACCTCCTTGGCCGCGCGCGTGGACAGGGCCAGCAGCGACGCGCACATGGCGCCGAAACGGTCGGGGTCGACACCCGGTGCCAGCACGGCAGCCAGCATCAGCCCGTCGTACGAGACGAGCCCGCACGACCGCACGCAGTCCGAGGCGGCCTGCAGGCCGCGCAGCAGGCCGCGCGCCTTGTGGGCCAGGAGTTCGGCGGTCACTGCTGGCCTCCCATCAGAGCGACGCTTCCAGCTCCGGCATGATCATGCGGGCCTTCGTCAGCACCATGCCGAGGTTGGCGCCCTTGCGGCACACGAACGTCGCGACCTGCTGCTGCTTCTTGCCGCGCAGGAAAATGTGAATCAGGTTGTCGCTGTTGACGATGATTTCCTGGAAATAGTGCTTGCCGTCCTCCTGGACGCCGCGTGCGGAACGGAACAGCTTCTCGATCGCCACCACGCTCGGTCCCTGGAACAGGTCCGCCGTCGCGGCCGCCAGCAGCTCGATCACATCGCGCGGATGCGAATCGACTGACTTGATCCCCAGCAGCATGCCAGAGGACAGGTCGACGTAGCCGGCGGCCACGCAGTCGGGCACCGTCGTGACGGCCTTTTGCAGCATGTTGTCCAAATTGCTCATGAATCACTTCCTATTGGTTTTTCAAGACGTCATCTAAAGAACGGCAGCCGCGTCGTCCCGCGCGGCGTCCGGGTCGTTGCTTGCGGGTTGGCCCGCCAGCATGTTTGCGACGACCAGCGCAAACTCTTCCAGAAAGTCCACCTGCGCCTGCGACTGGACCCAGCCCGGCTCGATGCGCCGCACGTCCTCCAGCGCCTGCAGCGCGCTGCGCTGCCCGCGTCCCAGCCAGAGCCAGTAAGCCGCCAGCACCGTGCCCGTCCGGCCCAGCCCCGCATGGCAATGCACGGCCACCACTTCTCCCGCGGCAAGGTCGCGGTCGATGGACCCGCAAAGCGCCATGCCCTGCTCCAGCGTGGGCGGATGCATGTCGGGCATGGGGCATGCACGGCAGGCGATGCCGAAAGGAGCGGCCAAACCCGCGTCGAACGGCTCTTCGGTCAGCGAGACCAGCCGTGTCACGCCCACCGTGCGCAATGCATCCAGGTCGTAGCCGGCGCCGTGGACGACCCCGGGCCAGGGCGTTCCCGCGAGTTGGCCGGGAAGCAGCCAGAGAAAGCCGCGTGGCCCGCACGCGGCGCTCACCGCGGTTGGCTTTGCCGGTCGCGGCGGATCGTCCTGCCCTTCAGGATGGACGGACGGCATCGTCCCGGCGTCTTCCTCCTCGGCGTGATGTGCCGCTTCGGGGCAGGAGCCGGTGAGGACGAACAGGCGCCCGAGCGCGCTGGCCGGCCGCTCGAAAAAGGCGTCGCAAGGCTGGGCTTCCTGCACGACGCCGTCAGCCAGCAACACGACTTGCCGGCCCAGTGTGCGCGCCTGCTGCAGGTGATGCAGTACGACCAGCAGCGCGCGCCGCCCCGCCAGCCGCGCCATCAAGTCCAGCAGGAGATCGGCCTGTGCCTGCGGCAGGCCGGCCGTGGGTTCGTCCACCATGAGCAACTCGGGCGCCGCCATGGCCTGGCGCAGGATGGCGATGGCGCGCTGGTCCGCGACCGACCTCTCGACGACTTTCTCGAACAGGACGTCGAGCAGGTGGCTTTGCCCGCACTCGTCCAGCAATTGCGCGACCACGTCGATCTGGCCGCGCTGGGTCAGCGCGGAGCGCGCCGGCAGTTCGCTGACCAGGTTCTCCAGCACGTTCGACACCAGGAGCTTCGAGTTCTGCATGACGAGCGCCGGCTGGTGCCGGGGAGTGCAGGCGGCGCCCGCATACAGGGCCTCGCCCCAGGTGCGCAGGTCGGCGCGGGCGCTGTTGTAGCCGGCCAGGGTGCGCAGCAACGTCGACTTGCCCGTGCCGGAAGGACCCAGCAGCACGGTGCAGCCTAAAGGCGGCACCGTGAAGGTGACGTCGCGCAGGACCACGCGCGGTCCGTACGCCACGCCGAACCCGGTCAGCTGCAGCACGGGGGCCAGCTCGTTCACATCAGGACGCGCTTGGGGAAGCGCTCCACGAATTCCATCATCGAAGTCAGGGCGAGCAGCAGGTTGTTCACCTCGCGCCGGCTTCGCGCATCGGCGCTGAACACGGGAATCGTCTCCCCGCCGAGGTCCGCGGCATTGTCCCGGAGGAAGTGACGGTAGATATCGAGCGGACGCCAGTCCACCAGGTCCGCGTGTGTCACGCCGATCACGAGCGGGCGTGGCCGGCCATCGGACAGCTCCCGCAGGCGATCCACGTAGTGAGCCAGGTCCGCCACCGGGTCCTTGCCGCTGTGGTCCACCAGCAGCACCAGGCCCCACACCTGGGCCAGGAGGATTTCCCACATGAAGTCGAAGCGGTCCTGGCCGGGAGCGCCATAAAGGATGACCTTGTCATCGCCGTCCAGCTTCATCATCCCCATGTCCATGGCCACCGTGGTCTGGCGCTTGAGCCGGGCGGTCTCGTCGGTCGCGTCGGCCTCGGTGCTGACGACATCGATGTCGCTGATGGTCCGAATGGCCTGCGTCTTGCCGGCACCCACCGGCCCCAGGAACAGGATGCTGGATTCCATGTCAGCGACCCAGCAGGCGCCGCCAGAGCTTGGCGATCACGCTTGCGTGGCCCGATGCCACGCTCTCGTCGTGCGGCGCGGCCGCGATGCCGCCCTCCCCTTCGACCCGCTCGCCGAACCCCGTGGCGATCTCGACGTGTCCAAAGCCCTCCAGCACGTAGAGCAGGGCAGCCGTTTGGACAGGCTCCACCCCCAGCACGCGAGGCATCAGGGTGCTTGCGGTGGGCTTGCGCCATAACAGCGCGCAAATCCGCACGATGGGAACGCAGAGCCCATCGGGCACACCGGCAAGGTCGGGCCAGTGCCGCAGCTTGGCCAGCCCGCGCGGAGCCGGCCCCGCCGAAAGCGCCTGGCAGGCATGGTGATAGGCGGCCAGCCATTGCAGTTCGGAGACCGGCATGCCGCCATCGGCCGGCGTGCCCCACACGCATGCCGATGTCTTGATGTGGGCGTCGCCCAGGAAAGGCACGGACACCCAGTCGTGGATGTCCGTGGTGTAGGTGCGCTGCCGGGGGTAGACGGATATGCTGCCGTGACCTTCGATCGAGATCAGGGTCGGGCTCTCGCTGCCGATCGCGTGATCGAGAGACACCAGCAGGGGGGATTCAACACCAAGCATTTCGCCAAATCCTCATGGTCAATCGGTCAAGGGACTGTCTTGAATCAGGTCAAGTGAAACGACTGTAACGACATGATTCTTGTGCGCGATCATTGAAATGCGACGTGCGGCCACCAATTCATGGATGAGTGACGAAGCTCGCACCAGCCGCGTCCGCCGTGTGGCGCGCGACACCACAACTGCAACTTTATTCTTCGCCTGGCGGCCTCCGGGCGTCACATGGATGCCGCACAAATGTCGGATACGTCACAGCGCGTAACTGCTGGTGACCTGCCTCGGCGGCGCGACGCTACAGTTCGCTGCCCGGTCGAACCCGGCAACCGGAAGTCAAGACGCCGCAGCCTTTGCCCCAACCGCCAATTTCTCCCTTCGCCAATTTCTCCCTTCATGCCCGCAACATTCGCAGATATGGACGACCCATCGTCGCCAAGAGAGAGTCGCCAGTGACCATGGACCTGGAAGCGTCCGGCGGTTCCTCCGCATCGGATCGAGGGACCGGGCAACCGGATACCCAGCCCCGCGGCAACGACCGCCCCTTCCGCGGCCGCTGTCCGGACTGCGCCACGCGGGGGGTGTGCCTGATCGGCTCGCTGCCCCAGGCCTCCGCAGGCATCGGGCCGGCGGTGCGCGAGAGAACTTTCCACCCGGGCGACATGCTTTCGCGCGAGGGCGACCTGTCGTCGCACTTCAAGATCATCAAGATCGGAATGGTCTTCCTCTGCCGGAGTACGGCCGCCGGCGCGCCGCGCCCCGTGGCCGTGTCGGGGCGGGGAACCGCGTTCGGCATCTTCGGCTTCATGGCCCACCCCAACCAAGTGTCCGTCGTCGCGGCGTCCGCCGGGCGTTATTGCGAAATCGCCACCGAACGGATCCAGTCGCTCTCCGGCAACGACCGCACGTTTCGCAGGCGGCTGGAGAAACTCTATGTCGACACCGTCGCCATATTTGCGCGCTGGGCGGAAGCGATGGGACGCGGCAGCGTTGCTGCCCGCGTGGCGGCCGCCCTGCTGCTGCTGACGGACAGCCAGCGCAGCACTTCCATCACGATTCCCTCGCACAGTGCGCTGGCCGAGTTGCTGGGTACGACCCGCGAATCGGTGGCCAGGGCGCTGGCGACGCTGGAAGCGGACGGAGGAGTGATCAGGAAGAGCCCGCGCCGCTGCGACGTCTTCCCGGAAATGCTGCGCGACCGGCTGGCCGCTGCCAAGTAACGGGCGCGGTCAGGCCTCGTTGTCGGGGCAGCTCGAAGGCTGCGCCTTCTGGAACGCCGGGTGCGCCATGCAGGCATCGAACGCGGCCATCGTGCGCGGCAGGCCGTCGAAGCTGGTATTGACGCGCCGGCCATTGAAGATCTGCGGCACCAGGCAGCAATCCGCCAGGGTCGGCGTTTCCCCGAAACAGTAGGTCGAGGCCGGCAGGCGCGACAGCTCGCGCTCGAACGCCTCCAGCCCGCCGCGCACCCAGTGCCGGTACCAGTCGTTCTTGGCTTCCTCTTGCACCTTCAGCTCGCCCACCAGGTACTTCAGCACGCGCAGGTTGTTCAGCGGATGGATATCGCACGCGATCATCTGCGCCAGCGCACGGACCTTCGCGCGACCCAGCGCGTCGCGCGGCAGCAGCGGCGGCTCGGGATGCGTCTCGTCGAGGTATTCGATGATGGCCATCGACTGCCCCAGGTGTTCGCCCTGGTCCGTCTGCAATGTCGGCACCAGCAGGGCCGGCGAGACGGCGGCATAACCCGGCTGCCTTTGCTCCCCCTTGACGAGGTGGACGGGCACGTACTCGTACGCCATGCCCTTGAGCTCGAGCGCGATGCGCACGCGGAAGGACGCCGATGATCGGAAATAGTTGTACAGCTTCATGCGCGCAAGGATAAACCGATCCGGGCAAGGCGGCAGACGCGGCTGGACGGCCTCACGGTAGACTTGCCCGAGAGTCCATACTGAAAGCCAAGACCATGATCCTCGAAATCGCGGAAATCCGGATCGCGCCGGGCCGGCAGGCGGCGTTCGACGAAGCCATCCAGCGCGCCCTGGCGACCGTGGCGTCGCAGGCCAAGGGCATGCGCGGCTACAAGGTCAACAAGTGCATCGAGTCGCCCGAGCGCTACGTGCTGCAGATCTTCTGGGACACGCTGGAGGACCACACCGTGGGCTTCCGCCAGGGCCCGCTGTTCGCGCAGTGGCGCGCCATCATCGGCCCGTTCTTCGCCAGCCCGCCGGTGGTGGAGCACTTCACGCTCCTCACCAAGAGCGACATGCCATGAAAAAGGGGCCCGACGGGCCCCTTCACGTTGGCGCGGGCCGGCTCACCTTGCGGCGACGCTGGCCTTTTCGCCCAGGAAGATTTCCACGCGCCGGTTCTGGGCACGGCCCGCTTCGGTGCTGTTGTCCGCCACCGGCTCGCGCTCGCCCCGGCCGGCGATCACGATGCGGTTCGGGTCCACGCCGCGCGCCGCCAGGTACTGCCTGGCCGCCGATGCGCGCTGCACCGACAGCGGATCGTTCACAGCGTCCGAGCCCGTGTTGTCGGTGTGCCCGATGATGCGGATCTCGGTGTTGGGCTGGCTGGACAGGCCGCTCGCGAACTGGTCCAGGATCGGCCGCATGTTGGGCTTGATGTCCGC
>Ga0255338_1001721_pt1 | contig 38235 bp, 34 predicted proteins | sample MeOH1_35cm_T4_19_FD_203715 | JGI IMG/M metagenome (GOLD analysis project Ga0255338, IMG submission 203715) | Sandy soil microbial communities from University of British Columbia, Vancouver, Canada - MeOH1_35cm_T4_195 | ecosystem: Engineered > Artificial ecosystem > Sand microcosm > Unclassified ...
GCCTGGGCGGAGATGAACTCCTGGCGTGCGAGATCCGCCGCCCGCGCGAGCTTCTGGCGCGCCAGTTCCGCGTTGGCCTCGGCCGCCCGCAGTTCGCCCTGGGCCAGGGCGCGGCCCTGCGCGACGTGGACGGAAACCTTCTCGACATCGGCGCGCAGCAGCGCGAGCGGCTGGCCGGCGCGCACGCGGTCGCCGCGTTCGGCCAGCACCTGCTCGATCACGCCCACCACGGGGCTGCCCAGGTCGGAGACGCTGAACGGCTCGATGAGGCAGCCCAGGGGCTGCGGCGAGATGCCTGCCGGCGCGGCCTGCAGGCTCTGGGCGAGCAGCATGCCCGCGGCCAGGAACGATCGTTCCATCCGGTTCATCAGGATCCCCAGCGACTGAAATTCAGTTCGCGTTCTTCGTTGTGCGCGAGCTGCGCGAGTCTTGCACGCTGGTGCTTGCGCGACCAGTCTTCGACCGCCTGCGCCGCCCGAAGGCTGGCGCCGGCGAACAGGCGGTGCACCGAAGGTCGGACGAGCGAAATGCGCCAGGCCGCAGGCAGCCGCCGCTGCAGCAGCGGAAAATCGAGCGCCAGCATCGTCTCGCAGCTTCCCGGCTGCCCCTGCCGCCCGGCGCGCCCCAGGAACTGGCGGTCGATGCGCGGCGAGGCGTTGAGCTGGCACAGGATCACGTGCAGGCCGCCGGCGGCGAGCACCGAGGGCGCGAGCGCGATGTGGGCGCCGCGGCCCGCCATGCTGGTGGCCACCGTCAGGCGCCCCGGCTGGCCGGCGGCGCCGATGATCTCGCTTTCCTCGCGGTCCTGGCGCGCGTTCAGCACCACCGGCTGCAGGCCATGCGCGCGCAGCACCTCGGCCAGCGCCTCCGACTGGCGCACGCTCTCGGTGCCCACCAGCACCGCGCGGCCGACGCCGCACAGGTCCGCACAGCGCTGCGCCACGGCCTGCCACAGCTGCGCGCTGCCGGCGAACAGGCGGGTGGGCCCCGGCGCCACCTGGCGCGGCGTACGCGGCGGCACGCGCAGGCAGGCCAGCCCGTACACCGAGCGCAGCTCGCCGGTCGATCCGCGCAGCGTGCCGCTGATGCCGGCCAGCCGCAGGTAGCGCACGAAGAAGCGCTGGAAGGTGATCTGCGTGAGGGTGGCGTTGCGCCGGGTGAGCGGCACGCCCTCCTTGATCTCCACCAGCTGGTGCAGCCCGTGGCTCCAGGCCCGGCCGGCGGAGATGCGGCCGGTGTTCTCGTCCACCAGCTGCACCTCGCCCTCGCGCACCACGTATTCGCGGTCGCGGTGCAGCAGGTGCGCGGCGTCGACCGCCAGCTCCAGCGTCGTGGCGCGGTGCTGCGGGTGGCCGAGCAGCGGATGCGCGTCGGCCGGCCAGGCGCGGCAGTGCGCGGCGCCGGCTTCCGTAAGGCGGGCATGGCCGGCCTGCACCGCGTAGTCGCGTCCTTCCCGCAGCCCCTGCGCGACCCGCAGCGCGCGCCGCAGGAAGGCCTCCTCGGCCACCGACGCCGCCGGCTGCGAGAGCACCAGCGGCACCCGCGCCTCGTCGATCAGGATCGTGTCGGCCTCGTCCAGGATCGCCATGCACAGGCCGCGCAGCACCGGCTGCTGGCGCGCCGTGGCCGCGCGCAGGCGGCGCTCCAGCGGCGTGAGGTCGCCGGGCTGCAGCAGGCCGTCGCGCAGGTAGTCGAAGGCGAGCTCCTTGGCCGTGCAGTAGGTGACGTGGCAGGCGTAGGCCGCGCGCCGTTGCGCGGCTTCCATGGGCTGGGCGATCCAGCCCACCGACAGGCCGAGGCGCCGGTAGAAGACCGCGAGCTCCTCGGCGTCGCGCTGCGCCAGGTAGTCGTTGGCCGTCACCACGTGCACCGGCGTGCCGGCCAGCGCCGCCACCGCGGCGCCGAGGGCGATCGCCACTGTCTTGCCCTCGCCCGTGTCCATCTCCACCAGCCGCTGGTCCAGCAGCGCCAGGGCCGCCATGAGCTGCTGCCAGTGCGGGCGCACGCCCAGCGTCGGCTGCATCAGCAGCGCCGCAGCGCGCAGCGCCTGCCGCAGCCAGCCGGCGTCGCGGCGCGCGTGCGGCACCTGGCGCAGGCGCGCCAGGTCCGCGTCGGCGTCGCAGTCCTGCAGCGCGCCATGCAGTTCGCGCGCCGTGGCCGCGAGGCCGCCCGAACGCCAGCGCGCGGCGCGGCGCACCTCCTCGATCGGCAGCCGAAGCTGCGGATAGGGGCCCCAGACGAGGCCGGGGAAAGGCCAGGACGCGTCGTGGCCGCTCATACCCGCCCGGTCGGACTGAACTGCTTGAGCAGCACGCGGCGTGCCTGCGCGATCCACTGCAGCCCGAGCGGCTCGGGCGGCAGCACCAGCTTCACCCAGGCGCGGCCGCCGACGGTAGCGGCCTGCAGGCCCGGCACCTCGGCATCCAGCAGGAACACCGGCACGCGCGTGCGCACGCCCTGCGGGTCGGCTGGGTCCACCGGCACCGGCCCGCCGAAGCGCTCGCCGAGCGCCGGCGCGGGCAGCTCCTGCGTCGCGCCCGGCGTGGCCTCGGCCAGCCGGCCTGCGTGCTGCTGCCAGGGCGCATCGGCCAGCCGCACCTGCAGCGCGCGCACCCGGCCGCGGGTGCGCAGGAAATCGTCTTCCAGCAGGGCGACGCGCACGTGCGCCGGCCCGCCGGTGAGCACGTGGCCGAGCATGGCGCCGCGCTGGACGAAGCTGCCAGGCAGGTCCTGCGGGCGCGCCCACACCACTTCGCCCGGCACCCCGGCCCGCACTTCGAGCAGGGCCAGCTGTTCGTCGGCGCGGGCCAGCTCCGCCTCGTTGCGCAGCAGGTCCTCCGCCAGTTCGGCGGCGCGCGCCGGCTCGTGCAGCAGGGCCGCGTACTGCTGCGAGAGCAGCCCCGAGCGTTCGGCGGCGAAGCGCTCGCGCGCGGCGCGCAGCACCGGGTCCTGCAGGACCACCAGCACGTCGCCCGCCTGCGCGGCGCCGCCGCCCGGCACGGCGAGCTCCTCGACGAAGCCGGCCGCACCCGCGCGCAGCTGCGCCTGCTCGCCGGGCCAGACGATGCCGCGGGCCACCACCTGCTGCGGCGCCGGCACCGCCAGCAGCAGCAGCGCGAGCCCGGCCAGGACCGCGCCGGCGACCCGCAGCGAACGGCGGCGCGCCGCCGGATCCGCGCCGTCGCCCGCGGCCCAGCGCCAGACGGCCCGCGCACCCCAGGCCGCGAGCGCCAGCGCCGCGAGCCAGCCCAGCACCCAGGACTGCTGGCCGACCCAGAACACCAGGCCCAGCATCAGCAGCACGCGGTACCCGGCCGACGCCGGCGCATAGGCGGCCAGCCACTTGGCCTCGCCGGGGGCGAGCAGCGCCGCCGCCGCGGGGGCCGGCATGCCGATCCAGCTGCGCCAGCGGCGCGACCACCAGGCCTGGCTGCGCAGGGCGAGGTTGGGCAGTTGCAGGGCGTCGCACAGCGCGTGGTAGCCGTCGAAGCGCACCAGCGGGTTGGCGTTGAACAGGATGGTCGAGACCGAGCAGATCAGCACCACCACCAGCAGCGCGTCGCGCAAGGCGCCGGGCGCCACCGCCAGCCAGGCCGCCAGCGCGATGCAGGCCAGCGCCACTTCGACCAGGATGCCGGCGGCGCTCACGGCGAGGCGGCGCAGCGGCGCGGCGAAGGCATTGGCCGCGCTCGCATCCACGTAGGGCGCGGGCATGAGGAAGATCAGCGTCACCCCGGCGTCGCGCACCTCGCCGCCGAAACGGCGCACCGCGAGCCCGTGCCCCAGCTCGTGCAGCAGCTTGATCGAGGGGTAGGCGAGCCAGGCCACGAAGTAGTTCGACGGCGTGGCGAAGACGCGGCGCGCATCGGCCTGCAGCTCGGGCCAGTTGGCCCCTGCCGCCAGCAGCGCCAGCAGCACCGCCGCGAGCCAGAGCGCGAACACCGCGGGGCGGAACAGCAGGCCTCCCACCGGCGCCAGCGCCTGCAGCAGGCGCGCCGGGTCGAACAGCGGCATGCGCAGCATCAGCGGGTTCATCATGCCGCGCCGGCGCTGCCGCCCCTCCTGCTCGCGGCGCGCGAACAGCAGCGACAGGTGCGGGGCCGCGTCGAAGCGCAGCATGCCGCCGCGAAACAGCTGCGCCAGCAGCCGCAGCACCTCGTCCTGCGTCGGCGCGTCCGCGCGCTGCTGCGCGAGCTGCCGCTGCCAGAGCTGTTCCAGCGTGGCCTGGCCGTCGAAGCGCGCGACCAGCGCATAGGCGGCCGGATTGAGCCGCAGCTGGCGGCCCGAGCCGGGCTCCACCAGCACGTGCCACGGCTGGCCGCGCACCTGCTGGCGCACCACGCGCAGCCCCGGCACCAGGCTGGCCCGCAGCGCCGCCACGCGGTGCCAGGCGCCGCTCACCAGCGGCTGGCTCACCATGGCGTGACCTTCCACCACGCCAGGCGCAGCCAGTCCAGCGCCCGGTGCGCCAGCAGCCAGCCGAGCGCGCGCGAGCCGGCCTCCACCTTGGCCACGCCGCTGAGGCCGGGACGCAGCTGCGGCGGCGTTTCTTCCAGCGCCGCCTCCACCTCGAAGAAGTTGCGGCCGTCGGCCGCCGAGGCCACGGGCACGATGCGGCGCGTGACGAAGGGCAGCGTGCGATCGGGCTGGGCCGCCAGCGCGAGCTCGCCGCGCTGGCCGGCCCGGACCGCGGCCACGTCGGCCTCGTCCACCTCCAGGATCAGGCGGAAGCTGTCGCTGGGCGCAAGCACCATCAGCACCTCGCCGCGCTGCACCGGCGCGCCCAGGTTCTGGCTCAGGTCGCCCTTGATCACGATGCCGTCGAAGGGTGCCTCGATGCGGGCGCGCTGCAGCTGCGCCTCCACCAGCGACAGCATGGCCTGCGCCTCGGCAGCGCGGGCCTGCAGCGTGACCATCTGGGCGCGGTCGGCGCGCGCCTGGGCGGCGCGGTAGGCGTTCTCGTGCTGGCGCAACTCGCTTGCGCGCCGGCGCCGCTCCAGCTCCAGGTCCTGCGAGGCCAGTTCGGCCAGCACCTGGCCGGAGCGCACGCTGTCGCCGGGCCGCACGTTGGCCTGCTGCAGGAAGCCGTCGGTGGCCGCCACCACCGCCCGCTGCACCGAGCCCTCCAGCCGCGCCGGGGCGCTCACGCGCCAGGGCACCGGGAGGGCGAGCCCCAGGGCCAGCGCGAGCGCGCCGGCGACCAGGATCCTGGCGCGGCGCGCGGGATGGGCGAGCAGGCCGCGCGCCGAGCGTCGCACGCGCGCGGGCCAGGGCAGCGCGCGCTCGCGCTGGAGCTCGAACACGGGACCGGCCAGGCGCGCCAGGTCGCCCAGCTGCGCCAGCTCGGGCAGCGAGAACGGCGGCGCCGCCCGCTCCAGGGTGAGCGCGCCGACGATGCGGGTGTCCTGCACCAGCGGCACCGTGCAGGCGGCGCCGGTGCCGGCCAGCTGGCGCTGCGCCAGCGTGATGAAGTCGTGGCCCGCGGGCGCCGGCCAGGCCACCGCTTCGGCCTGGTCGATCGCCTCCTGCATCGCATCGAGCAGCGCCACGGCGGCCGGCTGGCCCGGATCCAGGTCGGTGGGGTGCGAGCTGCCGGCCAGCGTCAGGCGGGCTTCGGCGAGCACGCCGACCGATGCGCGGGCACAACGGAATGCCTCGCAAAGCTCCACCCCGAAGGCCGCCGCGGCCTCTCCGAGCGAGGCACGCGCAAGCGCGGCCCCCAGGGGGCGCAGCAGCGCTTCCGGGGCCGTCACAGAGGGAGAACCGCGCTGGAGAGGCGAACCAAAGTCCATCTTGTTACAGATTTGGACAATTGTCGCCGGCTCGACCGTAGAGGGCGAGGACAAATTGCGCAGAGGCGCGGCGTGGGCGCCGCCGGCGGCTAAGCAGTTTCCCTTAAGCCGGCGCGGCCGCCAGGGCCGCGAAGGCCCGCACCACTTCCGGCGGCGCCTGCACCAGTTCGATCAGCACGCCCTCGCCGCCCACCGGGTACTGCTCGTTGCCCCTGGGATGCACGAAGCAGATGTCGAAGCCGGCGCCGCCGCGGCGGATGCCGCCCGGGGCGAAGCGCACGCCCTGCGCGGTGAGCCAGTCCACCGCCTGGGCCAGGTCGTCGACCCACAGGCCCACGTGGTTCAGGGGCGTCGTGTGGACGGCCGGCTTCTGCTCGGGGTCGAGCGGCTGCATCAGGTCCACCTCCACCTTCAGCAGCCCGCTGCCCAGCGCGCAGATGTCCTCGTCGACGTTCTCGCGCTCGCTCTTGAAGGTGCCCGTGATCTCGAGGCCGAACAGCTCCACCCACAGCTTCTGCAGGCGCAGCTTGTCGGGGCCGCCGATGGCGATCTGCTGCACGCCCAGCACCTTGAAGGGCCGCTTGTTCATTCGAACTCCAGGATCGGTTGATCGACCGCGAGCGATTCGCCCTTGCCGGCCAGCACCTTGCCCACCACGCCGTCGGCAGAGGCGAACAGAACATTCTCCATCTTCATCGCCTCGATCACGGCCAGCCGCTCGCCCGCCTGCACCTTCTGCCCCGGCTGCACGGCCACGTCCACCAGCAGGCCCGGCATAGGCGACAGCAGGAAGCGGCTCATGTCCGGCGGCGCCTTGAAGGGCATCAGCGCGAACAGTTCGGCCGTGCGCGGCGACAACACCATGGTGTCCAGGCGCGTGCCGTCGTGCTGCACGCGCAGCGCCAGCGGGTTCTTGCCCGCGCCGCGCTCCACCTGCGCCATGAAGGCCCTGCCGTCCACCGTGCCGCGCATGCGCGGCGCGCCCAGGTGCCAGCTGCTGCAGATCTCGTAGCTGCGGCCGTTGGTCTCCAGCACCGCGGAGCCGCTCTTCACGTCGAATTCGCGCACCTTCACGGGCTGGAACTGGTGCCGGCCGGCGGCATCGAGCTTGACCACCACGTAGTCCTCGCCGATGGTGAACTCGTGCCCGCGCATCTGCCCGCTGATGCCCCCCGAGCGCTCCAGCGCGCGCCGGTTCGCGTAGGCCGCCAGCGCCACCAGGAAATCGGGGTCGTCGTGCTGCACGTCCTCGGCCCGGAAGCCGCCGGCGTAGTGCTCCGCGATGAAGCCGGTGTTGAAGTCGCCGGCCACGAACCTGGGGTGCGCCAGCAGCGCGGCCTGGAAGGGAATGTTGCTCGAGACGCCGCGGATCACGAAGCCGTTGAGGGCCTCGCGCATCCTGGCGATCGCGTCGCGCCGGTCGGTGCCGTGCACGATCAGCTTGGCGATCATCGAGTCGTAGTACATCGGGATCTCGCCGCCCTCGGCCACGCCGGTGTCGACGCGCACGCCGTGCAGGTGGGCGGTGTCTGAAGCCCACATGCTCGCCTGCGGCGGCTGGAAGCGCACCAGCCGCCCGGTGGACGGCAGGAAGCCGCGGAACGGGTCCTCGGCGTTGATGCGGCACTCGATCGCCCAGCCGTCGCGCTGCACGTCCGCCTGCGCGATCGGCAGCGGCTCGCCGGCCGCCACCCGGATCATCAGCTCCACCAGGTCCAGCCCGGTGATGCACTCGGTGACCGGGTGCTCCACCTGCAGCCGCGTGTTCATCTCCAGGAAGTAGAAGGACTGGTCCTTGCCGACCACGAATTCCACCGTGCCGGCGCTCTGGTATTTCACCGCCTTGGCGAGCGCCACCGCCTGCTCGCCCATGGCCTTGCGGGTGGCGTCGCTGATGAAGGGCGACGGCGCCTCCTCGATCACCTTCTGGTGGCGGCGCTGGATCGAGCACTCGCGCTCGTTGAGATACACGACGTTGCCGTGCGCGTCGCCCAGCACCTGGATCTCGATGTGGCGCGGCTCCTCGACGAACTTCTCGATGAAGACGCGGTCGTCGCCGAAGCTGTTGCGCGCCTCGTTGCGGCAGGAGGTGAAGCCTTCGAAGGCCTCCTTGTCATTGAAGGCCACGCGCAGGCCCTTGCCGCCGCCGCCGGCGCTGGCCTTGATCATCACCGGGTAGCCGATGTCCCTGGCGATGCCCACCGCCTGTTCGGCCGATTCGATGGCGTCGTTGTAGCCGGGGATGGTGTTGACCCGGGCCTCCTTGGCCAGCTTCTTGGAGGCGATCTTGTCGCCCATCGCGGCGATGGAGTAGTGCTTGGGCCCGATGAAGACGATGCCTTCGTCCTCCACCCGGCGGGCGAACTCCTCGTTTTCCGACAGGAAGCCGTAGCCGGGATGCACGGCCTGGGCGCCGGTGGACTTGCAGGCCGCGATGATCTTGGCGGCCACCAGGTAGCTCTCGCGCGAAGGCGGCGCGCCGATGTGCACGGCCTCGTCGGCCAGCGCCACGTGGCGCGCGTCGCGGTCGGCGTCGGAATACACGGCCACGGTCTTGATGCCCATCTTGCGGGCCGTGGCAATGACCCGGCAGGCGATCTCGCCCCGGTTGGCGATCAGGATCTTGTCAAACATGGCGGCTCACTTGGCGGGTTTGGCGGGGGCCGAGGCCGGGGCCGGGGCCGGGGCCGAGGCTGCGGCCTTGGGCGAGGAGCGGTACGTCACGAAGGAGCTCACGCCCTGCACGAAGCGGTCGGAGGCCTTCAGGGCGGCGGCCCGGCACTCCTGGGCAGCGAGGTCGCGGCAGGGAAAGACCTGCGAGAACTCCAGCAGCGCCTGCTCGCCCGAGACCAGGTAGCGCGTCACGCCCACGGAGCGCAGCGTCTTCGCCGTCTCGTCGGTGTGGGTGCGGTAGGGGAAATTGGCGTCGGCGACGCGGTTCGGCACGATCCGCTCCAGCCCCTCGCCCAGGCCGGTCCGGATGCGGGCGAATTCGACGCCGCGCGCCTCCAGCGCCTTGCGCTGCTCGGGGGTGCGGGGCTCCCAGGCCCGCAGCACCGATTCGCGGTCGTGCGGCCGGTCCTGGCGCAGGCGGGTGACGACCGCCGCCGACACCGGGCCCAGCGGGTCGAAGTGCGTGCCTTCCGGGCCGGGCACGAACATGACGTGCGAGGTGTCGACCTCCTTGCCGTGCGCGCGCACGACCGCCTCGCGCACCGACACGACCTTCTCGTCCAGCACCTGCGGCAGCTTCAGCGTGAGGCCGGAGACGCCGGAGCGGTACTCGCCGCCGTCGAACTGGTAGGCACCCTGGGGCAGCGGCTTGAACTCGCGCGTGCTCTCGCCGGGCTTGCCAGGCACGGCAACGACCTGCTCCTGCAGCACCTGGCCGAGGGCGGGGCCCGCGGCGGCGGAGGCGGCGGGCCGGGGCGCGGCAGCCTGCTGCGCCGAGGCGGCGCGCCGGGGCCCGGGGGCCTGCTGCGCTGCGGCCGCGGCGCAGGCGAAGGCCAGCACCAGGGTGGCGGGGTTGCGGACCATCGTCGCGGCCCTCACAGCGGAATGTTCCCGTGCTTGCGCCACGGGTTCTCCAGTTTCTTGTCGCGCAGCATCACGAGCGAGCGGCAGATGCGCCGCCGCGTCTCGTGCGGCAGGATCACGTCGTCGATGAAGCCGCGCGCGCCGGCCACGAAGGGGTTGGCGAAGCGGGCCTTGTATTCGGCCTCGCGGGCGGCCAGCTTGGCGGGATCGTTCTTGTCCTCGCGGAAGATGATCTCCACCGCGCCCTTGGCGCCCATCACGGCGATCTCCGCGTTGGGCCAGGCGAAGTTGACGTCGCCGCGCAGGTGCTTGGAACTCATCACGTCGTAGGCGCCGCCGTAAGCCTTGCGCGTGATCACGGTGATCTTGGGCACGGTGCACTCGGCGTAGGCGAACAGCAGCTTGGCGCCGTGCTTGATGATGCCGCCGTACTCCTGCGCGGTGCCGGGCATGAAGCCGGGCACGTCGACGAAGGTGACCACGGGGATGTTGAAGGCGTCGCAGAAGCGCACGAAGCGCGCCGCCTTGATCGAGCTCTTGATGTCCAGGCAGCCCGCCAGCACCAGCGGGTTGTTGGCGACGATGCCCACCGTCTGGCCTTCCATGCGGGCGAAGCCGATCACGATGTTCTTGGCGTAGTCGGGCTGCAGCTCGAAGAAGTCGCCGTCGTCCACCGTCTTGGCGATCAGCTCCTTCATGTCGTAGGGCTTGTTCGCGTTGTCCGGCACCAGCGTGTCGAGCGAGAAGTCCATGCGGTCGGCCGGATCGTTGCTGGGGCGCAGCGGCGGCTTCTCGCGGTTGTTCAGCGGCAGGTAGTTGTACAGGCGCCGCAGCATCACGAGCGCCTCGACGTCGTTGTCGAACGCGAGGTCGGCCACGCCGCTCTTGCCGGTGTGGGTGCCGGCGCCGCCCAGTTCCTCCGCCGTCACCTCCTCGTGCGTCACCGTCTTCACCACCTCGGGGCCGGTCACGAACATGTAGGAGCTGTCCCTGACCATGAAGATGAAGTCCGTCATGGCCGGCGAGTACACGGCGCCACCGGCGCAGGGGCCCATGATCATGGAGATCTGCGGGATCACGCCGGAGGCCAGCACGTTGCGCTGGAACACGTCGGCATAGCCGCCCAGGGACGCCACGCCCTCCTGGATGCGGGCGCCGCCCGAGTCGTTGAGGCCGATCACCGGCGCGCCGACCTTCATCGCCTGGTCCATGACCTTGCAGATCTTCTCCGCGTGCGCCTCCGACAGCGCGCCGCCGAAGACGGTGAAGTCCTGGCTGAAGACGAACACGAGGCGGCCGTTGATCATGCCGTAACCGGTGACCACGCCGTCGCCGGGAATCCTGTTGCCCTCCATGCCGAAGTCCGTGCAGCGGTGCTCCACGAACATGTCCCATTCCTCGAAGGTGCCTTCGTCGAGCAGGATTTCGATGCGCTCGCGCGCCGTGAGCTTGCCGCGCTTGTGCTGGGCGTCGATGCGGCGCTCGCCGCCGCCCAGCCGCGCGGCGCCGCGCTTCTTCTCCAGTTGGTCCAGGATGTCGTGCACCTTGTGATCTCCTAATGCGTCCACGTGTCCAGCAGCTGCCGCGCCGCGGTGGAGGCGGCCAGCGTGCCCTGCTCCACCTGCCGCGTGAGCTGCGGCAGCAGCGATTTCACCTGCGGGTGCTGGCGGAACGCCTGCTTCAGCCCGCTCTCGATGCGCTCCCACATCCAGGCCAGCGCCTGCCCGCGGCGCCGCTCGGCGAACCGGCCGCTGGCTTCCTGCAGGTTGCGAAAGCGCGTCACGGCCTGCCAGAAGCGGTCGATCCCCTCGGCCTTCAACGCGCTCAGCTGCAGGACCTGAGCATGCCACAGCGTCGCGTCGTGCTGCGCGTGCCCCGGGTGGCCGTGCTGGCCCAGGATGCGCAGCGCGCTGGTGATATGGGCCAGTGCCCGCGTCGCGGCGTCGCGATCGAGGTCGGCCTTGTTGATCACCACCAGGTCGGCCAGCTCCATCACGCCCTTCTTGATCGCCTGCAGGTCGTCGCCGGCGTTGGGCAGCTGCAGCAGCACGAACATGTCGGTCATGCCGGCGACCGCGGTCTCGCTCTGGCCCACGCCCACGGTTTCGACGATCACCACGTCGTGGCCGGCCGCCTCGCACACCAGCAGGGCCTCGCGCGTCTTGGCCGCCACGCCGCCCAGCGTGCCGCTGGAGGGGCTGGGCCGGATGTAGGCCTGCGGATGCACCGACAGCTTCTCCATCCGCGTCTTGTCGCCGAGGATGGAGCCGCCGGAGACGCTGGAGGAGGGATCGATCGCGAGCACCGCGACCCGGTGGCCCTGCGCGATCAGCGCCAGGCCCAGGGCTTCGATGAAGGTGCTCTTGCCGACTCCCGGCACGCCGCTGATGCCCAGGCGGAAGGACTTGCCGGTGTGCGGCAGCAGCTCGGTGAGCAGCGCGTCGGCCTGCCCGCGGTGGTCGGCCCGCGTCGATTCGAGCAGCGTGATGGCCTTCGCCATCGCGCGGCGCTGCTGCGGGCCGGGGAGGCCCAGGATGGACTGCTTCAGATCCATGAATTGGGGTCAGATTCCAATTTCTGCGCGGCTTGCCCTCACCCCTGCCCTCTCCCGGAGGGAGAGGGAGGACGACCTGTTCACGAGCGCGCCGCCGCCTGCCTGATCTGCTCCAGCACGTCCTTCGCGCTGGCGGGGATCGGCGTGCCGGGGCCGTAGATGCCCTTGACGCCGGCGTTGTACAGGAACTCGTAATCCTGCTGCGGGATCACCCCGCCCACGAACACCACGATGTCGTCGGCGCCCTGCTTCTCCAGCTCCGCGATGATGGCCGGCACCAGGGTCTTGTGGCCGGCCGCCAACGTGCTGATGCCCACCGCGTGCACGTCGTTCTCGATCGCCTGGCGCGCGCACTCCTCCGGGGTCTGGAACAGCGGGCCGATGTCGACGTCGAAGCCGAGATCGGCGAAGGCGGTGGCGACCACCTTGGCGCCGCGGTCGTGGCCGTCCTGCCCCAGCTTGGCGATCATCACGCGCGGGCGCCGGCCCTGCGCCTCGGCGAAGCGGGCGATCTCGGACTTGAGGCTTTCCCACCCTTCGGCGGAGTCATAGGCTGCTGCATACACGCCGGTCACCTTTTGCGTATCGGCGCGATGGCGCCCGAAGACCTTCTCCAGTGCATCGCTCACCTCGCCCACCGTGGCGCGCAGGCGGATGGCCTCGATGGCGAGATGGAGCAGGTTGCCCTCGCCGGTGCGCGCGGCGGTCGTCAGCGCCTCCAGCGCCGCATGCACCTTGCCGCCGTCACGCGTGGCCTTGACCTGCTTCAGCCGCGCGATCTGCTGCTCGCGCACCCTGACGTTGTCCACCTCCAGGATCTCGATCGGATCCTCCTTGGCCAGCCTGTACTTGTTGACGCCGACGATCACGTCGCGGCCGGCGTCGATGCGGGCCTGCTTCCCGGCCGCCGCCGCCTCGATCTTCAGCTTGGCCCAGCCCGAGTCCACGGCCCGCGTCATGCCGCCCATGGCCTCGACCTCCTCGATGATCTTCCAGGCCGCATCGGCCATGTCCTGGGTCAGCTTCTCCATCATGTAGCTGCCCGCCCAGGGGTCGATCACGTTGGTGATGTGCGTCTCCTCCTGGATGATCAGCTGGGTGTTGCGCGCGATCCGGGCGCTGAACTCGGTGGGCAGCGCGATCGCCTCGTCGAAGCTGTTGGTGTGCAGCGACTGGGTGCCGCCGAACACCGCGGCCATCGCCTCGATGGCGGTGCGCACGACGTTGTTGTACGGGTCCTGCTCGGTGAGCGACCAGCCGGAGGTCTGGCAGTGCGTGCGCAGCATCAGGCTCTTTGGGTTCCTGGCGCCGAAGCCCTGCATGATGCGGCACCACAGCAGGCGCGCCGCGCGCATCTTGGCAATCTCGAGATAGAAGTTCATCCCGATCGCCCAGAAGAAGGACAGGCGGCCCGCGAACTCGTCGACGTCCAGCCCCTTGGCCAGCGCCGTCTTCACGTACTCCTTGCCGTCGGCCAGCGTGAAGGCCAGTTCCAGCGCCTGGTTGGCGCCGGCCTCCTGCATGTGGTAGCCGGAGATCGAGATCGAGTTGAACTTCGGCATGTTCTTCGCCGTGTACTCGATGATGTCGCCCACGATGCGCATCGAGGGCTCGGGCGGGTAGATGTAGGTGTTGCGGACCATGAACTCCTTGAGGATGTCGTTCTGGATGGTCCCGCTCAGCTTGTCCTGGGAAACGCCCTGCTCCTGCGCCGCCACCACGTAGCCGGCCAGCACCGGCAGCACCGCGCCGTTCATGGTCATCGACACCGAGACCTTGTCCAGCGGGATGCCGTCGAACAGGATCTTCATGTCCTCCACCGAGTCGACCGCCACGCCGGCCTTGCCGACGTCGCCCACCACGCGCGGATGGTCGCTGTCGTAGCCGCGGTGGGTGGCGAGGTCGAAGGCCACGCTCACGCCCTGGCCGCCCGCGGCCAGGCCCTTGCGGTAGAAGGCGTTCGATTCCTCCGCGGTGGAGAAGCCCGCGTACTGGCGGATCGTCCAGGGCCGCGCCGCGTACATCGTCGCCTGCGGGCCGCGCAGGAAGGGCGCGAAGCCGGGCAGCGTGTCCGCGTGCGGCAGCCCCTGCAGGTCCTGCGCCGTGTACAGCGGCTTGACGGCGATGCCGTCCGGCGTGATCCAGTTCAGCGCCTCCACCTTGCCGCCCGGGGCGGATCTGGCGGCGGCTTGGTTCCATTCCTCGAGGGAGACAGGCTTGAATTCGGGCTGGGCGGCGGTCATGGGCTGGTCCTGTGGGGCCGTGGCTTTTTCACACGGTCGCGGCATTTTACATGATTCATAATTATTGATAAAGAATTTTCTGCGGCCTAGAATCCGCCTCATGACCGCTGCCGCCCTCGCCCCCCGCGCCCTCTACGAGGAGGTGGCCGAGCTCGTGCGCCAGCGCATCTTCCGCCGCGAGCTCGAGCCCGGCAGCTGGATCGACGAGGTGAAGCTGGCGCACGAATACGGCATCAGCCGCACGCCCTTGCGCGAGGCACTGAAGGTGCTGGCCGCCGAAGGCCTGGTCACGATGAAGGTGCGCCGCGGCGCCTATGTCACCGAGGTGTCCGAGCGCGACCTGGCCGAGGTCTACCACCTGCTCGCCCTGCTGGAAAGCGACGCCGCCGCCGTGGTCGCCGAGCGGGCCACGGAGGCGGAACGCAAGGAGCTGCAGAAGCTGCACCGCGAGCTGGAAGCCGCCCTGGCCGACCGCGAGCGCTTTTTCGCCCTCAACGAGCGCTTCCACCTGCGCCTGCTGGAGCTGGCCAACAACCGCTGGCGCAACCAGATGGTGTCGGACCTGCGCAAGGTGATGAAGCTGCACCGGCGCAACTCGCTGCTGAAGTCCGGGCGCATCGAGGAATCGCTGGCCGAACATCGCGCGGTGATGGAGGCGATCGAGCAGCGCGACCCGGAGGCCGCGCGGGTGGGGATGCAGCGGCATTTCAGGAGCGGGCTGGAGGCGGCGGTCTGACGCAGCCGCGGCCTCACGCCGGCCGCGCCGCCGGCTCCACGTTCGCGATCATCTCCACCAGCGCATCGCAGCGCGCGCGCAGCTCCGCCAGCTCGCCTCCGTGCGCGACCTGCTCCACCTCCAGGCTGGCGCGGCTCGCGTCCTTGAAGCCGTACATGGCCAGGCTGCCGGCCAGCTTGTGCGCCGTGACGCGCACCGTCTCGCGCTGCCCCTCGCGCGCGGCGTCGACCAGCGCCTGCGCCAGCTTGCGGCGCGAGGACAGGAACTCCGGCATCAGGGGCATCAGCCCCGGCTCCACCCACACGCGCCCGGGCGGCGCCGCGGGCGCAGGCGCGCCTTCGCCGCCCAGCGACAGCGGCACCGGCGCCGACACCGCATGCACCACCGAGGGGTCCTCGCGCCGCAGCACCGCCAGCACTTCCTCGCGCGAGGCCGGCTTGGCCAGGTACAGGTCGAAGCCGGCGTCCAGGCATTCCCTGCGGCTCGCCTCGTCGTCGTAAGCCGAGAAGGCCGCCATGAAGCTGGGAGCTTCGCCGCGCTCGCGCTGCAGCGCGCGGATCGCGCGCGCCGCCTCCAGGCCGCCCATGATCGGCATCTGCAGGTCCAGGAAGATCACGTCCGGCCGCGAAGCGCGCACCAGTTCCAGCGCGTCGCGCCCGTTGACGGCGGTGCGCACCGCCAGCGGCGGGCTGGGCAGCAGGCTCTTGAGGACCACGATGTTGTATTCGTCGTCGTCGACCACCAGCACCGAGAGCTCGGGCAGCGCCTTCGCCGCAAGGGCCGGCTGCGGCGCGCCCGCGGGCACGGCTTCCGGCAGCGGCGTGGGCAGCGGCGCGCGCCAGGGCGGCAGCCGCAGCGTCAGCGTGGTCATGCCGTGGCGCGAGTTCATCGCCAGTTCGCCGCGCTGCACCTGCGCCATCAGGCGCGCCGAATAGGCCCCCAGGCCCATCCCACCGGCCTTGCCCTGGGTGGCGTACTTCTCGAAGAAGCGGCCGCGGACCTCGGACGGCACCTCGCCGGCGTTGGTGATCGCGAGCGCCACCGACTCGCCGCCCGCCCCCGGTGCGAGCCGCAGCTTCACGCGCACGTCCGAGCCCTCGGGCGCGGCCTCGAGCGCGTTCTTCAGCAGGTTGGCCAGGGTGGAATAGCAAAGCAGTTCCTCGCCCTTGGCATGCACCGGCTCCGGCGGCAGCTCGATGATCAGGCGCACCTTCTTGGACCGCGCATGCGGGTGCAGCTCGCGCGCCACCGTGTTCACCAGGCCGGCCAGGTCCACCGCCTGCGCCCGCAAGCGGTAGGTGCCGGCCTCCATGCGGTACAGGTCGAGCGACAGGTTGACCATGCTCAGCACGCGCAGCGCCGCCCGCTCCACCGTCCCCAGCAGTTCGTCCTCCATCGCGCCGGGCGGATGGCGCTCGCGCAGCAGGCGCGACACCGAGGCGATGCTCGCCAGCGGCGTCCTGAGGTCGTGGCGGGCGATGCGCTCCACCTCCTCGCGCAGGCGGAAGGCCTCGCGCAGGGCCTTGTTCTGGTCCTCCAGCTGGCGCACCAGCTCGTCGAGGTGCTCGCGCTGCTCGGACTCCTTGGCGTGCTGCGCATCGGCGATGCGCGAATACAGGTTGGCGAACACCACCACCAGCGTGAGCGTGACGGCCACCCGCACCGTCAGCGCCGGGCCGATGTGGATCCAGGCCAGCGGGATCGTCACCGCCAGCATCGCGACGTTGTACAGGTTGGCCCGCCGCACCGGCAGCATGAAGTGGAACAGCAGGATGCCCGGATAGACCCAGAAGATGCCGATCAGCCCGTTGTCGTGGATCGCGGTGGCGAGGCCCACCATGGAGGCGCCGAAGATCGCCCAGGCCGGCACCACCGGCACGCCGCCGCGGGCGATGAGCCAGGCGTTGACCAGCAGGCACGCCATGAAGGCGCTGGTCGCCATCCCGAGCAGCAGCCGGCCCTGGATGAAGTTGTTGACGGTGAAGGGGCCGAGCAGCAGCGTGCCGGCGAGCGCCAGGCCGAGGAAGATCTTCTGCCGATGCGCCTCGACGAAGCCCTGCGCGAACTCGCGCGCGGGCTTGTCTTGGTTGTCGTTGGGCGGCCAGCGGGAAGGCAGGTCCTCTTGCACGGGGCAGGCTCCTCGGTCGGCCTGCATTATCGGGCGCTGCCGCCGGGCTGCGACCCCTGTTGACCCGAGGTGGCGACTTTCAGGTCTCGGGCAATACCGCCGTCGCCTCGATCTCCACCTTCGCCCGGTCCTCGATCAGGGCCCGCACCTCCACCGCCGTCATCGCGACGACATAGTGGCCTATGCATTCGCGGAAGGCCTGGCCGATCTCGCGCACCGCCGCGAGATACTCGCGCTTGTCGGTGACGTACCAGGTCATGCGCACCACGTGGGCGCCGCTGCCGCCGGCGGCGCGCAGCACCGCGGCCAGGTTCTGCAGCGCCTGCCGTGCCTGGGCCGCGAAATCGTCGCTGGCAAAGCGCCCTTCGGCGTCCCAGCCGATCATGCCGGCGACGAACAGCATCCGCCCCTGGGCAACGACGCCGTTGGCATAGCCCTTGGGGCGCGGCCAGCCTTCGGGCAGCACGGCTTGGTGGGGGCTCATGCGCGCATCTCCTTGAGCAGTTCGCGGCCGATGATCAGTTGCTGCACCTCGGTGGCGCCTTCGTAGATGCGCAGCGCCCGGATCTCGCGGTAGAGGCTTTCGACGGCGGTGCCTTGCTTGACCCCGAGGCCGCCATGCAGCTGCAGCGCGGCGTCGATCACCTGCTGCGCGCCTTCGGTGGCGGCCAGCTTGGCCATCGCCGCTTCCTTCGTCACGCTGCGGCCCTGGTCGCGCAGCCAGGCGGCGCGCCACACCAGCAGCGCCGCGCTGTCCACCGTCGTGGCCATCTGCGCCAGCCTGGCCTGCGTGAGCTGGAAGTCGGCCAGCGCCTGGCCGAACATCCGGCGCCGCGTGGCATGGGCCAGCGCCTCGTCCAGCGCCCGGCGCGCGAAGCCCAGCGCCGCCGCCGCCACCGAGGTGCGGAACACGTCCAGCGTGCGCATCGCCACCTTGAAGCCCTCGCCCGGCGCGCCGATGCGCTGCGCCAGCGGCACCCGGCAGGCCCGGAAGCGCAGGCGCGCCAGCGGATGCGGCGCGATCACCTCGATGCGCTCGGCGATCTCCAGCCCCGGCGTGCCGGCATCGACGATGAAGGCGGAGATGCCGCGCGCACCCGGCGCCTCGCCGGTGCGGCAGAACACGACGTAGAAGTCCGCGATGCCGCCATTGGAGATCCACGTCTTCTCGCCGTCGATCACCGCGTGCTCGCCTTCGATGCGGGCCGCGCATTGCATGGCGCCGACGTCGGAGCCGGCTTCGGGCTCGGACAGGGCGAAGGCGGCGATGGCCTCGCCGCGCGCCACCCGCGGCAGGTAGCGCTCCTTCTGCGCTGGCGTGCCTTGCAGGCTGATGGCGCCGGAGCCGAGCCCCTGCATGGCGAAGGCGAAGTCGGCCAGCCCGTTGTGGTAGGCGAGGATCTGGCGCGCCAGGCAGATCGCGCGGGTGTCGATGGCGTCGGCATGGCCCCAAGGCGCACCGCCCACTGCGTGCCGCAGCCAGCCGGCAGCGCCCAGGAGGTGCACGAGGCGGCGGCAGTCGGCGTCGACGTCCGGGCCGTGGAAGCCCGCGACGTGCGTCGCCGCCCAGGACTCGAGTTCCGCGGCCAGTGCGCGGTGGCGGTCTTCGAGGAAGGGCCAGTCCAGGTAGGTGCGGTCGGCCATTTCTCAATACCCCCTCACCCCGGCCCATGGCACCCCGGGAAGCGGAGCTTCCCGGGGACCCCGCGTCTCCCGCAAGCGGGACAGGGAGAGGGAAAGAGAGAGCACGGAGTTCGTCATGTCAGTTGCCCTCGAACCTGGGCTTCTGCTTGGCCACGAAGGCCTCGTAGGCGCGGCGGAAGTCCTGCGTCAGCATGCACAGGGCCTGGGCCTGCGCCTCGGCTTCGATCGCCTGCTCGAGGCTCATGGCCCATTCCTGGTGCAGCATGGTCTTGGTGATGCCGTTGGCGAAGGTGGGACCCTGCACCAGCTCGCGCGCCAGCGCCTGCGCCTGCTCCAGCACGTGCTCGGGCAGGCACAGCTTGTTGAAGAAGCCCCAGCGCTCGCCCTCCTCGCCCGTCATGGCGCGGCCCGTGAAGAGCAGTTCGCCGGCGCGGCCCTGGCCGATGATCCGCGGCAGCATGGCGCAGGCGCCCATGTCGCAGCCGGCCAGCCCCACGCGGTTGAACAGGAAGGCGGTCTTGCTGCGCGCGGTGCCCAGGCGCAGGTCCGAGGCCATGGCGACGATCGCACCGGCGCCGGCGCAGACGCCGTCGACCGCGGCGACGACGGGCTGCGGACAGGCGCGCATCGCCTTGACCAGGTCGCCGGTCATGCGCGTGAACATCAGCAGCTCCGGCGCCTGCAGCCGCACCAGCGGGCCGATGATCTCGTGCACGTCGCCGCCGGAGCAGAAGTTGCCGCCGGCGCCGGCGATCACCACCGCGTGCACGTCGGTCGCGTATTTCAACTGCCCGAACAGGTCGCGCAGTTCCGCGTAGGACTCGAAGGTGAGCGGGTTCTTGCGCTCGGGGCGGTTGAGCGTGACCGTGGCCACGCCCTCCTGCACCTGCCAGAGGAAATGCTGCCCGCGGTAGCCGGCCAGCGCCTTGCGGTTGCCGGCGGCCAGCGCGGGGTCGACGCGCTCAGTTGAATCGTTCATGCACGGTCTCCTGGGCCTGGGCCTTTTCGCGTTCGAGATTGCGTTCGAGCTGGGTCTTGCCGGACAGGTACTGCTTCGGCCATTCGAGCTCGTGATAGCCGATCCTGGCGGCTTCCAGCAGCGCCCACGCCGGGTTGGCGAGATGCGGCCGCGCGATCGCACACAGGTCCGCGCGGCCGGCGGCGATGATGCTGTTCACGTGGTCGGCCTCCGAGATCGCGCCGACGGCCATGGTGGCGATGCCGGCCTCGTTGCGGATGCGGTCGGCGAACGGCGTCTGGTACATGCGGCCGTACACCGGCTGCTGCTTGCGGCTCACCTGGCCCGAGGAGCAGTCGATCAGGTCGGCGCCGGCGGCCTTGAAGGCGCGCGCGATCTGCACCGCGTCGTCCGGCGTGATGCCGCCTTCCACCCAGTCGTGGGCCGAGATGCGCACCGACATCGGCTTGTCCTGCGGCCACACGGCGCGCAGCGCGCGGAACACTTCGAGCGGGTAGCGCAGGCGGTTCTCCAGCGCGCCGCCGTAGTCGTCGGTGCGCTGGTTGGTCAGCGGCGAGATGAAGCCGGAGAGCAGGTAGCCGTGCGCGCAGTGCAGCTCCAGCCAGTCGAAGCCGGCTTCGGCCGCGAAGCGGGCGCTGCGCACGAAGTCCTCGCGCACGCGCTCCATGTCGGCGCGGCTCATCGGCCGCGACCAGTCGCTCACGCCGTCGATGTACTGCTGCGGCGAGGCCGAGAGCAGCGGCCAGTTGCCCTCCGCAAGCGGCAGGTCCTCGCCTTCCCAGGGCACGCGCGTCGACCCCTTCGGCCCCGCGTGCCCGAGCTGCATGGCGATCTTCGCTCCGGTGTGGGCGTGCACGAAATCGACGATGCGCTTCCAGCCATCGCGCTGCTGCGCGTTCCACAGCCCCGGGCAGCCGGGGGTGATGCGCGCATCGGGGCTGGTGCAGGTCATCTCCGCCACCACCATGCCGGCGCCGCCCATGGCGCGGGCCCCGAGGTGCACCAGGTGGTAATCGGCCGGCAGGCCGTCGACGCAGGAGTACTGCGCCATCGGCGAGACCACCACCCGGTTCTTCAGCGTCACGCCGCGCAGCGTGAAGGGCGTGAACATCGGCGGGATCGGCTGCCGGTCGGGCGCGCGCCGCAGGCCGGAGCGCTCCGCCACCCAGTCCTCGTAGCGCTCCACGTAGTCGCGGTCGCGCAGGCGCAGGTTCTCGTGGCTGATGCGCTGGCTGCGCGTGAGCAGCGAATAGGCGAACTGCTCGGGCGGCAGGTGCACGTAGCGCGGCACGTTCTCGAACCACTCGGTGGAATTGCGCGCCGCGTTCTGGATCTTGAGGACTTCGACGGTGCGCACGGCCTCGTACTGGCGCAGCGCATGCGCCAGGTCGTCGGCGCCGTAGCCGATGCAGCGGGCCAGCTCGATCGCGTCCTCCAGCGCCAGCTTGGTGCCCGAGCCGACCGAGAAGTGCGCCGTGTGGGCGGCATCGCCCATCAGGACCACGGGCGCGCGCCCGTTGTGGTGCACCCAGTTGCGGCAGACCACGCGCGGAAAGCGGATCCACTGCGCCGAGCCGCGCAGGTGCGTCGCGTTGGAGATCAGCCCGCGGCCATCGAGGTGGCGCGCGAACACGCGCTCGCAGAAGACGATCGATTCCTCCTTGCCCATCCTGTCGATGCCGGCTTTCAGCCAGACCTCCTCCGGCGTCTCGACGATGAAGGTGGAGGTGTCGCCGTCGAACTGGTAGGCGTGGGCCTGGAACCAGCCGTGCGGCGTCTCCTCGAAGGCGAAGGTGAAGGCCTCGAAGCGCTTGTGCGTGCCGAGCCAGACGAAGCGGTTGCGGCGCAGGTCGATGTCCGGCTGGTAGCTGGTCGCGTACTTGGTGCGGATGCGGCTGTTGAGGCCGTCGCTGGCGACCACGAGGTCGGCATCGGGGAACTGCTCGTCGCCCTGCACATCGCACTCGAACACGAGTTCGACGCCCAGCGCCTCGCAGCGGCGCTGCAGGATGTTCAGCAGCCGCTTGCGGCCGATGCCGCAGAAGCCGTGGCCGCCCGAGACGATGCGGTGGCCGCGGATGTTGACCTCGATGTCGTCCCAGTGGTTGAAGGCGCCGAGGATCTGGTCCGCCGTCTCGGGGTCCGCCGCCTGCAGGTTGCCGAGCGTCTGGTCGGAGAACACCACGCCCCAGCCGAAGGTGTCGTAGGGCCGGTTGCGCTCCACCACGCGAATGCGGTGCGCGCGGTCCTGCTTCTTCATGAGCAAGGCGAAGTAAAGCCCCGCGGGCCCTCCGCCGATGCAGACGATGTTCATGCTTGCTCCAGACCTGGATTGTTTAAGTCTAAAGCAATTTCGCGCCAGCGCCTCTCCGGGCTTCCTCCCTCCCCCTCTGGGGGAGGGCTGGGGTGGGGGCACTCAGGCGCTCGCCCTCACGCCCTCACGCCCTCACGCGCTCGCCAGCTCCAGCCCCTCGTGCGCCCGGCGCATCACCTCCCGCGCCGGCTCGCCCTTGAGGCTGTGGTCGCTCCACACCTGGCGCCAGCGCCGTGCGCCCGGCAGGCCGTTGTAGAGGCCCATCATGTGGCGCGCGATCGAGGCCCAGGGCGTGCCGCGCTGCGCCAGCTCGTGCTCCATGTAGCGCACCATCTCCGCCTCGACCTGCTCGCGGCGCAGCGCGCCGGCCGGCTCGCCGTAGTACAGGTGGTCCCAGCGCGCCAGCCACCAGGGATGGTGGTAGGCCTCGCGGCCGATCATGGCGCCGTCCAGTTCCGCGAGTTGCTGCTGCACGGCCTCGTCGCCCGCGAGCCCGCCGTTGATCGCGATCACCAGCTGCGGGAAGTCGCGCTTGAGCCGGTGCACCAGTTCGTAGCGCAGCGGCGGGACCTCGCGGTTCTCCTTGGGCGACAGGCCCTTGAGCCAGGCGTTGCGGGCATGCACGACGAAGACGCGGCAGCCGGCCTGCGCCACGGTGCCGACGAAGTCGCGCACGAACTCGTAGCTCTCGCCCTTGTCGATGCCGATGCGGTGCTTCACCGTCACCGGCACGTCCACCGCGTCGACCATCGCCTTGACGCAGTCGGCCACCAGCTGCGGCTCCGCCATGAGGCAGGCGCCGAAGGCGCCGCGCTGCACCCGCTCGCTGGGGCAGCCGCAGTTGAGGTTGATCTCGTCGTAGCCCCATTCCTCGCCCAGCCTGGCGCAGCGGGCCAGGTCGGCCGGCTCGCTGCCCCCCAGCTGCAGGGCCACCGGGTGCTCGGAGGCGTCGAACTCCAGGTGGCGGGGCACGTCGCCATGCAGCAGCGCGCCGGTCGTCACCATTTCGGTGTACAGGCGGGTGTGGCGGCTCAGCAGCCGGTGGAAGAAGCGGCAGTGCCGGTCGGTCCAGTCCATCATGGGGGCGACCGACATGCGCCAGTTGCGCGGGTCGAATGTCACCCCCGTATTGTCCCCGTTCCCCGCGCCGCCCCTGTCCGGCGGCTTCCTACCGCCAGCCTCCGCGCCCGACTACAGCCGAGTGCTGCCGCGCACGTTGGAATGGCGCGAAAGGATGAAAGGATCAGGCATGAGGCCCTTCCAACTGAACTCCGAGATGCGCACGATGCGCGGCGTGTTCTACCCGACCGGTTGGCTGGTGCTGCTGCTGCCGGGCGAGCAGCACGCCCGCGAAGCCGCACGCAAGCTGGCCGCCGCCGGCATCGCCGAGGACCGGATGATGCTGATGACGCCGGCGGACTTCCAGCGCGAAATCGCGGGCAGCCAGGGCGACGAGGGCATCCTGCCCTCCGCCGGCACCGAAGGCGACACCGTGCGCAAGATGGCCGAACTGGTCGGCCACGGCCACCACGGCCTGTTCATCCACGCGCCCGACCAGGCCGACTCCGAGCGGGTGATGCAGGCGCTGCGCGGCGTGCCGGTCTCCTTCGGCCAGAAGTACCGCACGCTGATCATCGAGGACGTGGTCGAATAGCGGGGCACCAGGCACTTCCTGCGATTCGACGAAAAAGCCCCGCAAGCCTTTCGGCCTGCGGGGCTCGAGCGGGGAACGTTCGCCTGGATCAGTTCATGTGCAGGCCGCCGTTGACGGAGAACTCCGCCCCGGTGGAATAGCCGCTCTCCTCGCCCGCGAGCCAGGAGATGATGGAGGCGATCTCGCTCGGCTCGCCGAAGCGCTTGACGGGGATCGTCGCGACGATCTTGTCCTGCACGTCCTGGCGGATCGCCTTGACCATCTCGGTGCCGATGTAGCCCGGCGCCACCGTGTTCACCGTCACGCCCTTGTTCGCCAGTTCCTGCGCCAGCGCCATCGAGAAGCCATGCATCCCCGCCTTGGCGGCGGAGTAGTTGGTCTGGCCGGCCTGGCCCTTCTCGCCGTTGACGGAGGAGATGTTGATGATGCGGCCCCAGCCGTTTTCCACCATGTCGCCCACGACCTGCTTGGTCACGTTGAACATGGAGTTCAGGTTGGTGTCGATCACCGCGTCCCAGTCCTCGCGCGTCATCTTCAGGAACATGCGGTCGCGCGTGATGCCGGCGTTGTTCACCAGCACGTCGATCGGGCCGTGCTCCGCCTTCGCCTTGGAGAAGGCGGCGACGGTCGACTCCCAGTCGCTCACATTGCCGACCGAGGCGTAGAAGGTGTAGCCCTGCCCCTTCTGCTCGTCGAGCCACTTGTTGTAGTCGCGCGTGGGGCCGCAGCCCGCGATGACCTTGAAGCCGTCCCGGTGCAGGCGCTGGCAGATCGCGGTGCCGATCCCCCCCATGCCGCCGGTGACGTATGCAAGCTTCTGAGCCATTTCTCTTTCCTTCTGATGTTGGTGGTAATCCAATCTACGCGCTCAGGCGCGTTCGACGGCAAGGGAAACTCCCATGCCGCCCCCAATGCAGAGGGCGGCCAGACCCTTGCGCGCCTCGCGCCGCTGCATCTCGTGCAGCAGCGTCACCAGGATGCGGGCCCCGGAAGCACCGATCGGGTGCCCCAGCGCGATCGCGCCGCCGTTCACGTTGACCTTGGAGGGGTCGACCGCCAGTTCCTTGTTGACGGCGCAAGCCTGGGCGGCGAAGGCTTCGTTCAGCTCGAACAGGTTCACGTCGTCGAGCTTCCAGCCGGCGCGCTGCAGCGCCTTGCGGCTGGCGGGGACCGGGCCCATGCCCATGGTGGCGGGGTCGACGCCCGAGGTGCCGAAGGCCGCGATGCGCGCCAGCGGCTTCAGGCCGAGCTGGGCGGCCTTCTTTGCGCTCATCACCACCACGGCGGCGGCGCCGTCGTTGATGCCCGAGGCGTTGCCCGCCGTCACCGTGCCCGCCTTGTCGAAGGCCGGACGCAGGCCGGAGAGCGCTTCGGCGCTGGTCTTGCGGTTGATGTATTCGTCGGCGTCGAAGCGCAGCGGCTCGCCCTTCTTCTGCGGGATCGCGACCGGCACGATCTCGTCCTTGAAGCGGCCGGCCTCCTGCGCCGCGGTGGCCTTCTGCTGGCTGGCCAGCGCCAGCGCGTCCTGCTGCTCGCGGGTGATGGAGTGCGCCTTGGCGACGTTCTCCGCCGTGACGCCCATGTGGTACTGGTTGTAGACGTCCCACAGGCCGTCGACGATCATCGAGTCGATCATCTTCCAGTCGCCCATGCGCTGGCCGTCGCGCGAGTTCAGCAGCACGTGCGGCGAAGCGCTCATGTTCTCCTGCCCGCCGGCCACCACGATCTCGCTGTCGCCCCAGGCGATCGCCTGCGCGGCCAGCATCACCGCCTTCAGGCCCGAGCCGCACACGGCGTTGATGGTGAGGCCCGGCACCTCCTTGGGCAGGCCGGCCTTCAGCAGCGCCTGGCGCGCCGGGTTCTGGCCCGCACCCGCGGCCAGCACCTGGCCCATGATCACCTCGCCGACCTGCGCCGGATCGACCTTGGCGCGCGCCAGCGCCTCCTTGATCACGATCGAGCCCAGCTCGGAAGCCGGAACCTTGGCGAGCGAGCCGCCGAACTTGCCGACGGCGGTGCGGACGGCGGAAACGATGACGATGTCTTGCATGGGAACTCCTTTGCAGGGGCTGGGGTTTGGAAAACGCAAACGCGCGGAGGCTTACGCCTTCGCCTTGACGTAGCGGCCCGGGGCGGGCTCGATCGCCTTGTACTTCGTGCCGCGGCCATACGCCTTCGGCGCGGCGACCTGCTTGCCGCCGTGCGGCTTGAGCCAGGCGGACCAGTCGGGCCACCAGCTCCCCGCATGTTCCTTCGCGCCCTTGAGCCACTCGTCGAAGCTGGCGGGCAGCTTGTCGTTGGTCCAGTACGAGCGCTTGTTCTTGGCGGGCGGATTGATCACGCCGGCGATGTGGCCGGAAGCGCCCATGACGAAGCGCTTCTTCCCCGGCAGGTGCTGCACCGTCGCGTAGGCGCCGGCGATCGGCACGATGTGGTCCTCGCGCGAGCCGTAGACGTACACCGGGATGTCGACCTTGCGCAGGTCCACCTTCTCGCCGCAGACCGTGCACTGGCCGGGCTTGACCAGGTTGTTCTCGAGATACGTGTTGCGCAGGTACCAGGCGTACATGGGGCCCGGCAGGTTGGTGGAGTCGCTGTTCCAGTACAGCAGGTCGAAGGGCGGCGGCGTCTCGCCCTTCAGGTAGTTGCCCACCACGTAGTTCCACACCAGGTCGTTGGGGCGCAGGAAACTGAAGGTCGATGCGAGTTCCTGGCCCTTGAGCAGGCCGCCCTGGCCCATCTGCATCTCGCGGAACTGCACGAAGGCGTCGTCGATGAAGACGTCGAGGATGCCGGTGTCGGTGAAGTCCAGGAAGGTGGTGAGCAGCGTGGCGCAAGCCACCGGCTTTTCCTTGCGCGCGGCCAGCACCGCGAGCGCCGTGCCGAGCAGCGTGCCGCCGACGCAGAAGCCCAGCGCGTTGATCTGCCTGGCGTTGGCGACGTCCTGCGTGACCTCAATCGCCTTCAGGAGGCCGTCGCCGATGTAGTCGTCCCAGGTCTTGTCTTCCAGCGACGCGTCGGGGTTGCGCCAGCTCACCACGAAGGTGCGGTGGCCCTGCTGCGACAGGTAGCGGATCAGCGAGTTCTCCGGCTGCAGGTCGAGGATGTAGAACTTGTTGATGCAGGGCGGCACCACGAGGAAGGGGCGCTCGTACACCTGCTTCGTCAGCGGCTTGTATTCGACCAGCTGGAACAGCTCGTTCTCGAACACCACCGCACCCTCGGTGGTGGCCACGTTGCGGCCCACCTCGAAGGCGGATTCGTCGGTCATGGAGACGTGGCCCTGCTGCAGGTCGGCCAGCAGGTTCTGCACGCCGCGCGCGATGCTCTCGCCCTTGGTCTCCAGCGCCTTCTGCTGCGCCTCGGCGTTGAGCGCCATGAAGTTGCTGGGCGCCGAGGCCGCCATCCACTGCTCGACGGCGAAGCGCAGCCGCGCCTTGGTCTTCACGTCGGTCTCGGCCGCCTCGGCCAGCCCGAGCAGCGTGCGCGCGTTGAGGAGATAGACCGCGGCGGAAAAGGAGGCCACCGGGTTGCGCGACCAGGCATCGTTGGCGAAGCGCTTGTCGGAGGGGGCCGCGCGCTCGGACAAGCCCTGGTTCCACAGCTGCGAGGCTTCGCGCACGTAGCCTTCCTGCAGTTCGCGCAGCTTCTCGGGCGAGAATGTCAGCGTGGGAAAGCCGCTGGCCGCGGTGGGCAGCGCAACGTGCTGGAAGGACTGCAGGGCGCGGGCCCACTGGCTGCCCAGTTCCTGCTGGAACTGCCTGGCCTGGGACGCCCAGTCCACGTCAGAATTCATCCGCTGTCTCCTATAGTCTTATTCGGGGAAACCCGCAGTATCCCAAAATCCATGTTGCATCGCAACATACAAAACTGGTACTGAGATGTACCTGGTCGTGATCGCCTGGATGTACGTGGCGCTGATGATGGCCGTCACCGAAGCCAATCACCCGAACGGCACCTTGCTCGGTGCGGTCTTCACCTTTGTACTCTACGGAGTCGGTCCCGTGGCGCTGTTGATGTACCTCATGGGCCGCCCGGCCCGGCGGGCGGCGCGGGCCAGGCGCGAGGCGGCGGCGGCGGCAGCCGCTTCAGGCCAGCCAGACGGAAGCGGCGAAGCGCCCGCTGACCCGGTCGCGCCGGTGCGAAAAGAACCGTGAGGGATTGCTGACCGTGCACCAGCCGCGCGAGCCGTCGTTGCCGTGGATGGCGGCGATGCCGAGGGCGGCGAGCCGGCGCCGCGCGAGCGCCGGCAGGTCGGCGAGGAACTTGCCCTCGGCGTGCGGGCGGAACAGGTCGGCGCAGGAGGCGTCGTGTGCGAGGAAGCTCGCTCGCACTTCCGGTCCCACTTCGAAGGCATCGGGGCCGATGCAGGGGCCCAGCCAGGCGCGCATGTGCTGCGCCGCTTGCGCGGCGGGCGCCATCTGCGTCCACAGGGCTTCCAGCACCCCGCCCGCCAGCCCGCGCCAGCCGCAGTGGGCCGCGCCGACCACCGTGCCGCGCGCATCGGCCAGCAGCACCGGCAGGCAGTCGGCCACCATCATCGTGCAGGCGAGGCCGCGCTCGGTGGTCCAGCAGGCGTCGGCTTCGGTCATGTCGGGCGTGCCGGCAACGAGCCGCACCGCGCCCTGGCCGTGCACCTGCTTCAGGAACACCGGCCTGGCCTGCAGCGTCGCGGCGTAGCGGCGCCGGTTCTCCTGCACGGCGGCCTCGTCGTCGCCGACGTGGTCGCCCAGGTTCAGGCTGTCGCAGGGCGGCGCCGAAACGCCGCCCGCGCGCTCGCTGCAGAAGGCCCGCACGGCCTCATGCACCGGCCAATCCAGGTTCATGCCTCGGCGTCCGGGCAGCTCGAAGGCTGCGCCTGCCGGAACGCCGGGTGGCGCATGCAGGCGTCGAAGGCGGCCATCGTGCGCGTGAGGCCGCTGAAATCGACATCGAAGCGCTGGCCGTTGAAGATCTGCGGCACCAGGCAGCAGTCGGCCAGCGTCGGCGTGTCGCCGTGGCAGTAGCTGCCGGCGGGCAGGCGCGCGAGTTCCTGCTCGAACTTCTCCAGCCCGTCGCGCACCCAGTGGCGGTACCAGGCGTTCTTGGTCGCCTCGTCCACCTTCAGCTCGCGCGTGAGGTACTTCAGCACCCGCAGGTTGTTCAGCGGATGGATCTCGCAGGCGATCAGCTGCGCGAGTGCGCGCACGCGGGCGCGGCCGAGCGCATCGCGCGGCAGCAGCGGCGGCTCGGGATGGGTCTCGTCCAGGTATTCGATGATGGCCATCGACTGGCCCAGGCGCTGGCCGTCGTCGGCCTCCAGCGTCGGCACCAATCGCGACGCCGACACGGCGCTGTACGCATCCTGCTTCTGCTCGCCCTTGACCAGGTGCACCGGGAGGTACTCATAGGACAAACCCTTGAGCTCCAGCGCAATGCGCACGCGGAACGAAGCAGAGGAGCGGAAGTAGTTGTACAGCTTCATGGGGGGTGAGCATAACGCCGGCCTCCTCTACACTGCATGCAAACGACAGGAGACCGCCATGCTGCATCCGCAGGCCCAGGCCCTGCTTCGCCTGATCGAGGAAAAGGGCGTCCCGGCCATGCACACGCTCTCGCCCGCGGACGCGCGGGCCTGGTACCTGGAGCGCCGCTTCTTCACCCAGCCCGAGCCGCCGCACGTGGCCGCCATGCGCGAGCTGGAGGCCCGCGGGCCGGCAGGCGCTATCCGCCTGCGCAGCTACCGTCCGCTCGGCACGCCGGACGAGGACGTGCTGCCCGTGCTGGTCTACTTCCACGGCGGCGGCTGGGTGATCGGCGACCTCGAGACGCACGACACCCTCTGCCGCGAGCTGTGCAACCTGTCCGGCACCGCCGTGATCGCGGTCGATTACCGGCTGGCGCCCGAGCACCCCTTTCCCGCCGCGCTGGACGATGCCTTCGCCGCCACCCGCTGGATCAGCGACAACGCCGCGGCCCTGAAGGTCGACCCCAGGCGGCTCGCGGTCGGCGGCGACAGCGCCGGCGGCAACCTCGCGGCCGTGGTGGCGCTGCAGGCGCGCGATGCGGGCAAGCTGCCGATCGCCTTCCAGCTCCTGATCTACCCGGCCACCGACCAGCGCCGCGGCTGGCCCTCGCACACCGCCAACGGCCAGGGCTACCTGCTCACGAAGGACACGATCGACTACTTCCACGACCACTACCTCGGCGGCGACGCGCAGGATGCGGACTGGCGCGCCTCGCCGCTGCTGGCGCCCAACCACGCCGACCTGCCGCCGGCCTTCATCCTGACGGCGGGCCACGACCCGCTACGCGACGAGGGCCTGCAGTACGCGCAGAAGCTGTCGCAGGCGGGCAGCCGCGCGACGCTGGTCAACTTCGAGCGCCAGATCCACGGCTTCATCCTCATGGGCCGCGTGCTGGACGAAGCCAACGTCGCCGTCCACCTGTGCGCCAGCCAGCTGGTGCACGCGCTGCACTGAGAAGCGCCCGATGAAGGCGGAGCAGAACGAGCTCGTCACGCGCATCGGCCCGGGCACGCCCTGCGGCGCCGTCCTGCGCCAGTACTGGCAGCCGGTGGCCCTGGTCGACGAATTCGATCCGCGGCTCGATCCGCGCATGGCGCAGCGCGCGCTCAAGCCCGTGCGGGTGCTGGGGCAGGACCTGATCCTGTTTCGCGACGCCGCCGGCCGTTGGGGCCTGCTCGATCGCGACTGCCCGCACCGCAACGCGGACCTGGCCTTCGCGCGCCACGAGGGCGACGGCGTGCGCTGCCCCTTCCACGGCTGGAAGTTCGACGCCACCGGCCGCTGCCTGGAGACGCCGGCCGAGCCCGCCGGCAGCAGGCTGTGCGAGCGCGTGCGCCAGCGCAGCTATCCGGTGCTGGAACGAAGCGGCGTCCTGTTCGGCTGGTTCGGCGAGGAAGGCAGCACGCCGCCGCCGTTTCCGCGCTTCGACTGCTTCGAGGCGCCCGCGACGCACACCTTCGCCTTCAAGGGCCTGTGGCACTGCAACTGGCTGCAGGCCTTCGAGGTGGGGATCGATCCGGCGCATCCCTCCTTCCTGCACCGCTTCCTCGGCGACGCGCCCCTGGAGGCCATCGGCGACAACCCCGCCGGCAAGCAGTTCCGCAGCGCCAGCGCGGGCGAGTTCGGCGGCGAGAGGTGGCCGATGACGCGCATCATGCGCGAGTTCCACCAGCCCGAGATCGCCTTCGACAACCGCCCCTGGGGCCTGCAGCTCACCGCGCTGCGGGCCATGACGGAAGAACTGACGCACGTGCGCGTGACGCAGGCGATCTTCCCGCACACCTTCGTGATCCCGCTGTCGGAGACGCTCACCATCACGCAGATGCACCTGCCGGTGGACGACACGCACACCTACTGGTATTCCATCTTCACCAGCTTCGCCGGTCCCGTGGACAAGGAGGCGATGCGGCAGCAGCGGCAGCAGTTCATCGCGCTGCCGGACTACGTGCCGAAGTCCGGCCGCCACGACGACTGGGGCTTCGACCCCGCCGAGCAGCGCAGCCGCACCTTCCTGGGCATGGGCGAGGAAGACATCAACGTGCACGACCAGTGGGCCGTGGAGGGCATTGGCGCGATCCAGGACCGCACGCGCGAACACCTGGGCACGAGCGACAAGGTGATCATGGCCAACCGGCGCGCGCTGCTGCAGGCGATCGAGACGGTGCGGGCCGGCGGCGTCGCGCCCGGTGCGGCCGATCCGGCCCTGGCCGCGCAGATGCGCGGCCCCGACACGGTGGACGGCATCGCGCCGGCCGGCAGCTGGGCGACGTGGTGGCAGCAACGCGTGCAGGCCAAGCGCGCCGGCGCCCCCTGGAGCGCCGGCGCGGCCCGCAGCCCGGAGGCCCAGCCCACGTGACGTCGTTCGCAGTCCGCTGCGGCGTCCACGATGCCGCGCGCGAAGAAGCCGTGGCGCGGGTGGCGCAGGCGATCGCGGCGCAGGGCCTGGAGCTGGTGCGCTTCTCCTGGTGCGACCTGCACGGCATCCTGCGCGGCAAGACCCTCGTCGCTGCCGCGGCGCAGCGGGCGCTGCACGAGGGCCTGGGCCTGGTCAGCACGCTGATGCTGAAGGACAGCTCGGACCGCACGGCCTTCAAGGTGTTCGAGCCGGGGGGCACGGCCTCGCTGCCGGGATTCGGCTTCGCCAACAACCTGCAGCTGCTGGGCGATCCGCAAAGCTTCCGCCAGCTGCCGTGGACGGCGGCGACGGGCTGGATCCAGTGCCAGCCCTGGTTCCAGGACGGCCAGCCGGTCGAACTGGACACGCGGCGCGTGCTGCAGCGCGCCCTGGCCCGGCTGGAACAGGCAGGCTACGGCCTGAAATGCGGGCTGGAAGTCGAATTCCACATCTACCGCATCGAGGACCCGCAGCCCCAGCTCGATCCCGAACGCTCCGACTGGCCGCCGCCCGCACCGCGCGTGAGCCTGGTGCATCCGGGCTACAAGCTGCTCGCCGAGGACTGGTACGACCTCGCCGAGGAGCCGCTGCGCATCGTGCAGCGCACCGCGCAGGCGCTGGGCCTGCCGCTGCTGTCGCTGGAGGTGGAGCTCGGGCCGAGCCAGGTGGAGGCGGTGTTCGAGCCGACCGATGCGCTCACGGCCGCGGACAACATGGTCCTGTTCCGCAACGCGGTGAAGATGGCGCTGCGGCGCGCCGGCTACCACGCCACCTTCATGTGCCGGCCGCCCTTTCCCAACATCATGGCCAGCGGCTGGCACCTGCACCAGTCGCTGGTGGAGCTGCGCAGCGGCGGCAATGCGTTGCGCCGCGACAGCCCCGAGCCGCACGCGGGCCCCGGCGATGCGGGCCTCACCCTGTCGCCGGTCGGCCAGCACTGGCTGGCGGGGCTGCTGCAGCACGCCCGCGGCATGGCGGCGTTCTGCACGCCCACGGCCAACGGCTTCGGCCGCTTCCGGCCCAATGCGCTGGCGCCGCAGTCGGTGCTGTGGGGCCGCGACAACCGCGGCGCGCTGCTGCGCGTGATCGGCGAATGCGGCGACGAGGCCACGCGCATCGAGAACCGCATCGGCGAGCCGGCGGCCAATCCCTATCTCTATTTCGCCGCCCAGGTGCATGCCGGGCTGGACGGCATCGGCCGCCGCCTGCTGCCGCCCGCCGCCACCGGCGCGCCTTATGCCGGGGCGGGCGAAGGCCTGCCCACCAGCCTGGGCGAGGCGCTGGATGCGCTGCGCACCGACATCGGGCTGTGCGAAGCCTTCGGCCCGGGCTTCATCGAGTACTTCACGCGCATCAAGCGCAGCGAGCAGCAGCGCTTCGAGGCCGCCGAAGACCGGGACGAATTCCAGCGGCGCGAATACTTCGGCAGGTTGTGATGAAGATCAAGGTGCATCTGTTCGGGCCGCCCTCGGCCCCTGGCGAGACCACGCTGCAAGCGAAGACGGGCCAGAGCCTCATGCAGGCCGCGGTGGCCAACGACGTGAACGGCATCGCCGCCGATTGCGGCGGCATGCTCACCTGCGCGACCTGCCACGTCTACGTGCGCGAACCTTTCGCGAGCCGGCTGGAGCTGCCCGGCGCGGACGAAGAAGGCATGCTCGGATTCACCGCTTCGCCGCGCCAGCCGAACAGCCGCCTCAGCTGCCAGATCAAGCTCACGCCGGAGCTCGACGGCCTGGCGGTAGACTTGCCCGAGAAGCAATACTGAGAGGAACGACGATGATCCTGGAACTGGCCGACATCCGCATCCAGCCCGGCAAGCAGCAGGAATTCGAAGAGGCGATCGAGCGCGGCGTGCGCAGCGTGATCGCTGGCGCCGAGGGCTTCCGCGGCTTCAAGGTGAACAAGGGCGTCGAGTCGCCGGAGCGCTACGTGCTGCAGATCTTCTGGGACACCCTGGAAGACCACACCGTGAAGTTCCGCGGCGGCCCGCTGTTTGCGCAGTGGCGCGCGATCGTCGGGCCGTTCTTCGCCCAGCCGCCGTCGGTGGAGCACTTCTCGCTCGTCACCAAGAGCGACGAGTAGCCGTCGCCGCCGCGCGGGCGGGATCCAGGACGCCCTGGATTGCCGCCCTGCGCGGGAATGGGAATCAGCGCGCCGCGAGGTTGCGCTCGCCGAGGAAGATCTCCACGCGGCGGTTGCGCGCCCGGCCCGCATCGCTGCTGTTGTCCGCCACCGGCTCGTGCTCGCCGCGGCCGGCCACCTGGATCTGGCTGGCGGCCACCCCGCGCGAGACCAGGTAGTTCTTGGTCGCCTGGGCGCGGTCCAGCGAGAGCCGGTTGTTCAGGTCGTCCGAGCCGGTGCTGTCGGTGTGGCCCACGACGCGCACTTCGGTGTTCGGCTGGCTCGCGAGCCCGTTGGCGAACTGGTCGAGGATGGGCCGCATGTTCGGCTTGATGTCGGCGCGGCCGGTATCGAACGACAGATCGCTCGGCACCTCCAGCTTGAGCTGGTTGTCGGCCGTCTGCACGACGGTCGCGCCGCTGCCCATGGTGGCCCGCTCCATCGCCAGCTTCTTCTGCTCCATGCTCCTGGACCAGATGTAGGTGCCGGCAGCGCCCACGCCGGCGCCGATCAGCGCACCCTTGGCATCGCCGCCGATGGCGGCGCCCGCCAGTGCGCCCACACCCGCGCCGATGGCGGTGTTGCGTGCAGTGGGGCTCATCCCGGTATTCATGTCGGCGCAGCCCGCCAGCCCGAAGGCGGCGGCGGTGACGGCCAGCAGGCCGGTGCGGATGGCAGAAGCGTTCATCGTTTTCCTTTCAGTGCAATGCCTAGCCCATGTATTGAAGGCGACAGCGGCGCAGCCGGGTGTCGGACGAAGTCGACCTTAGGTTTTGTTACGCTTCTCGCATGACCCGCACCCTCACCGAACCCAGCCGCGCCACGCCGGTCTGGGGCGAATACGACGTGGTCGTCCTGGGCGGCGGTCCGGCCGGCATGGCCGCCGCCGTCGCCGCTGCGCGCGCCGGCCGCAAGACGCTGCTGGTCGAGCGCTACGGCTTCCTCGGCGGCATGGGCACGGCCGCGGGCGTGACCAACTTCTGCGGCCTGCATGCCAACGTGCACGGCGAGATCCGGCAGGTGGTGCACGGCGTGGCCGATGAACTGCTGCAGCGCATCGCGCGCCTGGGCGGCCTCAATGCACCGCATGCCTTGTTCGGCAAGACCGTGGCCCAGGCCTACGACACCGCCGCCTACAAGATCGCGGCCGACGAGCTGCTGCTGTCCGCCGGCGTGGAGATCCTGTTCCATGCGCTGGCCGCCGGCGTGGTGATGGACGGCGGGCGCCGCGTGCAGGCCCTGCTGGTGGAAACGAAGTCGGGCCGGCACGCGGTGATCGGCCGCGCCTTCATCGACGCCTCCGGCGACGGCGACCTCGCCGCCTGGGCCGGCGCACCGTACGACAAGGGCGACGGCGCCGGCAACATGCTCTATCCCTCGACCATGTTCCGCATCAACGGCGTGAATCCCGAACGCGCCGGCAAGGCCTGGGAAGTGATCCCCGGGCTGATGCTGCAAGCCGAGGCCGAGGGCCGCTACAAGTTCCCGCGCAAGACACCCATCGTGCGGCCGCAGAAAAGCGGCATCGAATGGCGCGTGAACCTGACGCAGCTCGCCAACCGCGAGGGCAACGCCATGGACGGCACCGACGCGCGCGACCTGAGCGCGGCCGAAATCCTGGGCCGGCGCCAGATCGCAGACGTGGCCGGCTTCCTGCGCGAGGTGCCCGGCTTCGAGAGCTGCTACATCGTCGACATCGCGCCGCAGGTGGGCATCCGCGAGACGCGCCGCGTGCGCGGCCTCTACCAGCTCACCGAAGCCGACGTGCTGGAATGCGCCAGCTTCGACGACACCATCGGCGTCAACGGCTGGCCGCTGGAGCTGCACCTCAAGGGCGACGTCGAATTCCGCTGGCCGAAGATCCCGGAAAGCCGCGGCTTCAACCAGCTGCCCTATCGCATGACCGTGCCGCTCGCCGGCGCCGAGCCGCCTCGAGCCGGCGCAGCCGCCGCGGGGGGCGGCGCGAAGCGCGTGGCCGAGCCTGTGACCCTGGACAACGTCTGGGTGGCGGGCCGCTGCGCCTCCATGAGCCACGAGGCGCAATCGGCGGCGCGCGTCACCGGCGCCTGCTTCGTCATGGGCCAGGCCGCGGGTGCCGCGGCCGATCTCGCCCTGCGTGACGCAGCGCCCGCGGCGGCGGTCGACGTCGCGAAGCTGCAGGCCGGGCTGGAACACAATGGAGCCTGGCTGGGCCGAACGACATAGAGGAGACAGCATGAACGCCCCCCTTCCCACCGCGCAGTTGCGCCGGCAGCTGTACGCCGACATGGACCGGCACCACCTCACGCCGCTGTGGGAAGTGCTGCACTCGCTGGTGCCGCCGCAGCCGAAGACGCCTTGCGTGCCGGCCTGCTGGAAGTACGACGAAGTCCGCCCCTACCTGATGCGCGCCGGCGAGTTGATCACCGCCGAAGAGGCCGTGCGCCGCGTGCTGATCCTGGAGAACCCGCAGCTGCGCGGCCAGTCGGCCGTGACGCAATCGCTCTATGCGGGCCTGCAGCTGATCCTGCCCGGCGAAGTGGCGCCCAGCCACCGCCATACGCAAAGCGCGCTGCGCTTCATCGTCGAAGGTTGCGGCGCCTACACCGCCGTCTCCGGCGAGCGCACCGTGATGCACCCGGGCGACTTCATCATCACCCCGAGCTGGACCTGGCACGACCACGGCCACGAGGCCGACCAGCCGGTGGTGTGGCTCGACGGCCTCGACATCCCGATGGTGCGCTTCTTCGACGCCGGCTTCGCGCAGAACGACAGCAGCCGCTCGCAGCAGGTCACGCGCGCCGAGGGCACCAGCTTCGCGCGCTACGGCCACAACATGGTGCCGGTGCGCGGCAGCTCGCCCTACGGCCGCACCTCGCCGATCTTCAGCTATCCCTACGAGCGCAGCCGCGAGGCACTGGAGCAGCTGGAACGCAGCGCGCCCATCGACGAATGGGACGGCACCAAGCTGCGCTACGTGAACCCGCTCACCGGCGGCTGGCCCATGCCCACCATCGGCACCTTCCTGCAGAAGCTGCCCGCCGGCTTCGCTGGCCGGGGCTGGCGCCAGACCGACGGCGCCGTCTACAGCGTGGTCGAAGGCGAGGGCGAAGTCGCGATCGCTGCCGGCGGCCAGGAGTGGCGCTACGCCTTCGGACCGCGCGATCATTTCGTGGTGCCTTCATGGCACACTGCGCGCCTCGCGTCGGCCAAGGGCTGCGTGCTGTTCAGTTTTTCCGATCGCCCGGTGCACGAAGCGCTGGGCATCCATGCCGAAGAAAGGTTGTCATGAGCTACGTCTTCCTGCCGGCGCCGGCCGTCAGCGTGCCCGTCGTGGGCCGCGCCGAGCGCTTCCCGGTCCGCCGCATCTACTGCGTGGGGCGCAACTACGTCGACCACGCCAAGGAGATGGGCTTCACCGGCCGCGAGGCGCCTTTCTTCTTCCTCAAGCCCGCCGACGCCGCCGTGGTGGTGAACCCGGGCCAGACGGCGAACCTGCCCTACCCCAGCCTGACCAAGGACCTGCACCACGAGATCGAGCTGGTGGCCTGCATCGGCCAGGGCGGCAGCAACATCGCGGCCGCCGATGCCAGGAGCCACATCTTCGGCTACGCCGTGGGCCTGGACATGACCCGCCGCGACCTGCAGGGCGAGATGAAGAAGCAGGGCCGCCCCTGGTGCATCGGCAAGGCCTTCGACCATTCCTCGCCGATCGGCGCCATCACGCCGGCGCAGCAGGCCGGCGACATCGAGAACGCGGAGATCTGGCTGCAGGTGAACGGCAAGGACCGCCAGCGCAGCACCGTCTCCAAGTTGATCTGGAACATCGGCGAGATCATCGAGCACGTCTCGAAGGCCTGGGAGCTCGCGCCCGGCGACCTGATCTACACCGGCACGCCCGAGGGCGTGGCGGCCGTCGTGGCCGGCGACACGCTGGTGGGCGGCGTCGGCGGCCTGGAGCAGATCTCGCTGAAGATCCAGGCGGCGTAAGGGTCGCCTCCGCACAAGCCATAGGGCGCGGTGCCTGTGCCGCGCCCTATGATCGCGGCCATCCCGAGAAAGCAACAAGAGGGGGCAAGGCTTGCGCGTCCTGGAAAACCTGGCGAAGTTCTGCGCCATCATGGCCGGTCTCATCCTGACCGGCATCACGCTCATGACGTGCGTCAGCCTGCTGGGACGCAACACCACCGGCACCACGCTGGTGGGCGACTTCGAGCTGACCGGCGTCGCCGCGGGCGCGGCCATCGCCCTCTTCCTGCCCTGGTGCCAGGCCCGGCGCGGCAACATCATCGTCGACTTCTTCACCGCCAGGGCGAGCGCGCGCACCAACGCGCTGCTCGATCGCTTGGGCGCCCTGCTGCTCGGGCTCTCGATCGCCCTGCTCGCCTGGCGCACCACGCTCGGCGGCCTGAGTTCGTACCGCTCGCACTCGACGACCATGATGCTCGGCTTCCCCGAGTGGGTGGTCTACGCCACGATGGTGCCGCCGCTGGTGCTGACGGCCGTCATCGCGCTGTGGCAAGCCGGATTCGGCTTCGGCAAGGAGGTCACGGAATGAGCCCGCTGGCACTGAGCGGGCTCATCTTCGGTCTGATGCTGCTGCTGATGGCGCTGCGCACGCCGATCGCCATCTCCATGTTCGTCGCCGG
>Ga0255338_1001722_pt1 | contig 38227 bp, 31 predicted proteins | sample MeOH1_35cm_T4_19_FD_203715 | JGI IMG/M metagenome (GOLD analysis project Ga0255338, IMG submission 203715) | Sandy soil microbial communities from University of British Columbia, Vancouver, Canada - MeOH1_35cm_T4_195 | ecosystem: Engineered > Artificial ecosystem > Sand microcosm > Unclassified ...
TCATCGCGCGCGTGCCGACGCGCCTGAGGGCGTCGAAGCATCAAAATCTGTAACCCATGTACCTAGAATGAAGTGTCACCCATGTACCCGGACCGTACCCAATCGCGCCCTAACCATTCGATCCTGCGGACGGCGGCCTCGTTTGGTTGGACAGTTGAAGCCGCGGCGGCACAGCGTCTGCGTTATGGCCACTCAGTATGAACATCAACATCGCGCCCATCTCTGAATCGCACGCTGCGGGGTTCCACGCCTGCCTTGACGCCGTCGCGCGGGAAAAGAGATACCTTGCCCAATATGAAGCTCCGCCCCTCGAACGCGTGAGCGCATTCGTGCGCGAGAGCGTCGCCTCCGATGTCTCTCAATTCGTCGCTCTTGACGGTTCGGCCGTGGTCGGCTGGTGCGACATCTTTCCTCATTGGGCCCATGCCGTTAGGCACTGCGGCACTCTCGGCATTGGAGTCCTGCCGGCCTACCGCGGAAAAGGCATCGGCGGCAGACTCCTCGCCGCCTGCATCTCCAAAGCGAAGATGAATGGGATCACGCGCATCACGCTCGAGGTGCGCGCCGACAATCAGCCCGCGATAAAGCTGTATGAGCGAGCCGGATTCGAGCGGGAGGCCGTCAAACGAAAGGCGTTGCTCTTTGACGGCAAGTACTATGACGCATTGCAGATGTGTTTGATCTGGGATGAACGGGAATCGGCGATAGCATGAGCCGGATGAATGGAGGCCATACAGCATGAGAATCCTTGCCATGGCGTTGGTTTTGTTCGCGATGAGCGGGTCCATCGCCGATCAGGCGCGGGCGCAGGTCAGGGTCGGCTCGACGCCCAAGTGCGTCCTGACGAGATGGGACGCGAAGACGGAGAAATGGAAGGAGGTGTGGGCCGGGACCGTGCCCCCGGAATATGAGATCAGGCATCAGCCGTGGTCGCTGGTCGCTTGGGAAGGCGGGTCGCTCGACATCTCGTCCAAGGATTGGAAGAGCTTGAAAGCCCACGCCGGACGGACGACGATCCATCTGCTCAAGTTCGATGGACAGGTCCAGATCAGCATCGGGCACATCGACGCGGCGAACGCGAAGAATCATGTGCCCACGGATGCCATGGCCTGGGCATCCGACGACTCGAAGGAGATCGGTCTCGGCGCGTTTCAAAAGAAGCTGCAGTGCAAGCTGCGCTGACCGTGAGGCCCCTCCTCGGGGACGCCGACTGGGGGAACCTCACGATCAACTGACCGCACACGGACGCGAAAGGCCCGGTGTGGGCCTCGTGCTGAGGTGAGCGGCGCCAGGGCGGTCGTGCCCGCCTAGGTCCGCGGGTTCGGCGCGGGCCACTATGACGGCGGTCATAGAGACTCCTTTTCGTCATATAATCGGGGGGTGACGGTCTTCGAAGCCTCCAACGACACGCTCAAGGAGTTCTACCTGTTCGTCTCCGTCCGGTCCGTGGACGCGGTCCTGCGCGCGCACTGCGCCCGCCGGCCGAAGGAGATCGCGCACTGGCGGAAGGGTCAGGCGATCTTCTACGCCGAGGTGGAGATCCTGCCCGACGAGGAGCTGGCCTGGGAGTTCCTGGAGAAGTACGTCGGCATCCTGGAGCGGACCGGCTGGAAGGTCTTCGTCCAGCCCCCGGGCTGAAATGACGGATTCGCCAGGGAAAATCGGCCGAACCTTGTAACAAAACCGTCTCCAGCGGGGGCGGGTCAGGGGCTAGACTAATAGGAATGCCCCGTTCCCGGGTTTTTCTCTTGGCGGCGCTCGTCCTCGCCGTCGCCGGCCACGCTCGCGCCGCCGTCCTGCGCGAGGCGACGGGCCTCGTCCAGGTGCGCTCCGCCGGCGGGGACAGCTGGCGGCCGGCGGGGAAGACGCCGCGCCCGCTCGGGGAAGGGGACGGCATCCGGACCGGCTTCAACGCCAAGGCGCGCGTCGAGCTGAGCGGGGGGACCGTCCTCGTCGCGGAGGGGAACGCCCACGTGTCCGTCGAGGTGGACGCGCCCGGGCACACGAACGTCCACGCTCTGTTCGGCACGGTGCGCCTGATCGCGGACGCGCCGCGCGGGCGGGCGGTGTCGGTGCGCACGCCGACCTGCGTGGTGCGGGCGCGCGGCGAGCGCGTGCTGGTGCGCGTCACGGTGGCGGGCGGCGGGAACACCACCGTCGAGGTCGAGGAGGGCGTGGCCGGCGTCGAGGACAACCGCGGGGCGTCCGTGATCCTGAGGAGGGACCAGCGCATCGAGGTGGACCTCGCGGGCGTGCACGAGCCGACGGCCGCGCCGACGCCGGTGCAGGCGCGCAAGACCGACTTCATGGCCCTGATGCGCCGCGAGCTCGGCTTCGAGCTGGGGCGCGACGCGGACTACGCGGCGGCCGCGCGCGAGACGCGCCGGGCGGAGCGCGAGCAGGGGCGCCTGCTGACGGACGCCGACGGCCGGCGCGTGCGCGTCGAGGAGTACGTGGTGAGGCCGGCGGGCAACCGCCTGGCGCTCGTGGTGATGAACGGAAGGCCCGAGGGCCTGTCGTACTACTCGTGGGACGGGACTTTCGATAGCGCCCTGCCGGTCGACCTGTCGGGCGTCCTCTCGAGCCTGAGGGGCGGCGTCTCGGCGAGCGCGTGGACGGTGACGGATTTCACCATGACCCGGGCCGACGGCGTCGGCGCGCTCACGGAGAAGGGCTCGGGCGGGCATCAGGTGGACCTCAACGGAAACGCCGACCCGCTCGACGACGTCGCCGGGGGCGGGACGGCGTTCCGGACGGTGTTCGACCGCTACGGGCTGTACGCGGACGGCGTGCTCAAGCGCGGGTTTTCCGGCGTCAACCTGCAGGCGTACTCGGACGCGGCGGCGAGCACGACCAACGACCCCCTGACCGGGGCCGTGCTCGGGGCCGCCCTGCCCGTGGTCGTCATCAACACGACCTTCCCGGACGCGGCGTCGGCCCGGCAGGTGCGGCGCGAGTCGTACGGCGACGGGACGGCGATCACGCGCGAGACTTTGTCGCTCGAGTTCGGCGGCGGCGCGGGCCCGCGGACGGGCTTCGCCTCGCCCGACCGCAACGCCGAGGACCGGACCTCGTTCGGGGGACGGACGATCAAGGTCGTCCTGCCGTCCGACGCGATCGGCGCGACGAGGCAGCTGCCGTGAGGATATCGATCGCCGTCGCGGTCTCGATGGCGGCCGCGTCAGCGGGCGCCGTCGAGATCACTCCCATCGCCGGGGTGCAGGCGCTCGGCGGCGTGCACTTCTTCCGCGGGGACAAGGGCGCGCTGTCGGGGAACGCCGACGCCGTGTTCGCGGCCGCGATCAAGCACGACGACCGCTGGTCGTTCCTGCCGTCCGTGAGGTCCGCGTACGAAGGCACGCGCCGGGTGACCGACACGCTCGGGACCGCGACGCCGGCGCAGGAGCGCATGGAGCACAAGGTCGCGTTCCGCGCGGTGTGGGCCGACCCGGCGTCGCGCTGGCGCCTGAAGCCCGGGATCTCGTACAAGCTCGGCTTCCTGAAGGAGACCGCCGACGAGAGCTGGGGCGGGGGGTTGTTCGACGAGAGGCTGTGGACGCTCGGCGCGGAGGCGGAGTTCCTCACGCGCGAGCCGCACTCGATCCGGGCCTCGCTCGACTGGTTCGACGCGTCGTACCCGAACTACACGAGCCTCGAGTCGCAGGCGGCCCTGCAGTTCGGCGGGCGGCCCGTCGCGCGCGAGCTGGTCGGCGACAAGGTCCTCGACCGCAGCGGCGCGCGCCTGGGGCTGGCGTTCGACATGCCCGTCGGCGAGCGCGTGCGGCTCGACGCGGGGCTGTCCACGGTGTGGTCGCGCTACGGCAGCCAGAAGGTGGTCGACGAGGCGGGGCAGTTCGACGCGGACTCGCGCGCGGACTTCCTGACGGCGGTGAGCGTCGCCGCGCGGATGCCGCACGAGTGGAACGCCGACCTGCGGGCGCTCGGCTCGCTCACCTTCGGATTGGGCGTGCTGTCGTCGAACCAGAACGGCTACGACGCCTCGCGCGGGGCCTTCCTGGCCAAGTTCTACGACTACCGCGAGGTGTCGGTGACCCCGGCGGTGAAGGTCCTCGTCGGGCCGCAGCGCGCGCCGGTGGCGGTGGACCTGTCCGTCGGCTGGCGGCGGCGGTCGTACTCCGGGCGCCGGGCGCAGGACGCGACGGGGGCGTACTCCGGCGGGCCGCTGTCGACGACGGAGTGGACGGTCGCGAGCACCTTGACCTACCCGATCGTCAAGCGCTTCAGCCTCGTGTTCACGCTCGAGCGCGCGAGCGCGAGCTCGAACCAGCGCTTCGAGCGCTATTACCGCTACGCGTACGAGGCCACGAGCATGCTCGCCGGCTTCCGGTGGGACTGGTGAGGCGCCTGCTCGCCGCCGTCTGCGCCGTGATGCTCGCGGGCTCCGCGCGCGCGGCCGCGGTCGTCTGGACCGGCGGGGCGAGCGGCGACTGGAACGTCGCGGGCAACTGGACGCCCGCGGCGGTGCCCGGCGCGTTCGACGCGGTGACCATCCCGTCCGGGACCGTCGTGGCCTACTCGACCGACCCGGCGCTCGGCGTCGCCTCGCTGACCCTGGGAGAGTCCGGCGTGACGCCGGCGGCGGTGCTCGAGATCTCGACCGGCCTCGCCGTCGGCGGGACCTTGCTGCTGCGCGACGGGGCGGCGCTGCAGGTCTCCACGGGGGCCGGCGTGTCGGCGTCCGACATCACCTTGCTGAGGGGGACGAGCGTCGCCTTCACCGTCGCGCCCTCCGCGGCGGGGCCGGCGCCCTTCCTGCGCTTCCACGCCTCGGGGTCGTTCAACCTCTCCGGCGGCTCGACGATCACGGCGCGCGGCCGCGGCTACGCGGCCGGGACCGGCGCCGCGGCCGGCGCGGGGACGGGCGGCGGCGGGGCGGGCTCGGCGGCGGCGGGCGGCGGCGGCGGCGGGCACGGCGGCGCGGGCGGCGCCGGCGGCGCGGCGGCCAACGCGGGCGCGGCCTTCGACGCGGCCCTCCCCGCGGATGGCGGCGGCGGCGGCGGCGGCACTCCGTCGGCGGACGGCGGCGCGGGCGGAGGCGCCGTCTCCATCGCCGCGTCCACGGCCACGCTCGACGGGCTGATCGACGCCGACGGCGTCCTCGGCGTCTCGGCGGGGTTCGAGGGAGGAGGCGGCGGCGCGGGCGGCGCGGTGATCGTGGACGCGGCCGTGATCCGCGGGACCGGCACGGTGTCGGCTCGGGGAGGCGACGGCGGAACGGGCGCCACCTTCGGCGGCGGAGGAGGCGGCGGCGGGCGCCTGTGGCTCCGCGAGCGGGCCTACGAGACGATCGGCTCGACGCTGACGCTGCGCACGGATCCCGGCGGCTTCGGCTTCGGCGGCACCTTCGGCGCGAACGGCGCCGTCGGCGTCGCCCGCCTCGACCCTCTGCATTGGACGGGCGCCGGGGCGGACACCTTGGCCACGACGCCCGGGAATTGGCGCGGAGGCGCCACGCCGCTCGGCGGCGAGCGCCTGGTGTTCGGCGCCTCGGACACGGCCCGGACCGCGGTCTGGAACGCGAGCGTCGCCGCGAGCAGCGCGACCATCCTCCCTCAGTTCTCGACGACGGTGGTGCTCGCCTCGTCGATGACGGTCGAGGGGACCTTCGACATGGCCGGCGGCACGGTCAGCGCCGCCCCCGGGCGCGCGCTGAGCGTCGGCGGGGCCCTGTCCCAGACGGGCGGGCGCCTCGACCTGACCGCCTCGACGATCGCGGTCGCCTCCGGCGGCGGAGCGCTCGCCATCGGCTTCTTCGACGCGGGCGCCCGCTACTTCGTCGTCGGCGGGGCGTCCCCGGCGACGGCGACGGTCTCCGGCTTCCTGACGGTCGGCTCGAGCGCCGCCGTGCACGCCGGGGCGGAGGTCATCCTGGCGACCGGGACCCTGACCCTCGGCGGCAACGGGCCGTTCGTCGGGACGGGCGGCGTCACCGCCTCCACCGGGCACTGGACCGTCGCGTCAGGCTCGACGCAGGCCTGGGCCGCGGTCAACGGCCGGCTCGGCTCCCTGCGCGTGGCGAGCCTCGGCGCCGCGGGGCTGACGGTGTCCTCGGCGGCGGGGGCGTTCGCCTTGAGCGGGGCCCTGACCGTGGACGCGGCCTCGGTCCTGCGCGCCACCTCGACCGCGCTGTCCGTGGGCGGGAGCTGGGCCGTGTTCGGCTCCGCCGACCTGCGGAACTCGACCGTGACCTTCGCCGGCGCCGCCGGGTCGACGCTGTCCGTGGTCGCCGGCGGCGCCTTCGACGCGTTGACCATCGACGGCGCGGGCGCCCTCGTGACCTTCTCGACGGCCGTGAGCGTGGCCTCGACGATGACCGTCGCGGCGGGCACGCTCGACCTCGCCGGCTCCACCGTGAACGCCCGCGGCCACTGGAGCCAGACCGGGGGCGTCGTGCTGGGCGGCCAGAGCCGCGTGGTCTTCGACGGGAGCGCGGCCCAGACTTTGACGGCCCTGCCCGGAAGCTCCTTCGGCGCGTTCGTCTCGTCGAACCCGGCCGGCGTGACGCTCGCCTCGGATCTGGCCGTCAACGCCCAGCTCGACTGGCGCCGCGGACCGCTGGGCTTCGCCGGGCGCGCGCTGTCGGTCGGCGGCGACATGCTGATCAACGGCGGCACGGGCCTGTCCTACGCGGGCTCGACCGTGACCTTCAACGGCGTCTCGACGCAGACGGTGAACTTCACGACGCTCGACTCCGTCGTCGTGGACAACCCCAGCCCGGTGCGCCTCGGCTTCAACTCCTCGTGGGGCAACTTCACCATCAACCCCGGACGCCACTTCGAGGGCGGCGTGCGCCAGCTGACCATCGGCGGCTCGCAGTGGAGCACGGCGGGCGCCTTCTACGGCTCGATCTCGCAGTTCCACACGGTGGTCTGGATGCCCTCGGCCTCGACCTTGACGGTCGCGGCGGGCTCGCTCGTCAACGCGCGGGTCGTGATCACCACGGGCGCGACCGTCAACCTCCTGGGCGGGCTGACCGTCGACGGCGCGGGCAACTCGCTCGAGCCGCGCAGCGGGTCGACGGTCAACAACGCCGTCGGCGGCTCGTCGATCGTCTTCCGCGGCAGCTCGGACCTGAGCCCCGTGGCGGGCGCGAACTGGTTCTACAACGGCGACGTGGCGAACTCCTGGCTCGTGTTCGAGGGGACGGGCGGAGCGCGCGGCGGCGCGATCTCGACGAACACGTTCGGCGGAGTGCACGTCGCGCTGAGCACCGACGCGGTCTTCTCCCTGCCGAACCTGAACCTCCTCGGGTCATTGGTCATCTCGAGCGGCGTCGTGCGGGCGGCGGGTCCCAGGACGCTGACGCTCGAGGGAGACCTGCTGCAGCTGGGCGGCGGCCTCGACTTCGCCTCGGCGTCGACGGGGACCATCCGCTTCACGGGCGGCTCGACGCAGACCGTGACCTTGCTGCCCGGGACGACGGTGTGGAACCTCGTCGCCGACGGCACGGGGACGGTGCGCATGGCGTCGTCCCTCCGGGTGCGCGGGGACTTCTCGGTCAACGCGGGAAGATTCGACGCCGGCTCCTCGACCCACGCCTTCCGCCGGAACGTCTTCATCGGCCCGGGCGGCTTCTTCGACGGGAAGACGAGCACGGTCACCCTCGACGGCGCGGCGGTCGGCCGCAGCTCGCAGGCGGTCTCCTTTCTCGGAGGGGGAGCCTTCTGGGGCCTGAGCCAGGCGGTGTCGAGCGTGACCTTCCTGACCGGCGCCACGGCCCAGTACCTGACCGACGCGGTGGCGGGGAGCACCTTGGCCGTCGCCGCCGGGTCGACCTTGACCGTCGGGGAGTTCTCCATGGGCGCCCCGTCGGGCACGCCGCTGCGCCTGCGCTCGACGGTCCCGGGGTCGCCCTGGTACCTGCGGGTCGTGACGCGGTCGAGCGTGACCCTGACCGCGGTCTCCGACTCGGACGCGAGCGGCGGGCTCCGCGTCGACGCCGACGACGGCCGCAGCGTCGACCTGGGCGGCAACACGAACTGGAACTTCAAGCCGTCCCTGCTCGTGCTCCTGCCCGGGGAGACCTTCACCCCCGGCGTCGCGCCGGGCAAGACCGGGACGCCGTCGGTCTCCACGGCCGGGGCCTCGATCACGGTGACGGTGCGCGCGATCACCTCGAAGTTCGACGCGGTGACGAACGCCACCGAGGCCGTCACCTTGGCGACGGACGACCCGGCCACCGTGGATCCCGCGCCGCTCGCGCTCGTGCTGGGAACGACGGCCTTCACCTTGACGCCGCGCGGCGCCGAGCCCTCGCCCCGGACGACCATCGTGACCGCGAGCGCGCCGTTCGGCGGCGCCGTCTCGACCTTGACCGTGGTGCCCGACGCGCTCGCGCGCCTGCAGGTGATCATGCCGGGAGAGGCGGCCGCGCCGGGCACGGCGACGGGCAAGAGCGGCGGCGCGTCGGCGCGCGTGAAGGGCATCCCGTTCTCGGCGACCGTGCGCGCGGTCGACAGCTTCTGGAACCTGATCTCGACGGTCACGGACACGGCCGCCCTGTCGGTGTCGGCGCCGTCTTCGACCTTGCCCTCGCCCCAGGCCCTCGTCGCCGGGCAGCGGATCTTCACGGGGCTCGCGATCCACACGACCGGGAGCTTCACCTTGGCGGCGACGGACCTGACGCAGCCCGGCGTCGCGTCGGGGACGAGCTCGGTGTTCGGCGTCTCGCCGCCGAGCCTCTCGAGCCCGACGCTCGGCGGCTTCGTGCCGACGGGCTCGCGAGTGGCCACCCTCGGCGGCGGCGTGTCGGGCTTCGCCACGGACGGCTCCGCCGTCGAGCGCGTGCTGACCGACCTGCGCGACCTCGACGCGGGCCTGCACTTCGACTGGGGCGCGCAGTCGTTCTCGCTCGCCGCCCCGTCCTACGCGACCGCGACGCTCGCCTCGCCGCTGGCCCCGGGCACGACCTGGTTCCGGGCGGCGGCCGACGCGGCGTTCGTCGACGGCCACCGCTTCCGCCTGACCATGCTGGCCAACAACCCGACGGGCCTCATCGCCACGGCGGCGAGCACCTTCACCTTCGACCGCGGCATGCTGGCCTTCGCCGCGCGGGACGGCCAGGGCTCCGCGACCGTGACGCCGTCGGCCCCCGCGGGGTGCGAGGAGCTCGTCTCGACCGTGACCTACACCGTCGGGCCGGCGGGGATCGGACCCGGAGGGGCCCTGGCCGTGCGCGCCCCCGAGGGCTGGACCTCGCCGCTGGGCGTCACCGCGTCGTCCTTGCCCGCGCTGGGCTACTGGGTCGCGGCGTCGACCTCCCTGGCCGCCTCCATGGGCTCGACGACGGCCGTGGTCAACCCGCCTGCCTCGGGCCCCGTGACTTTGGGGGCGGGCTGGTTCCTGCTCAGCGTGGCGACGGGCTCCGCGCAGTCCTATCTGCCGGGGCAGCAGATCAAGCTGAGCTACCGCGCCCGCCCGCCGTTCGGCCCGGCGGGCCGCGGCCCTCAGTCGTTCGCCGTGATGGCGCGCGGCGACGCCTCGGGGACCTTGCAGCCGATCTCGACGGCCCCCGTCGCCACCCTCGGCGCGGGGACCACGAGCTTCCTGGCCTTCGCCGACGCATCGCCCCTGTCCCTGACGCCGCTGACGGCGTCCGGCACGATGCAGCTGCTCGTCGTCGACCTGTGCGGCAACCCGAAGCCGGGCGTGTCCTCGGGGACGGTGAACCTGTCCCTGTCCGTGCTGGGCGCCTCCGGCGCCGTCCCCGACGGCAGCGCCCAGTTCTTCTCCGCCGCGGGGGCCGCGATCAGCACCGTCGTGCTCCCCGCGGGCGGCGCCAGCCCGGCCTTCTCGGTGTTCACCGCGACCTCGGCGCCGGCCGAGCTCGTCCTGAGGGCCACCTCGACCTTCGTCGGCGGCGGCTTCTGGTACACGAGCGTCGAGGCCTCGCGCGCGGTCCGCCTGCGCGCCGCGCTCCCCGCCTTCACCGGGGTCTCGGTCGACACGGCGACTCTGACGCCGGGGGCGACGAGCGCGACCTTGTCGGCGGCGGACCCCGCCTCGTCGGGGGCGCGCCTGCGCTTCACCTTCGCCGAGCCGGAGCTGTCGTGGGAGGCGGTGGTCTCCGCCGACGGCGTGAACTTCTCCTCGCCCGTGTTCTCGGCGACGGGCCTCGGCGACGCGGCCCGTCCGATCGTGCTCGCCTGGGACGGCGTCGACCGCACGCAGTCGCCGCCGGTCTACGCGCCCGCCGCCCGCTACAAGGTGCGCCTGAGCGCCGGCGGCGGCGCGGCGGTCAACCGCGCGCTGGAGGTCGTCGTGCCGCAGACCGCCGGGTACGCCGGCCGCCTGGGCACGCGCGGCGCCGGGGCGCGCGTGCGCGCCGCCGGGCCGGGCGCCGGCGACGGGCGCTGGGCCGTTGCGTCCTCGACGGGGTACTTCGAGCTGCGCGGCCTCAAGCCCGCCCTGCCCTACGCCCTGACGGTGGCCACGACGGCCGTCGTTCTGGGCCGCGCGGTCGAGGTCTCCACCGCTCTCGCCGCGGGCGCCGCCGCCTCGCCGCTCGCCGACCTCGGCGCCCTGAGCTTCCCCGCGACCGGCTACCTGCGCGTGGCACTCCTCGTCCCGTCGCCGTCCCCGCGCGAGGCGTTCGGCTCGTTCACCGCGCGCCGCGCCGACGGCTCCGCGGCCTTCTCCGGCCCGCTGCGGCTGTCCTCGGCCGCCGCGACGACGGACGACGGCGGCCCGCTGTTCGGGCGCGCGGCGAGCACCTGGAGCGTCGCCGTCGCGCCCGCGGGGACCTACGACCTCGACATCGCGGTCCCCGACATGGGCCTGTCCACGCGCGCGGCCGGCGTCGTCGTCCCCGCGGACGGCGGGGCGGACCTCTTCGTGTCCTTGGTCAAGAAAGCCAACGTCTTCGGCTGGGTCGTCCTGCCCTCGACGGCTCCCTTCGGGACCTTCGTCACGGTGCAGGCTCGCGCCGCGGGGGAGACCGAGCCGTCCGCGTACGGCGGCGTCTTCGTCTCCTCGGTGCCTTGGGCCGGCGGGCCGTCCAGCGGCGCGTATTCCCTTTATGGCCTCGATCCCGGGACCTGGACCATCGTCGCTCGCGCTCCCGGCTTCACCGTCTCCTCGACGACCATCTTGGTCTCCGGCACGGGCGACCTGGCCGGCGTGGACCTGGCCCCCGGCCTCGGCGCCCGCGTCACCGGCGGCCTCTCGGTGAGCGGCGACACGCGCCTGGCGACGCAGTGCTTCCCGGCCGCGGGCGGCGCGCCCGTCGCCTGCCCCGCCGGTACCTTCGAGGTCGAGGTCGAGGCCCTCGGCGTCGGCCGCCTCGACCGCGCGTCGGCGCGCCTGCGCCTGGGGAGGCACGTCTCGTTCTCCTCCGCCTCGTTCACCTTGTTCGGCCTCGACGCCGGGACCTGGTCCCTGCGCGCGTCCCTGCCCGGCTTCGCGTTGACGCCGCCGCAGGGCGCGACCGTGGCCGTCGCGGCGGGGGGGACCGCCGCCGCGTCCTTCTCCCTGGCCGCCGAGAACGCCCGCCTGCGCGTGGACGTCCAGGTGCCCCCTCTGGCGGGCGGCGCCTGCCGATCGACGGCCTCCTACCGCTCCTTGGGCCTGCTCCTCGAGCCCGACGGCGCCGCACCCCTCGTCTTCGGCGACGCCACCGCGATGGCCCCGACCGTCGTCTCCGCCCGCGCCCAGGTCTCCACCGTCACCGGCGCCTTCATGCTCCTGCACTGCTCGAGCGTCACCGCCTTCGCCCCGGCCCTGCCGCCCGGCGGCGTGCGCGCGACCGCGCTGTTCGCCGGCAACGGCGGCCTGGCCCGCGGCCGCGCGACGCTGGCGGACGGCTCCACCGCGTTCCTGAGCCTCGACGTGTCCGGGGCGACCTGGCCCGTGACCGGGACCTTGACCTACTCCGGCGTCACCGCGTTCTCCACCAACGCCGCCGCGGGCTCGCCGCTGACCGTGGCGGTGAGCTCGATCCCCGGGGTGCTCAACTCCGCGCCCAGCGCCTCGTTCTGCCTGCTCGGCTTCGGCGACCCGCGCACCGTGCCCGCGCTGCGCGCCGAGCTCCTCCCTTATGACCCCGAGGCGCCGTCGCTGCGGCGCGCGGCGTCGGCCGCCTCCGGCGCCTGCGCCGCGCCCGTCGCCTCCACGGCGCCGGCGGCGAGCGCCGCCTTCCTGGCCTCGATCAACGCCGACGGCAGCTTCTCCTTCGGCGGCGTCTCCCCGGGCCTCTACCGCCTGAGGGTCCCGGGCGAGCTCGACGAGAACCTCGCCGACGGACCCGAGATGAACGAGGCGTCCGCCTTGGTGACGGTCGGCACCGGCCCGGTCAGCGCGAGCCTGCGCCTGTCGCGCGGCCGGCGCGTCTCGGGACGCGTCAACGCGCCGTCGGGCCTCGCCGCCGGACGGACCGTGCGCGTGAGCCTGACCGACGCCGAGGGCCGGACGGCGCGCTACGCGGACGTCGTCTGCGGGGCCGACGGGGCCTCCTACGCCCTCGACGGACTGCCCGACGGGGCCTATCGCCTGGACGCCGCCGACCGCGGCACCCCCGTGGCCTGGACCTCGAAGCCCGCGGCCGTGACCGTCGCCGGGGCCGACCTCGACGGGCGCGACGTCGCCCTGCTGCCGGCGGCGACCATACGCGCCCGCCTGTCCTTGGCCCGTCCCCTGCCGGACGGCACCGAGGAGCACGTGCTCGTCTCCGCGGAGAACTCCTTCCTCCTGCCGCGCGGCTTCAGCGCGCGCGCGACGGCCGTGCCCTACGCGGCGGGAGCCCCGGTCGCGGCCCTCGCAGCCGCCGACGGGTCGGTCGTGGACGCGGAGGGCCGCGTCGTCATCGCCGGCCTGCTCCCCGGCACCTACGACGTCGAGTTCGCCGGCCCCGCGGACGCCGCGCCCGGCGCCGTCGCCTTCGCGCCGGCGCGCGTGTCCGGCGTGAGCGTCGCCGCGGGCCAGGCCGCCGACCTCGGCGTGGTGCCTTTGTTCTCGGGCGCGGCCGTCTCCGGCCTCGTCAGCGACGCGGCGACCGGCCTGCCCGTCGCCGGCGCGCGCGTCGCCGCGCGGGCCTCCCTGCGCTCCGGCGTCCCCGAGCTGCGCCGCGACGGCCCGTCCGCGACCGCGGACGCGCGGGGGCGCTACGTGCTCCGCGGCCTGAGCCCGTCGGTGCGCTGGTACGACCTCACCGCCTCGGGCTCCGGCCACGCCGCGGCGCGCGCGGTCTCCCTCGACGTCTCGAGCGGGGCCGCCCGGGACTTCTCCCTGGCGCCGGCCGCCTCGACGATGACCGGCCGGGTCGCCTCCTCCGACGGCTCGGCCCTGTTCTCCGCCCTCGGCGGCGCCGCCGCGGAGCTCCCGGGCGCGGCCCTGTTCCTGCAGCGCGCCGGGGTCACGCCCTCCGACGACCCGCTGGCCGACCTCGCCCTGCGCACCGAGCCCGACGGCCGCTTCTCCATCCCGTCTTTGGCCACCGGCTCCTACCGCCTGACCGTGACCGCCTCCGGCCAGGCGAGCCTGACCCGCTCCGTGGTCGTGACCGGGGCGCTCGCCGACCTCGGCACCTTGACGCTCGCCGGGGGCGGCACGGTCTCCGGCTCCCTGCGCCTGCCCGACGGCTCGCCCGTGCCCGACGACGAGCTGCGCGCCGTCGCCGCCGTCACGCCCGACCTGAACGAGTTCGTCTACGGCTCGGTCACGCGCGACGCGTCGGCGCGCGCCGCGGTCTCCTACAAGATCGGGGGCCTGCGGGCGGGACGGACCTACCGCGTGCTGGCGCTCACCGCGGGCGAGGAGGCCGCGTCCCCGGCGGAGGCGTCCGCCGTCGTGCTGACGAGCACCGCCGAGGCCCGCGTCATCGACCTCATCGTGCGCCCGCCCGCCCCGACGGTGGCGGCGCGCTCCTCCCGCGCCGGGACGCGCACCACGGTCGAGTTCATCTTCTCGCGCCCGCTGCGCGCGCGCACGACGGGCGACGACGACCCCGCGCTGGCCGTGTCCACGCTCTCGGCCGCGGGCGCCCTGTCCGGCGCGCGCCTCTCGAGCGACCGCCGCCGCCTCACCGTGGAGTACGACGCGGGCGTGGGCGAGTCGAGCTTCACCTTGCGCGCCTCGGCGCCGACTTCGGCGCTCGACTACGACGCCGTGAACCCCTCGGCCGCCCGCGAGCTCGTCGCCACGGCCACCGCCGCCTTCTTCACCGGCGAGACCGGCGCGCATCGCGCGCTCGTGGCCAACGCGGCCGGCGGAGTGCTGATCGGCGGGGGGGACGCGGCCCGCCTGGTCCTGCCCCGCGGCGCGTTCCGCGTCGACGCGTCGTCGAGCGTGACGGTGACCTTCCGGCGCGCGGCGACCGCCGCCGGCGTCTCGGCCGCGTCCTTGCCGGCGTCCCTGCGCGCGGCCGCCGCGGCCCTGCCCGCGGGCATCCCGGCGCTCAGCGACTTCTACGAGATCGAGCTCCCCGCCGGCGTGCCCTCGACCTTGGCCCGCCCCGCCCAGCTCACCGTCGTCTACTCGACCGCCGTCGCCGACCCGTCGGCGCTGAACCTCTACTGGTACAACCCCGGCTCGGGGGAGTACGTCCTCCAGCCGGACGCGCTCGGCGGCGCCGCGGCGCTCGACCCGGTCGCGCGGTCCTACACCGTCAACGTCGGCCACTTCTCGACCTTCGTCCTGCTCGCCTCCGGCGCGGGCGCGATCGGCGGGGCGGCCCACGCCGGCGACCTCGAGGCGTACAACTTCCCCAACCCGTTCGACCTCCAGCTCAAGACGGTGACGACCATCCACGGCGGCGGCGCGCAGACCGTGCGCGGCACCATGGTCCGCGTCGGCGTGCCTTCCGGCCTCTCCGGCCAGGGGCGCCTGCGCGTGTTCGACGCGACCGGCCGCGAGATCCGCTCGATCGACATGGGCCAGCTCCTCGGCGGCCAGTCCTACTATCAGGGCTGGGACGGGCGCAACGACGGCGGCCGCGACGTCGCCAGCGGCCTGTACATCGGCCTCGTCGAGATCGGCTCCAAGCGCCGGAGCTTCAAGATGGCGGTGATCAAATGAGGACCGCTTTCCTCGCCGCCCTGCTGCTCCTCGCCCCGCTCGCAGGGCCCGCTCGCGCGGGCTCCTCGGGCAAGGGGGCCGCGGCCGGCGCCTTCCTGAGCCTCGCCCCGGGCGCGCGCGGCGCGGCGATGGGCCGGGCCCTGGGCGGCGTCGCCGACGACTCCTACTCCGCCTGGTATAACCCTGCGGGTTTAGCCTTCTTAGAACGCGTCGAGGCGGCGGCCGCGCACGAGTCCCGCTTCGAGGGGATCGCCTACGACGCCGCCATCATGGCCGTGCCGGTGCTGGCCTGGCGCGACTCGCCGCTGCGCGCCAACGCCTACGGCGTGACCGCGCTGTCCGTGTACAGCCTCTCGGCCTCGGGCATCGAGCGGCGCGGCCTCGTCGAGACCGACGCGCCGAGCGGCTCCTTCTCCGCCTCCGACCGCGCCTACGCCCTGTCCTACGGCTACAACCCGGTCGGGAGCAAGGTCGCCTTCGGCGGCACCGCGAAGTTCGTCGACGCCGCCCTCGACACCGCGCGCGCGACGGCCCTGACCTGGGACGGAGGGTTCCTCTACAGGGGCGACGACCGCTCGCTCGGCGCGGGCGTGCGCGGCTTCGGCGGCAGCCTGAAGTACTCGATGGTCCCCGATCCGCTTCCGAGCGTCTATTACGCGGGCGGATCATACCGGCCGCGCGAGGGCTGGCTGCTCGCGGCCCAGCTCGAGCTGCCCAAGACGGACGCGATGTCTTTGGGCTTCGGCGTGGAGCGGCGCTGGACCCCGGTCCCGGGACTGACCGCCGCCGCGCGCGGCGGCTACGACACCGGGCGCTCCGACGGCGGCGGCCTCTCGGGCGCGGCGCTCGGCTTCGGCGTCGCCTGGCGCGCGATGGATTTCGACTTCGCGTGGTCGCCCTCGGGCGCGCTCGGGGACGTGTTCAAGTATTCGGTCCTGTTCCGCTTCGGCGAGGGCCGCCCGGCGATCACGCGCGCCAAGCCCGGCTGGCGCTAGGGCCGTTTCCCGGCTAAACTGGGGTGTGCGCCGCGTCTTCGTCGTCTGCCTCCTCTCCGCTCTCTCGATCGGGAGAGCCCGCGCCTTCGAGGAGGCCGCGGTCGCGAACCGCAACTTCGACGCCTTCATCCATCAGCTCGAGACCGGCGACTGGAACGCGCGCATCCACGCCGTGCACGAGTTCGACTACATGCAGACCGAGGGCCTGCCCGGCCTGGACTTGGCGACGCAGGACGGCGACTGGCAGGTGCGCCTGACCGCCGTCCACGCCCTCTCCGGCCGCGGCGTCGAGGGCGCCCCGATCCTCAACCGCCTGCTCAAGCACGAGCCCTGCCCCGTCGTGCGCCTGATGACCTTGCACAGCCTCGGCAGCCTCGGGCCCGAGGGGGAAGAGGCGAAGGCGATGAGCTGGATCTTCGACGCGGACAACAAGTCGGTCAACTGCCGCGACCAGGCCGGCCCCGGCCGCGCGCCGTGGGCGCGGGGGAAGACGCCCGCGAAGGCCGTCGCGAAGGCCCCCGCGAGAGCGGTCCCGCCTGTCCCGCCCGAGCCGGACCGGACGCCGCGAGGCGTCCCCGTCCCCCGCGCGGCCGCCGTCCCCGACGACCCGGAGGCGCTGGTGACGAGCGACCCTCTCCCTCCGCCCGCTCCCGCCGCGAAGGTCCGTCGCCCGCCGGAAGAACTGCCCGAGCCGACGAAGTTCCAGCGCCACACCGAGCTCGACGCCATCCTCGACGCCTCGACGGCGCCCGTCGCCCGCCCGCGCGTCGCGCTGACGCCGCCGCGCTCCCGGAGCACGGCCGCGCCGGAGAACCTGCCGCTCGCCGTCGGCCTCATACCGCGCGAGCACGAGGTGACCGCCCCCGGCGCGATCGTGGCGGACGCGGGAAGCGGCAAGGCGGCGCACGACGCGTTGCCGGGCCTCCTTCGCGCCCTCAAGACGGGCGACGCGCGCACGCGCGCCCGCGCCGCCGACGACCTCGGCCACATGGGCGCCAAGGCCGCGCCCGCCGTGCCGGCCCTGATCAAGGCGCTGGGCGACCGCAGCGCGCCCGTGCGCGCGAGCGCGGGGCTCTCTCTCGGCAACATCGGCGCCCAGCACGAGAGCGTCGTGCCCCTGCTCACCAAGGCCCTGAAGGACCCCAGCGAGGACGTGCGCTACGCCGCGGCCCTGGCCCTGTCCCGCATCGACTCGCCCGACGCGCGCGCCGCCTTCAGCCGCCATGTGGGCAAGGAGGCGCGCCGGGCCATCGACCGGCCGGGCTCGCGCGGCGCGAGATAACCGATTCCGGAAACAGTTAGAATCCTCGCATGATCACCGAACTCAACGACATCGAGGCGCGCGTGCTGGGCTCGCTCGTGGAGAAGTCCCTGACGACCCCGGAGTCCTACCCGCTCTCGCTCAACAGCCTGGTGGCGGCGTGCAACCAGAAGACGAGCCGCGACCCGGTGATGGCCCTCGAGGAGCCGGTCGTCGCCCAGGCCCTGCACTCGCTCATCGAGCGCAGCCTGGCGGGGCGCATCCACGAGCCCGGCAGCCGCGTGCCCAAGTTCATGCACCACGCCGAGATCCTCCTCGACGGGGCCGACGCCAAGACGATCGCGACGATCTGCGTGCTCCTGCTGCGCGGGCCGCAGACCGCCGGAGAGATCAAGACGCGCACCGACCGCCTGTGCGAGTTCGTCAGCAGCGCCGAGGTGGAGTCCTTGCTCCAGGACATGTCCTTGCGCGCCGAGCCGTGGGTCGTCAAGCTCCCGCGCCAGGCGGGCCAGAAGGAATCCCGCTGGCGCCAGCTGTTCACGGCCGGCGCTCCGGCGCCGGCTCCCGCGCCCGCTCAGCCCGCCGCCGTTCCGGCGGCGCCCGCGGTCGACCGCGTGGCCGAGCTCGAGAAGCGCGTGGCGGCCTTGGAAGAAGCCGTGAAAGGTCTCATTCCCGGTTGACCTTCGAATAGCCGGTCCGCGTCGGACGACGACGGATCTGATATCGCTGGTTTCCTATGGCAACCTTCAACAGCAAGGTGGCGATAGCACCGAGGGTATGAGATCGATGGGCGAGCTTTACTTCTCCGCCGCTACCATCGCGATCCAGATCTCCTCGCGGCCGCCGTTCTCGTCCCGGGCGAACTTGCCGTTGCCCCGTCTCCCGTCGTCGCCCTCCCAATAGACGTGCGAGCGCCGGAAGCCGGCCTCGGCCAGCAGCTCGCGGATCTCGGCGAGGGTCCAGACGCGCCAGTCGTAGGTGAAGACGTCGCGGATCTTCCTCCCGCCCTTGGGCTTGAAGTGCATCGCGCAATGGGCGGTGTTGTACACCGGGTCGTAGTCGTACTGCTCCCAGCAGTAGGTGAAGCGGGGATGGACCGTGCTCTCCTTGTTCGGCCGGTGGACGCCGCCGCCGCCGAAGCAGTCCATCGCCAGCACGCCGCCGCGGCGCAGGTTCCGGAAGCAGTTCTTGAAGTAGGCCTTGAGCGCGGCGCGCTCCTTGAAGATGAAATAGGAGAAGTTCATCGCCATGATCAGGTCGCTCTTCGGCCCGCCGGGCGCGAGGACGTCCTTGCGCTCGATCCTGACGCGGCGCCTCTGCTCGGGGGTGAGCCGGGACAGGTGATGGCGCCTCCCGTACGCGAGCGGCTCCGCGCCGAGGTCCCGGCCGTAGGCGCGGTAGCCCGGACCGAGCTTGACCCACTCGCAGCACACGCCGAAGCTGCCGCAGAAATCCTCGCGCAGGAGCTTGGGGCCGCGGCCCCTCAGCTCCCGGTACATCTCCCGGAAGAAGCGGACGTCGGCGTCCGGCTGCTGCACCGCGGCGGCGTAGAGGGCGTGCTTGTCGATGACGGAAGTCTAGCAGTAAAAATGGGACCTAAGCGTCACGCCGCGGGCATGGAGTCCGCGGGCGTTCCGCGCTACGCTGTCCTCGTTCTTCGGGAGGCCCGCATGCACGAATGGATGAGCCGGTTCTCAGGCCTGTGGCACGCCCTGCTGCCGCTCCTGTTCGCCTCGGTCATGATCGGCCCTCGCGCGGCGTGGGACCCCGACCGCTGACGCCGTGTGGGCCCGGTGGCAGGGCGCGCACAAAGTCTCGAGATTGACGAGGTGATGGGCGCAACTGATCTCGCCGTGCGCGCCGAGGCAGGGCGCAATGTGGTTGACCTCGAGGGGGCGCCCGCCGCCGCAGCGCACGCAGGCGTACTTGTCCCGCCGCTTCGCCGCGCGCCGCGCGCGCGACCACCAATGGTTCTTCCAGAACACGGTCGCGCAGCGGTCCCGGCACCACATCCGCCTTCCCTCCGGCAGCGGCTCCCCGCACCAGGAGCAGCCCCCGGCCGCCGGCTTGGCCAGCGCGCAGCGCGTCACCACCTCGGCGCTCTTCGTCATCGCCGCTATTCTAACAAGGTAACAAGGTGTCAGGCCTTGCAGTATGTGCAGTATTCCTCATCAGGGGGTGAGATAATGCACATACTGCAAGGCCTGACACCAAGATTATCGTTTGTTATCATCGGGGGATGAAGCGCGCGGCGGTGGTCGGGCTGCTGGGGTTGCTGTTCGCCGTCGCGGTGTTCGCGGCGGCGACGGCGTTCGCGCCGTTCCAGACGCACATGGCGCTGCGCCGGCTGGCCTTGCGGCTGGGCGGCGTGCATCGGGTCAAGGCCGGGGCCTTGCTCGCGTACGAGGCGAGCTCCTGCCGGCCCGGGGCGCCCTGCCGCTGCGTGGCGCTCGTCCACGGGATGGGCGACTCGGCGATGACCTGGGACAAGACCATGCTCGGCCGCGGCGGGGCGACGCCTCCGCCCGAGGGGACGCTGATCCTCGCCGTGGACATGCCCGGCACGGACGGCTCGGCGCCGGCGGCGGACTACGGCATCCGCGCGCAGGCGCGGGTCTTGCGCGCCGCGCTCGAGCCGCGCTGCGCGGAATGGACCGTGGCGGGCAACAGCCTCGGCGGCTGGATCTCGGGCTGGCTCGCGGTGGACTGGCCCCGGGGGGTGCGCCGCCTCGTGCTCGTCAACGCGGCGGGGCTCAGCGACCCGAGCGCTCACGCCCTCGAGGCGGCGAAGGTGCTGGCGGAGCCGACCATCCCGGCGTTGAAGGCCTTCAACTCCAAGGCCTACGGCAAGCCCCGGCCGGTGCCCGAGCGGGCCTGGGCCGCGGCCGTGGCCGCCATCCGCGCGCGGCCCACGCGCGCGATCCTGGAGGCGCTCAAGCTCGAGGACGTCCTGGACGGGCGCCTCAAGGACGTGAGGGCCGAAACGGTCATCCTGTGGGGCGGCGCGGACGGGGTCCTTCCGGCGGAGTTCGCGGAGCGCTTCCGCAAGGGCGTGCGCGGCGCGCGCGTGGAGCTGGTCCCGGGCTGCGGCCATCTGCCCCAGCAGGAATGCCCGGAGAGCGTCTCGCGGGCGTTGTTCGGCGCGGGGTCCTAGGCGCCGTCTACTTGCGGCCGGACCAGTCGGCCGCGCGCTTCTCGTCCGACATCTTCCGGAGCTGCTCGTCGGCGCGGCGGACCTTGCGGGCCGCCTTCGCCTTGGCGGGCTTCTCGGCGGAGGCGTCGGCGGCCTTTTCGACGAGGCCGTCGACCGGCTTGAGCGGGGCGAGCGGATCGACGAGGCTGATCGAGATCGCCTGGCCGGAGCCGAGGCGGGTGGCGCCGGTGACGCCGCCGGCGGGCATGGTGAGCTGAAGGCTCATGATCTGGCGCATCAGCGGGTCGTGGGTGACCGTGGGGGTGGTGACCTCCGCCGAAGCGGACAGCGCCGCCATCGTCAGCAGCGCCGCGAGCGTCGCCGTCTTGATCTTGGTTCCCATTGCCTTTCCCTGCTAAGAGGATAGCGGGAAAGGGCTTCGGCGCTCAGTGTCCTAGGGCCCGGGCGGGCCTAGGACCATGGACCTAGACGCTACTCGTTCGAGGAGGCCTGGATCTTGCCCAGGTACTTCTCGTCCACGGGCGGCTCGGCGAGCCGGCCGGAGGCGGCGGGAGCGTTCGGCGACGCGAAGCCGGTCATCTGCCCGTTGTTGAAGGCCCCGGCCGCGCCCTTGATGTTGTCCTCCGTCTGCTGCAGGCGCGTGTAGGTGATCTCGATGCTGCCGAGGGCGGCCGCCTTGGTCTTGATGACCTGCTCGGCGGTGGCGCCGCCGGAGGACGGGGAGCCGTTGGAGGCGACGGAGGTCCCGCCCGACGAGCCCGAGGCCCCGGAGACGGCGACGGAGTCGGCGGCGGCCTGGCGGCCCATGCCCTTCGCCTCGTCGGACGGGTTCGTCTCGTCGGCCTGCTGCTCGCCGCCGGAGGTCCGGCCGGAGTTCTCGAGGTTCGGGGTCTGCTTGTTGCTGCTCGCGGTGAAGCCGTTGGGGTTGTCGTTGTTGAGCGATTTGCCCCCGCTGTTGAGGCTATTGGCGGCCTGGAGCGCGTCGGCGAGCCCGGGGATCTGGTCGGCGGGCTTGGGCAGGCCGTTGCACGGCGCGCCGCTGCACAGGCCGCCGATGCTGTAATTCCCGTCTCCCGTGTCCACGGCGTATGTGTTGTTGCCGAGGTCGATGACCTTGCCGGGCGTCACCTCCTCCTGCTCCTTCATGGCCTGCTTGAACGCGTTCTCGTCGGTGAACGGCTGGGGGCCCTGGTTCTTGAAAGGCGAAGGCGGGCCGATGAAGCCGGGCTGTTGGTCGTAGGGGAGGCCGGATTCGACCGCGCCGGTCCCGGTGGGGCTGTCGGCGAGGCGGCAGGGGATGTGGGTGCAGTCCGGCGAGGCCCACTGGGTGCCGGGGGGCGGGTTGTAGGCGGCGATCGTCTCGGCCGGGTTGGTCGAGTTCGACTGCTTCATCAGATAGTCCACGCAGGCCGGGATCGCGGGCAGGGGGCATTTCCCGCTCGTGCGGACCGCCTCGCGGAGGTTCATCTGGGCGGTGGTGCAGGCCACATAAGGCACGGTGCCGCACTTGAAGACCATCTCGTCGACGGGGGCGGAGCCGGGGGCGAGCTGCAGGCCGAGGGAGCCCGAGCCGGAGTTCGCGCCGGTCATGCTGAAGCCGCCGGTGGCGCCGGGGGCGTAGGGCTGGGCCGCGGCGGAGGCGGCCATCAGAAGGAGCGCGGCGGCGAGGGGGTTTGACGTTTTCATACGGATTCTCCGTTCTTTCTTGCGACCCCCACAGCATAGCCCCGGGGGCCTCTTCGTGCCATAGGCCCAAGGACCTAGGCGTCAATAGGCCCTAAGACCCAGAACGGCTCTGCCGCAACAGGGTCATTGACCTTTGGCCGCGCTTATCCTAATATGCCGCCCACGATTCAATAGCCTCAAGGGGATCAATGATCAGATTCGGCACTTCCGGTTGGCGCGGCATCGTTTCGGACGACTTCACGTTCCAGAACGTCCGTAAGGTCGCCCACAGCGTGGCTGGGTGCGTGAAGGAGAGCACCGAGGTCGGCTACAACAGCGACGATTACCGCCAGTTCCTGGCGGGGGCCGCCCCCTCCCGCGTGCCGACCGTCGTCGTGGGCTACGACACCCGCTTCCAGTCCGAGGACTTCGCGCACGAGGTCGCCGCCGTGTTCGCCAACGACGGCATCCGCACCTTGCTCGCCGACAAGGACCTGCCGACCCCGGCCGTCGCCTGGGCCGTGCTCGCCAACAAGGCCGTCGGCGGCGTGATGATCACCGCCTCTCACAACCCCGCCCAGTACAACGGGTTCAAGTGGATGCCCTACTGGGGGGGCTCGGCCTCCCCGAACGTGACCAACGACCTCGAGCGGCGCATCGAGCTGCTCGGCGACCACGCGATCAAGACGATGACCGACGAGCGCTCGACCCGCGAGGCGTGGATCGACACCGTCGATTTCCGCAAGTCCTACTTCGACCAGCTCGAGAGCCTGCTCGACGTCAAGGCGATCAAGAAGGCGAAGCTCAAGGTCGCCGTCGACGCGATGCACGGCTCGGCGCGCCTGTACCTGCGCGCCTTCCTCGAGGAGCGCCTCGGCGTCGAGGTCTTCGCGCGCAACGAGGAGCGCGACGTCCTGCTGGGCGGCATCTCGCCCGAGCCCACGCCCGAGTCCACCGCGGCCCTGGCCGAGCAGGTCAAGAAGCAGAAGCTCCACCTCGGCCTCGCCTGCGACGGCGACGGCGACCGCTTCGGCATCATCGACGCGGGCGGCGTCTGGATCCAGCCGAACGAGGTCATCGCGCTCGCCTACGAGCACCTCGTCGTCAACCGCGGCCTGAAGGGCAAGGCGGCGCGCTCGGTCATGACCTCCCACTTCATCGACGCCGTCGCCAAGTCCCACGGCTCGGAGACGCGCGAGACGCCGGTCGGCTTCAAGTACCTCGGCGAGCTGCTGCGCTCGGGGCCCTTCCTGCTCGCCGGCGAGGAATCGGGCGGCCTGTCCATCCGCGGGCACGTCCCCGAGAAGGACGGCATACTCGCCTGCGTCCTGATGCTCGAGCTCGTCGCGTTCGAGAAGAAGCCCCTGGCGGTCGTGCGCGACCGGCTGTTCAAGAAGCTCGGCGCGTTCCACGGCGCCCGCCTCAACTACAAGATGGACCGCCTGCGCGACATCATCGAGCTCGAGGGGCGGCTGAAGACGAAGCCGCCCTTGGAGCTGGCGGGGTCCTCGGTCTGGCGCATCGACCAGGCCGACGGCTTCAAGTTCATCCTGCGCGACGGCGCCTGGCTGGGCCTGCGCAGCTCCGGCACCGAGCCGGTCTTCCGCGTGTACGCCGAGGCGCACACGCCCAAACGCCTGGCGGAGATGATCGACGCCGGCAAAAAAATGCTGTCGGGGAAATTCTAAACATGGCTAAAATCGAATCCGTTCGCGCTCAAGAGATCCTGGACAGCCGGGGCTTCCCGACCGTCGGCGTGGAGGTCGTCCTGTCCGACGGCTCCGTCGGCTGGGCCGGAGTCCCTTCCGGCGCCTCCACCGGCGAGCACGAGGCCGTCGAGCTGCGCGACGGCGACAAGGCCCGCTACTTCGGCAAGGGCGTGCTCAAGGCCGTCGCGAACGCCAACGGCGAGATCGCCAAGGCCGTGAAGGGCCTCGAGGCCTCCGACCTCGCCGGCCTCGACGCGAAGATGATCGCCCTCGACGGCACCCCGAACAAGGGCCGCCTCGGCGCCAACGCCATTCTGGCGGTCTCCATGGCCACGGCCCGCGCCGCCGCGGCCTCCGCCAAGCAGCCGCTGTACGCCTTCCTGCGCCAGGCCTACGGCATCAAGTCCGACGCGTGGCTCCTGCCCACGCCGATGCTCAACGTCGTCAACGGCGGCAAGCACGCCGACAGCGGCCTCGACGTCCAGGAGTTCATGATCGTCCCGACCGGGCTGCCGACCTTCTCGGAAGGCCTGCGGGCCGGCGCGGAGATCTACCAGATCCTCAAGAAGAAGCTCACCGCGCTCAAGATGACGACCGCGGTCGGCGACGAGGGCGGCTTCGCCCCGCGCCTGAAGACCCATCTCGAGGTCCTCGAGATCCTCGCGGCGTCGATCAAGGAGGGCGGCTACGAGGGCAAGGTCCGCCTGTCCCTCGACTGCGCCGCCAGCGAGTACTACAAGGACGGCAAGTACGTCCTCGAGGGCAAGGCCCTGACGAGCGCCGAGATCGCCGAGGTGTACGCGTCGTGGGCGTCCAAGCACGGCATCGTCTCCATCGAGGATCCGCTGTGGGAGGACGACTGGTCCGGCTGGAAGGCGATGACCGCCAAGTTCGGCGACCGCTTCCGCCTCATCGGCGACGACCTGTTCGTCACCAACCCCGAGCGCCTGGCGCGCGGCATCAAGGACAAGTCGGCCAACGCCATCCTCATCAAGCTCAACCAGATCGGCACCTTGACCGAGACGGTGAAGGCCGTCACCGACGCGCAGAAGGCCGGGTTCTCGACGGTCATTTCGCACCGCTCGGGCGAGACCGAGGACGCGTTCATCGCCGACCTCGCCGTGGCCCTCAACGCGGGCGCCATCAAGACCGGCGCGCCGTGCCGCTCCGAGCGCCTGGCCAAGTACAACCGCCTCCTGCAGATCGAGGCGGCGCTGGGCAAGAAGGCCAGCTACGCGGGCGGGTCCGCGTTCGCCGCCACGGCCGGAGCGCGGTGAAGGACCGGGCCCGGCGCGCGTCGGAATTCCTGCGCGCGCACTGGGGCCGGCTGCTGACGGGGGGCGTGCTGGTGTTCGTGTTCTTCGGCAACGGCGGGTTCCGCTCGCTGACGCGCAACTGGCTCGAGCTTCGCCGCCTCAACAAGGAGATCGTCGCCCTGCAGGCCGAGGAGAAGGAGCTCGACGGCCGCCTCAAGGCCCTGCGCTCCGGCGACGGCCCCGTCGAGCGCCTCGCCCGCCGCGAGCTCGGCTACATCAAGAAGGGCGAGATCGAGTACCGCTTCCCGCCGCCCGCAAAGAAGCGCGAATAGCGCTACAATACCTCCGTGCTCCCCATCCTGCTCTCGTTCGGGCCCTTCAAGCTGTACGGCTACGGGGCCGCGATCACCCTCGGCGGCGTGATCGGCGCGCGGCTGCTGTGGCTGCGCCGCGAGAAGATGGGCCTGCGCGACGAGGAGTCCTTCTGGGCGCTGATCAACCTCGCCGTGCTGTCGGGCTTCCTCGGCGGGAAGCTCCTGTTCATGCTCCAGTACGGCTTCCGGGACGGCCTGTCCCTGATGAACGGCTACTCCGCGTTCGGCGGCTTCGTCAGCGTCCCTCTTGCGGTCGCGAGCTTCGCTTACTGGAAGAAGATCCCGGTGCTCAAGCTCGCCGACTACATGTTCCTCACCGCTTTGTTCTGGCACGCCTTCGGCCGCCTCGGCTGCTTCCTCGCCGGCTGCTGCCAGGGCCTGCCGACGACCCTCCCGTGGGGCGTGACCTTCCGCGACCCGCGCTCGATGGTCCCGCCGGAGCTGCTCGGCGTCCGGCTCCACCCGGTCCAGCTGTACGAGGCGGCGGGGGATCTGATCGTCGCGGCGCTCCTCTATCGCGTCCTGCTCGCCACCGAGAAGGGCAAGGTCAAGCCCGGCCTCGTCGCGGCCGGCCACTTCGCGGCCTACGGGATCATGCGGTCCTCCCTCGAGCTCCTGCGCGGCGACACCTTGCCGTTCCTCGGACCGCTCACGCAGGGCCAGGCGCTCGGCGCGGGCCTGCTGACGGCCTCCGCGGCCATCATGGTCTGGAGGAGCCGATGCTCCCCGTCCTCCTGAGGCTCGGGACGCTCGAGGTCTCCACCTACGGCGTCCTCGTCGCCCTCGGCTGGTTCCTGGGCGTGCGCTGGCTCGTCTCCCGCCGCGCGGACATGGACCTGAGCGAGAACGCCATCTGGGACATCGTCTACTGGTGCTTCGGCGGCGCCTTCGTCGGCGGCAAGGTCATGTACTTCCTCGTGACGCCGGGCTCGTTCGCGTTCACCGTGGAGGCCCTGCGCTACGGCTTCGTGTTCTACGGCGGCCTGATCGGCGGCCTCGCGGCGGGGTTCTACCACGCCCGGAGGAACAAGCTCCCGTTCCTCAAGCTCGCGGACTGGTGCATGGCCGCGCTCGCGCTCGGCCACGGCATCGGCCGCCTCGGCTGCCTCGCCGCGGGCTGCTGCTACGGCCGTCACACCGACCTGCCCTGGGGCGTCTCGATGGCGGGAGACCCCTCGCGCCATCCGACCCAGGTGTACGAGGCCGTCCTGAACCTGGCCCTGTTCGGCGTCCTCGTCCGCTTCGTACTGCCGCGCGTCGCCGACAAGCGCTGGCGGGAGGGCGCCGGCCTCGCGTCCTACGTCCTCGGCTACGCCGCCCTGCGCTTCGCCGTCGAGTTCCTGCGCGGCGACGACCGCGGCGCCTTCGTCCTCGGCCTGTCCCCGTCGCAGTGGGTGGCTCTCGCCGCCGCCGCGGCGACCGCCGCCGCCATCGCTTTCCGGAGAAAACCGTCATGAAGAAACGCCTGATCGTCGAGAACGACCTGCCGCGCCTGGACGCGTTCCTCTCCAAGAACCTCACCGGCTTCAGCCGCGCCTTCCTGAAGGACATGATCAAGCGCGGCATGGTCACGGTGGACGGCAAGGTCGTCGACGCCGACGAGGCCATCCTCGAGGGCCAGCGCGTCGAGGTCGAGCTGCCGGAGACGGCCTCCGCCTCCTCCGACGACTTCGAGTCCTGGGTGATCTTCGAGGACAAGCGCCTGCTCGTCCTCAACAAGCCCACGGGGCTCCTGATGCACCCGCTCGGCGACTCCTGGCTGAAGAGCCCCGAGGCCGCGCGCGCCGGCCGCGAGACCAACCTCGCCGCCGAGCTGCAGGTCCACCGCCCGGCCATCCTCAAGGCCGGCACGCCCCGCTGCGGCATCGTCCACCGCCTCGACCGCCCGACGAGCGGCGTGCTCCTCGTCGCCAAGGACCCGGAGACCTACGCGGCCATCACCGACATGTTCAAGGAGCGGTACATGGACAAGACCTACCGCGCGATCGTGCGCGGGGTCCCGCCGCCGACCTCCCGCGTGTCGGCGCCGATCGGCCGCGAGCCGGGCCAGCGCCAGATCGTCGTCACGCCGCTGGGCAAGCCCGCCGAGACCAACTTCCGCGTCGTCACGAAGAAGAAGGTCGCCTGCCTCGTCGAGGCGAAGCCGCTCACCGGCCGCACCCATCAGATCCGCGCCCACCTGGCCCACATCGGCCACCCCGTGATGGGGGACTCCGAGTTCGACCGAAAGGGCGTTCCCGCGGCGCCGCGCCTGATGCTCCACGCCTACCGCATCGCCTTCGAGCACCCGTTCACCGGTCGCCCGGCCCGCTTCGAGGCGCCGCCGCCCGCCGACTTCCAGAAGTTCTGGAAGTCCATGCGCTGAAAAACCGACGGGAAATGGGCCCACGCGGGTCTTGTTTTCGGTCCGGGGCTTTGTCAGAATCCCAATTATGACAATGACCGCCTGGCTGGTTGCCGCCGTCCTCGCCGCGTCCGCCTCCGCCGCGCCCTCGTCCGACGCTTCGTTCTTCTCCGCCGCCGCCGGCGTGAGCGATTCGATGGGCGCCGCGTTCAAGACCGCCTCGTGGAACGAGGTGGACACCCTCATCGACCTGCTGCGCGACTCCGACCCCGCGGTGCGGCGCCAGGCGGTGCGTTCGCTCAAGGCCTGGGTGTCCCAGCGCTCGAGCACGCGCGACCGCGTCCTCGACGTGTACCGGGACTCCTCCGAGGACCTGTCCGTCCGCCGCGAGGCCGCCAAGACGCTCTCCGTCGTCTCCGGCAACAGCGAGATCTACCAGGCCCTGCTCGACTACGCCCGCCGCGGGAGCGACGCGGGCCTGCGCGCGGTCTCCTACAAGTCCCTGTACTGGATGGTCGCGCAGCGCTCCGACGTGCGCGACGACGTCCTGGACGCCGCGCGCCGCGAGAGCGACCCGTCCGTGCGCCTGGCCGCCATCTGGGCGCTGTTCGGCGCCAACGACAGCCGCGTCAAGGACCAGCTCCTCGACATCGCCAAGCGCGACTCGAACGAGGCGGCCCGCGTCGAGGCCCTCAAGAGTCTCTACGGGATGATGGGCTACAGCGAGGTCCGCGACGCCGCCTACGACCTGGCCCGCAACACCGGGACGCCCGCGTCCGTGCGCAAGGCGGCGATCCTGCTGCACTCCAACCGCGTCACCTCGAGCCAGAAGGACCTGCTCGAGGAGATCGCGACGCGCGACCGCGAGCCCGCGATGCGCGCGGCGGCGATCGTCGCCCTCGGCAACCCGCGGTCCGAGGAGCTCACGGGCTTCTTCCACCTGGTCCGCCGCGACAACAACGGCGTGTTGGTGTCCGATCCGCTCGACGCGGAGTAGCCGGTGACCTTCGCGGTGATGACCCGCCTCGGCGCGGGCCTGATGTTCCTCGCCGTCGGCCTGGGCGCGTTCGGCGCGCACGCGCTGAAGGCGCGCCTGGAGCCCGACATGCTCGCGGTCTTCGAGACGGGCGTGCGCTACCAGGTCTACCACGCGCTCGCCCTGCTGCTGCTGGCGTCCCTGCGCGGCCCGTCCAAGGCCGCCTGGTGCTTCACCGCCGGCATCGCCCTGTTCTCCGGCAGCCTCTACCTCCTGGCGCTCACCGGCGTGCGGAAGTGGGGGGCGGTCACGCCCATCGGCGGGGTCCTGTTCCTCGCCGGCTGGCTGATCCTGCTGTTCAGCCGCTCGTCGTCCTCGGTCCTCGACCGCCTGAACATCTAGCCCCAACATCTGTTAGAATCGGGCGCATGAGAGCCTTGACCTTTCTCGCCCAGCGTTTCGTCGCGGGCGACGACATCTCCGACGCGATCGAGGCCGTGCGCGCGCTGAACGCCGACGGCCTCAAGGCCACGCTCGACAACCTGGGCGAGGACAGCCTCGACGAGAAGCACGCGCTCGCCGCCGCCGAGGAGAACCTGACGATGCTGCGCCGCCTCCACGAGTCCGGCGTGGACGCCAACATCTCGCTGAAGCTCACCCAGCTCGGCCTCGCCTTCGACGAGAAGCTCGCGACCGACAGCCTCACCCGCATCGTCACCGAGGCGGAGCGCCTGAAGACCTTCGTGCGCATCGACATGGAAGGCTCGCAGTGGACGCAGAAGACGCTCGACATCTTCTACGCCATGCACGAGAAGCACCCCGGCGTCGGGATCGTGCTCCAGTCGATGCTGCGCCGGACCGAGCAGGACTGCAGGGACGCCGTCGCCCGCAAGGTCCGCGTGCGCCTGTGCAAGGGCGCCTATAAGGAGCCCGCCTCCGTCGCCTTCCCGGACAAGAGGGAGGTGGACGCGAGCTACGACCGCTGCTCCGCCATCCTCGCCAAGGCGCCGGTCCCTGCGATGGCGACGCACGACGACGCGCGCATCGAGGCGGCGCTCAAGGCCTTCGACGCCGCCGGCCTGGTCAAGGCCGACTACGAGCTCCAGATGCTGTACGGCATCCGGAGCAAGCGCGCCAAGGAGCTTCGCGAGAAGGGTCACACCGTCCGCATCTACGTCCCTTACGGGACGCACTGGTTCCCGTACTTCTACCGGCGCCTGCGCGAGCGCAAGGAGAACCTGCTGTTCATCGTGAGGAATTTCTTCGAATGAAAGCCCTATTGAAAAAGACGCCGGCCCCCGGCGCGGCCTTCGAGACGACCGACGACCTGCGCATCAAGCCCGACGAGGTCCTCATCAAGGTGCACCGGGCTTCCATCTGCGGGTCGGACCTGCCCATCTTCGGCTGGAATTCGTGGGCGCCTGAACGTTTCAAAACCCCGAGCACCTTCGGCCACGAGTTCTGCGGCACCATCGCCGAGGTCGGCGCGTCGGCGCGCGACTTCAAGAAGGGGGACTTCGTCTCCGTCGAGAGCCACATCTTCTGCGGGCTGTGCTACCAGTGCCAGAACGGGCAGAGGCACGTCTGCCGCGAGATGAAGATCATCGGCGTGGACGGCCCGGGCGGCTTCGGCGAGTACGCGGCCGTGCCCGCGCGCTGCGCGTGGAAGCACAGCGACGACTCCCTGCGCGACATGGGCTCGCTGTTCGAGCCCTTCGGCAACGCCGTGTACTCCGTCCTCGTCGAGCCCGTCGCCGCCAAATCGGTCCTCGTCATGGGCTGCGGCCCGCAGGGGCTGTTCTCCATCGCCGTGGCCAAGGCCTCGGGCGCGGACCGCATCGTCGCGGTCGAGGGCTCGAAGTACCGCGCCGAGCTCGCGATCCGGATGGGGGCCACGACCGTCGTCGCCCCCGGCGAGGACCCGGTCAAGGCGGGCAAGGTCAAGGACGGCTTCGACGTGGTCTGCGAGATGTCCGGCGCGCAGGCCGCCATCACGCAGGCCTTCAAGTGCGTGCGCAGCGGCGGGCGCATCACCGCGTTCGGCATCCCCTCGAAGAAGGTCGAGCTCGACTGGGCCAACGACCTCATCTTCAAGGGCGTGCGCGTGCACGGCATCGTCGGGCGCGAGATCTTCGAGACCTGGTACAAGGCCGATCGATTGCTCCGTTCCGGAGCCGTCGATCTGAGACCCGTGGTGACGCACACCTTCCCGCTGAAGGACTACGAGGCGGGCTTCGCGGCGATGACCTCGCCCAACCGCGACTGCGGCAAGGTCGTCTTCGTCCCCTAGGGCTTCGGCTTGAAGGTCCGCAGCAGCTCCTCGAAGGCCGGCCGGCCGGAGGACGCACCCGCGGGCCAGGTGTGCTCGAGGACGAACAGGCCGCGCGGCGTCGGGACGGCCACGACGCGCGAGGACAGCTTCTTGACCCCGCCGTGCGGGTCCGGGAACTCGGAGTCGCTCAGGAACTCCCACGCCTTCGCTCCCCCGGCCGCGGTCTCCGTCAGCGGCGTGGGCAGCCCCGGGCGCGCGGCGCGATAGGCCTCGGGCGTCGTCGCGGGGTACAGCGACACGCGGATCATCTCGGTGAAGGCGCCGGGCCCGGAGGCGGGCCCGAAGAAGGCGGCCTTGCGCGTCTCGGCCGGGGAATCGTCCACCTTCCATCCGCCCGGCAGGGCCGCGGTGAAGCTGTCGTCGGCCGGACGGTACTCGGCGGGCGCGTCGGGGGCGGGCCGCGAGCAGGCGGCGGCGGCGAGCACGGCGATCAGTATCAGTCTCATTTCGTTTTGGCCGCGCGCGCTTCTCGTATGCGCGCGGGGAGGTCTCCGGGTTCGCGCAGGGCCTTGGCCCACGCCTCGGCGCGGTCGAGCAGCTCCGCGCGCTCGCGCGGGAGCTTGAGGGCCTTGGCGAGGAGCTCCTCGGCCATCGAGCGGGCGTCGCGCTCGTAGGCTTCGGCCAGGGGCGCGGGGACGGGCCGCTTCCGGTAATTGAGCCGGCCGATGACGTGGCCCCCGGTCTCCAGGCGCGCGTCGCGCAGCGCGGGGCCCTTGGCGCGCGCCACCCAGGCGGCGGCCCCGTCGGCGAGGGCGTCGAGACGCTCCTCTCCGCCGTCGAGCGTGCCCCGGGGCAAAGTCCGCGCGAGCAGGAAAGCCCGGTGGGCGGCGCCCGTCCTCTCGTAGTGCGCGACCAGCCCCGAGCCCGCCTCGCGCCGCAGCGCCGGCACCGCCGCGAGGAAGTCCCGCTCGCGCCGGTCGACGTCGGCCCGGTAGGCCGTCAGCTCCTTGTCGCCCAGGTCGAAGCCGGCCTGCTTGAGCCTCTGCTCGATCCAGTTGAGGACCCCGCCGCCGCTCTCGAGGGAGCGCGCCGTCCGGCGCCGCACCGCCTGGCGCGCCGCGACGTCGTCGAGCTGCGCGCTGCCCGAGAAGGTGGAGAGGTACATCCGCGTGACGCCGTCCTTGAACGCCGCGGGGTCGTGGATCAGGATCAGGCAGTAGTCCCGCCACGGGTTTCGGTCGACCTCGGCCGGGCTCTTCGAGAGCGTGTAGCGGCAATGCTCGCGATGCGCCTCGTGCTCCTTGGCGAGGGGGTTGGCGCCGGGGAGGTTGCCGCGGAGGGACTCGTCGTCGATGCGGTTGCGGCGCGACTGCGCGGCGTGGGTGAGCTCGTGGAAGTACATGACGTCGAGGCTGTCGACGAACAGCGGCATCAAAGACGGGTCCTCGGCGAGGAGCCGGGAGACCTGGCCGGCGTCGGAGAGGCGGTCCTTGATCCTCGCGAACTTCTCCGGGGGCAGGCGGTCGTGGAGGGCCCTCACGATGATCCAGTGGTTGATGACCATGCGGTCCCCGGAGGTGTCGTACTGGGCGCCCGGGGCGTTGGGGTCGTTGGGGCTTTGCGTGAGCTTGAGGACCATCACGTCGGGAAGGCTCAGGCCCTTCGGGCCGCGGAAGCGGGAGAGGAGCTCGCGGCCGGGCGCCGTCTTCATCATCTCGGCGTTGAAGGCGGCGCTGAGCGCGGCCCCGAGCTTGCGCTCGTCGGGGTCGGGGATGCCCTTGCGTCGCGCGGCGACGCCGGGCCCCGAGCCGGGGATCGCCGCCGAGACGAAGTCGGAGAGCCCGCGCTGGCCGTCGAAGAACCGCGTCGATTCGGCGTAGGACGCCTGAACGGGCGCGCGCAACTGGCCCACGGTCGTCGCGGGGCGCTCGAGCAGCCGCTTGATCCTCGGGGGGAGCGTCGTGCCGGCCGAGGCCAGCGCTAGCATGTGCTTGCGGATGTCCTCGGGCACGGGGACCGTCGGACCGAGGCCCTGCAGCTTGCCCAGCAAGGTCTCCATGGCCGCGTGCGCCTGCTGGCGGCGGCTCGCCTCGCGCCAGACCAGCATCGTGACCGTGTCCAGGGGCTTGCCGTCGGGCCCCATCAGGCGGCAGGTCTTCTCGTCGAGGCGGTAGCCGGAGTAGACGAACCCCTGCCACACCGAGGCGTCGAGGCGCTCCGTCGCGGCGTCGAAGGGCCTGTGCAGACCCTCCATGTGGGCCTGCGAGACCACGACGCCCGCGGGATCGACGAGGCGGCCGGCCGCGTCGTCGAAGCGGTAGCCGATCAGCTCCCACCAGACGCGCTCCTCCGCCGGGATGGGCGCGGCCCGCAGGTCGAAGGCGGGGCCCCCGACGGGGACGGCGGCCGCGGAGACGGCGGCGGCGTTCCCCGTGCAGCGGCCTTCGGGGATGGGAGAGGCGGGGGCGGGGGAGCCGGCGCTGGCGTGGACGTGCCCGGGATAGCCGAACGGGCAGGCCGCCGCCGAGGCGGCGAGCAGGAGGAACGCCGGGAGGGGTGCCAGCGCGCGCATGGCCCCAGTATAGGTCCGCCCCCGGCTCCTTACAAGGTCTTTTTTAGAGAGGGATTCCCGCGCCCGCGGCGTCCGCCCCTTTACCGGGGGCCGCAATATGTCTATAATACTAGACATATCATGATCTACCTCAAAGGCCATCTCGCCCGACCCCTGGACTCCGTCCTGACCGCACCCAGCCGCCTCGCCGTCCTGCGCGCGCTGTTCCGCGCGAAGTCCCCGCTGTCCGGCCGGGCGCTGGCCCGCCTCGCGGGGATCAATCATCAGGGCGCGGCCGTGGCCCTGGCGGGGCTCGCCGGGCTCGGCCTCGTCGAGCGCCGGCCCGCGGGACGCTCCGACCAGTGGCGGCTCGACCGGCGGGGCTGGCTCATGAGCGAGCTGCTCCTGCCCCTGATCGAGCGCGAGGCCGAGCACGCCGGGGCCGTCGTCGACGCGGTCCGCAAGGGCCTGCGCGGCAAGGCCGCCGCGGTGTTCGTCGCCGGAGCGGCGGCGAAGGGCCGCCTCGAGCCGGGGCGGCCCGTGGAGCTCGTCGTCGTGGAGGGCGCGCTCGGCCGCCGCCCCCTGTCGGAGGCGCTCCGCGACCTCGGCGCCCGGCTCGCGGAGCAGTGGTCTCTGCCGCTCTCGGCCCGCGTCCTCGCGCGCCGCGAAGCGGCCCGCGCGGCGGCCGTCGAGGACCTGTGGGAGCTCCTCCCCGTCGAGGGGCCCCCGTCCTACTTCGCCGCGGGGACGACCGACCAGCGGTAGTACGGCGGCGAGGGGCAGGCCGGGCACTGGTCGGACTCGAACGCGAGCGCGTCGTCGCAGCCCGGGGCGGGGTTCCCGGCGCGGTAGAAGAAGAGCGGGATCGCGGTGAAGCTCCTCTCCGCGTGGGCGACCCCGCAGGCGCGCGAGGCGTCGAAGGCGGCGAACAGGCCTTCCTTGCGCGCGAAGTCCTTGGAGTTCTCCTTGCGCCAGCCGACGCGGAAATCCAGGGGCGGTCGCTCCGCGGGGGCGGCCAGCTCGCGCAGAAGGTAGCCCTGGGTCGCCAGCGCGGCGCCGAGCGCGCACAGATAGACGAAGCGCTTGTCCGCGCGCGCGAGCCGCGGCAGGGCGGCCGCGAGGGCGACGAGGCTCAGCAGCGCCGGCAGCGAGTAGTACCGCAGCGAGCTCGTGTGGCGGAAGAAGATGAACACGGCCGCGAAGGCCGCGGGCCACAGCAGCACCGTGCGCTCGTGGAAGCTCAGGCGCTCGTCGTGCCAGGCGCGCACGCAGCTCCAGGCGGCCAGGCCGGCCAGGAAGACCCCCCAGGCGTGGAGGAGAAGGCTCAGCGGCCAGGGCAGGGCCAGCGCGAACAGCCGCTTGAACACGACCGGGCCCGCGAAGACCTGGATCATCGGGAGGACGTGCCAGCCGGCGAACGCGACGACCGTCAGGACGAGCAGCCCGGCGAAGGGGCGGCGGAAGCGCGTGAAGGGCGTCAGCAGGAGCTCCCGCGACAGGCGCCTCGTCCCCGCGGCCGCCAGCGCCGGCAGGACCACGAGCGCGGCGAGCAGCGGGGCGCGGTGGGCGACCCACATCTCGTCCGTGAGAGGCTGCTTGACGAGCGCGAGGACCGCCCCGGCCGCGAGCGCCCCCGCCGCGTCGCGCAGGCGCCCCTCGGCCTCGGCCTCGCCTCGCCAGGCGGCCCGCGCCCCGAAGAGCACGACGAGCGAGGCGGGGATCGAGAGATAGATGAAGTGGTTGACGACCCCGACCATCGTGAGCGCGACGAGGAGGGGGCCGCCGCCCGGCCGGGCCACCGCGGCGAGCGTGCCGAGGATGAGGATCGGGTGAAGCGCGTACACCTCCCAGGCCAGCCGCCCCTTCAGCAGGTAGAAGGCCGAGCCGGCGCACAGCAGCGCCCAGGAGGCGGCGGCCTCGGGCGAGACCCGGCGGCGCAGGTGCGCCCACACGCAGAGGAGCGCCGCGGCGTTGAGCAGCGCGCCCGGCAGGCGCAAGGTCTCCAGCGAGATCCCGCGCGCGTCGTAGAGCGCGGCCAGCATCCGCGCGTACAGCGCGCTCGTGTAGTGGTTCATCGCGTGGGGGGAGTACAGGCCCCTCCCGCGCAGGCGGTCGGCGAACAGCCCGATCCAGGCCTCGTCGAGCGACATCGCCGGGACGCTGGACAGCCGCCAGAGCAGGCCGTAGAGGCACAGGGCGAGGAGGAGGAGGGCGGCCGCGTCCGTGCGCTTCATGGCCGTATTCTATATAATCGGCGCATGACGACTAAGACCGACTCACTCATGGATTTCCTCGACGCCGAGAACGCCCAGCTCAAGGCCGAAGGCCGCTTCGTCCGCCTGCGCGTGCTCACCGGCCACCAGGCCCCCGTCTCCGTCGTGGACGGCAGGAAGGTCGTGAACCTGACGAGCAACAACTACCTCGACCTGACCGAGCACCCGAAGCTCAAGGCCGCCGCCAAGGCCGCCATCGACACCCACGGCGTCGGCACCGCCGCCGTGCGCCCGATCATCGGCACCCAGGACCTACACCTCGCCCTGGAGCGGAAGCTCGCCAAGTTCAAGGGCACCGAGTCGGCGCTCGTCTTCCAGTCCGGCTTCACGGTCAACGTCGCCTGCTGCCAGAGCCTGATGAGCGACCCCAAGGACCTGCTGATCTCCGACGAGCTCAACCACGCTTCTATCATAGACGGAGCTCGATTGGCCAAGGCCGCGCGCAAGGTGTACCCGCACAAGGATATGAAAGCGTTGCAGGCGATTTTGGAATCGCCCGAGGCCAAGGCCGCCCGCCGCAAGATGATCGTCACCGACGGCGTGTTCTCCATGGACGGCGACCTGGCGCCCCTGCCCGAGATCGTGGACCTCGCCGAGAAATACGGCGCCTTCGTCATGGTCGACGACGCCCACGCCTCCGGCGTCATGGGCGAGAACGGCCGCGGCACCCCGAACCACTTCAAGGTCTCCGAGCGCGTCCAGGTGTCCATCGGCACCTTGTCGAAGGCCGTCGGCTCCGTCGGCGGCTACGTCGCGGGCCAGAAGCGCCTCATCGACTACCTGACCTCGACGGCGCGTCCCTTCACCTTCTCGAGCTCGCACCCGCCGTCGGTGATCGCCACCTGCGCCGCCGCCATCGACGTGATGCTCGACGAGCCGCAGCGCATCCAGAAGCTGTGGCAGAACGCGAACCACTTCAAGGAAGGCCTCAAGAAGCTCGGCTTCGACACCGGCGCTTCCGAGACGCCCATCACGCCCGTGCTCATCGGCGACACCAAGAAGGCGCAGGAGTTCTCCGCGCGCCTGTTCGACGAGGGCGTCTTCGCGCTCGCGATCTGCTTCCCGATCGTCGCCCGCGGCAAGGACCGCCTGCGCACCATCGTGTCCTCCGGCCACACGGCGAAGGACCTGGACTTCGCGCTCGAGAAGTTCGGCAAGGTCGGCCGCGAGCTCGGCCTGATCTAGCCTTCGAACCCGCACCGGCGCGAGTCCGCGCTCCGACTATTCCCGGGACGAGAAGGCGTGCCTTTTACGGCACGCGGGTCATCGCGGCGGCCAATTCGAGGCCCGCGCGGTAACCCGCCGCCTCGAGGGCCTTGTCGGCGGCGCCGTCGCGGTCGGGGTCGAGGCCGGAGGCGGCTCCTGAGGCGTGGAGGGGGGAGCCCTCTCCCTTGAGATGCAAGGACGCGTTGGCGCGCACGGCGATGGTGCCCGCGATGAGGCTCGTGGGCAGGTCGGCGGTCCGTGCGCTGCCGGTGAGCTCGGCGGCGCCGCGGCCGCCGCCGGTCTCGATCTTCTTCTCGCGCAAGGCGCGGGCCACGCCGGCGGCGAGCGGGCCGTCCGGTATGTTCAGGGCGACCGTGGTCCACGGCGCGGCGCCTTCCCGCACCTTCGCGCGCACGCGCACGCGCACCATGCCGTCGCGCGCGTCCTCCTCTACCGCGGTCGAGGACTCGACGAAGCCGCGGCTATGCGAGGTCGTCCTCTGCTCGGTCGTGACCGCGCCCTCGACGCGCGAGGTCGACTCGACCGCCGCTCCCGCGACCGACTCGACCGCCCGGCGCCTCGCGTCCGTCATCGCCCGGTCGCGCGCGTCGGCCAGGCCGCGCGCGTCGACCGGCGCGTAGCCCTCGGCCTCGACGACCTTGGTCCGCGGCCCCGCGTGGGAGCAGGCCGCGAGGCCCAGCGCCGCGGCGAGCGCCAGACGCCTCACTGGAGGCGGCTCCCCAGCGACTTCTCGAGCGCCTCCTTGGGAAGCCTCAAAGTCACGACGCAGCCGTTGTCGGCGGTGAACTCCGACTTGTGGATCTCGGCGCCGCGGATCACGTCGCTGACCCGCGCCGACAAAGTCGAGTCGGTCTCGAGCGCGCGCTCGACGCTGACGCCGCCCTCGAGCCTCACGCCCTTGACCATCGACAGCAGCTCGTACTGCGCCTTGACGATGGCCGCGTCTCGGGCCAGGGCCATGCGCTGGGTGTCCGTCTTGAGCGCCGGGTCCGAGGCGCCGATGCCGATGGCCTCCAGGTAGGCCCCGCGCACGGGCTTCTGGTCGATGACCCGGTCCACGCTCCCGTCGTGCACGCGCCGCGTCACGCCCCCGCAGCCCGCCAGGACCGCGACCGCCAGCAGACCGACCGCTCTGATCTT
>Ga0255338_1001723_pt1 | contig 38199 bp, 37 predicted proteins | sample MeOH1_35cm_T4_19_FD_203715 | JGI IMG/M metagenome (GOLD analysis project Ga0255338, IMG submission 203715) | Sandy soil microbial communities from University of British Columbia, Vancouver, Canada - MeOH1_35cm_T4_195 | ecosystem: Engineered > Artificial ecosystem > Sand microcosm > Unclassified ...
GGTCGTGCCGGAGGACATGGAGTGAAGCGGACAAATCCGCTTCGGGCCGGACCGGAGGCGACGCCGCTCGGATCGGAGGTGACGCTGCTCCCCTTTTCCGGGAGCCCGCGCCACACCGAATCGCCTGCGCGCGCCCTCTGGGTCTGCGCATGCGCAGGGACAACAACGTGCGCGGGCTGCATTCGTGCCGCCAAGAGTCGAACACTGCACTAGCTAGTGCGTGACCGGATTCTTCTGCTGCGGCGTCAACTGCCCGATCCAGCGTTCCACTTCGGCGGCGAGCTGGCCCGTGCCGGCCAGGTTCACGGTGGGCTGGATCCAGCCGTCATGCGTCATCGGCAGCGGCTTCACGCCCTGGCCGCCCGTGCCGTCGGTGACGCCCGCGCCCGGGCTGCCGTTGGCGAGAAGGATCGTTCCCACGGCGGCTGCATCCTGGCCGCTGCCGTCGCCATCCGGGTCGGGGTCCACCACGGTCAGCACGTTCGAGAACTGGGCCGTGACGTGGGCATAGTAGCCGCCGCCCAGCTTGGCTCCCCAGTTCACCCCGTGCGTTCCCAGCGGCGAGGGGACGAAGGCCACCACCCGGTCGGTGTGCGTGTCGATGATCGCGACATGGTCGGGAGAAGGCCGCTGCGCAGTGCGCACATTGGTCAGCGAGAGCACGGCGACGGCCACGAAGCGCTCGTCAGGACTGACGGGCACCTGGATCGGGACCTGGAGCGTGCTGAGGATGTCCTGTCCCAGCCGGCCGTCCGGCGTCTTGGTGACTGGGATGTTGGCCAGGATCTGCCAGGTGTCGACGTTGATGACGGTCACGAAGCCGGACGCGGCATTCGCCACATAGGCCTTGTGCACGCCGTTGACATGGCATTCGCCCGCCGCGATGGGCATCTGGATGACGCTGCGCAGCGGATCGTTCGCGTCCTGCACGAACTCCTTCAGCACCCGCCCGGTCGCCGTGTCCATGATGCTGATCGAACCGGCCGTGCCGAGGCCCTTGAACACGTTCGGGACGATCGCGCGGTCCCCGTCGCCGCAGCTCAGCCAGTGGCCGTGCGGGTGGGTGTGGCCCGTCCCGGTCGGCGATGCGCCGATGATCTTCAGGCCCTGGGGACCATCCTCGACTTTCACGAGGTCGTTGTCGGCGCTGAGCGGCACCGTCAGGACGCCGAACTGGCTGCCGGGGGTGGGGATGGTCACGATATGGGTGGGCGCCTCGCCCACCGTGATGCTCTGCAGGATGTTGCCCGATGCACGGTCGATCTTGTTGATCCACTTGCCGAACCAGTTGCCGTTGTAGATGGTGTCGAGCCGGAAGTTGGCCCACATGTTGTGCGGGTTGTTCCACAGGCCTCGCGCGCCCAGGCCATTGGTCTCGCTGCGGACGGTGAAGGTCTCGGCATCCACGACGGTGATCGTTCCGGGTTTCGGAACGCCCTGCGCGTTGCCCTGCCCGGTCACCCGCTCGAACTGCGTATCGACCCAGACCTGCCCGACGCCCGGCACGGCGGGTTTGCGCTGGTCCGCCGGCCCCCGGATTTCCCACTTGGCGGCCTTGTCCGCATCGGTCGCGGCCACCGTCAGGAGGGTCGACAGGACGTCGGCCGCGGGCAGGGCCTGCCGCCCCAGGCCGGCGATGAAAGGCAGGGAGGCCGCGGTCACGTCGGGGATGTTTCCCCGGGCATCCCGGACCGCCACCACCGCGGTCATGAACGGGTGGACCTTGCAGATGATCACGTAGACGCCCGGCAGGTCGAAGGTGGCAGAGATCTTGCCGTTCTGCGACTTGTCCTGGTCCAGCACGAGCCGGGAGCCGACGGGCTTGACCAGGAGCGTGACGGTGTGACGGGTGTCGGTGAAGGCATTGCCGATCACGAAGTCGACCCGCTGGCCGGGATCGATGACCGTCACCGAAGTCCCGTTGCGGGCGCTCCTGAACCAGTTGCCCGGTTCGTCGTTGAGATTCATCGTGTCGCCATCGCGGGAATCGGCGAAAGCGTCGGGTCCGGGGAGGCCGACGGCTGCCGCGCCCAGGACCAGGAAGCCGATCACGGTCTTTTTCATCCTCTGCTCCTTCACCTGACGGTGGAATTTGTCTCCAGGAAGACGGGTTGGACATGCGCGCGGCGGCTCCGCGAACCGGGCCCGGATTCCGGCCGAACGCAGCTCTGCCGAAACGTGTCGCCCAACACAGGCCTCGGCGTCAAAGCGCCTCGCCAGGCATTGAACGCTCGTTTGAACCTGCCTATTCCGGCCTCATGCGTAACCAGCGGGAAGAGGTCGGTGTGCGCCTGTGAGGAGTGCGTCGATTTCCCTCGGCCTGTGAGGGACCTTGAACGGCTGCGCGGCCGTCTTACAAATCCGGCGCGCCCCGGGGGTCACGCTCGCTCAGGCTGCGCCGGCGTTCGCTCTGCCCGGCCGGCGCCCGGCATTGCGCGCATGGGCGTGGAAGCGCCGCTTCACCGCCTCCAGCACCAGCAGGTAGGCCAGGGTCAGCGCCGCCAGCGCGGCATAGAAGCCGGGCGGCAGCAGCACCAGCCCGAACCAGCCGCCCAGGGGCAGCGCCGGCAGCAGCAGGGCGAAACCCAGCACCGCGCCCGCGGTCCAGCGCAGGGCTGGATGCGGATGCCCGGCCAGCGCCGGGCCCTGGGTGCGGATCACGAACACGGCCAGCACCTGGGTGGCCAGCGACTCGATGAACCACCCGGACTGGAACTGCGCCGGCGTGGCACCCAGCGCGTGCTGCAGCAGCCAGAACGTGACCAGGTCGAACAGCGAGCTCACCGGCCCGATCGCGAGCATGAAGCGCCGCACCAGGCCCAGGTCCCAGTGCTGCGGCCGCGCGAGCTCGCCCGTTTCCACCCGGTCCAGCGGCAAGGTGGCCGAGACCAGGTCGTACAGCAGGTTGTTCAGCAGGATCTGCACCGGCAGCATGGGCAGGAAGGGCAGCAGCACGGCGGCGGCAGCCATGCTGACCATGTTGCCGAAGCTGGAGCTCGTGCCCAGCAGGATGTACTTGCGCGTGTTGGCGAAGGTGCGGCGGCCCTCGCTGACCGCGGCGCTCAGCACCGCGAGGCTGTGGCGCAGCAGGATCAGGTCGGCCGCCGCGCGCGCCGGCTCGGCGGCGCTGTCCACCGAGATGCCCACGTCGGCGCCGTGCAGCGCCGGCGCGTCGTTGACGCCGTCGCCCAGGTAGCCCACCACGTGGCCGCGGGCGCGCAGCGCCAGGATGATGCGGTTCTTCTGGATCGGGTCGACGCGGCAGAACAGGTTGGCCTTCTGCACGCGGTGGGCGAGCGCGCGGTCGTCCAGCGCCGCCACCTCGTGGCCGAGCAGCACGCCCTGCACCCGGATGCCGAGCGCCGCGCAGACGTGCCGCGTGACGCGGTCGCTGTCGCCGGTCAGCACCTTCAGGTGCACGCCCTTGGCAAGCAGGTCGTGCACCGCCTGCGCCGCATCCGCCTTGGGCGGATCGAGGAAGGCGGCGAAGCCGGCGAACACCAGCGCCGCCTCGTCCTCCAGGCGCGCATCCTCGAACTCGGGCGCGGTCGGCTTCCAGGCCACGGCCAGCACCCGCAGGCCGCTGTCTTCCAGCGCGTGCAGCGTGGCCTCGGCCTGCGCGCGCGCCGCCGGCGTCCAGAGCTGCGCCGCGCCGCCGGCGTCGTGGCGGTCGCACAGCGGCAGCACGTCCTGCGGCGCGCCCTTGACGCACAGCCGCCGGCCGTCCGGCCCCTCGACCAGCACCGAGACGCGGCGCCGCTCGAAATCGAACGGCACCTCGTCGATCTTGCGCCAGCCGGCCACGTCCACCCCGCCGTGGGCCAGCACCGCGTCTTCCAGCGGCGTGCGCAGGCCAGTCTCGAAATGGCTGTTCAGGAAGATGTTGTGCAGCACGCAGGCGCTGTCGCGCCCGGCCAGGTCGACCTGCCGCACGAGCGCGATCCGCGCCTCGGTCAGCGTGCCGGTCTTGTCGGTGCACAGCACGTCCATCGAACCGAGGTTGTGGATCGCGGACATGCGCCGCACGATCACCTGCTCCCCGGCCAGGCGCTGCGCGCCGCGCGCCAGGCTCACGGTCACCACCATCGGCAGCAGCTCCGGCGTGATGCCGACCGCCAGCGCCAGCGCGAACAGCAGCGTCTCCAGCCAGGGCCGGTGCAGCAGGCCGCCGGCCAGCACCACGAACAGCACCAGGAACACCGCCACCCGCAGGATGAAGGCGCCGAAGCGCCGCAGGTCCTGCTCGAAGGCGAGCTGGCCGCGCTCGTGCGAGACGAGCCGCGCCAGCGCGCCCATCCGGGTGCCCTCTCCCGTGCGGCACACGAGCAGGGCCCCGCTGCCGGAGATCACTCCGCTGCCCATGAAGACGACAGCCTCGGCCTCCTCGATCGCGCCGGCGGCGGCGGCGGCGGCGCCGGCGCGCTTTTCCACCGGGAAGGATTCGCCGGTCAGGGCCGCCTGCTGCACGAACAGGTCGGCCGCGCGCAGCAGCACGCCGTCGGCGGGCACCTGCGCGCCCGCGGCCAGCAGCACCACGTCGCCGGGCACGATGCGCTCGGCCGGCAGCAGCTGCTCGCGGCCGTCGCGCAGCACGCGCGCGGTCTGCGCCACCTGTTCGGCCAGGCGCGCCGCGGCAGACTCGGCGCGCCGTTCCTGGAAGCGGTCGATCGCGACGCTCAGGAGCACGATCGCGCCGATGATCCAGGCGCTCATGCTCTCGCCGGTGGCGAGCGAGGCCGCGCCGGCGGCGATCAGCACCAGCACCAGCGGGCTGCCCAGGCGCCGCCCCAGTTCGGCCAGCAGCCGGCGCCGCGCGGCGCGGTGCAGCCGGTTGGGGCCGCAGGCCTGCAGGCGGCGCTCGGCCTCGGCGGTGGCGAGCCCGCCTTGGCCGCATTCGAGCAGGGCCGCGAGGTGCGCCGGCGGCTCGCGCCACCAGCCGTCGGGGAGCTCGGCTGCCATGCCGCCACTTTGGAGCCGCGGACCGCAAGCACCTTGACGGGCATCAACCCTCGCCGCGGCACGCCGAGGCCGCCTTGCTTGCGTTGGCGCAAGGTGCCCGGCCCGCAGCCGCCTAGATTGCGGCTGACAGAGAAGGAGGCCGCCCACCATGAACGACGTCTTCGCCAACCGCGCCGAGGCCGGGCGCCTGCTCGCCCGCGAGCTGCTGCAGCGGCGGTGGAGCGACCCCGTCGTGCTGGCGCTGCCGCGCGGGGGCGTGCCGGTGGCGGTGGAAGTGGCGCTCGCGCTGAAGGCGCCGCTCGACCTCCTGCTGGTGCGCAAGATCGGCGCCCGGGGCAATCCGGAACTCGCCGTCGCCGCCATCGCCGAGGGCCCTGGCTGCGAGCCGGTGCTGGACCTGGAGGCGATGGAGTTGACGGGCACCTACCGCGCCTACGTCGACGCCCGGGCGCGCGCCGAGCTGGCCGAGATCGCCCGCCGCCGCGAACTCTATCTCAAGGGCCGGGTGCCGCTGGCGCTGGCCGGCTGCACCGCCATCCTGGTGGATGACGGGCTGGCCACCGGAACCACTGCGCGCGCGGCGCTGAAGGCGGTGCGCGCGCGCCACCCCGCGCAGGTGGTGCTCGCAGTCCCGGTGGCTTCGCGCCACGCCGTGGCGGCCGTGGCGCCGGACGTCGACGCGCTGGTCTGCCTGGCGCAGCCGGTGCCCTTCAGCGCGGTCGGCGTGCACTACGCGGACTTCCACCAACTGTCCGACGAGGAAGTGCTGGCCGCGCTGGCGCGGGTGCGCACGGGACGCTGAAGCGCCGCCGGCGCCGGGCCGGGGCCGCGAAGCGTCGCGGATCATGATGCCCATCAACATCGTGGGCGCGTCATCGCCTAGCTTCAGTTCACGTCCTGCCCCAACGGGACTGGAGACACACACATGACTGACCCGACACGGAACGCCGGCACTGCCTCGGGCGAGGCCATCCGGCTGGACGCGGCCGCGCCCATGCGCCGCCGCAGCTTCCTGCAGGGAGCCGCCGCGGCCGGCGCGGCCGTCTCGCTCGCCAGCCGCGCGGCCCACGCCGCCGGCGAAAGCGGCTACTGGTCGAAGGACCTGCCGAACGACAAGCTGGTCGACATGTACCGCACCATCGTGCGCATCCGCTGGCACGAGCGGACCATGGCCGACAAGATGGCCAGCGATCCGAACTACCGGGGCTACAACCACTTCTATGCCGGCCAGGAAGCCGTGGCGGCCGGGGTCTGTGCAGCCCTGAACAACAGCGGCGGCGTGCTGAAGGCCGACCTGGTGTACAGCACCCACCGGCCCACCGGCCACGCCATCGCCAAGGGCGTGGACATGAAGCTGATGGCGGCCGAGAACGAGTTCAAGCAGACCGGCCTCAACGGCGGCTACGGCGGCGAGATGCACCTGTGCGACCCGGAGGTGGGCTTCATCGGCGCCGACGGCATGATCGGCCCCGGCCCGGTGATCGCCACCGGCTCGGCGCTCGCGATCAAGGCCCGCGGCAGCAAGCAGGTGGTCATCAACTTCGGCGGCGACGGCACCTATGCCACGCCGCACTTCCACTCCGCCCTGAACAACGCGGCGCTGCTGAAGCTGCCTTTCATCTATGTCCTCGAGAACAACCTGTACCACCAGTACGCGCACTACTCCTACTCGTGCCCGATGAAGGACATCGCCGACGCGGCGGCGCCCTACGGCATTCCGGGCGTGGTGGTCGACGGCCAGGACGTGTTCCAGGTCTACAACGCGGCGAAGACCGCGGTCGAGCGCGCCCGCTCGGGGCTCGGTGCGACCCTGATCGAGGCCAAGACCTACCGCTACTACAACCACTGGGGCGCCCCCGGTGTGAAGCCCGGCCAGCTCGGCGCCTTCGGCTACGACCCGCTCGCGATCACCTCCTTCCGTCCGGAGCGCGAGGTGCGCGCGTGGATGCAGCGCGACCCGGTGAACATCGCGCGCGACATCCTCGTCAACTGGGGCGTGCTCGATCGCGCGCGTGCCGAGCAGATCGAGGCGGCGGCGAAGCAGGAGGCGCTCGAGGCCTTCCAGTGGGCCGCCGCGCAGCCCAATTGCAGGGAAGACGGGGCGCTCAAGCGCGTCTTCGCCGCCGGCGAGGTGCCCGCGCGCCAGTTCGGCTGATCCGCCACCGCACGAGACACAGGAGATACGAACATGGCACGCAAGAGCTGGATGTATTCGGTCCTCGAGGCCGTCCAATACGAGATGCGCCAGGACAAGAACATGCTCTGGCTGTTCGAGCTCACCCCGCCGGTGGCCTCGACGCCGGGCAAGCCCGTGATCAACCTGGAAACCGAGTTCACGCGCAACCGCGTGCTGAACACCGGCATCGACGAGAACTGGATGGCCTCGGCCATCCTGGGCGCCGGCCTCGCGGGCTCCCGCGCGGCCACCTACATCCCCTACCAGGGCAACTGCATGTGCTTCCAGGTGATCCAGAACCACGCCGGCAAGCTGCGCCTGATGACGGGGGGCAAGGCCTCCATGCCGGTCGTCTACCTGCTGGAGATGACGGGCCAGACGCCGGGCTTCGGGGGCCAGCACTCCGACTACGAGATCGACACCTACTACAGCCACATCGCGGGCGTGAAGACGGTGGTGCCGTCCACGCCGTATGACGCCAAGGGCCTGATGGCCTCGGCGCTGCGCGATCCCGACCCGGTGGTGTACCTGTATCCCGCCGGCCTGCGCGAGCTGATGGAGGAAGTGCCCGACGAGCAGTACACGGTGCCGATCGGCAAGGCCGCCGTGCGCCAGCAGGGCTCGGACATCACCATCGTCGGCTCCGGCGCCAGCATGCCCGACGTGCTGGAGGCGGCGCAGAAGCTGACGGCCCAGGGCATGAAGCCCGAGGTCATCGACCTGCGCAGCATCAAGCCGATGGACACCGAGACGCTGGTGAACTCGGTGCAGAAGACCAAGCGCCTGCTGACCGTCGACCAGAGCTACTACACGCTGTGCCCGGGCGCCGAGGTGATCGCGCGGGTGGCCGAGAACGTGCAGGGCGCGCGCTACAAGCGCGTGGCCTTCCCGGACGCGGCGCCGCCGGCCTCGCCCGAGATGTTCCTGTGGATGCGCCCGAACGCGCAGCACGTGATCGCGGCGGCCCAGAAGCTGGTCGGCTGAAGGAGGGCCGCGATGACCGCCTCCGTTGCGCGCTGCACCCACTGCGGCGCCGATGACGTCCACGCGGTGCAGGCGCGCTCGGCGTTCTTCCACGACGACCGCCTGGTCGTCGTGGAGGACATCCCGGCCCTGCAGTGCGCGCGCTGCGGCGAGCAGTTCTACGACGACGCGACCATCGTCGCGCTCGATCTGCTGCGGGGCCGCGGCTTCGAGCCCGCCGCGGCGCGCCGGCACGTGAGCGTGTCGGTGTTCTCGCTGCTCGACGCGGTGGACTACGCAGGGGCCGAAGCAGCGCAGGAAGCGCCATGAGCCCGCGCCGCAGCCGCTGGAGCAGCGCCGCGGCGCTCGCGGCGGCGCTGCTGGGCCTGGCGGCGGGCGGCGAAACCTTCGACTTCATGCCCAAGGGAGGCCGCGCGCTGCTGCTGGAAGTGGCCACCGGCGCGCAGCTGCACGAAGTGGTGCAGCAGCAGCGCAGCGAGCAGCAATGGCTGCAATGGGCAAGCGAGCCGGCGCGCGGCAAGCCGCTGGACGAGAAGCAGCAGGCGACGCTGGCGGCCTACCTGGCCGTGAACATGCCCGCGCCGGCCGCGGCGCAGGACCCCGCGGCGCTGCCGCGCGACGGCCGCGACCTCGCCTGGGAGCAGTGCCAGTCCTGCCACTCGCTGTTCTCCAGCTTCCTGGCGCAGGACGGCACGGCCACCCGCTGGCGCAACATGTTCCTGGCGCCGTTCCACCGCAACATCCGCATGAGCCCGCAGGAGCGCGAGGAGTTCGCGCGCTACGCGGAGATCAACATGCCCATGAAGGTCGAGGAAGTCCCGGCCGAACTGAGGTTCTGACATGAACACCGCGCACCGTCTGCTCCTGCCTGCCGCGCTGCTCTGCGCCGCCGCCGCGGCGTGGGCCGCGGAGGACGTCTTCGCCTTCGTCCCGCCCGGGGGCCGCACGCTGCTGGCCGGCGTGCTGGCCAGCCGGCCGCCGGCGCCGGAAGTCAACGCCATGCTCGCCGCCAAACGCACGCGCGAGGAATGGCAGGCCTGGCTGCGCGGCCACGCCGGCGCGATGCCGGCGCTGGGCAAGCTGAGCGAAAAGGAAACCGCCACGCTGGCCGACTACATGGCCTTCAACCTGCCCACCGCCCCCGGCAAGCCGCTGCCGATCGACGGCCGCGACATGGTGCTGGACAAGTGCCAGGGCTGCCACATCATCACCGTGGTGGTCACGCAGGACCGCGCGCGCGAAGCCTGGCTCGGCACCATGAACAAGCCGAGCCACGTGCAGATCAAGCTGTCGAAGGAGCAGCGCGAGGCGCTGGCGAACTACCTGGTGCTGAACGCGGCGATCCCGATCGACGACGTGCCCCAGGAGCTGAGGGCCGGCGGCGCGAGCTACTGAAGCGGCGCCGGGGGTGGCGATGCTGTTCACCTCGCTCGACTTCTTCCTGTTGCTGCCGTTCGCGCTGGCGGTGTTCGCGCTGCTGCCCGCACGGCACCGGCCCGCCTGGCTGCTGCTGGCGAGCTGGGCCTTCTATGGCTGGAACCAGCCGCGCCAGCTGCTGTGGCTGGCCGGCGTCACGCTGCTGGTATTCGCCTGCGGCGCCATGCTGGAGCGCGTGGCGGCGCCGCGCTGGCGCGCGAGCTGGCTCGCCTTCGGCGTCGGCCTGCTGGTGGCCTGCCTGGCGGGCTTCAAGTACGGGGCGCCGGACGCGCGCTGGGCCGCGCCCGCGGGCTTCTCCTTCTACGTGTTCTCGGGGGTGAGCTACCTGGTGGACGCCTGGCGGCGCGCCCTGCCGCCGGCCGCCGGAGCCGCCGCCACGGCCCTGTACCTGGCCTGGTTCCCCAAGATCCTCGCCGGCCCGATCGAGCGCGCGCCGGCGCTGCTGCCGCGGCTGCGCGCGGCGCTGCGGCCGACGCCGCAGCAGCTCGTGCTGGGCACGCAGCTGCTGGCCTGGGGCCTGGTCAAGAAGGTCGTGATCGCCGACAACCTGGCGCCGCTGGTGGATCGCACCTTCGGCATGGTGGCCTATGCCTCGCCGGTGGAGCTGCTGGCGGCGGTCTACCTCTTCTCGTTCCAGATCTACTGCGACTTCTCCGGCTACACCGACATCGCGATCGGCGTCTCGCTGCTGTTCGGGCTGGAGCTGATGGAGAACTTCCGTCGTCCCTACCTGGCGCGCAGCGTCGCGGAATTCTGGTCCGAGCGCTGGCACATCTCGCTGGCACGCTGGTTCCGCGACTACCTCTACATCCCGCTGGGCGGCAGCCGCGCCGGCCGGCTGCGCACCTACTGCAACGTGATGCTGGTCTTCGTGGCCAGCGGGCTGTGGCACGCCGGCCTGGGCTACGGCGGCCTCGGCGCGACCTTCCTGGTGTGGGGCGCGCTCAATGGCGGCTATCGCTGGGCCGGCCTCGCGACGCAGCCGCTGTGGGCGCGCGCCGCGGCGCGCCTGCCGCGCTTGGCCGCGAGCCGCGGCTGGCAGCTGCTGCGCATCGTGTTCACCTTCCACCTGATCGCGCTCGCCTGGGTGTTCTTCCGCGCCAGATCCGTTCACGACGGCTGGCTGCTGCTGCAGCGCATCGGCGCCGCCGCCTCCGATCTGCCCACGCTCGTGCTGCGCTATCCGTGGACCGGCGCGCACGCCACCGCGCTGGCGCTGATCGTGCTGCTGCTCGCCGTCGAATGGTTCGACGAGCGCCGCCCGATCTTCGAGCGGCTGCGGGCCGCCCCGGCGTGGCTGCGCTGGTCCGCGGGCTACGCCACCCTGGCCATGCTGCTCGTGCTCGGGCGCTGGCAGGCGCGCGAGTTCATCTACATGCAGTTCTGACGCGATGGCCCGCTGCGCAAGCTCACCCCAGCGCCGCCTCGCCCGGGCAGCGCTCGGCTTCGTCGCGCTCGGCATCGTGCTGTACCTGGCGCTCTACGCCGCGGCGGAGCGGCTGCTGCGCGAGCGCGCCGATGCGAACCCCTTCCACCGCGTCGCTGTGGCCGAACGGCAGGTGGACTGGGTCATCCTCGGCTCGTCGCACGCCATGCCGCTCGGCTTCGGCGGCTTCGAGTCGCAGATGGAGCGCGACACCGGCCTGGAGATCCTCAACCTCGGGACGCAGGGCGCCGGCCCGCTGTACAACCGGCTCGTGCTGGAGCACTTGCTGCGCGCACACGACGTGCGCAACGTGCTGTACGTGGCCGACGGCTTCGCCTTCCAGTCGCGCACCTGGAACGAGGAGCGCGTGGCCGAGCCCAAGCTGCTCGCCCGCACGCCGTGGGACCCGGCGCTGGCACGGGCGCTTGCGCGCGCCGTGCTGCACGACGGCGTGAGCTGGCGCGGCTGGCTCGACTACGCCAGCGGCTTCTCCAAGATCAACAACCGCGAGCGCTTCGCGCCGGATCGCTGGGAGGCGGCGACGCAGTTCGAGCGCGCCTGGCGGCCGTCGGCGAGCGCGGTGCGCAGCCGCATCGAGTACCTGTACCCCGAAGGCCCGCAGCCGCAGGCGCAGGCGCGCTACCTCGCGCAGCTCGAGCAGCTGCTGCGCACCGCCGCTGCCGCCGGCGCCCGCGTCACGATCGTGAAGCTGCCGCTGCCCCGCAGCTACCGCCAGGCGCTGCCCGACGAAGCTGCGTTCGACGCGGCGCTGCAGCGCACCGCGCTGCTCGCGGGCGACTCCTGGCGCGACCTCTCGCGCAGCTTCGACGCGCCCGAATTCTTCTTCGACAGCGATCATCTGAACCGCCGCGGAGTGACGCGGCTGTACGATGAGCACCTGCGGCTCCTGCTCACCGACAGGGCGGCCGCGGGGCGCGAAGGGACGTGACCATGGCACAGACGCATCCGCAGGTCGGCGCACCCGACCCCGAGCTGGAAACCTCGCCGATCCTCGACGAAGACGAACGCGAGGACATCGAACCCGGGGCCGCCAGCGCCTTCTGCACCTTCAACGGCGCGAGCTACCGCGTCGGCGACTACGTCGTCAGCGGCAGCGAGCTCCTGCGCTGCGAGGCCCCCGGGCTGTGGGTGCGGCAGGGCGAGCTGCGCACGCGGGGCGGGTGAGCGCGGAAACCGGCAGGACGGCGGGCCGCTCAGTCCATGTGCTGGCCGCCGTTGACCGACAAGGTCGATCCGGTGATGAAGCCGGCTTCGTCGGCGGCCAGGAACAGCACGGCGCGGGCGATCTCCTCCGGCTGCGCGAGCCGCCCGAGCGGGATGCGCGCGATGATGCCCTTCAGGATCTCCTCCGGCACGGCCGACACCATGTCGGTGGCCGTGTAGCCCGGCGCGACCGCATTGACGGTGATGCCGTGCGCCGCCAGTTCCAGCGCCAGCGACTTCGTGAATCCGAGCATTCCCGCCTTGGCCGCCGCGTAGTTGGTCTGCCCGAACTGCCCGCGCTGCCCGTTGACGGAACTGATGTTGACGATGCGCCCGAAGCGGCGGGTGCGCATGCCGGGCACCACCGCGCGGCACATGTGGAAGCAGCCGCCCAGGTCGACGTCGATCACCGACTGCCAGGCTTCGGGCGCCATCTTGTACAACTGGGCGTCGCGCGTGATGCCCGCGTTGTTCACCAGGATCTCGATGGGGCCGAGTTCCGTCGCCACGCGATCGACGCCGCGCAGGCAGGCCTCGCCATCGCCCACGTCCCACTGGAATACCGGGATGCCGGTGGCGGCGCGGAAGGCCTGGGCCTGGGCCTCGTTGGCGGCGTAGGTGGCGGCCACACGGCAGCCGGACGACTGCAGCTGGCGGCAGATGGCGGCCCCGATTCCACGGGTTCCGCCGGTGACGAGGGCGACGCGGGGCATGGTGCGGTCTCCTGGGCTGTGTTCTGCCCAATCTAGGCAGTCCGCGCCGGTCTTCGTTGATGGCCGTCAAGGGTGCAGCCGGCGTGCGCGAATTCGCCATGGCCGAGTCGGCTGTCGCATCCCGCCGCAGCCGGACTGCGCGGAACTTGCGCCCGCGCAAGTTCCGCCCGCGGGTGTGCACTACAACCTGCCCATGGTACTGAGCGTCTGGATGCTGTTTCTCGCCATCTTCACGATCGGCATGGGCCGCTTCGCGCTGGCCGCGCTGACGGGAGTGACCGAGGAGCCGGTGCTGCAGCCGGGCACCACGCAAGGGCCAGCGGGTTCGCGTGCTGCGTGATACTACGGGGGCCCTGATCGAAGTGACGCCAACAGCGCCGGTCGGGTGACGGGATCGCGCGTGCCGAGCGCCGCGCTGCAGCCCGTGAAGGAGACCCTGCAGTGAAATTCAAGGATTACTACGCCGCGTTGGAGGTGCCGCGCGACGCCGAAGCCGAGGCCATCAAGAAGGCCTATCGGCGGCTCGCGCGCAAGTACCACCCCGACGTCTCCAAGGAGCCCGACGCCGAGGCCCGCTTCAAGGAGGTCAACGAGGCCTACGACACGCTCAAGGACGCCGAGAAGCGCGCCGCCTACGATGCGCTCGGCCAGCGCCGGCCGGGCGAGGAGTTCGAGGCGCCGCAGGACTGGCGCGAACACTTCGCCTCGGGCGCCTTCTCCGGCTTCGAGGACGTGGACCTCGCGGACCTGCTGGATGCGCTGGGCCGCCATCGCGGCGGCGCGCGCGGCCATGCGCCGCGCCCGCGCCAGGGGCGGGACTACGACCTCGCTGCCGCGCTCAGCCTGGAGGACGCCCACCGCGGCACCACCCTCGAGCTGCAGCTGCAGCGCCCCGAAGGCCCGCAGACCCTGCACGTGACGGTGCCCGCCGGCGTCACCGAGGGCCAGAAGCTGCGCCTGCGCGGCAAGGGCGCCAAGGGCCGCGACGGCGGCGCCGACGGCGACATCTACGTGCACCTGCAGCTGCTGCCGCATCCGCGCTGGCGCGTCGACGGCAAGGACCTCTATTTCGACCTCGCGCTCGCGCCCTGGGAGGCGGCGCTGGGCGCGCAGGTCGAGGTGCCCACGCTGGACGGCAACGTGCTCCTCACCATCCCGCCGGGCACGCACTCGGCGCGCAAGCTGCGCCTGCGCGGCCGCGGCATCGGCGCCGGCACCGACCGGGGCGACATGTACGGCGTGGTGCACATCGAGGTGCCGCCCACGCTCAGCGCGCGCGAGCGCGAGCTGTTCGAGGCGCTCGCGCAGGAGAGCCGGTTCGACCCACGCAAGCAGCACGCGGAGGCGCAGCGATGACCAGCGCGACCAAGCACCTGCGCCCGCAGGACACCACGCGGCTCGACCTGCCCGAGTTCGCCGGCACCGCCGGCCTGCCCGAGAGCGACATCCGCGAGCTGATCGACTACGGCCTGCTCGCCCCGCAGGAGCTGGACACGCGCACGGCGCTGGTGCTGCGCGAGGCCGCGGGGCTGAAGAAGGACTTCGACCTCGACCTGTTCACGACCGGGCTGCTGGCCGGCTACCTGCTGCGCATCGAATCGCTCGAATCCGAGCTGCGCCGCCTGCGGGCCGAGCGGCCGGCGCGCATGGTGCACACGGAGGTTTCGTTCACCTCGGTGACGCGCACGGGCTGAGCGCGCCTGGCGTCCGTTGCGCGCCGGCGGCGATCCCGCGTTTCGCCCGCCCGATCCCGGCGCCGCGGCGCCGCGCCGGCGGCCTTACGCCTGGTCCTCCCACAAGGGCACGTTGCGCCCATGCGCCGCCGAAGGAATGCGCTCGTTGAGCGCGGCGAGGTCCCGGTCCAGGCGGGCCAGCGTCTTTTCGTCCAGGTGCAGCAGCGCGTCCGCCAGGATGCCCGTGAACGGGCCCGGCGCCTTGGCCAGGACCTTGCGGCCCTTGGCCGTGAGGTACAGCTGCACGGCCCGCCGGTCGTCGCCCTCGCGGGCCGAGACGACCATGCCCGCCTCCGTGAGGGCGCGCACCAGGTTGCTGGCCGTGGACTGGTGCAGGTCCATGGCGCCGGCCAGCTGGTTCACGCCGCTGCCGGGGCTCGCATGGATCACGCTCAGCGCCCACAGCTGCGCCCCGGAGACGCCCGCCTTCTTCTCCACCGAGCGGAAGTGGTTCTTGACGGCGTTGAAGATCACGCGGAAGCGGCGCAGCACCGTCGCCGCCCGGTCCGCATGCGGATCGCGGGCCGCGTTGCCCGCCTTGCGGGCCGGTGCGCGCGCCTTGGCGGCCGCCTTCGAAGGGGATGCAGGCGCGGCCTGCCTGGGGGGTCTCGGCATGGTGTGGCGGGGATCACCCCGGGCACACGATCATATGCGCAGGCGCGTCAGCTGCAGCCCCACATCGTGCCGAGCCAGGCGCATTGCAGCGGGCCGGCGCCCATCGTCGCGGTGCGGTGCGGGAACGCCGTCGCGTCGTAGGCATTGGCCATGGCCACCTGCGTTTCGATCAGCGCCCGGTTGGCGTCGCGGATCGCCTGGTTGCGCTGTTCGCCGGCCGGCTCGCGCGCCATCACGTGGATGGAGGCGCGCAGCGAATCGGCCGCCGCCATCAGCGCGCGCACCGACTGGTCGTAGCCGGCGCTCGCCGGCGACGGCACCGCGGTCGAAACCGTCGCGGGCGCCCGGACGATCGTCACCACCGGCGGCGCCATGGCGGGTTGCACGGAAATGCTTGCCTGGGCCCGGGCCTGGCCGACGCAGGCGGCGCCGGCGAGCAGGGCGGCAAGAAAAAGACCTTTGCTGGACATGATGGCTCCTTGTCGTTCACCACCACGATGATCGGCAAGCAGGCCGGCCAATGCATTTGGGCAAATGCATTCTCCGCGCGCCGGACAAGTCCGACGCGCCCGGGCATCACTGCAGGGGCCCGCGCCTTCGGGCTTCGTGCGACGCTCAGGCGGCGGGATCGATCAGCGCCAGGCCGAAGCGCGCGTCCCAGGTCTTGCGCAGGTAGCCGGGCGATTCGGTCACCAGCACCTCCAGGGTGGGCCGTACCACGCCGCTCAGCAGGTGGCCGCCGACGGTGCTGCCGTCGCGCCGCCCCAGCACTGCGTGCAGGTGGAGCTTGGGCTTGCCGCCGTCCAGCGCCACGTCGCCGGCCAGCGAAAGCACTTCCACCTGGGCCTGCACCGGGATGCGCAGGTAGTCCTTGCGCTCGATCTCGAAGTAGCCCAGCTCGGCGCGCTCGAACGCGCCGATGGCGCTGACGCGGCTGGCGTTGAGCGACTCCTGCACGGCGAAGCGCTGCAGCGCTTCCATCACTTCGTCGCCCGCCTCGAGCACCACGGCATAGGTGCGCTCGGGGCCCGGATTGAGCAGCTTGCTCTTCATGGCTTGCCTCCCTGGATCGCAGGCACGGGATGCCCGCAGGATAGCGGGCCGGCGAGCAACCGAGGGCCCAGTTCGCCCACGCTGCGCGCGCCCAGCAGCCCGAGCGCGTCGTGCGCTTCGTGCTGCAGGATCTCCAGCGCCCGGCTGGCTCCGGCGCGGCCGCCGGCGCACAGCCCGTACAGCGGCGCGCGACCGGCCAGCACCGCGTCGGCCCCGAGCGCGAGCGCCTTCAGCAAGTCGGTGCCGCGGCGCAGCCCGCCCGAGACGTGCAGCGCGACGCGGCCCTGCGCCAGTTCGCGCGCGGCGGGCAGCAAGTCGAGCGCGGCCACCGTGCCATCGAGCTGCCGCCCGCCATGCGAGCCGAGCACCACGCCGTCGACGCCGGCGTCGATCGCGCGCCGCAGGTCGTCGAGGTGCAGCACGCCCTTGAGCAGCAGCGGCTTGCGCCAGCGCTGGCGGATGCGCTCCAGGGTCTGCCAGGACAGCGAGGTGGGCTGGTGCGCGCGGATCCAGAACGCGCTTTGCATGAAGCCGCGCTGCTCGCGCGGGATGAAGTCGATCACGTTGCTGAAGGCCGGCAGGCCGTGCGGCAGCAGCGTGGAGGCGAGCCAGCGCGGGTGCAGCGCGGCGTCGAGGATGGTGGACCACGAGGGGCGCGTGGCGTCGGACCGCGTGCGCGCCGACCACTCGCGGTTGCCGAAGATCTGCGCATTGGTGGTGAGCAGCAGGGCCTCGCAGCCGGCCGCCTCCACCCGGCGCAGCAGCTCCTGCCAGACCTCCTCGGCGCCGAACACGTACAGCTGCCACCAGTGGCGCAGGCCGGGCACGCGCGCGACGGCCGCCATGGGATCGTTGGACATGGTGCTCTGCACGAAGGGCAGGCCGGCGCGCGCGGCGGCTTCGGCCAGCGCGATGTCGGCGCCGCGGCGGAACAAACCGTTGAGGCCGGTGGGCGCGACGACCAGCGGCATGGGCGCCGGGGCGCCCAGCAGCTGCGTGCGCAGGCTGCGCTGCGACACATCCACCAGCTGGAGCGGCGTGAAGCGCCAGCGCGCATAGGCGGCGCGCTCCTCGGCCAGCGTGGCCTCCTCCTCCGCGCCGCCTTCGAGGTACTCCAGCACGAAGCGCGGCAGGCGCCGGTGCGCCATCGCCCGCAGGTCCGCGATGGCCACGGCGCGCCGCAGATCGCGGCCGCTGTAGTAGCGCCGCCGTGGCGAGCCGTCCAGCTGGGCGACCGAAGCGTAACGGTCCGGATCGGGCATGTCTCCCCTGGCCGGGGCCGATGGCGGCCCGAGCTGCATTGGTGCAAAGGTATTCTGGCCCACAGGCGCGCGCGCCGGTGCTAGATTGGGCGCTTGGACGTGCACCAGCCCCTCATCGCGGATTACGGCTGCATCGGCGACTGCCGCTCCATCGCCCTGGTTTCGCGCTGGGGCAGCATCGACTGGTTCTGCAGTTCGGTCTTCTCCGGCCCGTCCGTCTTCGCCGCGCTGCTGGATGCGCGCCAGGGCGGGCGCTTCCTGCTGGCCCCGCTGGCGCTCGCCAAGCCGCAGCAGCCGCCCGAGCAGTGGTACCTGGAGGGCACCAACATCCTGTGCACCCGCTTCGAGTGCCCGGCCGGGGTGCTGCAGGTGACCGACTTCATGACGGTGCCGGAGGCCGGCAGCGGCGCCGGCCGCGAGCAGCCGCCGCAGGAGATCGTGCGCGTCGTGCATTGCCTCGAAGGCGAGGCCCAGGTGCAGCTGCACTTCGACCCGCGGCCCGGCTACGGCACCGAGCCCGTGCAGTGGCAGCAGACCGGCCCGCACGGCTGGTGCGCGCATTCGGCAAGCACCCAGGTCGGCTTCGCCTGCAGCCTGCCGGTGCAGCCGACGCCGGAGGGCCTGACCGGCACGGCCACGCTGCACGCCGGCGAGGAGCACGCCGCCGTGCTGCGCTGCCCCGCCGCGCAGGTGCCCGGCAAGACCGGGCTGCTGCCGGACGTGCAGGGGCGGCTCGCGGCCACCACGGCCTGGTGGCGGCGCTGGGCGCAGCGCTGCACCTACGCCGGCCCCTACCGCGAGCCGGTGCTGCGCAGCGCGCTCACGCTCAAGCTGCTGGCCTACCAGCCCACCGGCGCCATCGTGGCCGCCGGCACCACCTCGCTGCCGGAGGGGCCGAGCGGCGCGCGCAACTGGGACTACCGCTACTGCTGGCTGCGCGACACCTCGCTCGTGCTGCACGGCTTCATCGACCTGGGCTACACGGCCGAGAGCGATGCCTTCCTGCACTGGCTGCTGCATGCCACCCGCAGCACGCGCCCGCGGCTGCAGGTGGTGTACGACGTGCACGGCGAACACCACCTGCCCGAGCGGGTGCTGCCGCAGCTGGCCGGCTATCACGGCATCGGCCCGGTGCGCATCGGCAACGCGGCTTCCGAGCAGGTGCAGCACGACATCTACGGCGAGGTGCTGCTCACCGCCCACGACCACGCGCAAAGCGGCGGCAGCCTGGACCGCGACGAGGGCGAAATGCTGGCCGACCTCGTGCACACCGTGTGCGGCATCTGGCGCCGGCCCGACCAGGGCATCTGGGAGGTGCGCGTGCCGCCGCGGCACAACACCCATTCCAAGCTGATGTGCTGGGCCGCCCTGGACCGCGGGCTCGCGCTGCAGCAGGCCTGCGGCATCCCCGTCGACGTGCCGCGGGTGGAACGCGAACGCGCCGCGCTGCGCGCCGACATCGATGCCCACGGCTTCGACGCCAGCCTCGGCAGCTTCGTCGGCTACTACGGCAGCGACACGGCGGATGCCAGCCTGCTGATGATCCCGCGCCTGGGCTACCTGCCCGGCACCGACGCGCGCGTGGCCGGCACGGTGCGCCGCATCTTCTCGCAGCTGGGCACCCACGGCTTCCTCTATCGCTATCCCCCGGGCGGCGGCTACGACGGCGTGCCCGGAGGCGAGCACCTGTTCGCGATCTGCAACTTCTGGGCGGTCGACTGCCTGGCCCGCCAAGGGCGTGTGGACGAGGCCACCGCGCTGTACGAGCGGCTGCTGGCGCTGCGCAACCACGCGGGGCTCTATGCCGAGGAGTTCTCGGTGCAGGACGGCTCGCCGATCGGCAACTTCCCGCAGGCCTTCAGCCACGTGGGCCTGATCACCGCGGCACTGGCGCTGGAGATGGCGCGCGGCACGAAGGAAGGCCCGTGAGTGGTCCCCTTGCCAGGGGCGAGGGGCTCGCGCCTCAGGGCAGCGCCTGGGCCAGCACCTCGGCGAAGTGGCGCACTTCGCGCCCGCTGCCCTGCACGATCTGCTCGCGGCAGCTGTAGCCGTCGGCGATCACGAGCTGCTGCGCCGGCGCAGAGCGCACTGCCGGCAGCAGGGCGCGCTCGGCCAGCCGCTGCGACAGCTCGTACTTCGGCGCCTCGAAGCCGAAGGAGCCGGCCATGCCGCAGCAGCCGGCCTCGGGCTCCTCGAATTCCAGGCCGGCGCGGCGCAGCAGCGCCCGCTCGCCGTCGGCCTTCATCACGCTCTTGTGGTGGCAGTGCAGGTGCAGGATTGCCTTCTGGCGCAGCTCGCGCAGCGGCAGCTCGGGCGCGTGCTGCTGCAGGAAGTCCGCGAGCAGCAGCGACTGCCGGGTGAGCCGCCGCGCATCCTCGTTGCGCGGCAGCATCATGGGCAGTTCGGCCTGGAACACCGACAGGCAGGCCGGCTCCAGCACCACCACCGGCAGGCCCGCGCGCAGATCGCCCGCCAGCGCCTCCACCGCGCGCAGCAGGTAGGCGCGGGCCGCGTCGAGGAAGCCGAATTCGTACAGCGGCCGGCCGCAGCACAGCTGCGCGCGCGGCAGCCGCACGCGCCAGCCGGCTGCCTGCAGCACCTGCACCGCCGCATGCGCCACCGGCGGATGGAAGCGGTTGTTGAAGGTGTCCGGCCACAGCAGCACGTCGCCGCGCGAACCCTCCGCGCCGGGGCGGAAGCCGGCGCGGAAGCTCCGGCGCGCGAACGCCGGCAGCGCGCGCTGCGGCGCGATGCCGGCCGCGCGCTTGAGCCAGCCGGCGAGCGGCTCGTGCGCCGTGGCCCAGTTCACCACGCCGGGCGCGACGCTCGCCCAGCGCGACCAGCGGTCGATGAAGCCGAAGGCCTGCGCGGCCAGCGGGCGCGGATGGTGTTCGTAGTAATGCGAGAGGAACTCCGCCTTGTACGCGGCCATGTCCACCTTCACCGGGCACTCGTGGCGGCAGCCCTTGCAGGACAGGCACAGGTCCAGCGCCTCCTTCACGGACTCGTCGCGCCAGCCGTCCTTGAGCACGCCGCCGGCGCGTTCGCCATTGAGCATCTCGAACAGCAGGTGCGCCCGCCCGCGGGTGGAGTGCATCTCCTCGCCGGTGGCCTGGTAGCTGGGGCACATGGTGCCGTCCTTCTTGCGGCATTCGCCCACGCCCACGCAGCGCAGCAGGGTGCGGCCGAAGTGGCCGCGGTCGTCGGCGAAGAACATGCGGGTGGCCACCGGCCGCGGCGCATACGTCGTGCCCAGGCGCAGGTTCTCGTCGGCGCGGTACGCGTGCACGATCTTGCCGGGGTTCATGCGGTTGCCGGGGTCCCACACCGCCTTGAATTCCTCGAAGGCGCGCACCAGCTCGGGGCCGTACATGATGGGCAGCAGCTCCGCCTTCGACTGGCCGTCGCCGTGCTCGCCGGAGATCGAGCCGCCCAGGCGCGTCACGAGTTCGGCCGCCTCGCGGATGAAGCGGCGGTACTGCTCGATGCCCGGCTGGGTCTCGAGATCGAAATCGATGCGCGTGTGCACGCAGCCCTGGCCGAAGTGGCCGTACAGGTCGCAGGCATAGCCGTAGCGCTCGAACAGCGCGCGCAGCTGGCGCAGGTACTCCCCTAGGCGCTGCGGCGGCACCGAGGAGTCTTCCCAGCCCTCCCAGGTGATCGGCTTGTCCGGCACGTGCGCGGTGGCGCCCAGACCCGATTCGCGCACCTTCCAGATGTGCTGCTCCTGCACGGGATCGTCCACGCGCTTGAAGGAAGGCGGCTTGTCGACCTGCTGCAGCCGCTCGCGCAGGCGGTCGGCCTTGGCGTCGGCCTCCTGCTGGCTGGCGCCACCGAACTCCACCAGCAGCCAGCCCTTGCCGGGCGGCAGCAAGCCCGTGTACTCCACGTGCAGGTGGGTGTTCTTCATGTCGTCGATCAGCCGGTCGTCCATGCCTTCGAGCGCGATCGGCCCGGACTGCATCACCTCCGCCACGTGGTCACCGGCCTCGTAGACGCTGTCGTAGCCCAGCACGGCCAGGGTGCGGCAGCGCGGATCGGGCAGCAGCCGCAGCTTCGCTTCGAGCACCACCACGCAGGTGCCTTCGCTGCCCACCAGGGCGCGGGCGAGGTCGAAGCCCTTTTCCGGCAGCAGGGCCGGCAGGTTGTAGCCGGACACGCGGCGCGGGATGTCGGGAAACTTCGCGCGGATCAGGGGCGCGTAGCGCTCGCCCAGCGCCTTCAGGTCGCGGGCGATCTGCGCCGGCCGCCCGCCCGCGGCGCACAGGCGCTGGTAGGCGGCCTCGTCGGTCGGCCCCACGGTCAGGCGCAGGCCGTCGTAGGTGAGGATGTCGAGTTCCAGCACGTTGTGCACGGTCTCGCCGCCCATCACGGAATGCGGGCCGCAGGAGTTGTTGCCGATCATGCCGCCCAGGGTGTTGTGGTTGTGCGTGGCGGGGTCGGGCGCAAAGGTGAGGCCGTGGCGCCTGGCCTGCCCGCGCAGTTCGTCCAGCACCACGCCGGGCTGCACGCGCGCCGTGCGGGCGGCGGTGTCGATCGCCAGCACCCGGTTCAGGTACTTGGAGAAGTCGATCACCACCGCGACGTTGCAGGTCTGGCCGCACAGGCTGGTGCCGCCGCCGCGCGACAGCACCGGCGCGCCGTGCTCGCGGCAGACCGCCACCGTGGCGATCACGTCTTCCACCGTGCGCGGAATCACGACCCCGATCGGCACCTGCCGGTAGTTGGAGGCATCGGCGGCGTACAGCGCGCGGCTGCCGGCGTCGAAGCGCACCTCGCCCGCCACGCGCGCGCGCAGGTCGGCGGCGATGCGCTCGCGCAGCTCGGCGGCGATGCGCTCGCCGCCCGGCAAGGAGGGCTGCTGCACGTTCGGCTCCGGTGCGTGCTGCCTCAGTGGCCCTTGCGCACCCCGTCCCACCACTCGCGCGCGGTGGCGATCATGGTCTCCAGCGCCTGCGGGTCGCCGTGCGCCATCGCGCGGGCGTAGGCCCTGGCCTGCTTCTGCGTGACGTGCGGCGGCAGCGGCGGCACGTTGGGATCGGTCACCATCTCCAGCAGGGCCGGCCGGCCCGCGTTCAAGGCACGCTCCAGCGCCGGCCCCACTTCCTGCGGCCGGTCGACGCGGATGCCCTCCAGCCCCAGCGAGCGCGCGTAGTCGCAGTACGGGAAGGCGGGCAGCGCCTGCGAGTCCACGAAGCGCGGTTCGCCCGCGCTCACGCGCTGCTCCCAGGTGACCATGTTGAGGTCGCCGTTGTTCAGCACGATCACCAGCAGCCGCGGGTCGGCCCACTTCTTCCAGCGCTCGGCGATCGTCACCAGGGCGTTGATTCCGATCATCTGCATCGCGCCGTCGCCCACCATGGCGATCACGGCCCGGTCCGGATAGGCGATCTTGGCCGCCAGCGCATAAGGCACGCCGGGGCCCATGGTGGCGAGCCCGCCCGAGAGCGAGGCCATCATGCCGCGGCGCACCTTGAGGTCGCGCGCGTACCAGGCGGCGGAGGTGCCCGAATCGCAGGTCAGGATGCAGCGGTCCGGCAGCCGCGGCGAGAGTTCCCAATAGACGCGCTGCGGGTTCACCGGCTTCGCCTCGTTCATCGCGCGGGCCTGCAGCACCTCCCACCACTTGCGCACGTTGGCCTCGATCTCGTCACGCCAGCTGCGGTCCTGCTTCTGCTGCAGCAGGGGCAACAGGGCCTGCAGGGTCTCGCGGCTGTCGCCGATCAGGTTGACCTCGGTGGGATAGCGCAGCGACACCATGCGGCCGTCGAGATCGATCTGCACGGCGCGCGCCTGCCCTTCCTTGGGCAGGAACTCCGAATAGGGGAAGCGCGAGCCGACGATCAGCAGCGTGTCGCAGCCGTTCATGAGCTCATAGCTCGGCTGGGTGCCGAGCAGGCCGATCGCGCCGGTGACGAAGGGCAGGTCGTCCGGCACGGCCGCCTTGCCCAGCAGGGCCTTCGCGATGCCGCCGTGCAGGCGCTCGGCCACCGCGATCAGTTCGTCGGTGGCGTGCAAGGCGCCGGCGCCGGCCAGGATCGCGAGCTTGCTGCCCGCATTGAGCACCGCGGCGGCGGCCTTCAGGTCCGGCTCGCGCGGCAGCACGCACTTCGAGGTCATGCCGATGCCGCTGTGGATGGTGTTGTGCACGCGCGGCGGCTCGGGCACCGCCTTTTCCTCCTGCAGGTCGTTCGGCACGATGACGCAGGTGACGGTGCGCTGGTCGCGCGCGATGCGCATCGCCCGGTCCACCAGGTGCCGCACCTGGGCCGGCACCATGGCCGTGTGCACGAACTCGTGCGCCACGTCCTTGAACAGGCTCATCAGGTCCACCTCCTGCTGGTAGTCGCCGCCCATGGCGGTGCGGGCGGCCTGGCCGACGATGGCCACCACGGGCTGATGGTCGGCCTTGGCGTCGTACAGGCCGTTGAGCAGGTGGATCGCGCCGGGCCCCGAAGTGGCCATGCACACGCCCACCTCGCCGGTGAACTTGGCGTGGGCGCAGGCCATGAAGGCGGCCAGCTCCTCGTGGCGGGCCTGGATGAATTCCATCTTCTCGCCCATGCGCTCGAAGGCGCCCATGAGGCCGTTGATGCCGTCGCCGGGGTAGCCGAAGATGCGCCGCACGCCCCATTCGTGCAGCCGCTGCAGGATCTGGTCGCTGGTGTTCATGAAACCAGTCTATTGGGACAAATGCATCGGCGGCGTCGGCCGGCTCCGACGCCGAGCACCGCCCGGCCGGCCGGCTGCAGAGCCGACTGCCTGCCGCGCGCGACCGTTGCGGCGCGCCCCACGCGGCCCCGCAGCGGGTGCACACTAGGCGCCCCATGGCGCGGCAGTCCGATTTGTATTTGCCCAAATCCATTGACGGCGTGACACAGACGCCAGCCTTCCTGCGAGCGTCCACGCTCCCCGGCTGAGATGCCCCACCCGCGCTCAGCCCAGGTCTTCAGCGAAGGCGCCGAACTCGCGGCCAAGCTTGCGTTCCTGGGCTTGCTGCTGCTGCTGCCGGCGCTGGCCGGCTACGGGGTCTGGCGCGAGAACGCCTACCAGGCGCTCGGTGAGCCGCTGGCCCAGCCCATTCCCTTCAGCCACAAGCACCACGTGGGCGACGACGGCATCGACTGCCGCTACTGCCACACCACCGTGGAGACGAGCCGCTACGCCGGCCTGCCTTCCACCCACACCTGCCTCACCTGCCATTCGCAGCTGTACACCGACGCGGGCGTGCTCGGGCCGCTGCACGAGAGCGCGCGCAGCGGGCGCCCGATCGCCTGGCAGCGCGTGCACTACCTGCCCGGCTTCGTCTACTTCGACCACGCCGTGCACGTCGCCAAGGGGGTGGCCTGCTTCGAATGCCATGGGCGGGTCGACCAGATGCCCATCACCTGGCGCGCGCAGCCGCTGCAGATGCAGTGGTGCATCGGCTGCCACCGCGACCCGGGCCCGCACCTGCATCCGCGCGACCAGGTCTTCCGCATGCCGCCGGCCCCCGTGAGCAGCGCCGAGGCGCGCACGCTGGTGGCGAATGCGCGGCTCGAAAGCGTGCAGCGCCGCACCGACTGTTCCACCTGCCATCGCTGAGCCGCCATGGAACACCCGATCGACTTCCTGCCCGCCCTCGACCGCCGCCGCGCGCTGGCGTGGATGGCCGCTTCGCTGGCGCTCGGGGGCGGCGGCTGCGTGGAGGCGCCGCGCGGGCGCATCTACCCCTGGGTGCAGATGCCGGAGGCGCGCGCCGCCGGCCTGCCGCTGTTCTATGCCAGCGCCTGCGTGCGCGACGGCCATGCGCTGGGCGTGCTGGTGGGCACGGCGGGTGGCAGGCCGATCAAGATCGAAGGCAATCCGGCGCATCCTTCCAGCCTCGGCGCCACCGACGTGTTCGCGCAGGCTTGCGTGCTGCAGCTGTGGGATCCGGACCGCTCGGCGACGGTGCAGCAGCGGCTGCACGCCGGCGCGACGGCGGCCGACGCGGCGGCGGCTGGCCCCTCCACCTGGGCGGCCTTCGATGCGGCCTGGGCCGGCGAGGCCGCGCGGCTGCAGGCGCGCGCAGGCGAAGGCTTCGCGCTGCTCACCGGGCCGCTCACCTCGCCGAGCCTGCGCGCGCAGATCCTCGGGCTGCTGCGGCGCTGGCCGCGGGCACGCTGGTACCAGCACACCGCGCTGCCGCAGGAGACGGCGCTGGCCGGCGCGGTGGCAGCCTTCGGGCGGGCCTTGCAGCCGCTGTACCGCCTGGACGCGGCGCGCTGCATCGTGGCGCTCGGCGCCGATCCGTTCAGCGACGGGCCCGGCGCGGTGCGGCAGGCGATGGACTGGTCTTCGCGGCGCGACGCGCAGCTGTTCGCGGCCGAAGCCACGCCGGGCCTGTTCGGCGCCCGCGCCGAGCGGCGCATCGCGCTGGCGCCGCAGCGCATCGACGCGCTGGTGGCACGCCTCGCCGGGGCGCTGGCGGGCGGCCCCGGGGCCGGCGATGCCTTTGAAGCGGCCTTGCTGCGCGCGCTGCAGGCCGCGGGGCCGCAGGCCCTGCTGGTGCCCGGCGCCTGCCTGTCGTCCACGAGCCACGCCCTGGTGCATGCGATGCACGCGCAGTTGCAGGCCGCCGGCCGCACCGTGCAGATGCTGGAAGCGCTCGCCTTCGCACCCGAGGCCGGCTCGCTGGCCGAGCTCACGGCGGCGATGGGCGCCGGCGCGGTCGAAGCGCTCGTCGTGCTCGACGCCAACCCGGTCTACGAAGCGCCCGGGCCGTTCGCGCGGGCGCTGCCCCAGGTGGCCTTCAGCCTCCACGCCGGGCTCTACCGCGACGAGACGGCGCGCGCCTGCCAGTGGCAGCTGCCGCTGTCGCACGACTGCGAGCGCTGGGGCGATGCGCTCGCGCACGACGGCAGCCTCACGCTGGTGCAGCCGGCGATCGCGCCCCTGTACGACAGCCGCTCGGCCAACGAGCTGCTGGCCCTGCTCGCGCGCGACGAGCTCCGCGACGGCTACGCCTTGCTGCAGCGCCACTGGCGTTCGCAGTGGGGCGCGGATTTCGACACCCGCTGGCGCGACAGCCTGCAGCGCGGCGTGGTCGCCGGCAGCGCCCCGGCGCCCGTGGCCGCGGCGAGCCAGCCGATCGCCGCGTTCGCTGCAGGCGCCACGGCATCAATCGGCGCGGCCAACGCGGCCGCTGCGCCGTCGGAGGCGACGGCCACCGTACCTGCCGATGGCAGCAGCGCGCCCTCCAAGGCGCCGCTCGCTGCGCGCGCCGAAGCCCTGCCCTCCGGCACGCCGCTCACCGCCCTCTTCGCGGCCGACCCTTCGACGCACGACGGCCGCTACGCCAACAACGGCTGGCTGCAGGAACTGCCGCGCCCCTTCACCAAGCTCACCTGGGACAACGCGCTGCTGCTGTCGCCGCGCGATGCGGCCGCGCTGGGCCTGGCCACGGGCGACGTGGTGCGGGCCAGCGTCGGCGCCGCGCAGGTGGAAGCGCCGGTGTGGATCCTCGGCGGCCAGGCCGAGGGCGTCGTGACCGTGCCGCTGGGCTACGGCCGCCGCGCCGCCGGCCGGGTGGGCGACGGCGTCGGCTTCGACGGCTATGCCCTGCAGCCAAGCGGCGCGGCAACGGCGGCGATCCGCCTCGAGCGGCTCGGACGCCGCCACGACTTCGCCGTCACCCAGCACACGATCTCCCAGCACGGGCGCGACCTGGCCCGCACCGTGCGCCCCGGCGAGAGCCTGCACGAGCCGGCCCGGCCCTCGCTCTACCCGCAGCCGCCGCGGCCGCACGACGGCGGCCCCGCCTGGGCCATGAGCATCGACCTCGATGCCTGCATCGGCTGCAACGCCTGCACCATCGCCTGCCAGGCCGAGAACAACATCCCGGTCGTGGGCAAGCAGCAGGTGGCGCTGGGGCGCGAGATGCACTGGATCCGCGTCGACCGCTACGAAGCTCCCGAACTGGCCGGCAGCATCTTCCAGCCGGTGCCCTGCATGCATTGCGAGAAGGCGCCGTGCGAACTGGTGTGCCCCGTGGGCGCCACCGTGCACGACACGGAAGGCCTCAACGTGCAGGTCTACAACCGCTGCATCGGCACGCGCTTCTGCTCGCAGAACTGCCCCTACAAGGTGCGGCGCTTCAACTTCCTGCAGTTCGGCGACGAGGCCACGGAGTCGCTCAAGGGCCAGCGCAATCCCGAGGTGACCGTGCGCCAGCGCGGCGTGATGGAGAAGTGCACCTACTGCCTGCAGCGCATCGCCCGCGCCCGCCAGCATGCCCAGGCCGAGGGCCGGCCGCTCGCCGAAGGCGAGGTGGTCACCGCCTGCCAGGCCGTGTGCCCCACGCGCGCGATCCGCTTCGGCGACCTGCGCCAGGCCGGCAGCGCGGTCGCCGCCGATCGCCAGTCGCCGCGCCATTACGCGCTGCTGGGAGAACTCAACACGCAGCCGCGCACGACCTATCTCGCGCGCGTGCGGCGCGGGGAGGACTCGGCGTGAGCGCCGTGCAGCCGCCCGTTTCGCGCGAGACGCCGGTGATCGGCCCCGGCTGGGGCTACGCCAGCGTCAGCGACAAGATCGCCGACCTGGTGCTCACGCGGCCGGTGCGCTGGCCCTGGCTCGCGGCCTTCTTCGGCACCCTGGCCGGCACGCTGGTGTTCGTGGCCGCGACGGGATGGCTGCTCCTGCGCGGCATCGGCATCTGGGGCGTCGACATTCCGGTGGCCTGGGGCTTCGCCATCGCCAACGTGGTCTGGTGGATCGGCATCGGCCACGCCGGCACCTTCATCTCCGCCATCCTGCTGCTGCTGCGGCAGAAGTGGCGCACCTCGATCAACCGCTTCGCCGAGGCGATGACCCTGTTCGCCGCCTCGATGGCGGGCCTGTTCCCGATCCTGCACCTGGGCCGGCCCTGGTTCTTCTACTGGATCGCGCCCTACCCGGACCGCATGGGCGTGTGGCCGCAGTGGCGCAGCCCGCTGGTGTGGGACTTCTTCGCCATCGGCACCTACATCCTGGTCTCGATCCTGTTCTGGTACCTGGGCCTGCTCCCCGATCTCGCCACGCTGCGCGACCGCGCCCACGGCCGCTTCAAACGCTATGCCTTCGGGCTCGCCGCGCTCGGCTGGCGCGGCGAGGCGCGCCACTGGGCCCGCCACCAGTCGGCCTACCTGCTGCTGGCGGGCCTGGCCACGCCGCTGGTGGTGTCGGTGCACTCGGTGGTGTCGCTGGACTTCAGCATCGCCAACGTGCCGGGCTACCACTCCACCATCTTCCCACCCTACTTCGTGGCCGGCGCCCTGTTCTCCGGCTTCGCCATGGTGCTCACGCTGGCGATCCCGCTGCGCCGCGCGTTCGCGCTGCAGGACTTCATCACCCCCACCCACCTGGACCACGCCGCCAAGGTGCTGCTCGCCACCGGCGCGCTGGTGGCCTATGGCTACGCGAGCGAAATCTTCACCGCCTTCTACAGCGGCGACGAATTCGAGATCGCGCTGACGCTGGACCGCTTCACCGGCTTCTACGCCCCGGTCTACTGGTTCATGATGGCCTGCAACGTGCTCGCGCCGCAGGTGCTGTGGTGGCGCTGGGCGCGCCGCAACACGGTGCTGCTGTTCGCGCTGAGCCTGGCGATCAACCTGGGCATGTGGATGGAGCGGGTGCTGATCGTGGTGCAGAGCACCAGCCACGACTTCCTCCTCTCGTCCTGGGGCCGCTTCCTGCCCACCGCGTGGGACTGGATCTTCCTGCTCGGATCGCTGTCCACCTTCGCCTGGCTGTTCCTGGTGTTCATCCGCGTGCTGCCGGCGATCTCGATCTCGGAGATGCGCGAGCTGGTGCGCGAGAGCGCGCACGAGGGGCGCGCATGAACGACGCCTGGGGCCTGATGGCCGAATTCGCCACCGCCGACGCCCTGCTGCAAGGCGCGCGCGCTGCCCGCGCCGCAGGCTACCGGCAGGCCGAGGCCTATGCGCCCTTCGCGGTCGAAGGCCTGGCGGAAGCGCTCGGCTTCGAGCGCACCCGCGTGCCGCTCGCCACCTTCCTCGGCGGGCTCGCCGGCGGCCTGGGCGGCTTCTTCCTGCAGTGGTATTCCGCCGTCGTCGACTACCCGCTCGACATCGCGGGCCGGCCCCTGGACAGCTGGCCGATGTTCGTGCCGGTGACCTTCGAGATGGCGGTGCTGGGCGCCGCCTTCGCGGCGGTGATCGCGATGCTGGCCGGCTGCGGCCTGCCGCAGCTGCGGCACCCGGTGTTCAACGCGCCGGATTTCGAGCTGGCGATGCGCAACCGCTTCTTCCTGTGCCTGCCGGCGCACGATCCTGCGTTCGAGCCCGAAGCGGCCGCGCGGCTGCTGGCCTCGCTGCACCCGCTGCGCTGGGTGGAGGTGCCGCGATGAGGGCGCGCCGGCTCGCGTGGCTGCTGCTCCTGGCGCTGGCCGGCTGCGAGCGGCTGATGCAAGGCATGTACGAGCAGCCGCGCTACACGCCCGATGCGGCCAGCCCTCTGTTCGCCGACGGCCGGGCCGACCGGCCGCCGCCCGTGGGCAGCGTGCCGGCCGCGATGGGCACGCTGGCGGCCACCAGCAGCGGGCGGCTCGGGCGCGACGAGCTCGCGGCGCGCGCGCAGGCGGCGGCGGCTTCTGCGCCGCCAGCGCCCACGCGCGCGCTGCTGGCGCGCGGGCAGGAACGCTTCGGGATCTACTGCGAGCCCTGCCACAGCCCGCTCGGCGACGGCGACGGCCCCGTGGTGCGCCACGGCTTTCCGCAGCCTCCCTCGTACCACGAGCCGCGCCTGCGCAGCGCGCCGGACCGGCACTTCTACGACGTCATGAGCAACGGTCACGGCGTGATGTATTCGTATGGCGACCGGGTGACGCCCGAGGACCGCTGGGCCATCGTGGCCTACGTCCGCGCGCTGCAACTGAGCCAGGCGGCGCCCGTGGCGGCGCTGCCGCCGGCGCTGCGGGCGCGCCTGCCGGCCAGCGGAGGCAGGCGATGAGATGGCTGCTCGCGCTCTGGCTCGCGGCCTGGTGGTGGGGCCTGGGGCTGGTGCTGGGCGCCTACGTCAATGCCTGGATGCACCGGCTCACCGGCGGCGGCTGGGGTGCGCCCTTCGTCGTGCTGGTGCCGCGCCTGGCGCGCGCCGTGCCGTGGCTGCTGCTGGCGCTGCTGCCGGTGGCCCTCGGCACGGGCGCGCTCTACCCGTGGGCGGCGGACCGCGCCTGGCTGGACACGCTGGCGCATCCGGCCTTCCCCTCGGCATGGCTGTCGCAACCCTTCTTCACGATCCGGCTGCTGGTGTACGCGGCGGGCTGGTGGCTGATCACGCGGCCGCGGCTGCTGGCGACCAAGGGGCGCGCCGCGGCGGCGCTGGCGGCGCACGCGCTGCTCACCTCGCTGGCCGCGGTGGACCTGCTGATGTCGCTGGTGCCGGGCTGGTACAGCACCGCCTTCGGACTGGTGGTGATGAGCGTGCAGGCGCTGTCGGGCGCGGCGCTGGCGACGCTGCTGGCCGCGCGCTCGGGCCTGGCTGCGCCCTGGCGCGACCTGGGCAACCTGCAGCTGATGTGGGTGATGTCCTGGGCCTATCTGGCCTTCATGCAGTTCCTGATCATCTGGGCCGAGAACCTGCCGCGCGAGATCGCCTGGTACCTGCCGCGCCTGAGTGACGGCTGGCAGTACGCGGCGCTGGCGCTGGTGATCGTGCAGCTGGTGCTGCCCTTCCTCGCGCTGCTGCCGCGCCGCGTGAAGGACGATCCGGCGCGCCTGCGCTGGGTGTCCGCGTGGCTGCTGGCCGCGACGGCCTTCGACGCGCTGTGGACCGTGCTGCCCTCGCTGGCCGCCGTGGGGGTGCGGCGATGAACACGCGCGCGATCGTGGGCGCGGGCGCGGCCATCGCGGTGACGGTGCTGCTCGTGGCCGGGGCCGTCTTCCTCCTGCTGCACTGGTGGGACGTGGCGCCCGACACGGGCCGCGCGGAGCGCGACTACGCGGAACTCGCGGCCAGGGCGAGCCTGCGCGCGGCGCCGCAGCCGGACCTCGCGGCGTACCGGGCGCAGAAGGAGCGCCGCCTGCACGGCTTCGGCTGGGTGGATGCACGGCGCGGCATCGCGCACATCCCGATCGAGCAGGCCATGGAGTTGCTGACGGCGGGGGCGCGGCCGTGAAGCGGCGCGACTTCCTGGCCGGTGCGGCGGCGCTTGCGCAGACGCCCGGCGCACGGCTGCCGCTGGACCTGCCGTTCACCGACAGCGCGGGCCGCGCGGTGCGATTGGCGGACTTCTTCGACGGCGCGCGGCCAGTGCTGCTGGTGCCCGGCTACTGGCATTGCCCGCAGCTGTGCGGGCTGGTGATGCAGTCGCTGCTGAACGCGCTGCACCAGGGCGGGGTGGCGCGCGCCGGCTTTCGCATCGTCGGCTTCAGCATCGCGCCGGAGGACACGCCGGCCAGCGCCCGGGCGCGGCGCGAAAGCGATCTCGCGTTCGCCGAATTCCTGCTGCAGGGGCAGCCCGCGGCCGCGCCGCTCGCGCTGGAACTGCTGGTGGGGCGCGGCGATGCGAGCGCGCGTCTCGCTGCGGCGCTGGGGGTGCGCTATGGAGCCGCCGCCCCGGCGCAGGCGGCAGGCCGGGGCGCCGTGGATTCCCTGCTGCGCGGCAAGGACGCCAGCGGGAAGAACGGGCCGCAGTACGAGCATCCTGCCGTGGTGGTGGTGGCCACGCCCACCGGCCGCGTCGCGCGCTACCTGCCGGGCCTCGGCTGCGAGCCCGGCGAACTGCGCGTCGCGCTGGCCGAAGCGCGCGGCGGCCGCATCGCCGGGATCGGCGAGCGCATCGCCCTGTTCTGCTCGCACCTCGAGCCCCAGGCCGGAGGCCACACCGATGCGGTCATGGCCGCCACCCGCGTCACCGGCCTCGGCGCAGCGGCGCTCCTCGCCGCCTGGTGCTGGCGCCGCCGCCACGGAGCGCAGCATGGCGACTGAAGCCGCTGCCGGCCTGTGGCTGCCCGGTGCGTCCTCGATCGCCCCGCGCACCGACCTGCTGCTCGCCGCCATGGTGCTGCTGTGCGGCCTGGTCGCCGCCGGCGTTTCCATCGCGATCGTCGTCTTCTGCATCCGCTACCGCAGCGGCGCCCGGGTCGAACGCAGCGCCATCCACCGCCAGCTCGGACTGGAGCTCACGTGGACGCTGGTGCCGCTCGGCCTGTTCATCGGCCTGTTCGTCTGGGCCGCCTACGACTTCGTGGCGCTGTATCGCGTGCCGGCCGACGCGTTGCCGGTGTACGTGGTCGCCAGGCAGTGGATGTGGAAGCTGGAACACCGCAACGGCCGGCGCGAGATCAACGAACTGCACGTCCCGCTGGGCCAGCCGGTGCGGCTGGTGATGACGTCGCAGGACGCGATCCACAGCTTCTTCGTGCCGGCCTTCCGGCTCAAGCAGGACGTGGTGCCGGGTCGCTACACCGGCCTTTGGTTCAAGCCGACGCGGCTGGGCGAATTCCAGCTGTTCTGCGCCGAGTACTGCGGCAGCGAGCATGCGCGCATGCAGGGCCGCATCGTGGTGATGACGCCGGCCGACTACGCGCGCTGGCTGGCGAGCGGCACACCCGAGCCGAGCCTGGCGCAATACGGCTTCGTGCGCTTCCGCCAGCTCGGATGCAGCGGCTGCCACGCCGGCGACTCCATCGTGCACGCGCCCGCGCTGGAGGGCCTGATCGGCCGCACCGTGCACCTGCAGGACGGCCGCAGCCTGGTGGCCGACGAGAACTACGTGCGCGATTCCATCCTGCTGCCGAAAAAGGACGTGGTGGCCGGCTTCGACCCGGTCATGCCCTCCTTCGCCGGCCAGGTGAGCGAGGAGGACCTGCAGGCCCTGGTGGCCTATGTGCGCTCCACCGGCGATGCGCGGACCGGAGTGCGGCCATGAGCGCGGCACGCGCGGCGCAGCCCGGGGCCACCGAGGCCGTGAGCTATCTGCAGGACGGCACCACGCTGCGCTCCTGGCTCACCAGCACGGACCACAAGCGCATCGCGATCCTCTACGCGATCTCCATCACCGCCTTCTTCTTCATCGGCGGGCTGGCGGCCACGCTGATCCGGCTGGAGCTCGCCACTCCCGCGGGCGACCTCGTCAGCGACGACGCCTACAACCGCCTCTTCACCGCCCACGGCGTGGTCATGGTGTGTGGCTGTTCCTGATCCCCTCCATCCCCTCGGTGCTGGGCAACTTCCTGATCCCGCTGATGATCGGCGCGCGCGACCTCGCCTTCCCGCGGCTGAACCTCGCCAGCTGGTACCTGTACCTCGCCGGCGGCGCGCTGGTGCTGGCCGCGCTCGCCAGCGGCGGCGTGGACACCGGCTGGACCTTCTACACGCCCTACTCCACGCTGTTCTCCAACAGCTCGGTGGTGCTGACGCTGCTGGGCGTGCTGGTGGTGGGCTTCTCCTCCATCCTCACCGGCCTGAACTTCATCGTGACGGTGCACCAGCTGCGCGCGCCCGGCCTGGGCTGGTTCAAGCTGCCGCTGTTCGTCTGGGCGCACTACGCCACCAGCATCATCCTGGTGCTCGCCACCCCGGTGCTGGCCATCACGACCCTGCTGGTCGTGGCCGAGCACCTGTGGCACATCGGCGTGTTCGACCCCCAGTACGGCGGCGACCCGCTGCTGTTCCAGCACCTGTTCTGGTTCTACTCGCACCCGGCCGTGTACATCATGATCCTGCCGGCAATGGGGGTGGCCAGCGAGATCATTCCCTGCTTCGCCCGCAAGCCGATCTTCGGCTACCGCTTCATGGCCTACGCCATCCTCGGCATCGCCAGCATCGGCTTCCTGGTGTGGGGCCACCACATGTTCGTGAGCGGCCAGTCGCTGGCGGCCAGCATGGTGTTCTCGCTCCTGAGCTTCGTGGTGGCGATCCCCTCTGCGATCAAGGTGTTCAACTGGACCGCCACCCTCTACAAGGGTTCGATCCACCTGGCCGCGCCCATGCTGTACGCGCTCGGCTTCGTCGGCCTGTTCACGATCGGCGGCCTCACGGGCCTGTTCCTGGCCGCGCTCGCGCTCGACGTGCACCTGACCGACACCTACTTCGTGGTCTCGCACTTCCACTACATCATGGTGGGCGGCTCGGTGATGGCCTACTTCGGCGCCCTGCACTTCTGGTGGCCCAAGGCCACCGGGCGCCTGTACCCCGAGATGTGGGCGCGCGTCGCCGCGGTGCTGATCTTCGTCGGCTTCAACGGCACCTTCTTCCCGCAGTACCTGCTGGGCGTGGAGGGCATGCCGCGCCGCTACCACAGCTACCCCGAGCACTTCCAGGTGCTGCACATGCTGTCGTCGGCGGGGGCCGTGCTGCTGGCGCTGGGCTACCTGCTGCCGCTGGTGTACTTCGGCTGGTCGCTGCGGGCCGGAGCGCGTGCGGGCCCCAATCCCTTCGACGCCCGCGGCCTCGAGTGGCAGGCCGGCTCGCCGCCGCCGACGCACAATTTCGATCAGCCGCCGCGCATCCCGGAGCAGGTGTATGCCTACGATCCGAACGCGGCGCCGGAGGCCGGGCGATGAACACGCAGGCGCTGCCGCGGCCCGACGAAGGCTTCACCGCCCGGCTCGGCATGTGGGTGTTCCTGGCCTCGGAAGTGATGTTCTTCGGCGGCATCTTCGTCGCCTACGGCTACGGCCGCTCGCACTGGCCGCAGGGCTTCGCCGAGGCCGGGCGGCACACGCACGTGGCAATCGGCACGCTCAACACCGCGCTGCTGCTCACCAGCAGCGCCATCGTCGCCTTCGCGGCCGCCTGCGCGCGGCACCCGCCGGCGCGGCGCTGGACGGCGCGGCTGCTGTGGCTCACCGCCTCCCTCGGCATGGCCTTCGTCGCCCTGAAGGGCGTGGAGTACGCGAAGGAGTGGCACGAGCAACTGGTGCCGGGCGCGGGCTTCGCGCTCGCCACGCCCGGCGCGCAGCTGTTCTACATGCTGTACTTCTTCGCCACCGGCCTGCACGCGCTGCACCTCGCGATCGGCATCGGGCTGGTCGGCGCGCTGGCCTGGGGCAGCGGCCGCCGCCGCGCCTGGGCCGATGGCGAAGCGGTGGAGATGAGCGCGCTGTACTGGCACTTCGTCGACATCGTCTGGATCTTCCTGTATCCGCTGATCTACCTGCTGGGGAGGCACGCATGAGCGATTCCGAATTCCGGCGCCACGGTCTGCGCCTGCTGGCGGCCTGGGCCGCGCTGATCGTCCTGATGCTCCTGAGCCTGGGCAGCGCCTGGCTGCCCCTGGGCCTGGGCAACGTGGTCCTGGGCGTCGCGATCGCCGCGACCAAGGCGGGCATCGTCGCCGCGCTCTTCATGGGGCTGGCGCGCGAGCCGGCCCTGCTGCGGCTGGTGGGCGGCTTCGCGCTCGGCACGCTGCTGCTGCTGATCGGCCTGTCGGGGATCGATTACGCGACCCGGCCCGCGGCGCCGGCGGCCTACCAGGGGAGCACGCGATGAACGCCGAGCCCGTCATTCCCGCGCAAGCGGGAACCGAGAACGCCCCGGGTCCCGGCCTCCGCGGGGCCGACGCCGGGAGGGTAGCCCGCGTCGCCGTCGTCACCGGCGCCTCGGCCGGCATCGGCCGCGCCATCGCCTGCGAGTTCGCCCGCCACGGCTGGCGCGTGGCGCTGCTGGCGCGCGGCGCCGACGGCCTCGAAGGCGCGCGCCGCGACGTGCAGCGCCTGGGCGGCGAGCCGCTCGTGCTTCCCACCGACGTGGCCGACGAGAAGCAGGTCGAGGCGGCGGCCGCGCGGGTGGAAGCCGCCTGGGGCCCGATCGACGCCTGGGTCAACGACGCGATGGCCACGATCTTCGCGCCGGCGCTCGAGATCGCGCCGGCGGACTTCCGCCGCGCCACCGAGGTCACCTACCTCGGCGCGGTATGGGGCACGCTGGCGGCGCTGCGCCGCATGCAGCCGCGCGACCGCGGCGCCATCGTGCAGGTCGGCTCCGCGCTGGCCTACCGCTCGATCCCGCTGCAGGCGCCTTATTGCGGCGCCAAGGCGGCGCTGCGCGGCTTCACCGACTCGATCCGCTGCGAGCTCGCGCACGCGCGCAGCCGGGTGCATGTGACGATGGTGCAGCTGTCCGCGTTCAACACGCCGCAGTTCGAGTGGGGCCGCACCACCCTGAACAGGAAGCCCCGCCCGATGGGCAAGATCTTCCAGCCCGAGATCGCGGCGCGCGCCGTGTACTGGGCGGCCACGCACCGGCGGCGCGAAGTGTGGGTCGGCTGGCCCGCGGTGCAGGCGATCCTGGGCACGCGGCTCGCGCCCGGCCTGCTCGATCGCATGCTCGGGCGCACCGCCGTCGACGGCCAGCACACCGACGAGCCGCTGCCGCCCGGGCGGCGCGACAACCTGTGGCAGCCGGTGGCCGGCGACCACGGCGCGCACGGCCGCTTCGACCGCCAGGCCCATCGCTTCAGCTGGCAGGCCTGGGCGACGACGCACCGCGGCGCGGCGCTGGGTGCGCTGGCGCTGGGCGGCCTGCTGGCGGCGCGCTGGCTGCGCCGGCCTTGAGCGCCGCCGCCAGGGCGGCTTTGCGGACCCGGTTGACGCCTGTCAATCCGGCTGCGCCGCTGCCCGCTTACGCTGGCAGGCACCATGAAACGGAAAAGCATCTACATCACGGTCGCAGTCGTGCTGGCGGCCGTGGTCGTCGGCGGCTGGCAGCTCTATTCCAGCGGCAACGCCGCGGCCGCCGGCACGCAGAACCGCGAAGCGCTGGTGCGCCTGCACTCGCAGACGCTGGGCCGCGCCGAGGCGGGCGTGCAGCTGGTGGAGTTCTTCGATCCTGCCTGCGGGACCTGCGCCGAGTTCTATCCGCTGGTCAAGAAGATGGCGGCCGAACACCGCGACGACATCCGGCTGGTGCTGCGCTACGCGCCCTTCCACCCGGGCTCCGACCAGGTGGTGAAGGCGCTCGAGGCGAGCCGCCGGCAAGGCAAGTTCTGGCAGGCCACCGAGGCGCTGCTGGCGTCGCAGCCCGAATGGGTGATCCAGCACCGGGCCCAGCCCGAGCTGATCTGGGCGCCGCTGGCCCGCGCGGGCCTGGACGTGGAGCGGCTCAAGGTGGACATGCAGGCGCCCGAAGTCGCGCGCGCGGTGGCGCAGGACAGCGCCGATGCGAACACCCTGGGCGTGTCGGCCACCCCCGAGTTCTTCGTCAACGGGCGGCCGCTGCCGTCCTTCGGCTACCAGCAGCTGCTCAAGCTGGTGGACGAGGAACTGGCGCTCGCCCGCAACGGCAAGGCGGGTTGACCGGCGCGCCGCCGCCGGCGGCGTGAGGCGCGCCACCCTGGCGCGTGCAGGGGCTTGTCACTTGCGTGGCATTCGCGGCGTCCAATGGGCAGGATCACCACGATGCCGCGCCCCCTGCGGCCCAGGAGCAGCACCATGACCGCGATCACAGCCCGCCTGCAGCGCCGCGAGGAAGTCGCCCACGGCACGATGGCCTTCCATTTCGAGAAGCCGGCCGGCTTCGCCTTCAAGCCGGGCCAGGCCATCGACCTGATCCTGCCGGATCCCGCCCTCGCCGCCACGGACAGCGCACGCCATGCGTTTTCCATCGTCAGCGCGCCGCACGAGAGCGAGCTGGTGGTCGCCACCCG
>Ga0255338_1001724_pt1 | contig 38191 bp, 34 predicted proteins | sample MeOH1_35cm_T4_19_FD_203715 | JGI IMG/M metagenome (GOLD analysis project Ga0255338, IMG submission 203715) | Sandy soil microbial communities from University of British Columbia, Vancouver, Canada - MeOH1_35cm_T4_195 | ecosystem: Engineered > Artificial ecosystem > Sand microcosm > Unclassified ...
CGCCTATCGTTTCCTCTGACTTGCTGGGCTCCACTGGAATCGTGCACTCGCTCTCAAGGTGATCCGGGACGTCACAACGGGTCGCACCGGTCTGGCGGTAACCCGCGAGTTCGCCAGGACGGAGAGACGTGGCGCCGTCCCAGCGGCAAGCTAGCGGGAACGTCGGCCCGGTGAACCGGCGGCGCACCGAAAGGCGTAGAGGCGACGCCACCACCCGTTGCAGCCCGACGCCTCTACGTTAACGCTCTCCTAGTTCTAACCGTCGGTTCCCCCGTGCGTGACAACTCCTTGCCCTGTTCGGTCGCCCTCCTGCCTCGAACCTCTCTCACAGATGCAAATATCACGGCCAGGTGATTAATCATGGTTTGAGGGTTGTCGTATCATGAAGTCGTGATATAACAAGGATGTGATTTGAAGTCTCTGGAAAGGGGACGAAAGGAGTCCGCAATGATGCACCTGCAAGAGAAGCGACCAGCGATAGGACCCGGCACCGCGCAGGAGTCCCTGCCGCGTTGGGATTACACGGCCTCCGGTGAACAGCTCACCGCGGGGTTGGAGAAGCGGCTCTCCGAGCAGGTGCAGCAGGGCGACCGGAGTGCGTTCGAGCGGATGGTGAACGCCAACATTCCCCTGGTCGTCTCCATCGCGAGGCAATATGGCAGCGCCCATCTTGAGGCGGAAGACTTGATTCAAGAGGGAATGATTGGGCTCTGCATCGCCATCGAGCGGTATGATCCTGCCCGGGGATTCCGGTTCAGTACCTACGCCACCTACTGGATCAAGCAGCGAGTATTGCGCGCTCTGGACCGGCAGAGCCGCTTGATCCGCTTGCCGGTAGACGTCGGCGGCGCCGCCCGCAAAGCCGAAGCATTGCGCGAGAAGCTCTCCATCGACCTCGGCCGCGAGCCGACGATGGAGGAGCTCGCCACCGCGTGCGGTATTTCCGCCCGTCGCCTGGAAGCCGTGCTGGAATGTCTCGACGAGCCGCTCTCCCTTGATGCGCCCGTGGCGGACGACGCAGAACCCCTCACACTCGAGGTTCCGGACCCCCGCTGCGTCGCTCCGGAAGCGGAGTTGATCCAACTGGAAGAGCATGCGGAGCTGGACGAGTTACTCCAGTGCCTACCACCGCGCGACCGGCTGGTGCTGGAGGCGCGCTTCGGGCTGGGCGGCAGTATCATTCCGCTGGCCGATCTCGCCGAGCGCCTGCGCATCACTCGCGAGGGGGTCCGCCAGGTCCAGCGCCGTGCACTGCTGAAGCTGCGCAAGCACCTCGCAGAGCATCAACCCCTTGCTGCCTGAGGGGGCGTAGGGATAGAGGGACAGCGGGACAGGAGGCGAAGTAGCACGTTGTCTCTCCGTCTCTCCGTCTCTCTATCCCGCTGTCCCCTCAGGCCGCTCCGAAATCAGGAGAAACTATTGGGCGTGGCTAACGTTACACTCAGCGGGTGACGACTTGTCGCCTGGAGGTTGAACATGCGCGCCTGGTCACCCATCGTCGTCTCTTTGCTCCTTGCGGGACCCGTGCTGGCGCAGTCCGGTGCGCGGTCGCCGTTGGCTGCGGACACGCGCCTGGACAAGCACGTCACGGTGCATTGGAAAAAAGCGACGCTGGTGGACGCCCTGAAGGAGCTTTCGCAGCGCACGGGCACCCAACTCGCTCCGGACCGCGCCCTGGTAGACGAGCCGGTGATGATCTCCGCCACCGATGTCCCGGCGCGGAAAGTACTCGAGCAGATCGGCACCCTCCTCCACTTCACCTGGGTCCGCTCCGGCGGTAAGCCCGAGGCGCCTACCTACCTCCTGTTCCAAGACCGGGTGGCGCGACAAGAAGAGCAGGATGAGATCGACGAAGGCCGCCGGGCTGTTATCGCAGCGCTGGAGAAGGAGGTGGACCGCCTCCGCAAGCTCAGCCGGATGTCTCCCGGCGACTTCCAGCATGAGACGGAGCGGGCCGACCGGGAATTGGAAGACACGTTCTCCAAGGGGATCGCATCGCTTGGAAGCAGCCCGAGCGCCGGCCAGCGGGTGCTGGGGAACATGAACATTTACGCCGTCGCCACGCCCGTGGGACGGGTGATGGCCGGGGTGCTGGACAACCTCACTCCCGGACAGTGGCAGCAGCTCCTGGACGAGCGCCCGCTGGTCATGAGCACGCAGCCGGGTGACGGCGAGACGCCCCTCCCCGCCGGCGCGCATGATGCGCTGCGCAATGCGACGCCCCAGCTGCCCTTCCCCAAGGCCCTGTTTAGAGCCCTCGGCCCCGAAGCCGAAGCGGGCATCGGGCAGGCAGAGAAGTTGATGCAGGAGCCCTGGAGCCGGGCGCAGGGATTCAAGATCACGGTACGGCTAAGCCTTACCCTGGGCTCGCAGCCGGTGGGCATGCTCAACGTGAGCCCCGAGCCGCTCGGCGTGGAGGGCATGGGTCCGCTGTTCCAGGCGACCGGCTTGAACGTCATCGGCTCGCCCTCCATGTTCGATCCGCCGATGGAAGACCCCATGGAGCGGGTGAAGCGTCTTTCAGCGGACCCGATCCTGGGCAAGAAAGCGGAGCTCAAGCTGCCGCCGCTCCAGCCGCAGACCGGAATCCTGGCCGCGCTGGGAAAGTCTTACCGGGTGGCGGAAATCCTGGAGGAGGTGGAAGCTGCCTACGGCGTGCACCTGCTGGGGGACGCCTATAACAAGCAGGCCTTCTCCGTGATCCAGCCGCCTAACGGGCCGCAGCCGCTTTACAAGCTGCTGGACGATATGGCGGGTTCGAGCCGCCGCTGGGAGTTGGACGGCGACCTGGTCCGTTTCCGCAGCCGTACCTGGGCGCACGACCGCCGCTCCGAAATCCCCACGCGCTACATGCGCCGGTGGCTGGCGCTCCGCGAGAAGCAGGGCAGCTTCACCCTGGACGACGTCGCCGAGATCGCGACCCTCCTGCGGGACGAGCAGGTCGACTCCCTGATGTTCAGCGCCATCGAGTGCGAGGCGAAGGACATGGGTGACTTCATCCTGGTGACCGCGAACCGCGACCCACTGCGAGTGTATGGAACGCTGCTCCCCGCCCAGCGCAAGCACCTGGTGTCAGGCGGCACCCTGGCGGTCCGCGCGCTATTCCCTTATCAACAGCGCGCGCTGCTCAACCTGGGACGAGCCAAAGGCGGCGGCATGTTCGCGATGATGTCCGGCACGAAATCGCCCCGGCGACCGGAACAGCTTGCGGAAGGAGTGCTGGCGCTCGAGGTTCAGGCTCCCGGTGCGCCCGCTAATCTCGCGCCGGGCACACCCCCCGCGGCTGCGCCGCAGGGCCCCACGATCTACCGCCTCCGGCTCACCTTTCCGAACGGTCAGAAGGACGAATACGCGATTCCACTTTCCCGCGTGCAGCCGGCTGCCACCGCACCGGTTGCTCCCGTGCCCGTGGAGCGCTAGTCCGGAGTTGCCGGAGGTCTCCGATAACAGGAATACCGCATTTCTTACAACGGCGTTCCGCTCGGGCGCAGCAAAGGTGAGCGCAACCGGAAGAGAACTTCCGGTTCACACCGCTCTATGGTTGTTCCGGAGGGCGCCGGCGCCCCGGCACATTCGGGGAGGGGGAAGCGGTTGCTAGTCACAGAGCGGAATTCCGGGCCGTGCGCCGGAGGTGTTCTCTCTCGCCGACATTTCGTGGCGGGAAGCGCTGGCTTTGCGGCGTTGATGCTCTCCCCGGAACCGGGGCGTGCGGCGGCCGCCCGCGCGCGCTCCGTGATCGTGCTGCTCTTGGAAGGCGGGCTGAGCCACCTGGATAGCTGGGATCCCAAGCCGGCCGCCCCCGCCGAAGTGCGGGGCAGCTTCGGTACCCTGCGCACTACCAACCCGGACCTCCTCGTGACCGAGCACCTGCCGTTGCTGGCGCGGGAGGCGCACCGCTACAACGTGCTTCGTTCCGTGCAGAACGCGGGCGCCGGCAATCACGACCATGCCCTCCACCGGCTGCTGACCGGGTACGACCATCCCACCATCGTGGCTCCCCAGGATGTCCTGAAGAATCACTTTCCGTCCCAGGGAGCGGTCGTCTCCCGGATACGGGCTGCGCAAAGCCCGCACGGGCTGCCCCCGTTCGTGACGATTCCGGACCGCGCCCAACTCGGGAAGACGCGGCGATTATTGGGGGCCGGACCTCTCGGCCTGGCCTACGAAGCGTTCGAGACCGGGCAGGTACCTGCCACGAGCCAGGGCCGCTACGATCCGCCGCAGGGCCTCATTCCGGCGCCGGGAATCACGCTACGGCGCCTCTCGGATCGCCGGGAGCTGCTGCAGCGACTCGACGGCCTCCGGCGCTCGGTCGAGCGCCACGAGCCGGCCCTCACCGCGCATCAACAGCAGGCCTTCGAGCTGCTGCTGGGGGAGGCGGGGCGCGCCGCCTTCGACCTGGACGCCGAGTCTCCGGAGCTCCGCACCCGCTACGGGGCGAGCCGGATGGGTCAGGGAGCCCTCCTCGCCCGCCGCCTGGTGGAAGCGGGGGTTAGCTACGTGCTGGTGAACTGCGGGGACGGGCAGAATCTCTGGGATACCCATGCGGACAACTTTGGGCAGCTGAAAACCCACTTACTGCCAGCTCTAGACCGGGCCGCCAGCGCTCTGCTGCGGGACCTGGAGGAGCGGGGCTTGCTGGACAGCACCCTGGTGGTGATGCTCGGGGAGTTCGGGCGCTCGCCCCAGATCAACAAAGACGCCGGCCGCGACCACTGGGTGAACGCCAGCTCCGTAATGATGGCGGGCGGCGGATTGGGCCGGGGCCGCGTGCTGGGCAGCACCACGGCCGGCGGCGAAGAGCCGCGGGAGCGGCCCGTAGCCATGACTGAGGTGCTGGCCACCGTCTATCACCAGTTGGGCATCGATCCCCGCCGGCAGTTGCCGGACGCAGAGGGCCGGCCGATCGACATCCTTCCCGCCGCGGATCCCATCCACGAGTTACTGTGATCCCCCGTCCCGGAGTTAGAGCTGCCGGTCCAGGCTGCGGTACTGGATGGCCTCCGCCACGTGGCCGACGCCGATGGTGTCCGCGCCCGCGAGGTCGGCGATGGTGCGGGAGAGCTTGAGGATGCGGTCGTAAGCGCGGGCGGAGAGGCCGAGGCGCTGGATGGCGGCCTTCAGCAGCACCTCCGCGTCGGCTGCCACCGGGCAGTAGTTGCGCACCTGGCGGCTGCCCATCGCTGCGTTCACGAAGATGCCGCTGCCTTCGAAACGCCGCGCCTGGATCGCCCGCGCTTCCTGCACCCGTCCGCGGATCGCCTTGCTGGGCTCGCCCTGCGCGGTGCCGAGGAGCTCGTCATGCTTCAGGCGCGGCACTTCGATGTGGATGTCGATGCGGTCCAGGAGCGGCCCGGAGATGCGGGCCATGTAGCGGGCGATCTGGGAATCGCTGCAGGTGCAGGGGCGGACGGTGTCACCGGAATAGCCGCAGGGACACGGATTCATGGCCGCGCAAAAGATGCAGCGGGCGGGGTAGGTGAGCGACGCGGCGGCGCGGGCGATGGTGACGTGCCCCTCTTCCAGCGGCTGCCGCATCACCTCCAGCACGGCGCGGGTGAACTCCGGCAGCTCGCTGAGAGATAAAGGACCCCGCCATGACGCAAGCTCCTTGGCCGCCGGTGGCATCTCCGGCGCTCCGGGCGTGAAGCCACTACCCCGATTCCTCCTGTGGCTCGGTCTTGTAGTCGATATGGATTGTAATATCAAATGAGTTGTTGCAGGGGCCGCGTGTCCTGCGGCCTGCCTTCTCCGCACCCCGGCAAACCCTGAAGTGTTCCGCATCCGCCTTGCGCTCTCTTGCCATGTCTCGAATCAAAGAGGTTGTGTCGACGCCCCCACCATCACAGAGCGGGTTGGAGCACGCGATAACGCCGGCCTGGAAGTACTCCCTGGTGAACCGGTGTGGCTTTCCGTCCGCTCCGCGTCCGGTTTCGTTCCACTCAACTCGCACGTCTTCAACGGTGGGGAAGGCTTGTGCGAAGGTGACTCGTTCTCTGGGGATCAGGTAATCCCCACTGTCCCCGGCGCTTCCCTTTCTCATAAGCACCTCCTGGTTCAGTCGACTAACATCGTCCTGGCACCACGCTGGCCCGTTGGTGTAGTCCGGTCTAGACATTACGGCTGTCGTGCCGCCGATGGCACACGCGGCAGCCTGAGAGGTCGGATACGAACGCCTGCACGCTCGGAAACAAAAAACTTTGCCATGATCCATCCTCGCACCGGGAGGGCCTGCCGGGGAGATGTTCGGCTACCCAGGCTCTCCATGCCCTCGTCCGGCTCCTGCTGTCGTGCCTGACCCAAGATAAGTCACCATATCGTAAACGTAAGCACAGATGGCAAACTGCATCGGTGCCCCAGCCCTTACCGTGCTGACGTAAGCTTGAGCCTCCGCCGGATCAAACTCATTCTGGGTGAAGGTATCGAACAATACAGACCCCGCTCTGCAAACCGCAGCATACACATGCGAACACCCATATCGGCGCTCCAACTGCATCAAATCGATGAACTGTAGCGTATGTGTGTTGCCTGACATCGAAGAGAGGCTGATCCTCGCTTTCGTCGGGTCGAAATTGAAGGCGACATCGTCACCATACTGATTATTCAGCAACGAGGGTATCTCCACAGAATAGTGAGTACCCTTGCCCTCCCAAAAGCCATTGCATCCGTGACATGACGGGAACATATTGAGCGCGTTCAACGACAAAAACGGGAACTTAGAACGAGGGAGGAAATGCTCAATATTGCAGTTGGAAACCGCGTTGATCGAGTCGAGATCGCAGTATGGGCAGGCCGGCACTACCGGGTTGTCAAGCTGAAAGTTCTCGTAGAACTCTTTACGGGTGAATGTATTGCCACGAATACCGTCCCATATTGCCGGATCGGTTAACCCCTCTTCATATAGGTACTTCGAGAATACGTCTGAAAGCCGGGGAGGGGTAACAAGCAGCACCGGTGCTCGTCCGGCCCTTATCGCTTGAGCCTGCGATTCATACGCCTGAACCCAAAGGTCTACATCATTTGTTGTCTCCCGAACAAGCAAATCCAGGATTTGGCATAGCGTCGCCCCCTTTCTTCTCAGACTTAATGCCGCGATCAACGTTGGCTCGGCATCTGAAGTAAGCTGATCAATGCTTCGTCCAGTGGTGTAAGCTAGGCGCAGCAAGGTCCAAAGTGGATGTATAACGGCTTCCTCAAACCTGCGAAGCTCGGTGTCATTGCGATGGTTACGGACCTTCCACATCGGACTTGACCTGCCTCATCTGCGAAAAGACTTGAAATCGAGTGTGCGATTCGCCAAGCCGGCGGAACAGTTCTGCCATTCTGATCGGGTCCCCGGACTCTATTACGCCACGGACGAAGTCTTCAGGAAGGTTTGGACTTCCAAACACCGAGTAGAGACGTTCCTCAAGTTCACTCTGGCTTGCGAGGAACGTGTTGAAATCCGGCCATCGACTACCATTCTCATCGAATACAACGATGTTCTCTTGGAACACCGTATTGATGAAAAGTGGACTGTGAGTGGCGATGATGAAGTGGGCGCTAATGTCTCTGAAGAAGGAACTCAGGAGCGTGATCCATTGTTTGGCCCACAATGGGTCAAGATGTAGTTCGGGTTCCTCGATAAGGACGATGGATCGATCTCTTACGGAAGAAAGCAGCGAGACGATCCTTACGAACAGCACCTTCTCTCCCGAACTCATGTTCCGCAACATCAGAATCCGACTGTGCCGGCGCAATTCAAGATCGTTGAAGTAAGCCTCACCTGCCACCACCTGTTGCAGAAGCCCGTCGTCTATGACAGCCCAACTCTCCCTTCCCCACACTGGTGAGCCGTCCCAGGCAACTCGATCCTTGACACGCACTAGTACCCGCCCGGTGAACTCGATGCCAAGTAGGTCGACAAGTGTTGCGACCCTTGGATCGCCACGAAACAGCATCTCGGCAAGGCGGGCGATCCCCCAGGACAGGGAACCCATGCTGTAGTGGTTAGACCCGTACATCATCCCGATATCGAATTGGGCGAGGCGTCTGTCTCCTATGTAATTATCAGCACGAATGTTCGGGTACTCGCCTCTCGTTGAGAACGCAGAAACGACAATATTGGTGGGCAGGAGGTCCTTGATGTCATCATATGAGACCTCACCTTCACGTCGGGGATTTGAGTGCTTGAGTGCCTTCGACCAGGGTGCTATTATCCGAGGAGCTTCACCATCAATCGAAATGGTGGCGCAGGACTCATCTCCCTGTATAACTATGTCCTTGCGGGTATCGAGGTGCAATTGCTCGTATGCTATCCGGAACTTACCGAGAATGCGATCTCGATCCCTTTCAAGATAGTGAAATGCGCGGGCGATGAGACTCATAGCACTCGTCTTGCCCGAGCCGTTCGGCCCCACCAAGAGCGTGAGGTTCATCTTGCCATAAATCTCGCGGTACAGAGGGTCGAACCCTCTTGTGGGGACGAGGTCTATGGTTCGTTCAGTGGGGTGGGAGATGCTTATTTGCTTGATGAGCATGAGGGCGTGTAGTCGACTGAATGGTGCGTCTTCGTGCAGTATAGATACTTTTGGTCATTCACGCGGCAAGTAGGGAGCACATATGAGGTCGGATACGAACGTCTGTAGGCTCGGGATGAGTTGCCTGTATGGTACCTTGCCCCTGGCTTCGCCCTCGTGGACGATCTTGCTCCGAATGTCATAGCACTCCCGAAAGAAGTTCGCAGCCGAGCGCTCCATATACTTCCGCTGGCCCAGTCGTTCTGAGGCTAACTCCCTTCCAGCCCTACCAATCGACCGGCGACGCATGTCGCCCAGGGAGTTGAGGAGCGCATCTCTGCCAACCTTGGACAAGTTCGTGTCTTTCTTGACGCTCGACCGGAAATCGGCCACGACCTTTAGTTCTTCCTCCGGTCTTTCCCCCGGATCGAGAAGGGCTTCGACCGAGGTAACGAGCATAACAAAACGTGCCCGGTCCGAATGTTCAAAGTACGAGGCCCCGTATAGCTCCAGGGCGAGTTCCTCCTTCGGGGTCAGCGGGAAGTCTGCATTGATCGCGCTTGCGAGATGGGACACGATCCGGTCGACGCCAATCCCGTCCCACACTTCCAACTCGATCCGGGCAAAGCCGGTGACCGAGGATGGGTGAACCATGAGGCCGTGGGCGTCCACTAGGACGCCGCGTTGCTCCAGCATCTCACGGAACTTCGGTTCCTGTTCAGCGTAGAGCGCGGGGCGAGTTCTCTCACCTCCGAGGTCAAACCCCATCTGGACCCGCGTGAGCGCCAGGAGCAGGGCACGACGGCAACGGTCGCCCGCTGCCTGAGCTTCCTCCGCACTCGCATACCCCTGGCCCGTGAGGATGAAGTCCTTACTCTTCTCAAAGGATGCGTCTTCGCCCCCTGGCGTGATATCGCGGGGTGAAAGTTCGATCCGGAGTGTGGAGCCGGCGACGGGCACAGGCACCGGATCGTCAGTCTCTGCGTTGATTCGGAAGTCGTCCGGGATGACAAACCTGATACGGAACGAGTAGCTACCGTCGCTGGCTGTTATCGTCGCGCCTACGGGCGGTGTGAGAGGTTCAAAGTGAAGAGAACCTCCGGCCCCGTAGCCGATCAGGATGCGATCCGACTTCCGGTTACCTGGAGGGAGCAACACTATATAGAGGAGGCTTCCCCGCCAGACATCAGCGTATTCCTTGGCGCACGCCCGGAGCGTCTCGATGAGCCTATCCATGCGGGTGCCGGGAGCGTCACCACGGGCATTTCTCAACCGAGCGACGAACAGGAGCTTCGGTGCCCGGAAGTGGAGCAGCTTTCTAAAGTCCCACACGTAGCCGTTCACTGGGTTGTTGGTGTCGGGGTTCACCTCGAAGGTATACTCGACACCATGACCCTTATGAGCCTCGGACTCACAACCAAGCAAGGGAACGTGCCGAGTAGATGAGGCTTGTTCGAGAACGCAGAAGTCCACCAGGAACTCACGCGGAACGTAGTCAATGCCCCACTCCTTGGCGAGGTCCTTCGTCTTCGGGCTGTGGGGTGCGCCTGTAAGCAAAGGGTCATTCGCACTCTTCTTCCCCAACTCCCAGGCCAGGTTCATTGAGAAGCAGGTGGTGACCGGCTGATTAGCGTCTGGAAGTTTTCCAGGGCACCTCTGATCCAGAATGGTGTTGATGCTTTGGCGCAGTTGGTCAATCGGCGGCATCATTGTGGCATCTAGATCCTCGCTGTGTCTTTCGCCAATACTTACACTTCCACTCGTGCTCATTTCGGTTCAATCCGGCCATCCTCGGGACTACAACTGCCGGTCCAGGCTGCGGTACTGGATGGCCTCCGCCACGTGGCCGACGCCGATGGTGTCCGTACCAGCCAGGTCGGCGATGGTGCGGGAGAGCTTGAGGATGCGGTCGTAGGCGCGGGCGGAGAGGCCGAGGCGCTGGATGGCGGCCTTCAGCAGCACCTCCGCGTCGGCTGCCACCGGGCAGTAGTTGCGCACCTGGCGGCTGCCCATCGCTGCGTTCACGAAGATGCCGCTGCCTTCGAAACGCCGCGCCTGGATCGCCCGCGCTTCCTGCACCCGTCCGCGGATCGCCTTGCTGGGCTCGCCCTGCGCGGTGCCGAGGAGCTCGTCATGCTTCAGGCGCGGCACTTCGATGTGGATGTCGATGCGGTCCAGGAGCGGCCCGGAGATGCGGGCCATGTAGCGGGCGATCTGGGAATCGCTGCAGGTGCAGGGGCGGACCGTATCACCGGAATAGCCGCAGGGACATGGATTCATGGCCGCGCAAAAGATGCAGCGGGCGGGATAGGTGAGCGACGCGGCGGCGCGGGCGATGGTGACGTGCCCTTCTTCCAGCGGCTGCCGCATCACCTCCAGCACCGAGCGGGTGAACTCCGGCAATTCGTCTAAGAAGAGTACGCCGTGGTGCGCCAGGCTCACCTCGCCGGGGCGGGGGATGCTGCCGCCTCCGATCAGACCGGCGTCGCTGACAGTGTGGTGCGGGGAGCGGAAGGGGCGCTGGGTGATGAGCGCCCGCTCCCGGCCGAGTTGGCCGGTGACGCTGTAAAGTTTTGTGACCTCTAAGGCTTCGTCGAAGCTGAGGGGCGGGAGGATGGTGGCGAGCCGCCGGGCCAGCATGGTCTTCCCGGAACCGGGTGGGCCCACCATTAGCAGTTTGTGGACAGAACGACCGGAAACGCCTGGCATTCGCCTTCGAGAGGAAAGCCGACGCCAGTGCGAGGAAGTAGCTCGAAGGTCGTTCGCCAGCATACCGTTGGGTTCGGTTGAGCCGGGTATGCTTCCTCGAGCGGGCCTAGCCGGCTATCGACAGTTCCAACCCATGTTTGTTCGCTGAGGCTATCGAGATGACTCCTACCCAGAGGAAATGCGCCGACCTGTATAGGAGCATTAGATTCGGCCTGGCTCATGATTTGTAGACCACCTCGGCGCACTGAATCCTAGGCTCTACCAATTGATAGTCGGCTAGGAATCAAGCAGGCGTATGGCAATCGAGACACCTGGGGCAGACATTATCTGTGATTGCGGCCACCGTTCGCGGTTCTGCGCGAGCAGCGTGTTCCAGGTTCAAAACGAGTGCCGCAAAAGTCGGACGCCCATTCTTGTGGTGGATTCGGGGGATGACGGCCTGGAGCACCGAATCGAATTCCACAAAGGCTCAGCAATCGCGATACTTTGCCCCGAACGGGGCCGATGCCCCATCCAGCGGTCTGGTTAGCAGGTACATTCTCGCGTTGCAAGCGGTGATGGCCCAATATCTTGGGCAGTTGGCGCCTCGCCAGCAAAAGTCACGCGTGCAAAATTGACCAAAGGACAAGCAACCCCTACTCGCGAACCTTAATGCAGCCAAAAAATCGCCCTGCTTCGTGAATCTAGCGACGCGCCGTTATCTGCTATCGACTGACTTCCGGCTCTCGTGGGATTCCCTCGCCCGTGAGTAACAGACTGTCAATGTCCTTCATCGCCCAACCGGACCGTCTACGCGTCGGAACTGTCACCGACAAGAGCGCGATTGATCTGACATTGGAGTTCATCGCCCACCAACGCCCGGGGTCGCTGGCCGAATCGGCGTGGTCCACCTGGCTCACGAGAATTCGGCGCGACCTGGCGTCTTCTCCCGTCGGACCTGTGCAAAGAGTGATCTACGAGGTCGGCCACCGAGTGCTTGACGAAGACCCTCGCCGGCCTTACGAAACGCTTGCCGCCGCAATTGGGCGACGCAACATTGCAACAGGATGCGCAGACTTTAAGGCTTTGGCAATCCGACCGGATCTCGAGTGGGCAAGCGTCAGGCTAGTGATGTCGATGCTGCTCGACAAGATTACCGCTGATTGCCTGGCAGATGAGTTCCGAACGCTTGAGATCAACTGTAGCAGGAACTCTCCAGCCTGTGAATTGTTGATCTCGATCCCCGAGTTTCGCATCGCACGCCAATGTGCCGGGGAATCCGGCATGTCCCAGGAGTTTTGCTTCCGAAAAAGTCTGCCACCCCTATTCAACGGGGATCCGAAAGACTGGTTCGGGTGGTGCGACTGGTTCTTCAGTGAACTGCTCCAGACAGCGCCACAACTTACTTGCGAGAACGAAAACCATCGCGTCTACGAATGGAGTATTTTACCCGACCTCGACCTTGTTCGCGAGAAGATCCCAAACCTACGATGGCCGGTTCGCGCTGTCGCATTAAAGGATGGCTCGCGTGACAGTCTGCCACGTGCAGCATCATTCATTCTACTCTCGCAAACACCAATTATCCCGGCGCCGCGAAACGCAGTTCCCGTGACCCTCGATCAGTTGCTTGGCATTCAACAGAGTCTATACGTCTGTGAGCGCGTCTCCCTATCATTGTTAAAGGACGACACTTCTGATCAGGTCCTTCAACACGTATTTCGCCTACGGTTCGAATCGCCTGCTCGAGAACCATCTGCGGCTTTACTTGTCGACATAACTCGACAGAATTTCGACGCGCTTGTACACGCATATGTCCGATTATCGGCCGATCGACACACTCCCTATGTCGTCTACTTCATGCGGTCGCCAACGGGCAAGAATGTCCACGTCGGGGATGACATCTTCTTCTACGTCTGGGACATTCGCCCGTACGGGCAAGTGCGCGGACGTGCGAGAATCCAGAGCATTTTGGAATCGGATAGTGAGTCATCATTCCAAGTAGGCGATGAGGAGCGCTCCGCCTTCCCGTCGTTCGAGGCCGCTGCGGTGTTTCTGCGTCAGAAGCGCCGCGCCCTCAGACTAGAGCTGACCGAACTCCAACTTGCGTCGGATGACGGGACGCCAATTGACTACAAGGTACTATGCTGCGATGTCCTCAAGTTTCCGGTTAAGTGGGACGACCATAGTCGCGCTGTCCTCCTGCAGCTCTTCCCGAACGAAGATGTTGGGCACACGTACCTTGACGCGGAGCAGGCACGAGCATTGTCAGACGAGTTCGCCTTTACGGCCGCCGAACAGATGCATATCGAGGTCCAAGATTGGCCTCCGGCCGTACAGCACTACCTTGAGGAGCAGAAAGTCTGGATCCAGCACACTGCTGGCCGCTTCTCTGACTACCGCTCGTCACCGGAGTCCCAGATCACCACTGCGACCGTTAGAAACGCTCTAGCGAGCGCTGGACTAGTCCAAGGACGAAGAGGGATGGATGCACTACGTTGGACCATCGGCAAAGTTGATTATTGGGACACCAAGCGTATCCAGCAAGGTTTTGAGGGTGTCTTATCGCGCTTTCAAGAATCACATGACATTCGTAACATTGTTTTATGCCCCCTAGGTGGTGTTGTTGACAGCGGACCATCGCTTTCGAGAATTCTAGAGCGTGTAAGGGACTTTTTGGAACTTGGGTAAAGCGCGACTATGGAAACAAAACCTAGCCGCCGCAGCTACCCGAGTGATGTTACCGATGAGGAATGGGCCTTTGTAGAGCCCTTCCTTACCCTGATTCGGGAAGATTCTCCCCAGCGAGAATATGATTTACGGGAAGTTTACAACGGTTTGCGGTACGTCATTCGGACCGGTTGCCCCTGGCGCTATCTCCCCCATGACTTACCCCCTTGGTGGGCGGTGCATCAGCAGTATCTACGCTGGGTAGACGCCGGCTGCTTTGAAGACCTCCTGACGACCGTGCGCAAACTGGCGCGGACCACGGCAGGCCGGGAAGCGCAACCCACCGCGGCCATCTATGACAGTCGGACGTTGCGCTCTTCCCCGGAGAGCGGCGAACGCGCGGGCTATGACGGCCACAAGAAGACGAACGGCAGCAAGGTCCACCTGGCCACGGACACGCTGGGAAACCCACTGGCGCTGGAGGTCAGCCCGGCGGACGATCAGGACCGCGCCCACGTAGATGAACTGTCCAGCAAGACCCAATTAGCCACGGAAAACTCCGTGGAAAAGGTCTTTGTGGACCAGGGTTATACCGGAAAACCGGCGGCAGAGGCGGCGGAGAAGCATGGGATCGAACTGGAAGTGGTCAAAGTAGAGGGGGTCAAGGGTGGCTTTGTCTTGCTGCCACGGCGCTGGGTAGTGGAACGCACCAACGCCTGGGCAGCGCGCTTCCGTCGCCTTTCTCGCGATTACGAGCGCTTGGAGAAGGTCCTGGCGGGTGCCCACTTTGTCGCCTACGGCATGCTCCTCTTGCAACGCTTGCTTTCCCACCTAGGTCAAAGTTCCTAACACGCTCTAGGCGCTGATCGCAGGTACAAGCCGGAGTATCTTCCATCCGCATTGGAATCGCTGCTCGCCAACCCCGGCGACGAACTGCCTACACTCGTGCTCTTCGATGACGTTGTGGGGACTGGAAAACAGTCTCTTGACATAATCCGCCAGTGGCTCGGGCTTAACCGAGAATTGGAGCTGAACGAAGACCACGTTAGACCACTTCGTCTTGCAGAACGAGTAGCATTCCGACTCCTGCGAAGTCACCTCATCGTACTTACGGCTCTCCAACCACCCGACCAACTCGCAGTCAATTATCGGAAACTCCTACCCCGTTTTGAATCAGTGCAGATGGCTTCTACGCAGCCACCTGCTGGCTATTTTGAGCCTGCGATCTATCAGTCGGGTGGGGAAACGGCCCGCGAAGCCGAGGAGTTCCTAGGCGCTGTCGGCGAGCAGCTAATGCGACCGAGGTGGCAGGAACAGGCTAAAGACCACACCCTCGGCTACCACAACCAAAAGTCCCTTCTCGTGTTCTCTCATAACGTTCCGACATCAACGGTATCCGCTCTTTGGGCCAAGGGTGAAGTTGCCGGGCATCTGTGGTTACCAATGTTTCAGCGCCGTAGTGGAAAGCCTAAGGACCCGCGTTTAGCAACCGAGCAACCGGGCAACGTGCGCTCCGCGGGTGAAATGCTTCGCACCGAAGCCAGGCGCTTGTGTGGCTTGGTGGCACTAGTGACAGGTGAATCTCACTCCGCAACCGAGTCAGCACTTATAAACCTGATAGATGACACGCTGAGTAGTCCCAACTCTGAGCCACTAGCACTGGACCACAGCACAATCCTGATGCACGCTGTTGATGCGCTTGTGGCGACTGCGACTATCGGGAGGCAGCCTTGATTACGGCAGGCGTAAGTCTGGGACATACGTCATACGGGAAGCCGCTCAAAGATGGCGGCGCGTGTATCGCGGAAGATGGCCGTATCGTCGCGGCCATCGCTGAAGATCGTCTGACGCGTCGCAAGCATGACGGAGGCTACCAAGAGAGCTTAGCCACTCTACTTCGAGCTTTTGGATTGACACTGGACGACATCGACGCAATTGTAGTGAGTTCATGTTGTGACACAGCCCTAGGTACGCAGCAGGTTGCGTTACAGGACTTCGGCCAACTTGCGCGTCCTCAGCGCATCATTCGAGTCGGGCACCATGCTTCTCATGCCGCCTCTACGTTCTATACTTCGCCCTTTGACGAGGCGGTCGTAGTTGTAATTGATGCCGGCGGTGATGTGCTGTCAGGAGACCCGTCACAGTGGTGGACCGCTGTGCGGGAGCAACATAGCTACTACGTGGGGAGGGGTGACGAGTTGGCCCTGATCGGGCGCGACTTCACTCGACCCAAAGAAGCCGGATTCGGGGAGGTATTTCGAGCCTTCACCTATTTTCTCGGTTGGCCCTCGCATGTCCACTCCGAGAAAGTGATGGCGCTCGCTGCCTATGGCGAGGAGCGACGCTTTCCTAGATCGATGTTTAATCTGAAAGTAGGTCGACTAGAATCTGCGGCGCGCGTTCAGAGTCCGGAAGATCCTTTCGAACTCGTACGGCAGACTTACGCGTTACTGGGAGTGAAAACTCCTAACCCTCGACGACCAACAGAACCGTTTGAGTCAGAACACGCCGATATGGCATCATTTGTTCAACGGTCACTCAGAGAGGCACTCGCGGCGAAGGTCCAAGAACTCATCGAGACTACTGGTATTCGGAATGTATGTCTCGCGGGCGGCGTAGCCCTGAACTGTCTGGCGAACGGTTATTTGCTAGAGCATACAGATGTTGAGCAACTCTATATTCAACCGGCCGCTGGTGACCACGGCCAGTGCCTCGGCAATGCGCTAATGGGCACGCAGATGTTGGGGGGACGCCTTCGCTCCAAAGGCATCTTCGATCCTTATCTCGGCCCCCCCATCGCAGCGATGCCTCCCTGCTCCACGGACAATCGCCTAGTAGTCTCAAGCGGCCGGGACGCCATCAAGGTGGCGGCAGCATTACTGGCACGCGGAGATATCCTTGCTTGGTATTCTGGCAGGAGCGAGTTCGGGCCGCGTGCTTTGGGAGGCCGAAGTATACTAGCCCATCCCCAGCTACAGGCATCGGCAGACCGCATCCGTACGATAAAAGGTAGACCAACATTCTGTCCATTCGCCCCCAGCATACTTGCGTCAGAAGCGAGCAAAGTGTTTTCGATCTACGAGAATTGCCACTATATGACCATGGCGGTGCAGGTCGTGCCAGAGTGGCGTAGTTGCATCGCAGCGACGGTGCACGTCGATGGGACCGCGCGCGTCCATGTTGTACCAGATCAGAATAACTCACCCTATCATCAGTTACTAACGGCGTTTTTTGACATTACGGGACTTCCGGTGGTGCTGAACACTTCTCTGAACCTAGACGCCGAGCCGATCGTCGAAACACCCGGTCAGGCTTGGCAACTCTTTATGCATTCAGATATCGATGCCCTCTATCTTGATGGTGTCCTATTTGCCAAGAGGGAATACTTCATCGATCGACCCGTCGGAGGCTGTACTCGCGATCCCGCCAATCGCCCGAAGTTGCGACAGGCCTCCATTGCATCTGTTCCTAGGCAAGCTGGATGTGGCGGGCTCGCGGAATTGCCGCATCCGCGCCGTTGAAAGACTCCCGGGCTACCTTAATCACTGATCGCACGCTCGACCAGCCCGCACGAAGGCGAAATTCTGGTCAACGGCGAATTTACGTAGCGTGCCAGCCAAGTCACCAAGGCGCCGCGGCTGAACTCAAGGGAGGCGAACGACGGATGATTTCGAACACGTTGCTACCTACCCGCCAGCTTTAGTTCGGATGGAGTGGCCCGTAGAGTGTTCGCGTGTGATAGGCTGCATCAAACCTCCTACTCCGCCCCTGGGTTATGATCCGGTCGTCGGTCTCCCTTTCCGTCTTCTTGATCAGACCTGAAAGTTAACACAAATGCCCAACTATGTTCTTCACGGATCCTTCCAGTTACCCGACATGCACTCCAGCAGTATCTTCGATGAACTGCCTGACGGTCGCCTAGTCGCATGGAACGGTGAGCACCTCTTTATCGAAACGGCATTAGGGAGCCGTAGGTTTTTGCCTATCGCGGACGCTCAAGGCCAGTACCCAAGCTTTCTGCGCGTTTCACCATCCGGCGAACGGATTGCCCTCGGTGACGGAACGACAATCCGAACAATTCTACGCGACGACCCCGCCGTTCAGACGGAGGTGCAATTTCAAAACTATGACGCGGAATGGATTGACGAGGAGCGGCTCGCGGTCACCGGATCCCATCAGGGCTCAATAGCATACGTTCTCCTCCCCGAGAATGGCGACATCGGGGTAATGTGCATTAACATCGGATCCGCCTCAGGGGGCGTGACGCTGGACAGCGCGAGAAACCTCTATTTGGGCGATGGTTACGATCCGGCACACCCTGATGACACCGGGTTCGTCAAGGCATTCACCGAGGCAGAATGGCAGTCGGCGCTTGATACCAGCCTGCCGCTTGACTTTAAAGCTAGCGGAGTGTTGGTAGCCGACCTCCTATCCGCGGCATATCTCGGTTTCGACGCGGAAGGCAACCTTCATGTCGGTGGAGGTAACTCCCTTGTACAGCCACCGGAAGTTGGTTACGCCGCAGTGGCCGATCGTAACGCTGTGGCTGGAGCGTTGACCGGAGGACGTGAGGTTGACGATCAGCTTCCCAGTTACGTTGTCCAGCGCCTGGATCCAAAGCCAGGGGCCCAGCAGAGCTGGCATATGAGTTCGAACTGGATAACAGGCGAACTGTATGTTACAGCTTACGGCGAAAGCACCGTATACGTCTACCTTCCCCTTCGTGGCCTCTCGAATTCAGACTGATACCTCGGTCCCGGACGCCTAACTGATGGGGTGCCAGGTTGTAATAGCGTCTGATCGCTCCTAAGATTGACGCGATCCGTTCCTTGGCGAGGCACCAAGCCATGGAACGGTCCCAAAGCGCAAGCCCCTTCCCGAATCGAAGAAACCCGGGAAGAGGCTTGCCAACTTGTCACACTGCCTGCGGCGGCGTCTGGCTGGTGGTGCCGAGGTAGCGACAAAAGCAAACGGAGGACTTGTGTTCTCGCACCGACGACCCAGATCCCAATAAACCCAACCCCACGGACGAAGTTATCAATCAACACGAAATTGTGCGGGGAGCAGCGTTCACGCTGGCCATCCTCGCCCAGTCCAAGGCTCCCGGATTAGTGTGGCCTTTTGGCATGGCGACTCCGGCCTCGCTATCGGGACCGTGGACGGCTTCTTCTTGCTTCGTTAATACATCGTTGCTGGTTATGCCGCAGTCTCCCAGATAGGCCGAAGGAGAAGCAGCTACCACCCCCGAACAATTCTGTGCTATTCAAAGTTAAGGTCGCGTCGCCCTCCATCCGGCCAGCTATTCAAGCGAAGGCGCTACCAACTGATCTTCGCATTTAGCAACAATACCAAAACAATGCATTTTCCCCGCAACCGGATTCTCTCCGTGCCGACACGGACACCGATGAGCCAAAACTTAACCTTTATCGCGTCGGGGCCGGCCAACCGCGGCAACTAGTGCCGCGGTTCACTTATTCGTAACAGGGTTTGAGGGGCGCGCCAGCCTTGACAAGGCCCACTGCCCCCGTGACGGACTTGAGGGTACCGGCATTAGGCTGTCATAGAGTTGGGGGAGGTCACCCGCGAATAACGCAATGCCCCACCTAATGTACGAACCACTGCGCGGTCACAGCCAGCGCGGCGCAACGCTCATCCTAACCGTGGCAAGCCAAATTCGCTACTAAAACTCCGATCCAGATGTGGATCGTAGGACGGCGAAGAATCCGAAGTACTGATGAAGATCGCAGAATCGAACAAACGCACCTCTCACGGGATAATGCATATACACACCGAGCCTGGCAATGCAGCGCCAACTAAGAGCCGAAAGTTCAAATCAGCCCCGCTTTAGACTCGAGTTCGGAGTTTCGTAATGTCCGTGAATCTACCCATTGAGTACGTCGAAGCTGCACGCGAACGGCGCCTTTTGCCGTTCGTAGGAGCAGGCTTCTCGAAGAACGTTAGCTCTAAGTTCCCCACCTGGCAGCAACTTATTCCTCTGGCAGCAAACCTATTGGGCTACGACTCTGAGATATTAGCGCTTCAGGGAGACAATCTCCAAATAGCCGAGTATCTCTCGTCTCAGAAGCGGCTAGGGCAATTCTACAATGAACTCAGTAGAGAGCTAGACAGCACAAGTTTCGATGTAGGCGACTCAAAACCTCATTTGCTTCTTCCCTACCTAGACGTATATGCAATCTTCACAACGAATTGGGATTCCTGGATTGAACGGGGATTCGAGAGAGAGTGCATTCCTTTCGAAACCATCGTGACACATTACGATTTCATTTCGCCACGTGCGTATAGTTATCCTACAAGTCGCTCGTCCGGGGTTATTGTTCCCGATTCGGACTTGCCGGAAACCCGAAAGCGATATGCTGGGTCGTCAATAGTTAAGTTCCACGGCGATTTCTCTAATCCAGAGACGATAGTGTTCAGAGAGACCGACTACTATGACCGTCTCGAATTCGAACATCCTCTCGACATTAAGTTAAGAAATGATATATTTGGAAGGTCGGTAGTATTCATAGGATACAGCTTTTCTGATCCAAACGTTCGCTACCTTTGGCATAAACTCAACAAGATGATGGCTACAGTGGAAAGCCGAGATCGAGTACACTCATTCTTCGTCACTCACTCGCAGAATCCACTCCAGATGGAACTCATGGAGCGCAAGAATGTTAAGACCATTCTGATGGATCCCAACAGAATCAGTGATGATCTCACGGACCTACTAAACCAGACGATTGATATTCAGCAAAAAGGATAACTTATACGATTATGACGCGCTTTTACTTTGTCACTAGCAATGATTACAAATTCTCGGAATTCGAAAGGCTTTTCGCAGCACATGGGGTGATACTTGACAGAGCTAATATCGAACTTGAAGAGATCCAGACCATTGACATAGATAGAATCGCCCGTGACAAAGTGATCAAGGCGTATGCTCACCTTAGCCGCCCCGTCATGGTAGATGCTAGTGGACTAGCGATGTATGCACTCAAGGGTTTCCCCGGGGGACTCAATAGAGAGTTTTGGAACGTACTCAAAGATGAGGTGTGCACGGTCGCCAGTAAGTTAGGGGACAGTCGCGCCGAAATTGTAGTGGCCCTTGCATTCTGTGACGGGAAAAGAATCGTGAGCATGAGCAAGGCCCTGCCCGGGGCAATAGCTGCGGTGCCGTCGACAACGGGCACGTTTCATCTTGATAGGGTGTTTGTCCCGGCGGGTGAAATTGAGACTCTCGCGGAGATGAGCGAAGTGAAGCGCGATACACTGTCACATCGAGCATTGGTCGCAAAAGATGCAGTCGTGCGTATTAAAAAAGCGTTCGCGCTAAAGAGGCCAGGATTGAGATGAGACTTCGCCGTCTGGATTCGTTAAGCCGCGATGATGTGTCACTCGTCGGCGGCAAAGCTGCAAACCTCGGTGAGTTGTCCCGCTTTGGTGCCAGCGTGCCAAAAGGGTTTGTGATCCCGGTCCCTGCGCACCATCAGTTCGTCACACAGCATCTCGACCAACTCAAGGCGCGAGTTGGCGTGGGTATATCGCCTGATTCGGATTTGCATAAATATCTCATCAACCGGCCGCTCGATCCAAAATTAAGTGCTTCGATGAAGAAGGCGTTTGACACGCTTTCCCTAACAGGTGCGGCAGTGCGGAGCAGTGCTACGGTGGAAGATTCCGCACGGCATTCGTTCGCCGGCATTTTCGGCACGGAGCTCCATGTGCAAGCTTGCAATCTCGATATGGCGGTTAAAGCTTGTTGGCTCTCGGCGTTTTCTCCCCGCGCAGTTCAGTATATAGGCGAACTACGTACGGATTTGCTCACCTGGAGTATGGCTGTTATCGTACAAGAGATGGTGGCTCCAGACGTGTCCGGTGTTTGCTTCACGAGAGATCCTGTTAGCGGGAAGTGGGACCATTTGTTGATCGAGGCAGTACTCGGTCTCGGTGATCAGCTCGTAAGCGGACGTGTTACGCCAGATGCGTATGTATTCGACAAGGTGCGTGGCTCTATCGTCGAGCGTTCAATCGCGACGCAGAAACAGAGCACCCGATTCCAGAACGGAATGATTGCACAGGTTCCGGTCTCTCCGGATGTCGCCGCTAGCCAAAAGTTGACTGACCACCAGATCCGGCACATCGTCACGATTTGCGAGTCGATTGAGGAGCACTTTGGTGCACCACAGGATGTGGAGTTTGCTGTTACCGGCGACGAGTTGTTTCTTTTGCAGACACGACCAATTACTACTACGTAGGAGGAACTATGAGTGACAGGTACTTTGCTGCTCACGCTTCGCTTTCAGAGTGGGCGACTCGCGCCGGACTGGCTGGTCGAGACAGCCTAATTCGTGAGGATGCCACTAAGCGGAAAAGGCTTGCTTTCTTGGCTGACGTAATGGGGCTGCCAATCGTGCGGTCACATTCGTTCAGTTGGGAGCAACTCCGGGACCGGGATCCAGACTTCGAGAAGTTTGTGGAACACGCAGGAGATCGGATGTATGCACTCCGAGCTAGCCCGTTGAAGGCGGGGCTCCCTGTTTTAAGGAACCGAAGACTAACTGTACCGAGCTTGCTGGGTTGGCTGGAAGGCATCGATAGTGACAAGGCAGATTATGAGTATCACTTTGAGCCCCACATCGAACCTGAGCTTGCAGCGATCTTTGTGGTCTCTCGCGATCGCGTCGTCGGTGAAGCTATCAATGGTGGAATTCTGCAGTTGAACAAGGGCGTTTACCGTCCGGAGCATTGTGTCGCGTTTGGATACGTTGATGACGGACTGACCGTCTCAAGACCCGATGCCCATATGGAGGGATTTCTGTTGCAGGTGATAGCGGCTATTAGAGTCAGCGACGAAGGGATACGGTCTCGGATCGAAGATGAATTAGAGGCCCAGTTTTCTGGGCCTCTTCTGATGGGGTACTTTGAGGCCATTATGTCGAATGAAGGGGACGTCACTTTCATAGACTATAATCGAGAACTGATCCGCACAGCTGACCGCCTTCCGCAGGTTCTCACTGCGTCAAAAGACGCAAGTGGAGGCGATGAGATCCGGGGACGCTCGGGTTGTGCAGGGATCGCGAGAGGTGTAGCACGGGTTGTAGACGAGTCCGAGGTCGATACTGTGGCACTCGCGGAGGGTGAGATTCTCATATGTGAATGCACATCCCCGGAGTTTGTACCTCTGATGGTGAAGGCTGCTGCAGTTGTGACCAATATCGGTGGAGTTTTGAGCCATGCCGCGATTGTTTGTAGGGAACTCAACAAGCCGTGTGTTGTGGGAACGGGGGTGGCAACAGAGCGTATTGTCTCCGGTACTGTTGTTGAGGTGGATGGTGGCCAGGGATTAGTCCGACTGTTGTAGCCTTTCGGTAGCGCAGCTGGCTGTGGTTGCTGCTGGGGATATTGAGTCTATGTCTAGGGATGATTTCATTTCGACAGAAGCACTGCGCTTCTCGAGAAGATCCGTAGTCGATTTGACGGTGGAATCTCTGGACGTGTTTTTGACCTACAGATGCGGATTTCGATGCTCGCACTGTTTTCTGGGAAGTAGTCTGGACTCTAATGAGGATATGCCCTTTGATTCTCTGAGGGGAATTCTCCAGAATGCTCATCAGTGGTCCACAAAGCACGTAACCTTCCTCGGTGGTGAACCGACGATGTATCCTCGATTCCTGGATGCGGTCGCCCTAGCCCGACAAGAAGGATATCAGGTACGAGTCGTCACGAACGGGCATGTGTCGCTCCGACGTTACCTGGACGCCACTAGCGATCGGTCAGTTTCTATTTGCTTTAGCATCGACGGGGCAAACGCGGAAATCCACGACCGAATTCGGATTCGCGGCTCGTTTGATACGCTTCTGTGCAACGTATCTCGTGCCAGGGCTCTCGGGCATCGAGTAGCTGGCATCATCGCTGTGAGCAGAGATAACTCAGAGTGCATTAGGGAAACCCTGGTACTCTGCGATGAAATTGGGTTCGAATATGTAAATCTGCATTACGTTACCGCCAGGGGATTCGCGAAACGCTCGTCGGTTCTTAGCATTGATGAGTGGCTTCGGGTATGCGAAGTAGTCGAGGCCACGGCCCGGAGAATTCGTATGGAGGTACGGCTTGAAAGGACGTTCTTTGAAGCTCTACCTAATCGACTAAACTGCGCAGTGCGAGAACGCAGCAATCTGATGTTTCTCCCGGATGGTCGCGTATTCATGTGTATGATGTTCATTGACTCTGAAGAGTCGCACTCCTATTACTGGAATGGCAGGTCACTTGTTCGGAATTCGTCAGTGTTATCGGAAGAGGTGCGCGTGGAGGAAGAACACTTCGTTGGCTGTCCGGCAATGGAAGCAGTGAATCCTGATGTAGCATCCGAGGCGCGAAATCGGGGTTTGCGTATACAATGTATCTATTGTAAAGAACGGCCACCAGCTGCCCCTTAGAGTATCGGTATGAAGTTAAGGGCCTGGCGCTATGCAAGTGAATCAAGGTTGCTTACGAGTTGGGGACGCAGCACCGGTCGGATGTGATTCCAGAGAGGTATGACCCCCGAACTTATCGCGCGAGTCTTCGCTCTGGCGACCCCGCTGTTGAATGAACGCTACCGCCGCCTGTTCGCCGCTATGCTCGCTCGTTCCTACGGCGTGGGCGGCATCTCGGTCGTGGCGGCGGCCACCCGTCTGGCGCGCAGCACGATCGAACGCGGCGTGACGGAATTAGAGGCATTGGGTCTCGAGGCGCCGCTCGGCGACCACATCCGCCGGCCCGGCGGCGGCAAGAAACCCGCTACGGTGCAGGACCCCGGCCTGGAAGCCGCCTTGCAACGGCTGGTGGACCCGGTCACGCGCGGCGACCCAGAGTCGCCGCTCCTCTGGGTCTCCAAGAGTATTCGCCACTTGGCCGCCGCCCTGACCGAGCAAGGCCACGCGGTGAGCGCCGAAACCGTGCGTCGGCTGCTCCATCGGCTAGACTTCAGCCTCCAGGCCAACCGCAAAACCAAAGAAGGCCACCCGCATCCGGACCGGAATGCGCAGTTCGAGTTCATCGCGGACCAGACGCAACGGTTCCTGGACGAAGGGCAACCGGTCATCTCGGTGGACACCAAAAAGAAGGAACTGGTGGGGGAATTTGCCAATGGCGGGGGCGAGTGGTGGCCGCAAGGCAGGCCGGAGTTAGTAAACACGCACGATTTTCCCGACCCCCAGCTCGGGAAGGGGGTTCCGTACGGCGTGTCTGATCAAGGTGCGGATGAAGGCTGGGTGAGCGTGGGGATCTCCGCGGACACCGCCGAATTTGCGGTGGCGACGATCGAGCGGTGGTGGTGGGAGATGGGGAGCAAACGGTATCCGGACGCCCGCCACCTGATGATCACCGCCGACGGGGGTGGGTCCAATTCGGTGCGGGGCCGCCTCTGGAAAACGTCCCTGCATGAAACCTCCCAGAACTATGGCCGGGTAGTTTCCTGAAATTCTGGCTGCTCCCTGGATTGCTGCTCCGAGGCGGACTCCCCCTGCGGGTGTCCGGCGCTGCCGGAAGTCCGACGGTACCCGTGGAGGTACCGCTTGTGCATCCCGCCTCACTACGAGATCTGGTTCGCCGCGCGCGGGAGGCGGGGTTGTCCGCCCGGGTGATCACACGGATCACGGGGCTCCCGGCCCGCACCCAGCGCCGCATTGGTTCAGAGGAGTTTCCCGTGGAGCATCAGGAGCCAGGAGCCGCCGCTAAGCCGGTCGGTCGCCCTTCGGCATTAGCCCCGGTCGTCCGGGGTGTCATTGACGGTCTGTTAGGGGTGGAGCCCCGCATGAAGGTGGCGGAATTGCTACGGCGCCTCCGGTCCGAGCATGGTTATCAGGAAGGGAAGAACCCGGTCTATACCTACGTCCGCGCCACGCGTCCGCGGGTGGCGTCCCCACTGCCGGTGGTCCGGTTTGAGGGGGTGGCGGGGGAGTTCGCCCAACATGACTTCGGTAGTCTGACGGTGACCTACACGGACGGGAAATCCGCCCGGCTCTGCTTTTATGCCGGGCGGTTGAAGTACAGCCGGGCGTTGCACGTCAGCCTGGCGGCGGGCGAGACGGCGGAATGCTTCCTGCGGGGCCTGGAGGGCTTTGCGAAAGCCGTGGGTGGTCTACCCCAGCGCAACGTGGTAGTTAACATGAAAGCCGCCGTCCTCAGCCGGACTCCGGACCCGGTCACCGGGAAGGAGCGGATCCGGCTGAACCTGCACTTCGCGGATTTCCTGAAAGAGGTCGGCGTCTTTGCGGAACCAGGCTTCCCTTATTCCGGGAGTCAAAAAGGGCAGCGTGGAGAACCTGGTCAAGTTCGCCAAAGGGGCCTTTTTTACGGCGCGGCAGTTCCGGAGCCGGGAGGATCTGGAGCGACAACTCACGGAGTGGTTGCAGCACGTCAACGAAGAGCGGATCTGCGACGCTACGGGCGAGATCCCGCGGCACCGGCTGGCGCAGGAGCGACCCTGGCTGCGCCCCCTCCCGTTCGGGTCCCTCGGCTACGGTTTGGCGCACTCGGTTGTGGTAGGACCGGACGCCCGGGTCCGTTACGGCGGTTATGCCTATTCCACGCCGGCCCGCTGGATCGGCCAAACGGTGCTCCTGCGGCTGCATCCGGAGCACGTGGTGCTGCACCACCTGGAGGCGACGTGCCTGCATCCCCGACGGCCCGCGAACGGGAAGTACTCGCTGCTGCCGGAACACCGGCCGCCGCTGTTTGTGAAGCCGCGCGGGAAGCTGATGGCGCAGCGGCAGATCCTCATGGATCTGTGTCCCGAAGGGGAGCGCTTCTTTACCGAATTGGTCCACCGGCGGCCCCAGACGTGGCGGGAACAAGACTTGCCGCTCGTCTGGAGCCTCTTTGAGGAGCTCGGTGACGAGCGGTTGGCCCAGGCGCTGCGGTTCGGTGTGGCCCGCGAGACGTTTGGGGCGGAGTATCTCCAGGCGTACAGCCGCGGCCTCTGCCCGGGGGTGCGGGCATGAGCGAGCCGACATTTCTGGACGCTGGCCTCCGCCAACTCCGGCTCCCCACGGTCCGGGGCCGCTACGCGGAGCTGGAACGCGAGGCGCAAGCCGCGGGCTGGACCTACCCGGAATTTCTGGAGCGCCTGGTAGCGGCGGAACTCGACCACCGGCGGGAAAAGCGGATCGCCCGGGCCGCGCGCCGGGCAAACTTTCCCTTTCTCAAGACCCTCGAAGAGTTTGACTTCGAGTTCCAGCGAAGTATCCAGCGGGCGGCGCTCGGACCTTACTTGGGGCCGGAGCTGGTCAGTGGTGGGCGCTGCCTGCTGCTCGCCGGCCCTCCGGGGATCGGCAAGACGGCGCTCTGTATCGCCCTGGCGTACAAAGCGATCCAACACGGGGCGGAGGCGCGCTTTGTGACCTGTACCGACCTGATCAACCGGCTCACGGCGGCCCGCGCCCGCGGGCACTGGGAGGTCACCCTCGCCCATTATCTCGAACCGCACGTTCTGATCATCGACGAGGTCGGCTACCTGGGTTATGGACCTGACGCCGCCAGCGTGCTCTTCCCCGTCATCGACAAACGCTACCTACGGGGCAACCGGCCCATCCTGCTCACCACCAACAAGAGCCCGCAGGATTGGGGTGAAGTGCTGCACGATCCGGACCTGTCCGCCGCGATCCTGGACCGCCTGCTCCACCGCGGTGAAGTCTTCCAACTGACCGGAAAGTCCTACCGGCAACATCGTCCCGGACAGCCACCGGGGCCGGGAGGAAGCCTATAAACGCTCCAGAGTAACCACCCTTACGGAGCGGCCATTAATTTCAGGAAAAAGCGGCCAAAATTTCGGGAGGTTTCACGGCTCTCCAGCGTAAGATCTGGCAGGGTGCAGTTCCCTGACAAGGCAGGTGTGACGGTGTGAGCATTTGGTGATTCGATTGGGGTAATGCCGTGGGTCCGCTCCGGGTAGCGCTGCCTGGCGGTGGGAGGCCCCATGGAAGATGCAGAGCGAGAAGCGAAGATCCGCGAGCTGGCCGAAGCCTATGCCGAACGCTTGCGGCAAGCCTGGCCGGCTGGGGAAGTCAAACGAGGCCGTACTTTCGGTTATACGCAGCGACGTAGTCAGCGTCCTGGCACAGGCAGCCACCCGTCGCTCGCTTGCCTACCGGCATTGAGAGAAATGGTGCCAAGGGACGCAGTAAGTTGAGCCGGGTTGTCGTTGGAAGCGGCGCTTCACGAAGGCCTCCCGCGTTCACCACGAGTTCGGCCGCAAGTAGAATGCCTGCGAGCGCGGATTGGAACGGCATCGGCACCTCCACCGCGGTGCTCTGGCTGCCCTGTAGCGCTAGAATCACCCCGCCACAAACCGCCCGAGAGTAGAAGGCGCGGAGCGGCTGACCCACGAAGGGTAGGAGCTCTTCGACGGGCACCTTGAGTGCTGCGGCCGAGCGCTCGACGAGGTCCTGCGGTACGGGTCCGCCAGAGTAGAGCAGGTGGCGAACCTCCCGGAGCGCATCAGGTAGCCCCAGAGCTTGGGCCACGACCTCGTCGTCGCTTGGTCGTCCTCGTGTAGGCAGATACAAGCAAGCGAGGCATGCTTGCGAGCCAACAAAGTCGTGGCGCGAAACACCAAGGTCCAAGGCCTGTGTCCAAGCATTGAGCGCCAGCCGCGGAAGTGACGCTTGGATTGCAACCCGGTCTTCGGCGCTGTCGACCGCTGCCGCCACCACCGGTAAATCCCACTTCTTGCGGCCTGCCAAGTAGGCGCCCCATCGCTTCTCGTGCGGGTGTACTTTGATTCCACTGTTTGCGAGTGCTCGGTGCGCCAACTCGACCTTCGCTGTCCCAACGTCGACCTGTGTCGCCAAAACGTAGCGCTGGAGGTTCGTCGGGTCAATCGCCTCATGATCGACCACGTGGAGATCACCCGTGAATCCACGGACACGGCTCAAGGCCCAGAGGGCTCCATTTCCGATAGCGCCGGCGCCGACCAGATGCACCGTGCCTAGCGAGATTCCGCCAATATCCGGGTTCTGCGGCGCCGGCTGATCGCGCTGGAAATCTAATAGCGATAGCGTGAACTCCCCATCGAGTTCGGCAACCGGCAAGTATTCATTGAAAAGAGCCCGGAATACATTTGCGCAACCGAAACACGCAGCCGCACCGGCACCAAACGGGTTGTTGGACTGCCCCGAGCCCAAAGGGCTGACTCTGGACACACTTGCAAGCCACCGATCGGATCCGAGATAAAGGACCGGAGCATCCGCCTCGACGCGCGATGTGCCGACGACGAGGCAGAACGAAGCCTCCCGGGCGCTCGTCAGGAGTTCAATCTGCGGATTGATTGAAAGGGCGAGGCTACGCAGGCGATCTAGGGTGTCCGGAGCGCCGCCTAGGTGAACAAGAGCGATGCGCGGATAGAGCCTGGCCAAAATGCTTACCGTGAGATCCAGGGTCGCACGTGCTTCGCCATCGTCCGCGACCGTTCCATCGAACGCGACGGTGATGACCTGCCGCTCAATCATCGCGGCGAAGGCGGCGTGAGACACGCCTTGAAGGACTTGGGCCGCTGCAAGGGCCGCTTTGTCAAAGAAACTGGCGAGGGCCATACAGGGCTACTCCGTAATGCGAATTGCCGTAGTGACCTCGGAAGCGGCGAGTTCAGTCCAGAGACCATCCGGGGTTAGGCGAAAGACAGCGCATTGGCTGAGGTCGAATGCCTCCTGTGCGAAGTCGGGAATGACCAGCGAGAAACTCCCCAGGGTGGTAGCGATAGGGAAGCTGTCATCAGTGCTTGAATGGAACGCATCCCGAGGGTGGCTATGGAGCTGCGCGATGAGGGTCATCTGGTGCTGGTACAGCCACACATTCAGCCGATGCAGTTCTCCAGCTTCAACCATCACGCATACGCCGTCTGATGTGCGGTAGGCTACCTGCTTGGGGATGATCGCTTCCCGGACCTCGAATGTCTCCCCGGTGGCCACGCCGGCCCAGAGGCCGAGCCCCTCCGCCCCGAGTTCGCCCATCTCGCGGAGGTGCTCGTGAATCGTCGCGACACACTGAGATGGCACGCGCACAACTTGTATACCTAGCAGGCCGTTCATTTCGGCACCTTCAGCTGCCACCCCGTTACTTTGATCTCGCACTTGAGTTCAACGGCATACTGTGCGATCGGATCGGAGCCATAGCGGTGAAGCTGGTTTAAGATGAAAAACAGGGTTCCCTCGCCGCGCCCCCGGTGAAGAAGCCAGGAGTCGCCCGTGTGGGCTGGATGGTGGTGGTATTCCCTCACTCCAGGTAGGCAGATGAAGGGCATGTCGTTTTCGCCATCGTGGCACTGCACCAATGTGTGCGGCATGAGGGCTTGCGCGGACGCACCGGCTGCGACCTGCTCGGGCGGTGTTGCAACGGCAATCGCCTGGTTCAGAACTGTCGGCAACTCGGATCGACCATAAGGGACCCGCGTGAATGGGTTTACTAGCGTGACGGAAGGCGGCCAAAGGTCGTAGTTCGTGAAGTCGAGCACTGCTCCGAAGGCCACGGCTGGTGGTCGAAGGTTCGGGGTCCCAAAGACTACGAACACCTCTGGGAACTCCGCCTTCACAAGCCACCAGCCGCGCCGGATGTGCTCATCCTCTAATTTGCGATATGCGGCGATCTCGCGCTTGAACTTAGCACGCGAAACCGCTGGATCGACGAGAACTTCGCCATCAGCCACCGATGCCTGCTTTCGGATTGAGGAAGAGGATTACGGTCGCCGGGAAAGCGTAGTCCTCAATCTTCTTGGTTAGGTCGAGTTCGTTCCCATTGGCATCGCGGAGCTCCCAGTTCTCGGGCGGCTGTCCGGCATTTCCGCTCGCGTGGAGCGCCTTGGAGATGATGGTCTGGAGGGGGGCATTTTCGTTGGCCTCCACCTCCGTCGGCGTACCGTTGACAACGACGGTAAGGGTGCCTTTGTTCTTACTCATGATCTTGGTCAGGTCCTCGTCGGATGCTGGCCCCACCCACTGTTACGAGCGCCACAAGGATCGAGGAGGGTGCCCCCCGTCGTGGAGTTGGTTGTTCGGTAAGGCGGACAGCGTTGCGTTCGGTAAATCCTATCTGCGCGGCTCCTTACTGTCAAGTATGCCGGAAGGTTTTTTCGTCCGGTGCGCCGAACAGCCACGCACGGGAGCATAAAATGAGTTGGAAAGATGCTGACAACGAGGAGCCACGTCTCCCAACAACAGTCGGTCAACGGATTCGGGACCTCCGGGAACGTCGGGGAATGAGCCTCACCGCCCTCGCCGATGCCGCAGGGGTGAGTAAGAGCTATCTACACGATCTCGAGAACGATGTGATCGTGAAGCCCTCTGCCGATTTCGCCTACAGCATCGCCCAAGTCCTGGACACGACCGTCGCGCAACTGCTTGGAAAGCGTCGGAATCCGCTCGAAGGCGACGGCACTGACACGGCGATCGAGATTCCTGATTCATTGGAGGAATTCGCGCGAGAAGCGCGCATTTCATATGAGGACAAGCGCCGGCTCGCTTGCATCAAGTACAAGGGCCAGTCTCCTAAGACAAAGGCTGACTGGGCTTACCTCTATGAAACGATCAAGCGTGTGGTTGGAGAGTGAGTGCTCAACATCACGATGAGCCGGCGATGGCACAGCGACGCAGCGCAATCCGTCTGTGCTGAAGTGGGTACCGACGATCCTGTGGCGGCCATCGAGGTCTTGGCTGCTCAACTCGTGGAGGATTCCGGCCTGGCCCGCCCGTTCCGGAATCTGAAGCGGATGGCATCCCACCAAGACATCTTCGATATCGAGGTTATCCCGATGTCAGATGCTGGGCGGCTCATCGGCACTGCGAAGGGGCTTCTGGTGCAAGTGAACGCCGCTCACCCGGAGACCAAGCGACGTTTCACGACGTGCCACGAGATCGGGCATACCCTTTTCCCATCGTATGATCCTCATCGTCCATCGCGAGTCGATCACGACACCGGCCTCTACGCTGAGGATGACGAGGAAGAGTTTCTCTGCGACGTAGCCGCCGCGGAACTTCTGATGCCCACCGCAGAGTTCCGACGGGAACTCGCCTGGCACAAGTTGCACGTCTGGTCGATCGATAAGCTGGCAAAGGAATTCGGCGCATCGCTGGAAGCCACCGCCATCAAGTGTGTCCGAGTAGCAAGTGAGCCTGTCGCACTGATCGTCTGGGATTCTGCTATGGCGAGCACGTCCGGTTCGGCCCGAGGGACGATGCCGCCGGAACTTCGGGTTCGCTATGCCATCTACGGGAGTGGCTTCGGATCGTATCGGTTTGCGCATGGGAGTGCGGCACTGCCAGCGTCACTTGCAGTCGCTGCATACCAAGTCGAGGGGACGAAGAACGACAGGGAGCTGCTGGTGACCGCTCATGGGCCGGTTACCTTCCTAACTGAGTCCCTTGCCTTTCCGTACATCGTCGGCAATGCTTGGCACAAGAAGGTCCTCACGTTTGTCTTTGGCCATTAGCCGAATGCGCGGTCGATGCAACGATGCTGACCTCAGTCGCCTGATGTTGACGAGTCTGCGGCATCAACCAGGCGATGAGTTCCCCGGGCTCGCAATGCAGCCGGCTTGCTTCGCCTTCAAAAAGAGGCCGCGATCCTCGGGGCGTGGCCGTATGGGAGTGGAACTGATGAGCAACCTCCCTTCCGCGCTACCGCGCGAGTGGAGGAGCTGAGTCGGCAACCCCGAGCCGATACATCTTGTGCTCGATCTCTCGGAGAAGCTAATCGGGCACCGGCACTGCGGGATCATACCAAGGCTGGTGAGCAGCCGGTGAGAGGTGACGCCGCGCAACCGCAAGCGCCGCCTCACTTGAGCCGATCCGCGGGTTAAAGTCCCAGTCCACGATGATCGATAACGGGTGACCCTTCTGGATCGCGAGAGTGCCCTTCCCGCGCGCGAGCACGTCCGCATCGGGAATCCAGCGCTCATCAAACACGACGCTCCAGCCCGAGCGCCGCCCGAGGGTCTTGATGAGCAGCAGCCCCGGAGCCGCCACTACCGCGCACCGAACGCCAATCACGCCGACGGCGCGCCGCTTTTCGTGGGAGCCAAGGCGCCTGGGGAGTTCGTAGCGGTGGCCGGGATCGGCGCCAGTGGCAAGACCAGCCTGTGCCAGGCACTCGTGCGGCGAGACCCTGTCCGCTTTCAACTCGCCCCAGCGCACCAGACCCGTAGCTGTCGATCCGACGAGATTGACGGCTTGGATCTTATCGAGTGCGACGAGCCAGAGTTCGACGCAAGAACCCAAGCTGGCGAATTCACGCTTGCCGTTCTGCGCACCGAAGCGTTCCGTGGAAGTAAGAAGAAGGGGTGGGCGCGTGCAACATTGCTCAAGGCTGGGCAGAGCGGCCACTGTAACCTGCTTGTCGTGGATGTGCGGGAGTTGGAGTAACTCCAGCGAGTCCTGCCCATCCAAGACACGATCATCCTCGATCCGGCGGACGAGGACCTACGCGAGTATCAGAGCAGGCGAGGCCGTCAGCCCGGAGACTGAGCAGATTACCGACACTTCTTGCGGCGGTTCGCAGACAGCGGTGCGATCAGCTCGCCGATCTACTGGCATCGCAATCCGGGAGAGCTCCTTGAACGTACAGTTACCGAGTTGGCGTCCGTGCTGACGAGTTGACTACGTTGATGCCGTACATGCCGGATCACCTGTTCCCCGACGAACATACTTGTTTGTTGTTCGCAGCGAACGCCACCTTCGTCACCGTACGATGGGATGTAGGTATGGGCATCCGTCGGGCGACCGGCCACTGCCCCCTGAATCTCGGCGCGGTCAGGATTCCGCGTCGTGCCTCCACGACCTGCCCGAGGCGTGCGTGACACTAGTCGGGCCACGGACATTCGCCGTCTGGGTCTCCGGTTCGGCCTCGTAAATGCTCCTGCGAGTTGTCCTACGTGATGCACTGTGCTACGCTTAACCCAACCTCATTTAGTCAAAGTATAGTTTGCTTCCTCTCCCCAACGAGGAGACGTTGTGATGCACTCGCTTGACGCGTATATCGGCGTCCGCCAGCCGGACGGCAATTGGGTATTTCACCTTCCAATGGGTGCAAAGCTTGCTCGGTTCCGAGATGAACGGGTCGCTGCCATTCTAACCGGAGGCATCCCAGTTAGCCTTTCACCGACGCTCCCGTTGGTTGTTTTACACATCGTGCCGGCAGGGGTATTCGCTGACTCGGACCGGCTACTACCCTCCGCAAGCGCGCCGGGGCAGACCAATCTCCCCCCACTGGACGCGCACGGCTGGGACGGTCGCAATAACTTCGATGGCTACGTCACCTACTCGTCCAACAGCGGCCAACCGCCTTCGATAGATAGCTATTTACAGGTGTACCACACCGGAGCTATCGAGGCGGTTGCTGCTAGGCTAATCGACTACTCCGACGACCTTCAGGACCGTGCCTTCGCCGGCTCATACTTCGAGCGGCAGGTTATTGAGACCACCGAGCGCTACCTCCAGGTGACAGAGAAACTCAATGTCCAAACTCCGTTCTACTTCTTCTTGAGTCTTCTGCGCGTCCGGGGCTACCGGATCCAGGCTGATGGAAGACTGCGGAATCACCCGGGGCGGGAATTCGACCGTGATCACCTTCTTGTGCCCGCTTTAGAATTGACAGGCGGCGACGATGTGCCAACTGCTCTGAAGCCTTCCTTCGACCGGGTCTGGCAATCAGGAGGCTGGGGCAAGAGTCCCTGTTATGATCAGGGCGGTCACCGGATCGCCGAGCATCGCTAAGGAATTAGAGTGTCTCAAAGTACCCGACAACTGCCTCTGGCCGTTTTCTTCTCGTACTCGCACCGAGACGAGCTGCTCAAAGACGAGCTCGTTGTTCACCTTGCCAGCCTTAAGCGGCAGGGTGTCATTAAGGTCTGGCACGACCGGATGATCAGTGCGGGGACCGAGTGGGCGGGGCAGATCGACCAGCATTTGGCGTCAGCCGACGTCATCCTGCTCTTGATCAGCCCCGACTTTATTGCGTCCGACTACTGCTACGATATCGAGATGAGGCGGGCGCTGGAGCGGCACGAGCGAGGTGAGGCCCGAGTCATCCCCATTATCCTTCGTTCCTGCGACTGGCATGGCGCACCATTTGGCAAGCTACAAGCCCTTCCCAAAGACGCCCAGCCCGTCAATCGTTGGCCCGACCGTGATGACGCCTTAACCGACGTTGCTATTGGGATTCGCTCTGCGTGCCGGCGCCTCGTAGAGGCCGCTGCCCTACCCAAAGCCGAGCCCGCAGCGATGCCGCCCGTTTCGCAGGGAAGCCAGGCGAACAGTCGGGTAACCAATTCCGGTAACCTCGTCCTGCTGGCGAGCCGGATCTATGAGGCCCAGGGCGTCGAGGAAGCAGCGGACGGAACGGTTCAGGTTCGCGTGGCACCCAGCACCAGTGAAGCCGATGCCGCGCTCCGTGGGTTACGCGGTGATGCCTATGGCCGTCGTGACGCTGTGAACTTTGCCCATCACAATCAGGCGTTCCTCGGCCGCATCGATTCCGCAACGCGATCATCGACAGGGAACGGTGCCCTTTGGACGCTAACGCTCAAGCCCGAGGACAGTCAGCGGAACTCGCTCGGCGATATGGCCTACAACGGCCTCTCGGTCGATGACCTAGTCGAACTCCGTGCTCGGCTCCTGTTATTGGATGAAAAGCCGCCCCGCTGGGAAAGTGCCCGCGATCCGATGCTCAAGACCTTTGTTGCCGGCTCGCTCCCCCAACTCGGGCTGGAATCTGGGCCTGGACTCTTCCCCGGTCTATGGCATAGCAATCGAACTGACGAACTTTCCTTCCTGCGGCGGGCTCGCCTTTGGGCCGTGTTCTACCTGGTCGTCAGCGAGATCTGCGAACACATCATTGACCTGACACTGGGACCTCTCAGTGACGGCGTGATGGATGTACAGTTCCGGGGTCGCCGCAAGAAGGTTTATTCGAACGTTGAGCCAACGGAAATCTCGCTCAAAGGGAAGTGCCGCTTGACCAGTACTTAGCGGACCGCACTCGCAGCCAGGAGAGGAGCCCGATGATTCAATATTCGCCAGGGCACTGGATCTATGCCCGGATACCTATAGAGAGCGTCCCTCCGCCCCGCATCTGTAATAAGCACGGTTGCGGGCGACCGTTGGATGCTGATGGGGACACAAAGTGCTTTCGTTACACTTACACGGCGGTGTTTCAGAAGATCGAGCCGGGAGAGTCCTACCCTCGTCTCCGGCCACCAGTACCCGAGCAATACCGGCACCTCCGGTGCTTTCGCCCGGCGCCAACAATTCCCGATTCCGAGAATTAGCCCAAGCTCGTCATTGAGCCGCACTCCGCACTAAGCCGCCGGGCGATCATGCTGCGTCCGGTCGTTGGAACACCGGATCTAGTTCCGAAGCATCGTTATGGGAGCCCGAAGGACACACAGCTCGGGCAATGTATCGAAATAATCCCCGGCCGGTGTGGTCTCACGAAGGACCGGTAGATGGAACGGGGTCCCGTGACTGCGAATGGCGTGACCGACTTTTGATCTTGAACACCGCATAATGCTACCCCCTACTAGCCGATATACAGAGGCATTCTCACATCTTTGCCACCTGACCGCGTTAACTGCAGACGGCAAGTTGAACGAGGCGTTAGATGACGCAATCGTCACAATCCTCGCCATACATGAGGAGTTCGATGCTTCAGACCTACAGGTGGTATTGGAAGCATTGGAGGGTTATTTCGGTTTGCCAACGTCTCTCGATGAACTGTCGGATTCCGTGGCTCGCCTCAAAGAACAGGGTCGAATACGGCCATTGCCTACCGGAGGCTACCGACTCGACGGTAGTGCGCAGCAGACGACACGCGACAGAATCGCCGCATCCCAGGCACTTGATACGCGGGTCGAAGCAGATTGCTTCAAGGATCTAGAAGGGATACTCCCTAGCGGGTGTGATTCCCGTGTAAGGCGAGATTAAGCGACCCGCATGCTCGGGGCCCCGGCGAACTGCCGCAGGTCCAACCGAGGTTGCGTGAGTAGCGCCGCCCGGAGGTGCATCACGGGGTCCGCGGTCTCCAACTTCCAGCGCATCCCGCTCCGGCCGAACCGGTCCGCTACCACATGTTTGCACGCCCCTTCTACGGCTCCGCTCCCAATGGGGTAGCCGCGCCGCAGATACTCCGGGTAGCGCATCCGCTCCCGCTGTCGTTCGAAGTAAGCAAGTTGCACCCGTTTCACCTCCTGCGCCGCGGCGCTTTCCGGCTGCCAATCCCGCACTGCCTCTACGAGCTTGCGCGGCCCCCATTCCAGGAGTTCTTGCTTCATCAGCGCTCGCCAAGCACTCGCCGCGGTTTCCTCGGGGTGCAGGAGCCGGGCGATCTCGGCGACGCGCTCCAGCACGTGGTAGAAGTCCAGGATCTCCACCCGCTGCGGCAGATACAGATCCAGGTCCAACCAGTCCAACGCCGAGCCGTCGCAGACCACCGCGACTACGGCGCTGCCCGCCCGCTCTCGCGCCCGCTGACCTACCGCCCGGACCAGCGCTTCGCGGCTGCCGGTGGTCGCGAAGTACTCTTTGCGCAGCCCGGCTTCCGCTTCGGGCGTGCGGGCGGCGTTCCAGTCCGGCTCGTAGACCACGCCCACTCGCGCCTCCCGGTAGCCGTCCCGGGTGGGCACCATCACACCATCGAAACCCACCGCCACGCTCCGCTCCGCCGCCCTGGGTGGCCGCTGGAGCGACGTGCCCAGACGCTGCCCCACCGCTTGCGTCACCCGCTCCGTGCTCTTGATGTCTACCTGCAAGGGCAACCCCAATTGTGCCAGCAGATCCGGCACCTGCACGAAGGTCGCCAGCGCCGAGAGCACCGCGAGCCGGGCTTGGGCCATCGGCGTGGTGTTCGCGGGACCGAGCCCCAACCGGACATCCGCCGGGCAGTGCCCCTCCCGGCAGGAAGCACAGTAGTAGTACGCGCGCTGCACCCGCACCCGTCCTCCCGCGGTCACCACCGTGAGCTCGTTGTGCCGCCGATAGGTGGCGGTGCCGCCGCAGGGGCACCCGGCCTGGTGGCTGTCTTTACGCTCGGCTTCTTCCCGCAGGAAGCGGTCCGTAATCTCCCGCTGCACGTCATGCCCGACACGCTCGGCGAGATCTTCGATGTCGTTGATCGTCAGGTTGCCCTCGGGCCACGCCTCGTCCAGGCGTCGTGCGAGTTGCTCGGCAATCTCCCGGATGCGGCGTTCACGTTCTTCAGGGGTCATGGCGTCCTCCCGGCTCTGGCGGCAGAACCGAAAGGATGCCGCAGTCAGATACCGGAAGTGAATCGCATGGCAGGACGCCCTGTCACCTTACCTGGTAATCACACCC